>Ga0187865_1001069_pt1 | contig 33894 bp, 31 predicted proteins | sample June2016WEW_11_1_2_FD_132989 | JGI IMG/M metagenome (GOLD analysis project Ga0187865, IMG submission 132989) | Peatland microbial communities from SPRUCE experiment site at the Marcell Experimental Forest, Minnesota, USA - June2016WEW_11_100 | ecosystem: Environmental > Terrestrial > Soil >...
TCTTCCATGCGTGGTCTCCTTTCGGCGCCAGGAAGATACCATGTAGTCGCCCGCTGCAGCTACCGCGTCCAAGCCGTCACCCCTAGATGTTGGGGCTACCCACACTCGATCCGGAAGGACCATCTATTTCAAGATCCTGATCCAATGCCAGCTGCTTTTGGCGTGCATTCTGCGCGTCGCGATGTGCCCGCTTCTCTCGGCTCGACATTCTACGCCGCAAACATGGCTTCTACTCTCCCAGAAAGCGGTTGCCCGTGAAGTCGGGCACAAAACAGGCACAATCCGGCATATTTCAACAAAAATGGGGTCAGGCTTTTCGGCCTAACCCCTTGATTTTCTTGGTTGCGGGGGCTGGATTTGAACCAGCGACCTTTGGGTTATGAGCCCAACGAGCTACCGGACTGCTCCACCCCGCGAAGGCATCTTACGAAGGCTGCCCTGGAGTGTCAAGGAGTTTCTCGGGAATCGACAGCAAGGTCCGGGTCCCCTCTGGGTGGGGAAAGGGAAAACCGGGAGGACCGCGTCGGGGATCCCCGGGGGGCGCCCGGACCGGGCGGCCTCGTGCTGGAGGCCCGGCAGCCGCTCGGCGGCAAACCGGGCCCGCCAGCGGCCGACGCATTCCCGGTCGGTCCGCAAGGCCCGGGCGATGGCGGCATTGGAGAGCCCGGCGGCGGCCCGGAGGACGATGCGGGCCCGCCGGACGAGCCGGCGCGGGACCCGACGCCCCCGAGCCCAGCGCTCCAGGGTGGCGCGCTCGGCGGCGGTCAGGACGATCGGGAGGGCGACCTGGACAGGGTGGGTGGCCATCAGGAGGGAGCCTACACCCCTTCGGGAAAGGCTGTCACCATATTTCTGATACGGTTATTCATTGTGCATCCCCCTGTGCAGGGGGGTGCGCTTGGGGGTGTGCAGGGGGGTGCGCTCCCCGCGCGGTCCGGGTCTAAGCGGTCCACGAGGGCCTCGCCCGAGCGGTCCAGTGCGGGTGCCATGGGCCTGGCCACTGCGCTAAATCCTTAGATTCGTTGACCGAACAGCCGGCGTGCCCCACGAGAGCTCGGGCCGTGGCTCCCCGCTCCCGGCGCTGCCGTGGCCGGGACTGCGGAGCGGAATGGGTACCGTGGGCGATCCCCGAGCACCAGATGCACGAATTGACCGGAAAATCGCCCCCGAAAATGGTCGGGTGGGAGGCGATGTAGGGAGCATAATCACCCGTCCCGACGTCCCGGCGGGCTGGTCGGGGTGAGGTCTCCCAGCTGCCCGTCGGGTCCGGGCCGAGCGCTGTCGCGGGGCTTCTCGGGCGGGGGCGTGCCTCCGATGCGCCGTGCCGCGGGCCCTGATCCACTGGCGGCCCCGCCCCGAAGCCGGGGGGAGGCGACGCCCCGGCGGGGGACGCGACCGCAGCAGGGCGGAGTCCGTGGCGGGGCTGGGCGCAACGCCTCCGACGTGGTCACGTTCCACCATGCCAACGGTATCCATGACCAGGGAGAGACCTCCGAGGCTCCCCCTCAGAGAGAGGCAGCGAGACGAGCCCCCGACCGCCCGCTTCGGATCCAGTCCTGAGTATGGCTTAGCGGAGTTAGCGACCAACCTCGGGGGCCCTCCAGCGGGCCTCCTGCAGGTGCCCGGCTGGACGCGGCTCCCGCGGTCCCGGCATCGCGGCGGGGCCTGAGTCAAGGGTTCTGCTTGGGGAATCGGGCGAGCTGCGCTACGCTGGTTCACACAGCCCGCCTGCGCCTGCGAGGAGCGGCACACTATCGGCAACCCCGCGCCTCCCCCGCAGCGGCGGCCCGCTCTCGACCGCGAGAGGATTCTCGACGGTCCTCCGGGCGCTTCCCCCCGCACGCGTCCGCGGTGGGGTGTGCCCATCGCCCCTCGCTGACCCCGTTCACGCCGTCGCTGGCCGTCTCCTCGCCGTTGGAAACTGGTTACTTCCAACCCGGCGCTTCCAATCCGACAGCGAAATCGAATTACTCCCTGTCTCTGTCGCTGTCCCTATCGGTCTTTCTCCCCGCGAAGCATGCCGCATGCCGCAGAGATCTCCCAGCCGCGGCTCTCTCGGATGGTGGCCGTCAGCCCCGCGTCGTGGAGGATGCGCTGGAACGCCTCCACCCGTTCCCGTGGCGAAGGGCGATCGAGCAATTCGGGGGCGGTGTTGAACGGAATGAGGTTGATCTTGCAGCGGATCCCGCCCAAGAGGCCCACTAGGCGTCTCGCGTCATCGCCGGAATCGTTCACGCCGTCCAACATGACGTACTCGAACGTCAGCCGCCGCCGGTTCGGCAACGGATACCCGCGGCACACCTTCAGCAATTCGGCGATCGGCCAGCGCCGGTTGATGGGCATGATCCGGTCGCGCACCTTGTCCGTCGTGGCGCTGAGGGACACCGCCAAGTTGACGCCCAGGTCTGACGCCGCCAGCTTCCGGATGCCAGGCACGTGCCCCGCCGTGGACAGCGTGATCCGGCGCGACGAGAAGTTGGCGCCGAACTTGTCGGAGAGGATTCTGAGGGCCCGTTCCACCTGGGGAAAGTTGAGGAGCGGCTCCCCCATTCCCATCAGGACGATGTTGGAGATCCGCTCGCCTTGTTCCAGCCCGTCCTGCAGCGCCAGGATCTGCCCCACAATCTCGCCCGCGCGCAGATTCCGGCGAAGGCCCATGAGGCCCGTCAGGCAGAACCGGCAGGCCAGGGGACACCCCACCTGGGTCGACATGCAGGCGGTCAGGCGGCCGTCGTCGGGGATGAGGACGCTCTCGATCTCTTCGCCGTCGCTCAGCCGGAAGAGATATTTCCGGGTGCCGTCCTGCGCGCGCTGGACGCGAACGGCCTCAAGCCGACTGATCCGCACGCGGCCCGCCAGGATTGCCCGGAGGGCTCGCGGCAGGCTGGTCATGGCGTCCGTGTCCAGGGCGCGGCGGGCTTGGACCCACTGGAATACCTGGCGCCCGCGATAGCGCGGCTCGCTCAGCTCGCGCAATAAAGCCTCCACCTCTTCGCGAAGGAGGCCCACGAGATCCGCCCGGCCGTCGGTCATCGCTTCGTCCAGACGAGGGCGCGAATGGCGCCCAGCTCATCGAGAGCGGCGCCCGGAATCTTCAGCCCCAGGATGCCGTCGCGCAAGACATCTCCCTCGTCGAGGAACGGCACGCCCCAGAGGATCGCCTCTCCGATGGCGCAACTCAACTCCAGGCCGGTCACGTCCACCCGCCGATCGATGATCGCCAGGATGTGCGGCTCGACGTACGCCTTGACCTCTTCCAGGCTGCGGGTGCACGCACACAGCGAGGCGGAAGGTCCGGCCTCGAGGCGCATCCGCTTCTCGGTGACGATCTGGCCGGGATCACCGAAGTAGGAGGCAGTGTGCAGCTCGAACGCGGTGACGTACACCCACTCGACTGCAGGCACCTGGCGGGCCAGCGCCTCTCGCTCCGAATCCTCCCACGAGGTGGCGTACTGGACGTAGAAGGCCTACAGGGGGAGATACAGAGAGGGCGAGGGGAGCGCGGCCTTGGCAATGAAGCCCTGCCGCTTCACGAACCCCTCCCCCAACACCTCGTGCCGCGCCTGGCAGGCGCTGCACCAGAAAATCACATCCTGCTCCAGCCCCCGGAGCGCTCCACCGCCCCGCTCCGAACACATCCAGGTCCTTGCCGTCGCGGAAGAAGACGGCCGCCTGGCTCTCCCGGACGACGAGCTGGGCGCTCACCTTCATGTCGGCCGAGCTCCTGCGGAATCCGATGCACGATCTGCCGGCCATCCGGGTCGAACCACTCAATGCCTTTCATGAAGATCGTCATGTCGCCTCCCGCACAGTGTGGGGCTGGCCGCGGCCCGAAACGCTCAACCGCCAAGCGCGCCAAGTCCGTCAAAATTTCCAGGTTCTGCCTTCGAAACCGAAAAACCCGACGGCCCCTTGTGGAGCATGAGCGTCGCCCATCCGGCGCCTCCCTGCGGCCCATCTCCCCTGGCGTTCTTGGCGCATCCACAGGCGTGCCGTTGGTACCGGCGGTTCAAAGCTTCTTCGGATCGGGCTTAGTTCAACTGTCGCAGATACTGGCGGGCCTGCTGGGCGTCGGGGCCCACCGGGTTGAGATCCACGGCACGTTGGAGACTCTGGCGCGCGGCGTCCCGCTGGCCCAATCGCAGGAGGGCGACCCCCAGCTGGAGGTGGTAGATCGGGATGCCACTCTCCAGCTTGATGGCCTGCTCGAGTTGCTCTCGCGCCTCGGCAAGGTTCCCCAGGGCCAAGAGGGTCCGACCCAGGAAGAAATGCGCATCGGCCGATTGCGGGAACAGGTCCAGCAATTTCCGGAACTCTTCCGCCGCGCGGTTGTACTGTCCCCGGACGTAATAGATATTTCCCAGGCTCAGGTACGCCTGTTCGGGATTCAGATACTGCGGGTTGGCCAGGGCCTTTCGGTAGGCATCGATGGCGAGGTCCCACTGCTGCTTCTGGACGTAGGCTGCGCCGAGGTCGTTGTACGCATCGGACAGACGAGGATTCATCTCGACCGCCTGCCTGAGGGAGGCGATGGCTTCGTCGAACTGCCTGTTGCGGAGGTAGGCGTTGCCCAGCGCATAGTGGATTCGCGGGTTCCGCGGGTCCTGGTTCGCCGCGATCTGCAATTGGCTGATCGCCTTCGTGAGGTTGTTTTCCGCCAGGGCGCCGAGCCCGATATCATAGTGCGACCGAGCGGACTGCTGCCGGGCGAGATCGCCCTGGGGCCCGGCGCAGGCCGCCAGGGCTCCCGCCAGCAGGCCAAGCAGGGCCAGCCTCGTCCACGGCCTCATTCAGTCCTCCAGTCCCTCATGGGGTGCAATGCATCGCCGATGCGCCACCTGGGGTCGTCATTCTCAGGAATAGGTCCGCACCCTCAGGACCCGGTGTCACCCGACCCCTCGCCCCGCGTCTGGTACTTGCGGACCGCCTGCGCGTGCTGTTCCAGCGTCCGTGAGAAGAAATGCGACCCGTCGTTCTTGGCCACGAAGTACAGGAAGCTCGTCCGCGCCGGATTCAACGCCGCCGTAAGCGATGCCAGCCCTGGATTGGCGATCGGCCCCGGAGGAAGCCCCGCCTTGAGGTAGGTGTTGTACGGGCTCCGGCGGTGCAGGTCCCGCCGCGTGATTTTGTGCCGGGGACCCGCGGCGCCGTAGACCGCGGTCGGATCCGACTGGAGGGGCATGTTGCGCCGGAGCCGGTTGTAGAACACCCCCGCCACCACCGGCCGCTCGCTGTTCAGCTTGGCTTCCGTCTCGATGAGCGAGGCCAGGGTGACCACCGAGTGCGCGTCCAGGCCCAGGCGCTGGGCCTGCTCCTCGATGTCTTTCGGCACCGTCTGGCGGAAGCGGGCCACCATGATGCGCAGGATCTCTTCCTCCCCCATGCCCCGGGTGAGCCGATAGGTGTCGGGAAACAGATATCCCTCCAGGGTGGGGGCGGGCACGCCGACGCCCTCCGCGAACTTGGCGTCCTTCACCAGCGCGATGAACCGGTCCGCATCCGCCAGCCGCTCGCCCGCCAGCAGTCGAGCGATGTCCTCGGCCGTGAATCCTTCCGGGATCGTGACCAGGTGGGTGACGACGCGACCCGCCTCCAGCTTCCGCAGGATCTCGAGAATGGAGACCCCGTGGCTGAACTCGTACTCGCCAGCCTGGAGGCGCGTGAGGGACCCCTGCATGTAGGCCAGCGCCAGGAAGGTCCAGCCGCTCTGGATGACGCCGGCGTCTCGCAACGTCTGGGCGATCTCCTGGACGCCGGTCTTCGGCTTGATGTATACGACGGTCGGGGGACCGGTAACCGTGCCGGAGAGGCCGGCCACATCGGACTGGAGGTAGGTGCGCACCCCGACGGCCGTCAACGCCAGGGCGAGGAAGACGGCGCCCAACCCTCGGAGGCGGCTCATGAGGCTCGTCACCATCCGCTAGGAATCTCCTCGATCCGCCATGGCACGCCGACGATCCAGAAAGCCCTGGAGGATCATCGTCGCCGCCACCTGATCCAGCACGGCGCGGCGCGCGCGCCGGCGCATCCCCGCGCTCACCAAGGTCCGCTCGGCCGCCAGGCTGGTCAACCGTTCGTCCCACAGGTGGACCGGGATCTCCAGGCGATCGTGCAGGAGCCGCGCGAACTCCTGAGCGGCCTCGGCCGAAGGCCCGAGAGTTCCATTCATATTCTTAGGGAGGCCCACTACGATCTCCTCGACCCCCAGGTCGAGAACGTAGGCGCCTATCGACTCGACGTCTCTGTTTTCGTTGACCCGGGGAAGGCTGGTCAGGCCCTGGGCGGTGATTCCAAGCTCATCGCTCACCGCCAGGCCCAGAGTCGCCCGCCCCCAATCCACCGCGAGGATTTTCGGCATGCTGTTCCCGGCAGCCCCGCCCGTTTCCGCCTTGACTTTCTCGCCGTCCCGCGCGAGAGTCCTGAGCCGATGCCGGTCCGCACTCCCCCTCGTATATCTCGTCAAACGATCCTGCGCGATCACTCCGCCCGACTGCGCGCCATGTACCGGGCCATGCTCACCGTCCTGGGTCCTCAGGGCTGGTGGCCCGGCCGAACGCGCTTCGAGGTGATCGTCGGGGCCATCCTGACCCAGAACACGGCCTGGACCAACGTGGCCCGCGCCGTCGCCAACCTCCGGCAGGCGCGCGTCTTGACTCCCCGGGCGCTGGCGACCCTCCCCACCCCCCGGTTGGCCCGGCTCATCAGGGCCTCTGGATATTACAGAACAAAAGCCTCGCGCGTCAAACGGTTCGTCCGCTTCCTCCGGGCCCGGTACCGGCTGGACCTCTGGCGGATGTTCCGGGTGCGCCCCTCACGTCTGCGGGAGCAACTTTTGGCGGTGCCCGGAATCGGTCCGGAGACGGCCGACAGCATTCTCCTGTACGCAGGACAGGTGCCGGCCTTCGTCGTGGACGCGTACACCCGCCGAATCCTCGAACGGCACGGCCTTATCCGGCCGGACGCCACCTACGACGCGGTGCAGGCGCTTTTCATGAGCCGCCTTCCCCCGGACGCTGCCCTGTACAACGAGTATCATGCGCTCATCGTGGCCGTCGGCAAGGATTTCTGCCGGCCTGTTCCACGCTGTGAACGCTGCCCCCTCCGCCGGGACCTCGAACAGTACCGTCCGGCCGCGGCTCGGCGCTTCCTGGCTTTCCGCCGTAAAGACACGAAAGCCGGGAAGGCCTCTCCATCCCGGCTCCCGCCCTCGGCTCTTGGCCCTTGGCGCTCGGCGCTCGGCTCTGCCTGCGCCCTCACTCCTTCTGCCGCGACCAGAGGACGTTGTACCCGTCCACGAAGGCGTTGACAGAGGCCACGATGATGTCCGGCGAGGTGCCGGTGGCCACCGCCCGATTGTTCTTGGTGTCCTTCATGATGATCGTCGTCTCGACCGAGGCGTCCGTGCCGGGCGCGTTGATCTCGACCTGGAAGTCCACGAGGTCGAAGAAGAGCTTTCCCCGGCTCTCGGCGGCGCTCTTCAGCGCATTCACCACCGCATCCACCGGGCCGACCCCTTCGGCGGCGGACGAGACCTGCTCGCCGTCGAAGCGGATCCAGACCTTGGCCTCCGACTTTCCCTTCATCGAGGTCGTGACCTGGAAATCCTCGACCTGCAGGATGGGCCGTTGTTCCTTGCGCGCCTTGAGGACGTTCTCCACGATGTACTGGAGGTCGGCCTTGGTGATCGCTTTTCCCTTCCGGACGAAGTCGGCGACCAGGGTCGCCACCCGATGGGCGTAGTCGGCTGACAGCTTCACGCCCAGCTCTTGCCGAACGATCTCCGCCACTTTCTGCTGGGACGGGACCTGGCCGAAGAGGCAGCGCGCGCCGTCCTTGGCGCCGGCCGCGCGAATCTCGTACAGCCGGAGCTTGAGGAACTTGTCCACCTCACCAATGGTGGGTTCGATGGTCGCCGGCGAGGGCAGGACGCGCAGGGCGGCCTTGGGATCCTTCAGCCCGTTGCCCGTGGCGAGGCAGACGATGACCTCATCCGGGCGGATTCGCCCTGTCATCAACAGCGTGGGCAGCGTCGCGATGGGAATGGCCCCGGCCGGCTCCACGAAGATGCTCTCCAGGTGCGCCAACTGCTGCTGCGCCTCGAGGATCTCGGCATCGCTCAGGATGACGCCGCATCCTCCCGACTCCCGCAGGGCGGCCAGGGCTTTCAGGCCGTCCACCGGATCGCCCGCTGCCACGGCGGTACAGACGGTGTCCGGCTTCTCTACGGGCGTCACCTGGTCGGCCCCGTGCTGGAAGGCGGCCACGATGGGGGAGCAGCCGTCCGGCTGCACCCCGATCATCCGGGGCAGGCGCTCGATGAAGCCCAATTCGTAGAATTCCTTGAAGCCCTTCCACAGGGCTGCCATGTTGGTTCCAACTCCCATGGGGACGATCACGGCACCCGGCGCCTGCCAGTCCAGTTGTTCGATGATCTCGAAGGCCTGCGACTTCTGCCCCTCCACCCGGAAGGCGTAGTCCCCGGCCAGGTAGAACCCGTGACGCTCGCTCGTCTCCTCCGCGAGGCGCGCCGCATCGGTGTACGTTCCCCGGACCTGGATGACGCGTGCGCCGTAGGAGAGCGCCTGGGCCATCTTGCCGATGGCGGTACCTTCGGGGACGAGGACGTAGCAGGGCAGACCTGCCACGGAGGCATAGGCCGCCACGGAGGCGGCCATGTTTCCCGTCGAGGCGACGCAGACGGCCTTGGCCCCCTGCTCCTTGGCCTTGGTCAGCTCCACCAGGCTGCCCCGGTCCTTGAACACCCCCGTCGGATTCGCACCTTCGTTCTTGATATACAGGTGGCGGAGGCCGATCCGGTCCGCCAGCCGGGTGCAGCGGTACAGGGGCGTCCCACCCTCGTTCATCGAGACCACGAGGTTCAAGTCGAGAAGGGGATAAAAGTCGAGGTACTTGAGGGCCTTGACGGGGGAGGTGCGAAGCGAGTAGCGGTTCAGCCGGGAACGGATGTAATCCAGATCGTAGCGGACGTCGAGCGGCTGGCGGCAGGCCGGGCAGCGGGTGCTGCTTTCGACTTCCTTGACCTGCTTGCCGCAGGAGATGCAGCGGAGTTCATAGAACTGCGTGCCGTTCTTCCGGGCGCGAGTACGAGCCATTCCCCTCACCAGCGAAAAAGTTGGCGCAGTTTACCCGTAAAGCCCACAAGTGTCAAGATTCTCCGGGACTCTTGAGGGTGGGCAGGCCTTGGCCCATCCGGCTCAGAGAATCGTCCGCCCGCCGTCCACCGGCAGGGCCATGCCCGTGATGAACGAGGCCTCGTCGGAGGCCAGGAATAGCATGGCCCGCGCGATCTCGTCCGGACGTCCGGCGCGGCCCAGGGGGCACACCTTGGCCCACCCGGCGAACTGGGCGTCCACGCTCTCCTTGGGCCCCGACAGGCGGGTCATGGGTGTATCAATGAACCCGGGGCAGACGCAGTTCACGCGGATGCCGTGCGGCGCGCCCTCCAGCGCCGCCATCTGAGTGAGCTGGAGAATCCCGGCCTTGGACGCGGCATAGGCTCCATGCTCTTCCTTCGCACGGATGGCCATGCGCGAGGCGATGTGGACGATGGCGCCGCCGCCCTGCTCCCGCAGCGCCTTCATGGCCGCCTTCGTCACCAGGAAGGCGCCAGTGAGGTTCACCCGCAAGACCTGGTTCCAATCCTCTTCGGATGTGTCCTCCAGGCGGCTGCCCCGAAGGATGCCGGCGCAGTTGATCACCACGTCCAGCCGGCCGAAGACTCGCCGGGCCGTCTCCACGGCCGTCTGCACATCAGCCCAGCGGGTCACGTCACAGCGGATCGCCTCGGCGCGACCGCCTTTCCCCGCAATGCTCTCGACGGTCGCCTTGGCGGCCGCTTCCTTCACGTCGGCCACCACCACAGCCCCCCGCCGCTCCTCAAAGATCTCGCAGGTGGCCCGGCCGATCCCGGAGCCTCCACCAGTCACCAGCGCTACCTTGCCCGTGTAGTTCATCTCACCTCCTATAACCCGTATTCCTTCAGCAACTGGCGAGCGATGACCACACGCTGGATCTCGCTCGTCCCCTCCCAAATCTGGTACACCTTGGCCTCGCGGTACATGCGCTCGATGGGGAAGTCCTGGCTGTACCCGTACGCACCGTGGATCTGAAGGGCATCTCTCGTCGTGCGCACGGCCAGCTCCGACGCCAGGAGTTTCGCCTCGGCTGCCTCCCGGATGATGGGCCGCCCCTGATCCTTCAGGAAGGCCGCGTGGCGCAGGCGAAGCCGTGCCGCCTCGATCCCGGCCGACATGTCCGCCAGCATGAATTGAAGCCCCTGGAAGTTTGACAGGGGTTGCCCGAATGCGGTGCGCTGCTTGGCGTACCGGATGGCCTCCTCCATGGCGGCCTGCGCCAGGCCCAGCGCCTGGCAGCCGATGCCGATCCGGCCGGTATCCAGGGACATCATGGCCCGCTTGAAGCCTTCGCCCTCTCCCCCGAGGAGGCACTCGCGCGGCACCCAGCAGTTGTCGAAGACCAGCTCGCCCGTGGCCATGCCGCGGACGCCCATGAGTTGTTCCTTGGAACCCGGGGAGAACCCCGGCGTCCCCTTCTCGACCAGGAACAGCGTGATCCCCTGGCGGCCCTTGCTCTTATCCACCGTCGCCACGACCACGGCCAGGTCGCAGAGCATGGCGCAGGTGATGAACCGCTTCGTCCCGTTCAGGACGTAGCCGCCGCGCTCGGGCCGAGCGGTCGTCTGGATGCCCGCGACGTCGGAGCCGGCCCCCGGCTCGGTCTGGGCGATCACGCAGATTTTCTCCCCGCGGGCCATGGCGGGCAGATACTTCTCTTTCTGAGGGTCAGTCCCGTTCTTCAGGATCACGTCCTGCATGAGTTTTCCCAAGAGCTGGATATCGGCCACGACGACCGAGGCCCGAGCCATCTCTTCCTGCGCGATGGCCCAGCTCACCGCGTCCGCCTCCGAGCCACCGTACTCGGAGGGCAGGGTCATCCCCAGGATGCCCAGCTCGGCCATTCGCTTCCAAAGGTCCCAGGGAAATTCGTCGGTCCGGTCGATCTCGGCGGCGCGCGGCCGGATCTCTTTCTCGGCGAACTCCCGCACCATGTCTCGGATCAATCGCTGTGCGTCGGTCAGCTCGAAATTCATCTCGGGCTCCTCCACGACTCCCGGGCTCAATCCCCCCGAGTCCCTTCGGGCTCACTCGGCCTGGCCGAGCCACTCCGCCGCAACGCCCATGCGTTCCGCGCGGAAGAGGCGCGCATCCATAGGTCGTACATACGGCGCCGTCCGGAGGGGGAATCCCAGTTTGGCCCGAATGTCCCGCTCGACGTCAATTCCCGGAGCCACTTCAACCAGCAGCAGCCCCTCCGTCGTCAGGCGAAAGACCGCCCGCTCCGTAATGTACCAGACCTCCTGGCCCTGCCTGGCGGCCAGGGCTCCGTTGAACGTGACGTGCTGTGCGTGCGTCACGAACTTGGGGAAGCGCCCCTCCCGGACGATCCGGACCCGGCCGTCCTCGATCCGGACATCCAGGCCGCCGGCGGTCAGCGTCCCGCAGTACAGGATCTTCCGCGTCGCCTGCGCGATGTTGATGAAGCCACCCGCACCGGCCAAGACGTGGGGCTGAGCCTTAAGCCGGCTGACGTTCACGTTCCCCTGCCCGTCCACCTCGGCGAAGGCGAGGCACCCCACCGTGATCCCGCCCCCGTCAATGAGGTCGAACTGCGCCGCAGCGTCAATGATGGCCTCCGGGTTGTGGGAGGCCCCGAAGGCAAAGCCGGTGAGGGGCAGGCCGCCGATGGCCCCCTGTTCCACGGTAAAGTTGAGATGCTCGAACACCTCCTCTTCGAAGGCAGCCTGCGGGACCAACGAGGAGATGCCGAACCCCAGGTTCACGATGTCGCCGGGCCGGAGCTGGCACAGCGCCCGGCGCGCGATGACCTTCTCAGGTCCCAGCGGGAGAGGCTCCACGGGGAAAGTCGCCGTCGGGGTCTCGCCGCTGATGGCCGGGTCATAGACGATCCCGGTGTTCATCCGTTGCTCCGGATCCACCACCAGAGCATCCACGAGGATCCCGGGAACCTTGACCATGTGGGGCGAGAGGGTCCCCGCCGCCACCACGCGCTTCACCTGGGCGATCACCCTCCCGCCGGAATTGTGGGCGGCCATGGCCTGGGCCAGGATTGCCAGGACGACTCCCTCGTGTTCGAGAGTCAGGTTCCCGCGGGTGTCGGCCGTGGTCCCCCGAATGATGGCCACGTCAATTGGGAACGATCGGTACAGCAGCCACTCCTCCCCGGATAGATGCACTACCTCCACGAGGCCCGGCGGCGTGACCCGGTTCATGCGCCCGCCCTCGTCTCGTGGGTCCACGAAGGTGCCCAGGCCGATCTTCGTGATCGTCCCGGGTTTCCGGGCCGCGATGTCCCGATGCAGATGCATGAGGACGCCCAGGGGGAGATTGTAGGCCTCCACCTGGTCGGCGTGAATCATGGCATAGATCTTTGGCGGTGGCTTGGAGGCTGGTCCATTCACGTAGGAGCCGCCAATGAGGCGCTTGATCAGACCGGGGTACGCCAGGTGGTCCAGTCCGACCGTTCCAAACGAGTCCCCTACGGCCACCGGGAAGACCACGGTGAGATCGCGAGGCTCACCCGCGGAGAGAAAGCGCGCCTCGATCCCGCCCAGGACCTTGTCGGGCACGAGCTGGGCCGCCGAGCTGCTGACCGTGACCGTCGCGCCCGAGGGAATTAGCCGCGCCGCTTCCTCCGCGGTGAGGATTGGCTTGTCTCGAGCACCCACAGCGAGATTTCTCCTGTGGCCGGGGGACCTTCAGCAGGAATTTCCCCCTCCGATCGGCGGCCTTTGTCAGCCTGGGCAGACGCCCGGGTGCGATCGAAAAGCGCGGCCGGCACCCCCATCGCAAGCAGGGCCGCGCCATGCTGGTCCACGGCCGGCGTGCCGACGGCGGTGGGCGCAGAGGCAAAATGCGCTAACGCCGTTGAGGAAGAGGTCACAGCCGGCTCGAGTCCGCTCGAAGAGCGTCCCGCCGGGTGGCTCGATTTTGACCACGTCTGCGGCCATGTCGGCGAGGTACTGCACTCCCGCCAGCCCGAGCAGGAACTGGGTGAAGCTGAGGATCCGGACTCCCTGCAAGATGCTGAGCGGTGTGCTCGGGTTCAGCCGACCTCCTCGGGGTATGAAACCTGGCTATGTGTGGGTGAGCCGGACTGGCAGCCCCGCTCCACGCTCTGCGGGTTCGGCCAAGCGCGCATACAGGGTGAGAAACCCTCGCGTGACGCGAGGTGGCGGCGGTGTCCACGCGCGCCGTCGAGCGTCCATCTCCTCCGGCGGCACCAGGACGTTGAGGCGGCGTCCCGGGATGTCGACCTCGATCCGATCGCCGTCCCGAACCAGGGCGATGGGCCCGCCAATTGCTGCCTCGGGGGATACCTGGCAGATGAAAGGGCCCTTGGCAAAGCCGGAAATCTTTCCGTCCGTGACCAGCGCGCAGGATTTGTCCAGTCCCAGGGCGTTGATGTAGCCGAGCACCTTGAACACCTCGGTGAGGCCCGGCCCGCCGCGCGGCCCCTCGTAGCGCAGGACGATGACCTCCCCCGCCTTCACCTGGCCCGCCTCCAAACTCTTGAGGCATGCCTCCATCGAGTCGAAGGTGCGGGCGGGACCCGTGTGCTTCATCATCTGTTCGGGAACGACGGTGGGACGCACCACGGCCGAGGTGGCCAAGCTCCCCCGCAGGACGGCCAAGCCGCCGCGAAACACCGGCTGGTCCACGCTGTGGATCACCTCCGGACGCCGCACGCGCGCCTTGCGGAGGTTCTCCTCCACCGTTGCCCCGGTCACGGTCCGGCACTCGAGGTGCAGGCGGCCCTCCAGAACCTTCATCACGGCCGGCACCCCTCCCGCCTCGTCGAAATCCGTCATCGTATAGATCCCGCTGGGCTTGACGTTCACGATGCAGTGGACTTCGGTCGAGAGCTTCTCCACCGTCTCCAAGGTGATACCATCCCCGAGATCCAACTCCTGGGCCAGGGCCAGGATGTGGATCACCCCATTGGTCGAGCCGCCGACAGCATGGAGGACACGAATCATGTTCTCCAGGGCAGGACGGGTCATGATTTGGCTGGGACGCAGGTCCTCCTGGACCAACTCGACGATTCGGCGGCCGGCCTGCTTGGCGAACCAGAGACGCTGGGCCGACACGGCGGGGGCCGTCGCTGAGCCCGGAAGGGCCAGGCCCACCGCCTCCGCGAGGCATTGCATGGTGTTTGCCGTTCCAAGCAGGGCGCACGAGCCGGCGGTGGGGCACACGGCATCCTCCAGCTCGGCCATGGCCTCGGGAGCAAGATGCGGCTTCCCGACGCCGCAGGCCCAGGTCTCGGCGTCCAGGTCGGTGATAATGGTGTCTTTGCCCTGGAACCGCCCGGCCAGCATTGGGCCGCCCGGAACCAGGATGGCAGGAAGATTCAGCCGCGCCGCCGCCAAGAGGTGGCCCGGCACGTTCTTGTCGCAGCTGCTGATCAGCGCCAGCCCGTCGAAGGAATGAAGCTCCGCGCATGTCTCCACCTCGGCGGCGATGATGTCTCGCGTCGGGGTGTCGTAGCGCATCCCACCACTGCCCACGTCCACCGGGCACATGCCGAATCCGCCGAATTCGCACGGCGTACCGCCGGCCTGCCAGATTCCCGCCTTCACCGCTTCCGCCACGGCCCTGAGGTGTGAGTGGCCGGGGCTGGTCTCGCTGTACGTGTTGGCGACGCCGATCCGCGGCCGGCGCAGATCCTCGCTATCGTACCCCACGGCCTTGATAAGGGCCCGCGCCCGCGCCATGCCGGGCTCGTTCAGGACCCTCACCTTAGTTTCTCGTCCCATGTCACCTCCGGCTTCGCGGTCTCAACCCTTCAGCCCGCTCATCACCACCGCCTGGACGACCCATTTCTGCAGTGTGAGGAAGATGATCAGGATGGGCAGGATGCTGATCACGGCGGCAGCGGTGAGCAGGTTGTACTCGATGAAGTACATGTTGGTGAAACTCATCAGGCCCATGGTGACCACCTTCATGCTGGCGGAGTTGATCACGACCAAGGGCCAGAAGAACTCGTTCCAGTTCCACATGAACTTGATGATCAGCAGGGTGGCCACCGCCGGCTTCACCGAGGGCAGGATCACCTTGAAGAAGATCTTCAACTCGCTGCAGCCGTCGATTCGCGCCGCATCGATGTAGTCGTTGGGGATCACCTCGATCGCCTGGCGCATGAGGAAGACACCGAATACGCTGACCAAGTCGGGAGCAACGATTCCAAGATAGGTATCCAGGAGCCCCAGGCGGTTCACCCACATGTAGAGGGGCACGACCACCGACTGGAATGGCACCATCAGAATGGCGATGATGGCGAAGAAGAAGACGTCCCGCCCGGGGAAACTGAACTTGGCGAAGCCGTAACCGGCCAGGGAGGAGACCACCAGGCTGCTTACCGCCGCAATGGAGGCAACTATTGCGCTGTTGAGGAGGTAGCGTGCGAATGGAAACCGGTGAAAAACCTCGCGGTAGTTGCTGAGGTTGGCCCAACTGTCCGGCAGGATCTGAAGCGGCACCCGCTGGATCTCAGGGGCGGTCTTGAACGCGGTGACGGCCATCCAGAAGAATGGGAAAAAAATCGTCAAAGCCCCACAGGCTATGACCAGCGCCGTCACCCGGCGAAGATGAATGGTTCGCGGAGACAAATTCCTGCTGGATGTGCTGGATCTCATCGCTCACACCAATTCAGAAAACAAGAGCGTACGACTGTACGAGAGTACGAGCGTACGCCCTCACAACGCGTTCCGCGTTCCCGTACATTCGTACGGTGGTACCCTCGTACGCCCTTGCTCCCTGTCTCCGGGTCTCCGTGTCTCCCCCCATCGGTTCTTCAGTACTCGACGGGCTTTCGGAAGATGCGCCACTGCAGGAGGGTCACCACCAGCAGGGTCACGAACACAAACACGGCCATAACCGAGGCGTCGCCCAGGCGGAAGTACTTAAAGGCCGTGTCGTAGAGGAGCATGATGACGGTCTGGCTCGATCCCGCCGGCCCACCCTGAGTTGTGGCGTAGACCTGGTCGAAGATCTTGAAGTTGAAAATGAGTTCGAGAATGCACACCATGAGGATCTGCGGATTGAGCAACGGGAGCGTGATGTGGCGCAGTCGTTGGGCCGCGCTGGCGCCGTCGATGTCCGCCGCCTCGTAATATTCCTCGGGGATGGATTGCAGGGCGGCGAGGAATATCATGGTGTCGAAACCCATCCGGACCCACACGTTGACGACGGAGATGGACGGGCGCACGAGGTTCAAGCTCTGCAGCCATTTCTGGGGAGGGATGCCGACGAAGGCGAGCCCGTAGTTCAGGAACCCGTACACCGGGTCATAGATCCACTGCCAGATGAGAGCGGCGGCCACGAGTGAGGTGGAGAAGGGCAGGAAATACATGGCGGCCCAAGCGCTCCGCCAGCGCAGGCTCAGCATCCGGTGCAGCCCGAGCGCAACCGCCAGCGCGAGGATCACGGTGGCGGGCACGGACATCATGAGCAGGTTGACCGTGTTCCGGACGCTCCCCCAGAACTCGGGATCGGTCAGCACCTTCTGGTACAGGTTGAGGCCGACGAACCGGCTGGCGCCCCCGGGGACGATGCGATGGAAGGAGAGGATGACAGATTGGATCAGAGGCACCAGGTACACTAGAGTGAAGAACGCCACTGCCGGCAGGATAAAGAAAAACCCCGCCCGCCGCTGGCGATCGATATAGCTCCTCGGAAGGATCAGCCGAACCCACCGCTTCACTGGATTTCGTCCTTATCGGATGGCCTGAGAATCAGGCAGCCGAGCGCGTGAAACGCTCGGCTGCCTGCTCACGTCCTTGTTGATTGCCGGCTTCAGGTTCGGGTTCTTTCACCCCTGCCCCCGGCCCCTGTGCACTCCTGCAGTTCTTCAGCTCCCGTACATTCGTACTGTCGCACCTTCGTACGTCTTTCGGCCTCCTGCTCCTTTGCGCCCGAGCGCAGCGGGCGCCTCTGTTCCTCGGCTCCTCTGCGCCTCTGCAGTTCTTCAGTCCTTGAGGATCCGATCCATCTTCGCGGCCGCCTCGTCCAGGAGGGGCTTGGGCTGCCCCTTCCCGTAGAGGACGCCCACCACCGCCTCGCCGAAGGCCGTGGCCAGTTCGTTGGACTTCGGGTGGAAGTAGGTGGGCGGCACGGGCTGGGCGAGCATGTCACGAGTGGACGCGTAGTCCGGCCGACTCTTCACGTAGCTCGACTCCAGGTTGGCCGTCCAGACCGGCAGGATGCCCTGGAGCTGGTGCTGGTCCAGGTCGTCCTTGGCGTTGCTGATGAACCGCATGAAGTCCCAGACCACCCGCTTGTTCGGGCTGTTCTTGTACACGAGGTTTGTCCAGGGGAAGAGAGCCCCGGCGCCGGGGCAGGTCTTCTCGCAGGGCAGGGCATAGACCTTGAAGGTCACATCAGGCGCATTCTTCTTGACCCAGCCGTAGAACCAGGACTCGCGGAAGATCACGGCCGCGCGCTTCTTCGTGAACGCGTCCTCGGGATCGCCGAGGGCGAGGCTGGCCACCTTGTCCTTGTTGACCAGGTTGCCGAAGAAGGTCAGGGCGGCCACCATCTCCGGGCTGTTGGCGTAGCCCGTGGCCTTGTCCAGGTTCGGGGAGAGCATCCGAGCGCCCCAGGCGTGGGCGAAGGGCAGGAACTTGTCCGTGATCCCCACCGGGGCACCCTTGTGCCGGACGGCGAAGCCGACCTGGGTCGGCTCCCCCTTGGCGTCCAGAATCGTCAACTTCTTCATGGCGGCCAGCCACTCGTCAAAGGTCTTCGGCGGCTTATCAGGATTCAGCCCCGCCTTCTTGAACATGTCCACGTTGATGTACATCTGCTGGAAATTGCCGTGCTCGATGGGGATCCCGTAGCGGACGCCCTGCCACTTCCCGATGGGGACCATGTACTTGGGAAGGTTCTCGTCCCAGATCTTGGCCAAGTCATCGGGCATCTTGTCGCAGTAATCGTACTGGCCACACCACTGGTGGGCGATCCCGAGGAAGAAATCCGGCGCCCCCGATTTGCCCATCAACGCCGCCAGGTACTTGGCCTCGTAGCCCTGGTAGGGGATGGTCACCACCTCGACCTCGTAGCCGCTCTTCTTGGCGAACTCCTTCCCTTTGGTCGCGTACCACTGGTTGAACTCCGGGTTCTGCTCCCAGTGGGTCCAGTAGACCAGCTTCTTCTGCTGGGCCCACGCTTCGCCTCCCAGCCCACCCACGACCAGGATGGCTGCCGCACACATCATCACCATCCGCGAGAGCCGTCGCATTTCTGCCTCCTTTCCCCGTCCAGCCTCATTGCCCGCAAGCGCATGACGATCGACGATGCGACCCTGTGCAACAGTGGGTGCTTCTCCGACCTGGGAAGTATCGTACCAATGCTGTCGCCCTGTCAATCAACATCGGACGGAACATTCTGAGAGCTGGACCTTTGGCCAAGGGGGACGCACAGAGGATCCCGAGACGTTTTTTCAGGAACCGAGCGAGGCGCAGGTGAGAGGAGATGGTGAAGCGCGACGCGGGGGTCAGCCCCCGATGGCGGACATGGGTCGGGACGGCTTGACGAAGTCCGGCTGGTTGATTTTGTGGCCGGCTTCCTTTTTCCAGACGGCCGCGACGAGGAAGTCGGCGATCTCCTCGTCGGTCGCGCCGGAGCGCAAGAGCCCCTTGAGGTCGTGCTCGTGGAGGGAGAAGAGGCAGGTCCGGAGATGCCCGTCGGCGGTGATGCGGATCCGGTTGCAGTGATCGCAGAACGACTCTGTGACCGACGCGATCACCCCAATGGACCCGCGGCCGTCGGCAAAGCGATAGACCGTGGCGGGCTCGCCCCCGTTGCTGCCAGCCGGCGCCAAGGGGAAGGCGGCGTGGATGCAGGCCAGGATCTCCGCCCCGGGCACCACGGCCTTCATGCTCCACTCGCCCTGCGCATCCAGCGGCATGTATTCGATGAATCGGACCTGGTAATCGTTCTCCCGTCCCAGCCGGACGAAATCGCCCAGCTCGTCGTCGTTATACCCGCGCATGATGACGCAGTTGATCTTGATGGGGGCGAGTCCCACCTCGCGGGCCAGCCCCATCCCCTCCAGGATCTTGAAGAGCAGTTGCCCATCGCGCCGAACCATGCGCTCGAACCGCTCCGGCTGGAGCGAGTCCAGGTTGACGTTAATTCGTTTCAGCCCCGCCGCGGCCAACCGCCCGGCCTTTTCCTTGAGGAAGAAGCCGTTGGTGGTCATGGAGAGATCCAGGGCCGGCTCCAGCCGTGTAAGGGCCTCGATCAGGACATCGATATCCTGGCGCATCAACGGCTCGCCCCCGGTCAACCGGATCGTCCGGATCCCCAGGTCGATGAAGATGTGGGCCAGGCGCAGGATCTCTTCGAAGGTCAGGATCTCGCGCTTGGGGAGCCAGGCCAGGCCCTCGGCGGGCATGCAGGAGATGCAGCGGAAATTGCATCGGTCCGTCAGCGAGATCCGAAGATCGTCAGTGACCCGACCGAAGGTATCTTTCAATCGCGACACGGTCCTCATTCTCTCGGATCACGGCAATCCGGCACCCCGGCAATTCGGCAACCAGGAGCGCCAGATTGCCCGATTGCCGGGCCCTATTTCTGCGGGGGCGCTGCCTCGGCCAATTCCGGTTTCTGCGGCGGTGCCGCCTCGATCAACTGTGGAGTCTCCGGCGTGGGATAAAACCTGTCGGCATGGAGCGCAGTCTGGTCGAAAACCAGCCCCAGCCGATTGAAGGCGCCGATTTCGAAGTCCCCCGTCCACATGGTAATGGCGTCGAAGGGGCAGACCTCCACGCACAGGTTGCAGTACATGCACAGGTTGTGATCGATGACGAACTCTACGGGGTGGCGCTCCTTCCCCTTGCCCGCGCCGAGGATCGTGATGCAGCGGGTCGGGCAGATTTTGGCGCACGCATCGCAGGCGGTGCACTTGAGCTTCCCGGTCGCCAGGTCAATGGTCAGGACGTGGCGGCTCAGCGAGCGCAGGGGCAGGCGCCGCCGCTCCTTCGGGTACTGCACGGTGATCGCCGGGGTGAACAGGTGGCGAAGGGTCACCCCCATGGACACCAGGATGCTCAGGAATCCCAGGCACACATCACGTAGGTACGCGATCATGGTTCTCCTCGTCGTCCGGATGGCAACCCGTCAATTTGGCAACCGGGCACTTGGGAAAAAGCAACCACACTTCCCAATTGCCGGGTCGCCGAGTCGCCTGATTGCCGGTTCTCTCAGGCCTTGGCCCCCGCCGGCAGCGTCTCGGGAACGGTCACGGCCGGCAGCTTCTTCTTGGCGATCGTCTCCTGGGTGATCTTCTCCTGCAGCTTCAGGATGCCGAACAGGAGGGCCTCGGGCCGCGGGGGGCAGCCGGGCACGTAGACGTCCACCGGGACAATCCGGTCCACCCCCTTCACCACGTGGTAGGCATCCCAGTAGAATGGCCCGCCGGAAATGGCGCAAGCGCCCATGGCAATCACCCATTTCGGGTCGGCCATCTGCTCGTACAGCGTCTTGATCCGGGGGGCCATCTTCTCCGTGACGGTGCCGGCGACGATCATCACGTCGGACTGGCGCGGCGAGGGCCGGAAGACCCCCGCCCCGAACCGATCCATGTCGAAGCGGGAGGCGCCCGTGCACATCATTTCGATGGCGCAGCACGCCAGGCCGAAGGTCAGTGGCCAGGGCGAGTTCTTCCGCGCCCAGTTGAACAGCCAGTCGAGCGACGTGGTGACCACGCCCGGCTCGAATCGTCCCTCCAGCAAACCCATGCCAGGGCTCCTTTCCATTTCTCCGGCCTCTCGTGGGGGTCAGGCCCCTCCTGAGAGACCGTCCTTGGCGTCCATCACGTCCGGGTCAGTTGATCCACGATGGCATCGGCCATCTCGCGCGTCGTGGCGGTCCCCCCGAGATCCCGGGTGACCCTCTTTCCACCCTTGAGTACGGCCCGGATGGCCTCGTCCAGGGCTAGGGCCGCCTTCTCCTCGCCCAGGTGCCGCAGCATCATCCCGCCGGACATGGTGATCGCCAGGGGATTGGCGATCCCCTTGCCGGCGATGTCGGGCGCGCTGCCATGGACCGCCTCGAAGACGGCGTACTCCTCCCCGATGTTGGCGCCGGGCACCACCCCCAGGCCGCCCACCAGGCCGGCCCCCAGATCCGAGATGATGTCACCATACAGGTTGGCCATCAAGAGGACATCGAAGCGGGTTGGATCGCGCACGAGCTGCATGCACGCGTTATCGACGATCAACTCTTCGTAGGCGATCTCCGGAAACTCCCGGCTCACCCGCCGGCAGCATTCCAGGAACAGGCCATCCGACAGCTTCATGATGTTGGCCTTGTGGATGGCGGTGACCCCCTTCCGCCCTTCCCGCCTGGCCAGGGCGAAGGCGTAGCGCGCGATGCGGAGCGAGGCCTTCTCGGTGATGAGCTTGAGTGTCTCCACGACGCCCGGCACGACCACATGCTCGATGCCGCAGTACAGATCCTCCGTGTTCTCCCGGATCACCACCATGTCCACGTCCGTATAGCGACTGGCGACGCCGGGCAGGGACTTGATGGGCCGCACGCACGCGAACAGGTCGAGGCCCTTGCGCAGGGCGACATTGACGCTGGGCCGGCCGACCGCCACCTCGGTGGTCAGGGGTGCCTTGAGGGCGATCCGGTTGCGCCGGATGCTGGCCAGCGTGCTCTCGGGGAGGGGGTCACCCCCGTACTTCATGCTGACGCCGTGGCCGGCCTCGACCGTTTCCCACTGGATCGAGACCCCGGTGGCATCCAGGATGCGGACGGCCTGCTCCGCCACCTCCGGTCCGATGCCGTCTCCCGGAATCAACGCGACCTTATGCTGCATTGCTCTGCCCCCACCCATCGAACTTTGCCCCGCCGCTCCCCTGCTCCCTTGCCGCCCTTGCTCAGTTCACCAGCGCGCGAATGTACACCGGGACGCGCTCGCGCGGGGTGAGATTTTCACACGCGCGACACGCTTCCGGTAGCGGCCGGGCGGAACATCGCAGGCACGCTTCCAGAACCGAGAGCGCCTCAGTCATCTCCTGCCGAAGGACGAGGTACTCCCGCAGACCTTTCTCCACATCGGTAAGACTGTGGGTCAACGCAGCAGCGACATCGCGAGCGCCCTCGGCCCCGGTCTGAGCCGCCTTGCGCCGCTCCAGCATCTGCCTGATCCTGGCCAAGGGAACGTTGAGACTGCGGAGATCCCGGATGAACTGGATACGGTCACACGCCTCGGAGCGGTACAGGTGGAGGCCGCCGCGTGACCGCTGCGCCGCCTCGATCAGCCCCAGGCTCTGATAATACCGGATGGTCCGGAGGGTCACGCCGGTCCGCCGGGCGACTTCCCCGATCTTGAGAAGCTCGCCAGATCCTTTGACCTTCACCATGGCCGCCATCATAGGCAACGTATCAAGACATGACGTTACTGTCAATGTGAAAGGCGACCAGTAAATCCAAAGGGTTGGCAGACCGAAGGATGGCCCGCTGTGGGCGCGTCGCACCTCGTTAAAGCCGTTTTCACCCCTTGGGTCGCTGACCGAAGGCCGCCATTGCCTCGTCGAGAAGGTCCCCAGGACAATCCCGGTACTTAGGCGAGAAATGGAAGACAACCAGCCGCCGCGCATGCGCCTCGGCCGCCAGCCGGCCGGCCTGAGCGGCCGTCAGGTGGAATCGCGCCGCGGCACGATCGTGATCCCGCTCGGGGTAGGCGGCCTCGCAGTAAAAGGCGTCCGCGCCTTGGGCCAACTGCGTGATCTTCTCCGCGTTCCCGGTGGAATTCACGGCATCCGTGATGTATGCCAGCTTCTGGCCCGGGCTCACCCGCACCACGTCACGGCGCAGGTCTCCCAAAGGCAGAATTCGTTCGACCCGCCTCCCGTCTTCGGACCAGGCAATGCGAATGGGATGATCTTCCGGGGCTCCGGCGCGGATGGCGCGCTTGAGGTCCATGAGCCATGGCCCTACCGGCAGGCCCAGCGCCTCCAGGTTGGCCCTGTCCACGTTCAGGTGGATCGTCTCTTCCAGCGCGAACGCGAGGCAGAGGATGCGGTGATCCAGGTGGGTTGCCCTGACGCGAAACTGTGGCTCGTCCAGTACCACGCCGTCAAAGGCACGCGGGGCCGGATCGTCCCGGCGGAGAAATCCCTCCGCACAGGCAAAGCGGGCCGTCACGACCCGGTCGGGGTGCACCTCGTGCACCTCGAGCGTCAAGGTGTAGCCTTCCACGATGTTCCAGGTGTACCCGCGAAGTTTTCCCTCCACGTGACCGATGAACCCGGGAGGCCCGTACATCCGCAAACCCTTCGGCCGCCCGAGCAGCACGCGCAGGAGATGATCGAAGCCGACGAAATGATCCACGTGCGTGTGCGAGACGAAGACATCCGTGATCTTGAGAAGGCGACCGGCCGAGAGGGCGGTGACATCTCCCAGATCGAACAGGAGGGCCCGTCGCTCCCAGGGCAGCGACACGTACAGCGCCGGATCCCCGAACAGATCGTTCACGAGAAAGGCGCGGAAGCTACTCGCCATCGCGCATCGGCACCAGCCGCCACGAGAGGGTGGCGGATCACTGACTCGCCGCTTTGTTCGTATCCTGCACGCGCTGCCGTTCCTGATCGAGGGCCGGCGCCAGGCGCTGCTCCAGACCCCGCTTGGTCACATCCACTGGCTGGGCTGCCCCGCCGGCGCCGGACGCCCCCGGGGCCGTCCAGAGGGTCTCCTGGATCTTGGTGCCCTCTTGCAGGTAGGAGACGACCAGGTATCCAACGATGGCCAGCGCAAGGACCAAGCCGGCGATGCCAAGGATCTTCATGCGGCCCTTCCTTGTAGGTCAGGATTCGCGTGCGCTGTTCGGAGTCCGGCTGCGTAGTCTACCGCCCTTTCGTCGAAACGCAACCAGAAACCATGGCACAGGGCGCGGCCGAGGCAAAACAAGAGCGGCGCCGGTGAGGCGCCGCCTTGTAGCCCCCTGTCGCTGCCGATCTGTGGGGCTATTTCTCGACCGGATACCCCTTGGCCACCCAGTCGATGATCCCGCCCTCCAGGTTGTAGATTTTGCTGAGACCCACGGCGGCAGCCACCTCGCAAGCGACCGCGCTCCGAATCCCCTGGGCGCAGTAGAAGACGGCGCCCTCGCCGTGCAGGTACTTGCGCGGAGACAAGAGCAGCGTATTCAGGGGAACCAGACTGGCTCCCGGGATGTGCCCGTCCTTCCATTCGCCGGGCTCCCGCACGTCGATCCAGACGATGCTGTTGCTGTCGTGCAATTCCTTGCCTTTGGCGGCATCCACCCGTTCGAACGGTTCCTTCAACTGTTGCTGCACCATGCTCTGACCTCCCTCACCTCGGCCCGATCGCGCCGCGGCTCACCCTTGGGGGGCCGCGGCGTCTGGAATCTGGATTGTCACGCAGCCCGGATGCTAGCGGAACAACTATGCGGGGTCAAGGCCGAGTCGGATCTCTTCCCTGGCCGTGATGACTCAATTCTGTGGAATCTCCCGGGGGGCGATGGTATGCTTTGGCCGTTGGACCTGACCTTGGCCACTGCAGGAAATGGGTGCTGGCCCACCCCACTGCGCCTCGGCGTCCAATCGGATCCCGGGCGCCACGCACACGGCATCGCTGACGAGGGGACGCGAATGAGCGACAGGGTTGAAGCGCGGCGCACGCCGCGGTTCAAGACCAGGCGGAACGTCCGAATCATCCTGCCGGAGGGAGAGGCAATTTTGGGGACGATGCAGGATGTGAGCCTGGGCGGCATGTTGGTCGCCGTCCCCGTCGAGGTGGAACTCGGGCGAACGTATCGGATCGAGGTGGTGGATTCCGCGGGAGTGTTTTGTCTGCACGGGGAAGCTCTGCGCCTTCACCTGCCTCCCCGCTCGGCCGACGGAAGTCAGGGCTCGGGATTCAAGATCGGGTTCGAATTCGTCGGGACCGACCCCGCGACGGGAGAGCGCCTGAGCCGGCTCCTGGAGGAGGTCGCGGCCTAAGCCCCGCGCCGATGCGGCGTATCCCAACCCGCCACGAACAGCAATGCCTGCCCCCCCGCCAGCCGGCGAAAGCACGTTGCGCCCCACCTCACGGCCGCCTCATCGCCCAATTGCCTGATTGCCGGATTGCCTGATTGCCGATGATAGGGCGCACTCCCGCCCCTGATGAAATGCCTTCAGATTCAGGTCGGCGACTTCGGCCTTCGTGAACCGCGCGCGAATGGCAGCCTCCCAATCGTCTACCGCGAGGGGCAGCACGGCCGAGGCGGCACCCATCAGGATCGTCCCGGCCAGGCGCGGGCTGCCGGCCTGCACGGCCAGTGCCGAGGCCTCGACCGGAATGAACGATCCGTCGAAGGCTCGAAGATTCGCCAGGGGGTCGTCCGGGTACTTGAAGAGCCCCAAATTCACGACTGGAGGAGCCACCTGCAGGCAGTTCACCATCAGGATCCCTCCGGACCGCACCTCCGACCGCCAGCGCAGCGCCTCGGCCTCCTCGAACGCCACCAGGAGATCGACCTCCCCACTGGAGATGATGGGCGAGTAGACCCTCCGCCCGATGCGGACGTGGCTGGTCACCACCCCGCCCCGCTGGGCCATGCCGTGGACCTCGCTCTTCTTCACGTCGTAGCCCGCGCGCACCCCGGCCTCGGCCAAGAGCTGGCTGGCGGTGAGCACCCCCTGCCCCCCGATGCCGGCCAAGAGCACGTTCAGCGTCCGCGCGGCGAGAGGGTCCGTGCCCTCCCGTTTTTCTCGATTCCCGGTCATGATCGACTTTTTCAGCTCTGTGGGCCACTCGGGGCAACGGCCCGGCTCGTCGAGCCCACAGGGACGATCGCCTTGGGGCCGCAGGTCTGGACGCACAACTCGCACCCGTTGCAGCCCGCGGGATCGATCGTCACATAACTCAATTCCTTGTCCCTTCCATTGGGGAGGCGGACCACCTCCCGCCGGATCACCTGGATGGCGGGGCACCCCGTCTTGAGGCAAGCGCCGCAGCCGTTGCACAGCTCGTCCATGACCAAGTAGGGCTGCGTCCGATGGAACTCTTCAATGAGGACGCACGGCCGGTCGGTGATGATCACCGACGGCCCCTGGTAGGCCAGGGCCTCCTTCACCGCCCGGTACACCTCGGGCAGCTTGTACGGATCCACGACCTGGACGTGCTCGACCCCCAGGGCCTTGCACAGGGCGACGAAGTCCACGGCTTTGGTCTTCTCCCCCTGGAGGGTAACGCCGGTCCCCGGATGCTCCTGACCGCCCGTCATGCCCACAGTCCGGTTGTCCAAGATGAAGACCGTCACGTTGCCGCCGTTGTACACGATATCCAGGAGACCGGTCATCCCTGAATGGAGGAAGGTGGAATCGCCGATCATGGCGACCACCTTCTGCTCTTTCCCGGCCAGACGATAGGCCTTGTCAATGCCCAAGGCATTGCCTAAGCTGGCCCCCATGCAAACGCAGGTATGGGTGGCGTTCCAGGGGGATCCCACCCCCAGCGTGTAGCAGCCGATGTCCCCCGTGATGACCAGGTCCCGCATCTTCCCCAGGGTGTAGAAGACACCCATGTGCGGGCACCCGGCGCAGAGCGTGGGGGGTCGCGGGAACGGCATCAGCTCCATGTCGGGCGGCGACGCGGATTCGGGCGCGGACTCGCCGACGCCATCCAACGCGGCTCGGACGCGTTGCGGCGTCAGTTCACCGATCCGGGGGAGCTTACCGACGCTGTCCACCCGGATCCCCATGGCCAGGACGTCGGCCTCCACCAGACCCTCCAGCTCTTCCACGATCCAGAGCCGCTTCACCTTGGAGGCAAGCTCGCGGATGCGCCCCTCCGCCAGGGGGAAGGAAAAACCCATCTTGAGGAACGAGGCGTCCGGGAACGCCTCGCGGGCGTACGCGTAGGCCGGGCCGCTGGCGATGATCCCAATCTCCCGGTCGCCCCACTCCGTCACATTCAGGGGGCTGGCGTCAGCTAGGCGCCCCAGGTCCTTGATGCGCTGGAGAACCTTGGGATGCTTCTTCCGGGCGTGCGCCGGGAGGATCACGTACTTGGTCGGCTCTTTTGAAAAACCGAGGAACGGCGGGGTCGCTCGCTCACCCAGGCTCACCAGCGCCCGCACGTGGCTGATCCGGGTCGTCAGGCGCATGATCACCGGGGTATCCATCTCTTCGCTGAGGCGGAGCGCCTCGCCCACGAAGGCCTTGGCCTCCTGGCTGTCGCTGGGCTCCAAGAGGGGCACCTTGGCGAAGCGGGCGAAGTAGCGGGTGTCCTGCCCATTCTGGGAGCTGCTCATCCCCACATCGTCCGACACCACGATCACAAACCCACCCCGCACCCCGATGTACGAGCCGGTCATCAGGGGATCGGCCGCCACGTTCAGCCCCACATGCTTCATGGAAACCAGGGATCGCGCCCCGGCCAGGGAGGCGCCCATGGCCACCTCGAAGGCAACCTTTTCGTTGGGGGCCCACTCTGCATACACGCCCGGATAGGCGGCAAAGGCCTCGAGTATCTCCGTAGCCGGGGTGCCGGGATAGCTGGAGGCCACCGTCACGCCCGCCTCCCAGGCCCCTCGGGCCACCGCCTCGTTTCCCGACATCAGGACCCGTCCCGTGGTTGGCGGGGCAGACCTGCCATGCGATCTGCGCATTCCGGTGTCCTTTCCTCAAACGCTCAGGCCTTCCCGTCCGCGACTAACCGAGGATCCCTGCGCGCATGCTCTTCGTACATGCATCATTGCAATATTCGGAGCTGCCGTTCACCCAAGATCTGTAGCCGGGCGCAATCCTCTAATCCCAAGGCAACGATGGCCCTAGGAGGGTACCCGAGAGTCGCCGGCTAGTAAACAGCGAAATGCATTGGCAGGCCGCGGTGGTTGCGTTCGAGGCGCGGGCCGGATAATCGCCGGCTGCGGTCTTCTGGCTTCCGCAGCTTCCCCAAGAGGAAACGTGTCTCTGGTGCGCGTGTCTCGGACAGTCCCAATTCCTCTCGCCTGGATGCCCGACGCGCCAGAATAAACCCAAACATTGCCGTTGAACCGCCAAGGGCGCCAAGGACCCCCATTGCTATACGGTCTACCAGGAAAGGTCGCGAGAGACGGCTCGGGACTTTATTAGTCCGGAGGCTGGCTCCGAATGTGGAGAGCCAGCGTGCCTTTGCGGTCCGGGTACCCAGCGACAGCGCTGGGTGATCTTGGCGGTGAAATGTTTGGGATAAATTCCCTTGACTCCGCACCAGTCTCGCCATGATAAGGATTGTATGGAACTGCTGACGTATTTCTTTCGAGTCTGGGGGTGATTTGCTCTCGGGCGCACTCGGGACTAAACTGTTAAACTGGGGATTTAGAAAGTGCAGGGCCTCCAGTTCCCTCATGGTGTGCCTCATCACGAACGATCAAAAAGGGGGAGGAAATCATGCTGAACACGAAGCGCATTCTCTGGGTGACCCTCTTCTCGTGCACGCTGCTGGCGACCATCGGGGGTGGCATGGCTGCCGCGGCCGCCGGCGGTGAGATCCGGATCGGCTTCACGCCCCCCATCACCGGCGCCTCGGCGTCCGAGGGCTCCTTCCAGATCAAGGCCATCAAGCTGGCCCTGAAAGAGATCAATGCCGCCGGCGGGGTGAACGGGAAGCAGATCAACCTGATCATGGTGGACAACCAGTCCTCGAACCCCGGCGCGCTGGCAGCCCTCCAGAAAGCCGTGGAGCAGGAAAAGGTGCTGGCCCTGATTGGCGTCGTCAAGAGCACGCAGGTCCTGGCCGCCTCGGACGCGATCAAAGGCTATGGCATCCCCACCTTCATCGGCGGGACCAACGTCACGCTGACCCGGCAGGGGAATCCGTGGCTGTTCCGGGTCCGGCCCGATGACTCGATTACGGCCCTGGCCATGATCAAGTACATCAAGGAAGACCTCAAGCTGAGCAAGGTCGGCGTCCTGCACGACAGCGATGCCTTCGGCACGGGCGGCGGGGACTTGGTCGAGACCTACGCGAAGGAGTACGGCCTCACCGTCGTCCGGCGGGAGAAGTACACGACCAAGGACAAGGACTACACCGCCCAGCTGCTCTCCGTGAAGAACGCGGGGGCGGAGATCCTGATCGCCTACTCGACCAACCCCGAGGACGCGGCGGTGATTCAGCGCCAGTACCGTCAACTGGGCTCCCCCTTCAAGTTCCTCGGCTCCCCCGCCCACCAGCACCGGGACGCGCTGAACCTGGCCAGGGATGCGGCCGAGGGCATTTTCGCCATCGCCGACTTCGTGCCGGGTCAGACTGAAGCGAACCGGAAATACGCTGAAGACTACAAAAAGGAATACAACGAGGAGTATGACGGGCTCTCGGCCTGGACGTATGACGGCTTGAAGATCCTGGTCAACGCCATCAAGAAGGCTGGCGAGGATCGCGCCAAGACCCGGGAGGCCATCCTGGCGACCCAGGGGTACCAAGGCGTCCTGGGCACCTTCTCCTTCACCCCCAATGGGGATGGCCTGCACGAGGTCAGCGTCGTTCAGATCGAGAAAGGCACGCCCAAATTGCTCAAGATCCTCAACGTGGGGACCAAGTAGTCGCCTCCCCCCCAGCGATAGTTGACCCGGGCCCCAGCAGCGCCGCCGGGGCCCGGAGTCTCATGGAGGTATGCCGGATGGACTGGCCCACGAATCTGCAGATGCTCACGGCGGGCTTGGCGATGGGGTCCATCTACGCGCTCGTTGCCCTGGGCTTCGTTCTCATCTTCAACGCCGTCGGTGTCGTCAACTTCGCCCAGGGGGAGTTCGTGATGGTCCCGGCCTTCGTGGCCGTGTGGCTCATGGAGATCCTGAAGATTCGCTTCGCGCTCATCTACCTGGTCACCGTGATCTTCATGGGGATCTTCGGCATCGTCTTCCAGCGGGTCGCCTATTACCCCTTGCGCAACCGCACCTTCCTCCCGGTGATCATCAGCACCATCGGCGTCTCGATCTTCCTGAGAAACGGGGCGCAGGTGGTCTTCGGGGCCGAGCCCCTGCTCATGCGCCGACCGACCTCCCCGAACGTGCTGAAGATCGCCGGGGTCTTCGTGGACCCGCAGTACATCGTCATCATCGTGTGCACGCTAGCCCTTTTGGCTTTCCAGTACTTCTTCTTCGAGAAGACGTCCCTGGGGAAGAAGATGCGGGCCACGGCCCAGGACAAGGAAATGGCGCGCCTGCTCGGCATCCGGGTGGCCACCATGATCGCCATCACCTTCGCGTACAGCTCCATCCTGGGCGCAGCGGCGGGAATCCTGATCGGGCCGATCTTCTACGTCACCAAGGAGATGGGGGGGCTGCTCGGGCTCAAGGCATTCTGCTCGAGCATCGTGGGCGGGTTCGGGAGCGTGCCCGGGGCCGTCCTGGGGGGAATTTTTCTGGGCATAGTCGAGGTGTTCGCGGCCTACTACATCTCCAGCGCCTACCGGGACGCCTTCGCATTCATCATGCTCATCCTGGTTCTCCTCTTCCGCCCGCAGGGGTTCTTCGGCGAGAAGATCGCCGAGAAGGCATAAGGGGCGAGCCATGAACCCACGGACGGCCAAGTCTCTCCTCGTCGCGGTCATCGCCCTGGCGGTCCTCGTCTTCCCCTGGATCGTGAACAGCAGCTACTGGCTCAACCTCGTGAACCTGGCGATCAGCTTTTCCATCGCGTGCCTCGGTCTGAACATCGTCCTGGGGTACGCGGGCCAGTTGTCCCTCGCCCAAGCAGCCTTTTGGGGGGTGGGGGCGTACACGTCCGCCCTGGTCGCCACGAGGCTGGGCGTCTCCACCTGGCCCGGCATGATAGCGGCTTTTGCGGTGGCGGGCCTCTTCGGCGTGCTCTTGGGCATCCCCACGCTGAAGCTGACCGGTCACTACCTGGCCATGACCACCATCGGCTTCGGGGTCATCCTCCAACTCATCCTGATCAACGCCATCTGGCTCACCAACGGATCCGACGGGATCACGAAGATCCCCTCCCCCCGGATCGGGTCCCTCGAGCTGAAGGACCCCAGTAGCTTCTTCTACCTCGCTGCCATTACCCTGATTCTGCTCACCTGGGCTTCTATTCGGCTCAAGGGCTCCCGCATCGGGCGGGCCTTCCTGGCCATTCAGGGGAACGAGATGGCGGCCGAGACCGTGGGCATTGACACCACCTACTACAAGGTGGTGGCCTTCGCCCTCTCCGCCGCTTACGCCGGCTTCGGCGGCGCCCTCTTCGCCCACAGCGGCTCCCATTACATCAGCCCCGATACCTTTTCCTTCGACCAATCGGTACTCCTGCTGGTCATGGCCGTCCTGGGTGGAAACGGTTCCGCCGTCGGGGCCGTGGTCGGGGCCGTGCTCCTGACTTTGCTTCCCGAGGTGTTGCGATTCCTCAAGGACTCCTACATGATGTTCTACGCCGCTGGCATCATCCTGATCATGATCTTCATGCCCGGCGGTATCGCCGGCCTGATCCAGCTCCTGCCGGTCAGCCAGCGGCTTCGCGTATGGTGGAACCAGGGCTCTGCGACAACGCAGCAGGTCGCCGCCGCCCTCGCCGCAGGCAAACCCGCACGCGGCTCCCTTCCCGCAGCCGTGGTGAACGGTCCGGGCGCGAACGGCACCCTCCTCACCCTCAAGGGGCTCGCGAAGTACTTCGGGGGCCTCAAGGCCGTGGATGGCGTGGATATAGAGGTCCGCCGCGGCGAGATCCAGGCGCTGATCGGCCCGAACGGCTCGGGCAAAACCACCATCCTGAACATGTTGAGCGGCCTGTACGTGCCGACGGGCGGCGCGATCCTCTTGGAAGGCACGGCCATCACCGGCCGGAAACCCCACGTGATCGCGGCTCACGGCGTGTCGCGGACCTTTCAGAACATCCGTCTGTTCGGCGAGCTCACGGTGCTGGACAACGTCCTCATCGGTCAGCATGGCCGCTCCAAGGCGGGCGTCACCTCCAGTGTGTTGCAACCATCCTCCCAGCAGGCCGAAGAGGCCGCCATGCGAGGAAAGGCCCTGGAGATGCTGGAGTTCGTCGGCCTGCGCGGCAAGGAGTTCGCCCGCGCCAATAGTTTGCCCTACGGCCAGCAGCGGCTGCTGGAACTGGCCCGTGCGCTGGCCTCGGATCCCAAGCTCTTGTTGCTGGACGAGCCCGCCGCCGGGCTGAATGCTGCTGAGACCGAGACCCTGGTCGAGCTCCTCCTCCAGATCCGCGACCAGGGCATCACCATCCTCTTGGTGGAGCACGACATGAGCCTGGTGATGAACGTCTCTGATCACATTACCGTCCTGAACTTCGGCAAGAAGATCGCCGAAGGATCCGCTGAGGCAATCGAGAAGAACCAAGAGGTGATCGACGCCTACCTCGGCACGGAGGTGGGCAATGCTTAAGGTTGAAGGGATCGAGACCTGGTACGGGGCCATCCAGGCCCTGAAGGGCATCTCGCTGGAGGTCGAGCGGGAGGAGATCGTCGCGCTCCTCGGCGCCAACGGCGCCGGAAAGAGCACCACCATCAAAACCATCACCGGCCTGCTCAAGCCGGCAAAAGGCCGAATCGAGTTCCTGGGCCAGGACATCACAGGCCGCGAGGCCGAAGACATCGCCGAGGCCGGCATCGCCTGCGTGCCCGAGGGGCGCCGCGTCTTCGCCGGCCTCTCCGTGATGGACAACCTGATGTTGGGCACCACCCCGCGGAAGCACGCCTCCAGAACCGAGATTCAGCGGGACCTCGACCGCGTCTTCACCCTCTTTCCGATGCTCAAGGAGTTCAGGGAGCGATTGGGCTGGCAGCTCTCCGGCGGCCAGCAGCAGATGCTGGCCATCGGTCGCGGCCTCATGACCGGAGCGAAGCTCCTCTTATTGGACGAGCCCTCGCTGGGCCTGGCGCCAGTCTTGGTGCAAGAAGTGTTCAAGGTCATCAAGGAGATCAACACGACGGGCACGACCATCCTCCTGGTGGAGCAGAATGCCCGCATGGCTTTGCTCATCGCGAACCGGGGGTTCGTGCTGGAGACCGGGCGGGTGATGCTGGCCGATACCGCGACCAATTTGTTGGCGAACGAGGAGATGAAAGCGCACTACCTCGGCGCCCACGCGCACATCAAGGAGGCGCGCGAACGACGGCGCCGGCTGTAGCGGGCGTTCCTCGGGCTTCCCGAGGGTAATCCGGGAAGACCCCTCTTCGCGCTGTCGATGGCTTTCACCCGAAGGGGACGGCACATGGGGCAGCAAACTTCCAGACGGGAAAAACCACCAGGAACCCCTGCAACACACGCGGCGAAAGCAGGACAGCGTGACTGCCGCTTCACCCTGCCCTCGCTCGCCCGTGTCGCCTGCGCAAGGTTGCGTCTGCCTGAATCGCCGTGCGATCTTCTGCCGAGATAGCCTCGCAACTTTTCCTCATCCCCACCGTCGATCCAAGTCTGAAATTGACACCGGTGCCACTCGTGATACGATCCTTTCAGGGCGACAGGCTCGATGGGCGTCCCCACTCCTTACGCGCGGTCCAGTTTCGATGTGACGGCCGCAGGACTCTAGAGAGGGTTTATTATCTCGGCAACCCAGAGGGGTTCTCCTCACTCTCCGCCAGGTGAAGACCGGCCATGTGCCTTACAATCTTTCAGGTTGACGCGTTCATCTCACGGGCATGCCGCATTCCTGTCTGGGTCCGTTCTAGACCGAAGTTCCCACCAAAAAGGTCCTTCCGGATCGAGTGTGGGTAGCCCCAACATCTAGGGGTGACGGCTTGGACGCGGTAGCTGCAGCGGGCGACTACATGGTATCTTCCTGGCGCCGAAAGGAGACCACGCATGGAAGA
>Ga0187865_1001070_pt1 | contig 33875 bp, 30 predicted proteins | sample June2016WEW_11_1_2_FD_132989 | JGI IMG/M metagenome (GOLD analysis project Ga0187865, IMG submission 132989) | Peatland microbial communities from SPRUCE experiment site at the Marcell Experimental Forest, Minnesota, USA - June2016WEW_11_100 | ecosystem: Environmental > Terrestrial > Soil >...
GAAAGCTCCACTATATCAAGTACTTACAGAACCGGTATGCGAGGTTATTCAGGTTGACTCGCGTAACCAATTGAATCTATTTAACGTTTAATGGGACAGTAGTGGGACGCCACCCTATTTCGCATACATTTCGGGGTTCACAGCGGTTGTCTCGAGAAATAGGGAAGCGTCCCCTTTTCGACCGGTTCCGATAGCCTGTAACATTTTCTATTTTGCCCGTAAGTGATTAATGAGCATGGTAGATCTGGCAGATTCCGCCCTGATCGAAAGCACGCTCAGTGGGGAAGAATGGGCTTTTGCCGAGTTGGTGCGCCGATACCAGGCAGCGGTTTGGGGGACCGCTCACCGGATTCTCGGCAATTCTTCCGAAAAGGAAGATGCGGTCCAAGAAATTTTTTTACGAGCCTTTACCGCACTGCGCAAGTTTGACCGTAAGTTGCCGTTCGGTCCCTGGATACTTCGAATTGCCACCAACTATTGTATCGATCAGCTGCGAAGGAAAAAAGGCCGGCAGGTTCAGCTATGGTCCGAATTGACAGAGTACGACCAGGAACAACTGTTAAAGGATTTTTCCCAGGACAACGATTGGGGATCCTTCGACATGGAAACAAAGGAAAGCTATGCCAAAGCAGCACAAGCCCTGTTGGATGAATTAAACCCAAAGTACCGGGCCGCCTTTGTTTTAAGGGAAATTGAGGAAAAGGCTTATGACGAAATTTCAAAACTCCTGGGGACCTCTGAAATCGCTGCACGGGTCCGCGTTTCGAGGGCCCGGTTCGAATTGCAAAAACGATTTCGCGCTTATCTTAAACGTCAGCAGAGAAAGGAGCGAAGATGAAATATAAGCGCGTGTGCAGCCTGATTGACAGGTACCGTGATAAAGAACTGAGCGCCGCTGAGCGGAGCGAATTTGAATCCCATTTGGCAGCCTGTGAGTATTGCCGAACAACGATGTCTCTGCTGAATAACGTGACTTCTCTCATGAGAGCGGAAGAAGTGCAACCATTGGATATGGCCGACCGCATCGTACGGCAAGCGTTTCGGAAAGAACTCTCTTGGGATTCCGAAATCATATCCTGGCTTCGTCCGGGTCCCGCACTGGCAGCTCTCACTTTAATGCTTGTCCTCTTTTCATTCCTGTTCATGATGCCAGGTAACATGCGGGTGAGCACTTACTCTGAATATGACAAATTGATGGACGAGGCGGCGGAAACATCAGATCTTGGAGTCAGCTCTCCGCAGGCTCAAAATGGCAGCGAACTGGTCTTCTGGCTGGAGCAGGAGGGAACCCCCAGTGACTAACCGCCCGCGCGCATTAGCTGTTCTGATTTCTGTTTTTCTTTTAGGCTGCATCCTGGGAACTGCCGGATCCTACCTATGGTTGCGGAATTCCCCAAGTACCGCAAGGAGAAGCACGCGCAGTTATCTCCGAGGCTTGCCGGATCTCAATTTGACCCCCGAACAGGAAACGCAGTTTGGACAGATAGTGGGGGAAATGCGGAAACAACTCGACGATCTGAGGAAGGACCAGAGATCGAAGATCGAAGCGATTCGGAACGAGACCAATCGTAAACTGATGTCTATTCTCAACGAAGAGCAAAAAAAGAAGTTTGCATCTTTCGTCAAAGAGATGAACAATCGGAGAATACGGCCGCCGCGCGGAGGCCGAGAAATGGGACGTCGGCCCGGCAACGGCCAAAATTAAATATTTTTCTCAAGTTGCATCCAATCTCCAGATGAGTTGAACCGCCCTTGCTTTTTGAGTACCTTAACAAAAAGCGATGAGGTCAGGAGCGTTTTGAGTGACGAAGGGCGCTCCCAACGAAAGCCATTGGTGCGTGGTCCTGAACTGGGCGATTCCACTTTTCCATAAAACCCAAATCCGGTGATTTGGCGGTTGGAAATGTTGTGACGGACCGGCGCACTGCGCTTGAGTTGGATTCTGTCCCCGAGGATTTTTCTGCATAGACTGGCTGCAACCACTTCTGGCAATTCGCCATCCGGCACAAGCTGCCACGGAAGCTCCCAATTTCCAGGAATAAAGCTGTGCTTGCCTTTGACGGAAAGGAGGATGCCTCGGTTCTGTTCCAGTACAAGAATCGCAATTCTGATCCGAGTGGGAGTTCGCTTCCTGCGGGCATTCGGAATGCTTTGTTCAATCCCAAGCCTCTTTGCTTTACAAAAGATCTTAACAGGGCACTGCAGGCATTTAGGTTTGAATGGAACACACACCAGCGCTCCCAATTCCATCATCCCCTGGTTGAAATCGGACGGTGTCCTGCTGGGGACCAGTGCTGACATTGTTTTCCAGAAATAGTTCTCAGGAATGCGGCCCCTTTTTGCAGTCAGCCGTGTCACCACGCGCCGAATATTCCCGTCAACGACCGGATACGCCTTATTGAAAGCGATGGAGCAAATCGCTCCGGCTGTATACCGCCCGATTCCGGGCAAAGAGAGAATTTCGCTAAAGTCTTCGGGAAAGGTCTTGTGTACTTCGAGGATCCGCCTGGCTGCTCTTTGGATGTTCAGTGCCCGGGTGTAGTACCCAAGGCCCGACCAGAATTCCAGAACCTGGTGGTGCGAGGCTTGAGCCAGCGATTCCAAATTCGGGAACCGCTTCAGGAAAGGATCGTAATAACGCAGAACGCTCCTCATCTGGGTTTGTTGCAGCATAATCTCAGAAATCCAGACTTTGTAAGGAGTTGGATCATTGCGCCAGGGAAGCGTTCTTCGATGTTTGCGGTACCAGTTAAGGATTTTTTGTCTGAAGAGTTCGGTTGTCTTCTCGTCCCACATTCTTTTTGGCGCCAGCAACACGGATTATCTCAAAATCTTCATTGAAACGCACTTGCAAAAAGGATACGCTTAACAAAGCAAGTTCCTACGTTGAGATTTTATGAACGTTTGAACTTAAGGAGCTGGGAAATTGCATCGAATTAAAGGAAAAAGCAAAGCAAAAAGTTTTCGGGTACGTCCTCGATGGACCAAAGAAGAAGTTGCGCTTCTGAAAAGGCTATATCGCATTCACAGCAATGCCGAAATAGCAGGGATTCTCGGACGGAAAGTATCATCAGTTGTATTCAAGGGGCACCGGCTGGGGCTGTCCAAGGGTGCTAGAAGATTAAAGGAAATGGGACGCGAAAATATTCGGCGCCGGTGGGAGCCCTCGAAACGTCGGTCCGCTCGAAAGATGCGCGCTGCCCAGATCCGATCCAAACGATGATTTAGTGCCTGGCTGCTGATTTCGCGCTTGAGCCTTTTTAGTTCTGACGGAGCTTCGCATGCAGGAACGGACTATTTGGGAAACTATCAGGCTTCAAGGAAGCGAAATTCTGGAAAAGCTGAAGCAGATCATCCACGAAGGCAACGCCCGCAGAGTGGTCATTAAGCAAGGGGAACATGTCATTGCCGAATTCCCCTTGAGCGCGGGAGTTGTGGGGACATTGGTTGCACCCGTTCTCGCGGCTGTCGGGGCCCTCGTGGCGTTGGTGAAGGATTGCTCCATCGAGGTTGAACGAGCTGTGCCTGGAGCCGGATCATCACATCCTGCAGATCTCACATCAGATAAATGAATTGCTGCCATTGCAGTTCCCATTGAACACCACTGCACCCTCTCCAAACGCACCCGAGACCGGATTCCCATTCCAGAATTGCCGCGCGCGCTTCGGTAAGTGCTAAAAAAACGCCACGGATTCCACGGATTATCACGGATTAAGATCTTGAATCCGTGATAATCCGTGGAATCCGTGGCGTTTTTGCTTTTCAGTATTAAGCCGGGGTTTCTGCGAGCCGGGAGGTCTTGGAACGCTTCGGCCACCAGGATTCAATCACCAGATACATTGCCGGGACAAAGAAAGAACCATCCCGCAAGAGGGTTTTCCATGTAATCCGGTCCCCGAACCCAAAGCAACCGCAATTCGTATCGATTCCTCGATAGAGAGTGATTGACAGAAGAACGATGAAAAACATCATAAGGCCTGCGGCAGCGATCGACGACCAGCGTATTTTCAGCCCGCTTAAGAGGATCAGCCCCAGTGCAATCTCGACCCAGGGAAAATATTTGGCAATCGGGTAAATATACTGTTCAGGGACGATTTGATAGCCGGTGATCGCCACCGCAAATTGAAGCGTGGCCTTGGCTTTCACATAGCCGCTATAAATAAAGACCCCTGCGAGAAGACAACGGCATATCCAATGAATAATCCGCAACGTAGTTGTCATTTTATAATCGTGTTCAGATAGGTCTTCAGGGATACGTAACTTAAAAGGCCTACAACCTTTTGAAGCTGTTTTTGACCGGAATAGATGAAAAAAGTGGGCGTGGATTCTATTTGATTTTGCATGCCCAGCCGGATTTCCTTTTCTACCGTCGCATTGATGCCGGGGTCCTGCATTATCTTTTTGACCTTCTCAAGATCCGCGAGAGATATCGCTTTCGATATCGATACCTCCAATTTCCCATCTTCCCCCCACTGAGCCTGGTCCATAAATAAGGAATCATAGACCTTCAATAATTGCTGGCGGCCAAGTCGCGACACTGCTTCGGCATAGAGGGCAGCTTCACGAGAATACCGGTGAATCTGAAGAGGAAACTCGTGATAGACCACGCAGACTTTGTTCTGACTGGAATAATCAGACAAAACTCTACGCATCACGTCCAGGTAAAGCCCTCGGCAGGAGGGGCACTGGAAATCCGAAAATACTTCAATCCTGATAGGAGCGTCCGGGGCGCCTCCCAATATCTGACCGGAAGCTTCGGCCGATTGCACCGGCAGGGAAAATGTGGCAGCAAGCAGCACTGCAAAAATTGCGCGGGCGAATGCGTGGATGCTCATCGCAGGTCCCCTCTAGGTTTCTTTGAATCGGGCAATCTCACAATTATTTTACAATTGAATCAATAAACTGCTTCAGCACCGGATAGGCGACAAAACCCTCAACTCTCTGCTGACGGCCGATGTAGGAAATGAGCGACGTGGGGGTTGAGCCCACTTTGTTCTGATTTCCCAGTTGGATTTCTTTTTCTATCCCCTCATTGATGCTGGAATCCTGCATCGCTTTTTTAACCTTCAGGAAATCATCGCGTGGCAAAGCTTTCGCCACTGTTGCCTCCAGTTTGCCGTCCTCGGACCATTGTGCCTGGTCCTTAAAGATTGAATCATATAGCGGCAGCAGTTTTTGCTGTCCAAGCTGTGCTGCTGCTTCCGTATATCGGGCGGCCTCCATGGCCAAAGGGTGATTGGGCAGCGGGAATTCGTGATAGATCACGCATACTTTGTCTTTGCTTGAATATTCCTGAAGAAGCGGCCGAATCGTGCCAAGATAAAACTCCCGGCAATGGGGACATTGAAAATCTGAAAACACCTCGATTCTGATGGGCGAGTTCAGTGATCCCCCCAGAATTTGGCCGGATGGTTGCTCCGCCGATCTCGAAAAGATGGACGAAAAGGCGAAACATGCAACCACAAGCAGCGTTGATTTCAAAATGCGCGACATAGTCTTTCCCTAAATCAGCTCGCAAATTATTCAGCGATCAGAATAGCAGTTAATCGCAAACCGAACAAACGATTTTAGTCGCCGGTCGCCAACAGATAGTGGTCAATCGGATTTTGCTCTTGAGAATGGTTCTGTGCCGAAATGACGAATGAATACTGGCGACTGACCACTAGCGACTGGCGACTGGCGACTATTTTTTTGCCACACGCCGCAGATGGAATTGAGTGAGGTGATCGGGTTTAAACTTGCGGCGGGACCAGCGATATCCCTGCTCAAATTGGACACCGATCAAGTAATTGGTTCGATCTAAGTTGCAGTACTTTATACGGGCTTGACACTGGTCGCCTTTGAACTGGAGGGACACTATCGTGTCCTGCGGGATCGGCTGTTCACTCTCGAGACAGGCGCCCGAAGCGGAGATATCCTCCAGAATCGCCCATTCGCTGCGAGCAGGCCCGGACTCAGGTTTCCACTGAATCTTAACCAGATCCGCACAGAGTTCCCTGTACTCTCGACGATCTAAGCTCATGAATAATTTATCGGCAAATTAGAGCGGTGGATTAGACCGAATCCGGCTCACGCCGGATGAGCCATCTGGAGGAACGCCTCGTCAAAAAGATCGTCAAAATTATCGATTAATTCCTGACGGGCAGACTTCCTGGTTTCAAGATCGGTGTCCGGCCGGGCCAACATCGGTCTGTGCGCCATCTCTTCAAAAAGTATGAGCCTTGCAGCATCCTTGCCGCTTCCCTGTTTTGGAATGTGGACTCTCCCCTGCCGGTAATCGAAGATAAGCCCGTCGTTCTGTTCTTCAACAAAGGTCCACCCCTCACGCGCGCTGAGGGATGCCAGCAATGCGATGGTAATATTCGGATACCGGTGAGTGACTTTCTTGTGCAGAGTTTTTGCATTCTGAATCAGCTGTTGCATGTTGAGCTTCAGATCGGTGGAATAGGCCAGCCGGATCATTTTTTTGCGATCCCGGATTTCAGAAATGCTGTGCTTGTTTTCGCATTGCTGCAGGATCTCGGCTCCGACTTGCACGGGGGAACCAAGATCTTGGAGCACATAGATAAATTTTGACAACTCATCTGCTTTGATGAGATTAAAGGGCGGACGGCGCGCAAATCTGCTGATTGCCTCTCGCATTGCCGGTTCGATTCCGGTTCCTCCGGCCATGAGCTTTTGGACGGTCGAACAGAAGAGTGATGCTACGTGTCGTCGCGTGATGGAGCGCAATAAAGCAAACAGCGCCGTAAGTGCGACGACTGCGACTGCAATCAAACCATAAAACATTGCGAAAGCCCCAAAAGGCTATGTTCCTATTTTCTTGCTGCGGCGAGAGCCTTTTCATAATCGGGTTCCTTCCCGATTTCCGGCACCTGCTCGGTGTAAATCACCTTGCCGGTCTCGTCGACAACAACAATGGCTCTCGAGAACAGTCCTGCCAACGGACCGTCCTTGATCAGAACTCCGTAGGCATTGCTGAAATTTGAATCCCGGTATTCGGAAGCAGTAACGACGTTGCTCAATCCCTCTGCGCCACAGAAGCGCTTTTGTGCAAAAGGGAGATCTCTTGAAATGCAGAGAACGGCGGTATTGGCAAGCTTGTCCGCCTCGGCATTGAACCGGCGTACGGATGTCGCACAGACCGGAGTATCAAGACTGGGGAAGATATTCATGATCACCTTCTTGCCTTTGAAATTGCCCAGTGACACCAAAGAGAGGTCGGTCTTGACGAGTGTGAAATCCGGCGCCTCAGTGCCGACTTTTGGCAAAGGACCGGCTGTATGGATTGGATTTCCCTTGAACGTGATTTCCGCCATGGTTTACCTCCGCTGGGAGCGCGCGTTCCGTCCGGACAGCTAAGCTCCCGAAAATTGAATTTCTGGCCCACACTCTATTGCTTAAAATATAAAATATATTGTAGCAATGAGTGAATTAACATGGCCGATTACTACAAAATTCTCAGACTCGCTCCCGATGCGGACGAGGGAGGAATCCGGACTGCCTATCGAAAAATGGCCCAAAAATATCACCCCGATGCCGGAGCAGGCTCGTCTGCCGAAAGGTTCCGTGAGGTTCCGTGACATCCAGGATGCTTATGAGCTCTTAAGTGACCCGGAGAAAAGGAAGGAATACGAACGGAACCGCCGGGAAGCGCACCGGCAGAATGCCATGGATTGCGCGCCCAAATTTCACTACTCCTGCTCCGTTCATCTCGATCTTCGGGAAATAATCGGATCAGGAAGCCGGCCTGATTCCGAGCCGATCAGGTTCCGGTCATAAATAAATGACGTCCGGAAAAGATGGGATGATCGGTGGAATGAGATTGGCGGTTCATGGCAAGAGCTGCTGGAATTCCTTTTTCGGGATTACTGATATCGAGTGTTTGCTTCGGTTTCCCATTTCCCGTTTTCCAACGGAAAACGGGGAACAGGAGACCGGAAACGGTTTTTTAAAAGGAATCGGTGGGCGGTTTAGTTCGCTCGTCGTGAATGCTGTCATCCGGAGTTCGGCCCACAATGAAATCACCCGTGATCATTTCTTTATAACCCATCCCTGGTCCGACCATTGGGTAGACGCAGGCCTCCGGGTCCACCATCACTTCCAGGAATGCCGGGCCATCGAACTGCACAAACTTTTTCAACGTCTCTGCCAAAGAGGCTTTCTCTTCCAGGCGCACGGCAAAGCCGAAACCATCCGCTTCTGCGGTTTTTACAAAATCCTTCTGACGAAGAGATTTGTCGGATCCCGAGAAGCGATTTCCAAAATATAGTTTCTGCCATTGGCGAACCATGCCGTCCCCTCTGTTGTTGAGCACCAGCACTTTGATTGGCAGGTTATAGGTAGTTGCTGTCTCCAGTTCGCCCAGATTCATCCGCATGCTGCCGTCGCCGTCCACGTCAATTACAAGACGATCCGGGAAAGCCGCCTGGGCGCCAATAGCCGCGGGGAGGCCGAACCCCATAGTTCCCATCGAGCCCGAAGTCAGCAGGGACCGCGGATGTTTGAAGTCCATGTACTGCGCGGCCCACATTTGATGTTGACCCACTCCGGTGCAAACAATGGCTTCGCCGCGAGTAATTTCACTGAGGCATTCGAGTACCTCCGGCGGCTGGATTTTGTTGTTGTCCCGATCGAAGTTCCGGACGTGCTGCTTTTTCAGCTTATCGACATGGGCGAGCCACTTTGAGAAATCCTTTTTAAAATTTTTCCTCCCGCTCATAAGATCGATCAGGGCTTCGCGTGCAGGTCCCACGTGGGACCACGTCACGGACTTGACTTTGCCGATTTCTGCTGCGTCGATGTCTATATGGGCAAGGAACCGCGCCCGCGGAGCAAACTCCTGGACTTTTCCGGCGACACGATCATCGAAGCGGGCGCCGATGGTAACAAGGAAATCACAATCCATCACCGCGTAATTCGCATAAGCCATGCCGTGCATTCCCAGCATGTGAAGCGAAAGGTCGTCCGTGGTGTCCACGGCGCCGATGCCCATCAAGGTTGTCACAACGGGTATCCGGAAGGTCCGGGAGAACTCACGCAACTGGGCCGCAGCCTCTCCGCATATGACTCCCCCGCCGGCGCAAATCAAGGGGCGCTCCGATTTCTGCAGCAGCTTGAAGAAATTCGCACAATCCTGTTCGGACATCCGCGCCTTTGACAGTTCTCTCATGCGGTTCTCGTAACCGCGGAAATGATAAATACCCTCCCCCTTGAACGCGCCCTCCCAATTCTGCACGTCTTTGGGCACGTCTATCACCACGGGCCCGGGGCGGCCGCTCCTGGCGATTTCAAATGCGGTCCGGACGGCGACTTCCAGATCCTCCGGCTCTTCAACCAGAAACACGTGTTTGGCACAGGAGCTCATCAAATTAAATACCGGTGCTTCCTGGAACGCGTCCGTGCCGATGGCGGCGCGGCCGACCTGCCCGCTGATCAGCACGACCGGAACCGAGTCGGCCATGCAGTCGCGAATGGGAGTCACACTGTTGGTAGCGCCAGGTCCGGAGGTAACGATAAACACTCCCACCTTCCCGCTAGCCCTGGCGTATCCGGCGGCCATAAAACCCGCACCCTGTTCGTTTGCCGGAACTATCAGCTGAATTTGCTTGCTTCTGCAGGATTCATGCTCGACGTTGTAACGAAAGATTGCATCATAAGTCGGAAGTATCGCCCCTCCGGTATACCCGAAAACGGTATCGACCCCCTCCTGCGCCAGAACCCGGATCATCATTTCCGCCCCTGTCATGCGTTTCCCTGCGAATGGATGGCGGTTTTTGCTCTCGAGTTGTGCATTCATGTTTTCTATCCCTTTCGAAAGTTTATCTGGCTGTTGATGAAACCGCTTCGTTGGTATCCGATGTCTTTGGCATCGAGTTGCGATGCAGCGCGACCTTTCCGGTCCGCACCATTTCATCGATTCCGTACGGCCGGACGACATCGAGAAATGCTTCGACTTTTCCTGAGTCCCCGGTGACCTCAAATACGTAGTTTTCCGGCGTGGCAGTGACCACGCGGGCACGGAAGATTTCCGCTTCGGTTAAAAGAGTGGTCCTTTTTCCCTCCGGGGCTCGAACTCGAACCAGAATCAACTCCCGTTCAACGCAATTGGCATCCGTCAGGTCGGTCGCCTCTACCGTCTCGGGGATTTTATCCACCTGTCTTAAAATCTGCTGCGCCAGGAGCGCCTCGCACCGCACCACCATTGTTATCCTGGAGAGTCCCGTGTCGGAGCCGCCGGCTACCGTGAGGCTTTCAATGTTATAGCCGCGCGCGCTGAAAAGCCCGGCGATTCTGGATAAAACGCCGAAGCGGTTTTCAACAAGGATGGAAAGCGTTCGCGTGCCCGGCGGATTTTCGGTCCCAGAAGCTGGAAGATTGAATGCCATGGTGTTTATCTCCTCCGCTCACAAGAATGGAGCAAAATAAAAAAGGCCGTCAACCCCGGTTCGGGTGACGGCCCTGGGAATGCCCAGTTTTGGCGCCATCATCCGAACCGGGAAATTCCGGTAAGGATGCTAAGACTGATAACGATTACGATTCCTACGATAATGGGCAGAAAAGTATCTCGAAGGGAATGAGTTTTAAACTTCGAGTCTGGCAAGCACATGCTCAACCCGTCCTCCAATTCATTTCTCGCTCTTCAGTGGAAGAGTGTCGCAAAGCCTAACAGGGCATAACAATTCCTGTCAATCAAAAAACCGGGACACTCTCCTGTTTTAAAACACCGGGGTCGGGGTCGAGCTTTTTATTTTCGATACCGATTCCGATACCGACCCCGATAATTTAGGTGAGCGTTCCCATTTTGTTATAATTAACCAATGCAGCAATCGGAAAACGATCTTTTCGTGAGACTGAAGCAAGCATGGCGGCGTCATGAACGACGCTGGAAGAGCAACAAGTATGTCTATGCGGTTGTATCCCGAAGAAGCCGGGGAGTTTCAATCGGGATAAACCTGAATCCTGACAAGCGCTGCAATTTCGGTTGTATCTACTGTCAGGTGAACCGGGACATAGCTCCCGAAATCCGAAAAGTGAGCCCGGAAAAACTCTCGGAGGAACTCGACCTGATTTTAGGCGCGGAGAAAGACGGGTCTCTGTATGAGGATGAGCGGTTCCAATTGCTGACCCCATCTGAACGCGGAGTTCGGGACATCGCCTTTTCCGGCGATGGCGAACCGACGACCTTCCTCCGCTTTGGCGAAGCTGTCCGGATTGCGGCCGACGCCAGGCGCCGCTTCCATTTGAACTCGACAAAGCTGGTCCTGATCACGAATGCGGCTTATCTGAACAGACCGCGCGTTCGTGTCGCCCTGGAAACCCTGGATGACAACAATGGCGAAATATGGGCCAAACTCGATGCTGGGACCGAGGAGTATTTTCGCCGGGTCAACCGCCCGAATGTATCCCTGAAAAGGATAACGGAAAATATTCTCGAAGCAGCACGAATCCGGCCCATAGTCATACAGTCGCTCTGGTTTCGGATTCAGGGTTCTGCTCCGCCTTTTGAGGAGATTGAGGCCTACTGCAGTCAACTGAACGCAATTCTTGCAGCGGGCGGCCGGCTTAAGAAGTTGCAATTATATACCATTGCGCGGGACCCATCTGATCCGGCGGCTTCCTCGCTTTTGCCCGATGACCTGGATCAAATCGGAGCCGCTGCAAGATCCCGGGTTCCCGTCCCCGTGGAAGTGTTTTATTAATTTGCATTCCTGTAAACCGCCGCCTGATGCGGCGCGACTCGAAAGGGCTCTGCCGCTGCGCCCTTTGGCTTACAGGAAGAGGCTGAAGCTTGCTTCAGCCCGAGATCCCAGGAACTTTCCCGAGTTCAGAATCGTCAAGGAGCTTCGGCCGCTTTATTCCACAGAGTATTCAAGGCATTATCTAAATCACCCAGAATGTCCTCGATGTTCTCCAGCCCGACTGAGAGTCGTATAAGACTTTCTGTGATCCCGGCTTCTTGGCGCAAGGTCGGATCCATGGAGGCATGGGTCATGCTGACAGGATGGTCGATCAAAGATTCCACACCTCCCAGCGATTCTGCCAGTGCAAATACTTTCACGGACCGAAGTATGTGGTTCACCTCAGGCAAACCTCCGGCAACCTCAAACGAAACCATTCCGCCAAACCCGTATTGCTGCCGCAACGCGATTGCGTATTGCGGATGAGTTTCGAGTCCGGGGTAATAAACGCGCTTAACTGCCGGGTGGCCGGTTAGAAACTCAGCCACGCTTTTCGCATTTTCTTCATGAAGCTTCATCCGGGGAACAAGAGTCTTAATGCCCCGAAGCACAAGCCAGCAATCAAATGGCGAAGCCCCCTGCCCAAGCGTATTGCAGAGATATTGGAGCCTTTCAATCATCCGCTGCTCCTTCGCCACGACTGCTCCTCCAACCACATCGCTATGTCCGTTCAGGTATTTTGTAGTGGAATGAACAATGATATCGGCATCCAGCTCGAATGGCCGCTGGTTTACAGGTGACAGGAAAGTGTTGTCGACAATTGAGAGAGCTTCATGTGCATGAGCAATTCTCGAGAGTTCCCGGATATCGAGGATATTCAGCAGGGGATTACTTGGCGTTTCGATCCACACGGCCCTTGTATTTGATCGAAATGCATTTTGAAGGTTTTCGGCCTTCTGAAGATTGACATAGCTAACCTGGAAATTAAATTGCTCTTGATACAATCGGAGAAGTCGATCGGTTCCGCCGTAGCAATCGTGAGTGCAGATAATATGGTCACCGGCTCGAAATAGATGAAGAACCGTCGTGATAGCGGCCATTCCAGTTGCCACTGCAATAGCCCCGGCCCCTCCTTCCAGGGATGCGATGTTTTCCTCCAGTGCTTTGCGCGTGGGGTTTGAGGTACGGGTGTAATCGTATCCACGCGTGACGCCGATATCAGCGAAGCGGAAAGTGGATGTCTGGTAGATGGGCGTCATAATACTGTTGTAAGCGGTATCTTTGTCGACGCCCGTGTGGATAGTCCTGGTCTGCAGATGCATGACATGCCTCCGTCTTAACGAGTAAAGTGAAACAAAAAAGCCTCTTCGAATGATGGGAAGAGGCAACGGAGCGTAGCTGCCAGCATCTTCCTCATCTTTCCCCACTTTAGGGCAAGCGGGGCAGGAATTAGCACCTGCCATTCTGCCGGCTTGTTGCAGAACCGGTTGCTACGGCGTCACTGGGCCTGATCCCTCGACCGTTCTTGATAAGTTCAAACAGTTACAAGACTATATTCCACCTTTCTGAGCTGTCAAGAAAATAATTTATACTAGTTCTATTGACATTGTGCTAATTGATTGCTAAAAAGAGCATGCTATGAATTTACTTCGTATGCAGATGTGTTACTCTCCCCGCCGCTGCTGTTGTAGCAGGCCGACGGCATAGATTCCGGGGCACACTCTTTTTGCCGCTTAATCCCGTAATCACGCGCCGGTCGGCACACCCTCCCAAAGATATACAATCCATAGCGGGTAACTCGGCGCCTTTGAAATTGCGCGTTTCCGATCAACACATTTTCAGGGCAATCAAAATCTGGTTTATTCAAAGTCAAGGAGGGGACAATGGGAAGAATTTACGATGACAATTCACTGTCGATTGGCAACACACCGCTGATCAAGCTAAATCGCATTGCTGCCGGATTGCCGGGCACAATCGTGGCCAAGATTGAGGGGCGCAACCCATCTTACTCGGTCAAGTGCCGGATCGGGGCAGCCATGATCTGGGACGCGGAGCGCAGAGGAATCCTAAAGCCCGGTTCCAATGACGTAACAATAGTCGAACCCACAAGCGGCAATACGGGAATCGCATTAGCATTTGTGGCCGCATCGCGTGGCTATCCGCTGATATTGACGATGCCGGAAACGATGTCTCTCGAAAGAAGGCGCCTGCTGAAGGCTTTCGGCGCGGAATTGATCCTGACCGAAGGCGCGAAGGGAATGCCTGGCGCCATTGCAAAAGCCGAGGAAATTGCCGCTTCAGCGTTGAAAAAGTACTGGATGCCGCAACAGTTTAAGAATCCGGCGAACCCGGAGATCCATTTCCAGACCACGGGCCCGGAGATCTGGAGCGATACCGGAGGCAAGGTCGATATCTTCGTATCGGGAGTCGGGACCGGGGGAACAATCACTGGAGTAAGCCGATATGTCGAACAGGTCGCAAAGAAGCCGCTGTGGAGCGTAGCGGTGGAGCCGACGGAGTCTCCGGTGCTGACGGCTATTAAGAACGGAGAGCCTCCGAAACCGGGTCCCCACAAAATTCAGGGGATTGGGGCTGGCTTCAAGCCTGATGTTCTCGACATGGGCATCGTAGACGAGGTGCAGAAAATATCGAGCGACGAGGCGATTGAAATGACTCATCGCCTCCACAAAGAAGAAGGGATCTCCGCCGGAATCTCTTCGGGAGCCGCAGTTGCGGCCGCGGTCAAAGTAGCTTCACGGCCGGAAAACAAGGACAAATTACTTGTTGTGATCCTGCCCGACGCCAGTGACCGGTATCAATCGTCCATCTTGTTCCAGAGCATATCCGTTTAAAACTGAGTTGAAGTGAGTCTTATGGGTCAAATGAAAGCAATGCAAACAATGTCTTCATGTTGTTGCTCAATGCGTATGCGCAATGGGATGAGGCATTGTTGCGCATCGTTCCGAAAAGCCGGACCGGCGAGACATTGGGGGGAAGACAGCGGAGAAAGCACTTTCCAATGAAAAGGGAATCCAAAGAACCCTGAGATTTGCAAAGTCGAACAAAGCCTTTCGAAATGCTTTTCGAAAGGCTTTGTTGTTTTTAGGGCACTTCACGCTATTGCTTCGCCGAAAAGCAAACCAACAAGCTGAAAGAAAGCCAAATACATAAATTCCAATATCGATCGAGAATTCTCGCCTTTAATCACCGTGCTGTTACAATTGCGGCTTTCACCGCATCACTGCAGGCTCAAAATGTTGGCTGGGAAAGGGAAACCAGCGTTTTTGTCACTCCTCTGGCATAGACCGCCAACTCCCCCAAGACTGGACTAGGCAGACCACTGTTTGCATTTCACTCTCTCAATTGCGGCGGAGTGCTTGTTACTCTCAAAACTGCAATTTAGAATAAGGGCTTGTCAGAATGAAGGATGGCGGCTTCGATGGAACTGCTGCTGATCAAGTACGGATACGTACTTCTGTTTCTTGGAGTGATGGTGGAAGGCGAGGTTTTCCTGTTAACAGGAACTTTCCTTGCCCACCGCGGCATTCTCCAACTGCCTTTTGTAATTTCCACTGCCATCGTCGCCAACTGCGTGGCCAATCAAGCCTACTATATGGTCGCGCGAACGCGGGGGAAGACCTGGCTCGAGAAACGCTTCGGCCAATACCGACGGTATAATCAGGCAGTCGGCTGGATGTCGCGTCATGCGGACTGGATTCTTCTCATGAGCCGCTATGCCTTCGGGTTCCGGATCATTATACCGGCAGCTTGCGGAGCGTTGGGAATGCCCGCCGCACGTTTTTTCATCATCAACATCATCGCAAGTATCCTTTGGGCCATCCCGGTGGGCTTTCTGGGGTTTTACGCCGGGCATGCGGCATTTGCATTTTCAGGCGTACAGCATTATCAGTGGTGGATCATCTCCGTCCTGCTGGCCCTTGCAGCAACCGTGCTGTTGGTCCGTCATCTGCACCATACGGAGTGGGTGGAAGACCTCAAGGCTGTTGATCTGCACACCCTGGCCCCTTTGCTGATCGGATTCATGGGATTTGTCAACATCGTCTCCGCAATTCTTCCGCGTTCGCACTCATACATTCAGCGAATAGCTTCCTGGCTGCCGCTTGGGGTCACACAGGGCAGCAGGCCGTTGATGCTGCTTTCAGGCATCGCCTTGCTACAGGTGACCCACAGCCTTGCGAGGCGCAAGGCATTGGCATGGCATGTGGCGGTGGCGGCCCTTTCCGTCTCTTTCCTTGCCCATATTGCCCGCGCCTTCGATTTTCATCATTCAGCCGTTTCAGCGTTCCTTCTGGCCTACTTGTGGACCAATCGCCGCCGGTTCTATGCCCGAAGCGATCCCGGATCGCTGCGGCTAAGCCTGCTGATGATCCCGGTTCTTGGATCCGCGGTTTTCATTTATGGATATGCAGGTTTGCACCACAGGCACGATCAGTACAGGTGGAGTCGGGAGACAACGCCTTTTAGCGAATCGTTCCAATCCGGAATATTGATCGGGAAACCGGGGGTTGAGGCGACTACGCGCGGTGCAGCCCGCTTCCTGGAATCGCTTCAAATCGCGGGCTGGCTCGCCCGCTTGTACTTGATGGTGCTGCTGCTGCGACCGGTGATCCTGAAAAAAAGGGAATGATCAAACCACGAAACCCTCGGAAGAGGTTTCGGCGGTTTTCATGTGTTTCGTGGTTAAGATGGTCCGCTTGTGGCCCCGCTGTTCTATTGACTTTGACGGATGGAGTTCAGGAAGGATTCAAAGCTGGATTGCCATTTGGCGACCGTCCGCTCAGGCCCTGTCAGCTTGAAGAACCATGGGCCCATCTTGGATTCCGCAATAGCGCCCAGCATGCGAAAACCGGGTTTAGGTTTCTCGCCCGTTTGCATCGGTCCCATCGAACCCGAATATGTGCCGCTTACATCGACAATTGTCAGGGCGATGTTGTTGACAGTTTTATGATCGATTCTTGATGCGTCAGGAGAAGGCTTGCCGCCGGACCCGGTGAATTGCCCGATCCAACGTTCCACATTTGCCTGCGAGGTTCCTCCGCCTCCCTCAAAGTAGTAGACTACCAGTTCCACATCTTCCGGATCGCCCTGGACGCGCGGAAGCTTGTACTGGGCTTTTCGGTTTGAGGAGGATGGCGCTTCCGTGATCCATCCTGGAGAGGGAGTAAACCTCAGGCCTGCATTGGAGGCGGAAGCGGAATCGCCCGCATGGTGCGCGGATTCCGGTTTCAGTCCCTCGGATTCCGGTGCCTTGCCATTCTGAGGTTTTGGAGAACAACCGGCAATCGCAAAGCAGATAAGAAGAAATACCCAATAGCGCAATTTCATTTTTCACAGCCCTCATTTAGCCTGCGACAATGTTGATCAATTTCCCATGTACAACAATCACCTTCCGGACCGAACTCCCTTCCAGATATTTTTTGACTCTGGGGTCGTTCAGTGCGGTTTTTTCTATTTCGGCATTTGCGGCGTTGACCGGGACGGTTATTCTTCCGCGTACCCTCCCGTTTATCTGGATCGGTATTTCAATTATGCTCTCCTGAACGTATTTGGAATCGAATGTCGGCCAGGCTGCGTGGGACAGCGACTCCGAATGGCCGAGAGCCTGCCAAAGTTCTTCAGAAATATGGGGCGCCATCGGCGAGAGCAGAAGCACAAAACTTTCCATGCAGACCAGCGGCCGAAGCTCCTGGCCAGTAAAATAATTGACAAATTCCATCAGGCGGCTGATCGCAGTGTTGAAGCTCAGGGTTTCCATGTCCTGGGTCACGGATTGGATCGTCTTGTGTAATACTCTCAACTGCTCTTCCGCCGGGTCGTCCCGTGTAAGCTTGGAGCTGAGCCGCATAGAATCCGCGGCTTCATCCACAATCATCCGCCACGATCGGTTGAGAAAACGGCTGATTCCTTCCACTCCCTGCATGCTCCAGGGCTTTGTGGATTCAAGCGGTCCCATGAACATTTCGTAAAGGCGGGTCGTATCCGCTCCGTAGCGTTGGAGGGGTACGTCGACCGGAATGACGTTGCCGCGCGACTTGGACATTTTCTCGGTTTCTCCCGCAAGTTCTTCGTCGGTTTCTGCGTGGAGGGCTTTCCCCTCTTCGAACCTGATCTGACGATAGGGCACGATTCTGCCTTCGGAAGTGCGGTACGTGATCGACAGAATCATCCCTTGATTGACCAGTTTCTGAAAAGGTTCCATGGTGGAGACATAGCCGCGGTCAAACAGTACCTTGTGCCAGAAGCGCGAATATAGTAGATGCAGAACGGCATGCTCCGCCCCGCCGACGTATAAATCGACCGGCATCCAGTAGCGTTCCTTTTCGGGATCCCAAGCTTTCTCTGAATTCCGGGGATCGCAGAAGCGAAGATAGTACCAGCAGGAGCCGGCCCATTGAGGCATCGTGTTGGTCTCGCGAGCGTATTCCCGGCCGTCCTTGCGCACTCTGACCCACCCGGTTGCTTTTTCGAGCGGGCCGCCGGGCCGCCCCGTGGGCTTGAAGTCTTCCATTTCGGGCAAGCGGACCGGCAGTTCATCGGGGCTCACGGCTTTGGTCATGCCGGTCGGTTTCCCATCAGAATCCAGTTCGTGCAGGATCGGAATCGGCTCTCCCCAATACCGCTGTCTGGAGAAAAGCCAGTCGCGCAATTTGTATTTGATCGCGGCGCGTCCGATGCCGGTGTGGACGAGCCATTCGGTAATTTTTGTCTTCGCCTTCGCAGTGGGCAGGCCGTTCAACGATACTTCATTGTTTGCAGATTGCATGCCGATTCCGTCTTCGGTGAACGCCTCTGCCAACTCGCCGATCTTTTTTGAGTAATGATCGAGGATTGCTGCCAAGCCTGCATCCAGCAAGGAATGCCTTCGACTCAGCCATTCTTCGGGAGGAGTCACAACAGCTCTGACGGGAAGACCGAACCTTTGGGCAAACTCGAGATCCCTCTGATCGTGGCCCGGCACAGCCATAATTGCTCCCGTGCCATAACTCAGCAGAACGTAGTCGGCGATCCAGATTGGAATCTGCTCACCGTTGACCGGATTGACAGCATACCCTCCGGTGAAAACTCCGGTTTTCTCGCCGCGCCCGGCTATCCGGTCTTCTTCGCTGGTTTCGGCAACTCTTTGACGGTACGCCTCAACCTGCTCCTGATGTTCCTTTGTTGCGAGCCGATCGACCAGAGGGTGTTCCGGAGCCAGCACCATATAAGTGGATCCGAACAGAGTATCAGGCCGCGTCGTGTAGATCCGGATGGCATCCGGCCCTGCATTTTCCCGAAAACCTGTCTTTTTTCGACGGGCGATCCAGCCGTCGAAGGCTTCCGATTTTCCGATGTAGAAATCCACCTCGGCGCCTTCGCTTCGCCCGACCCAGTTCCTCTGCATTTCCTTGATGGGTTCCGGCCACTGGAGAATTTCAAGATCTTCGAGAAGGCGGTCTGCATAAACGGTGATTCGCAGCATCCACTGGCGCAAGAGAATACGCTGGACCGGATGATTCCCTCGCTCCGAGCACCCGTTAATCACCTCTTCATCCGCGAGCACGGTTCCTAAAGCAGCGCACCAGTTCACGGGCGATTCGGCCTGATAGGCGAGCCGGAAAGAATCCTGGTATCGGCGCAGCTCCTGCTCTCCAAGAGTTCGAACGGATTCGGGAATCGGCAGATCCGAGATCGGTCGTCCTTTGCCGATTCGTTTTTTGCCGGAAGTGTCCATCCATTCATATTCGCGGTCAAACCAGGTATCGAAGAGCAGCAGGAAAATCCATTGCGTCCAGCGCATGTATTCTGGATCGGTGGTAGCAAATTCCCGGTCCCAGTCGTAACTGAAGCCGAGTTCTTTGATCTGGCGCCGTATATTGGCGATATTGCGCTCGGTTGTGATCCGGGGGTGAGTTCCCGTCTCGATTGCATACTGTTCCGCGGGAAGTCCAAAGGCATCATAGCCCATCGGGTGCAAGACATTGTAGCCCCGCATCCGCATGAAACGGCAGAACATGTCGGTCGCACTGTAGCCTTCCGGATGCCCCACATGCAGTCCTTCTCCGGAGGGGTAGGGGAACATATCGAGGACGTAAAGTTTCGGTCTGGCGCTGATATCAGGGGCGCAAAAAGTTTTGTTTCGATCCCAGGATTCCTGCCATTTAGCCTCGAGTGCGCGGGGGTCGTAAACCGGCATCTGCAATCCTCCTCCCGTAAACGAAAGAGAATAGCGAGCTTTGCTTCATATTTAAAGAGAAGAAAAACGGTGACAGTCCCCTTTTTACTGAATGAGTCGATAATTTCCATGCGTGCGCATTCAAGCGCAGAAAAAAGCAAACCAACCTTCTGCCATTCAATTCGCGACAGTCGCTGAAATCAATGTTCGAGTGATATTCAAAAAAATCACGTGACAATTAGGTGATTATCACCTATAATCATTGATATTGGAGGTGGCACATGAACTCGCCTGTACACAAAGCTGTCCTTGGTGCAGCGAATCGGATTGCAGCACACGGAGATGGAACCTTCACTCCCGAGGAAGTAGTTCGCGCCCTCCCGCACTTGAATGAGAATACCATCCGTACCCATATCGTAAGTCGTTGCTGCGTGGGGGCACCGAAGCACCATACCACCGTTTGGCCTTACTTTCGCAGAGTGGGCCGCGGGCGATACAGGATTGAATCTAAATACAGGTGTGAATCTGCACCAGAGGTGCAACGTGGAGCGCAGGCCAATCCGCAAATGGACAGTCGCGTTTCTGAAGCAGCCCCTGGCCGAGCACCGATTTTCAAACGAGAAACGATCCATGCCATCATTCAGAAAGGCGAATCGGCCTACTTTGCCGAATGTCTGGAGGTTGCTGTCGTAACCCAGGGAAAAACGCTGGACGAAGTCGTGACAAACCTTCAACAGGCGCTTGCTTTACACCTTGAGGACGAGGAGATGGCAACGCTTGGGTTTGTCGATCATCCTCGTGTTCAGATCATCTATGATATGGTACTGGCATCATGACCAACCTTCGACGGTTGTCGGCAAAGGATGTTCTGCGGGCGCTGGGCAGTTTCGGTTTTCAGGTAGTGAGCATTCGCGGCAGCCACGCCAAGCTAAGACGCTTATTGGGGTCAGGGGAACGACAGACGCTCACAATCCCGCTTCACAGGAGTTTGGATCAGGGAACTTTGCATGCGATATTCCGACAGGCTATGCGGTATATCCCGGAAGCAGATCTCCGGCCCTGGTTCTTCACTCAAGACCATTAGGCAAACTGCGTGCTCGGAGGGTGTTTTTCTCTGCAGTGTGTTGGAGTGCAAATTAGCACCGGCCAACCGGCGGCTTTCTTCGGCGACGCATTCACCGCTTGCTGACTCCTGATCGATTCTGGCGAACGCCGTTTATTGCTTCGTTACGTCGCGCGCAACGCTGGATAACCCGTCTTCCCAGTTGCTCCATCCGGAATTCATCCCGTAGGGCGACTGCAGAAGAATGGCTTCAATCCGTCTGATCTTCCCCTTTTCAATTTTGAATAACTCGGCGATTTCCCAAGTCCAGGGAGCCACGGGGCCGCCGGTAACGGTACGTCCGTCCTTCGTCTGGAAAGTTCGGTCCTTACCCAGGGCATGATCAAAAAAGCCGAATGCAAAAGCGATGCCTCTCTCCTGATCCACGGCGACAAACCGGCGATCCCGAATTCGCCATACAAAGTGGATCAACCCGGATTCGAACTGCTCCTTACAGCTCCAAGTCGATGAATAGGAATTGGAAGTCTTTGGATCCGGCCGGGTCTGCCCCTCGCGCACGGGAACATTGGTACTCTGGGACCCGTTCTCAATCCGTTCGCAATCGTCGGTGAAGGGGTACTCGCCCTTGCCATCGTTCTTTTCCATTCCGGAGAAGTACATATTTGCTACCCTGATCAGATCCGCACGGGGCATCCGTTCCGACGGCGGAATCGCCTCGGTAAACAGGTGATTGGGGACACCCAGCTTTTCCAGGTTTGCGGCCGGTCCCTGCAGCACTGGAGGAGCAGCTCCGGCTCCGCGTCCAGGACCTGTCGGCGTTGACGGTCGAACAACCAGAGTCTCGATCTCCGTGATCTGACGATTCTTGACCTTCAACCGGAGGGCGAGCAGCGCACCTGTCCCTTCCTTCGTGTTTGCCTCTTCGCGGATTGTTCCGAAAAATGCCACCTGCCCCGCTTCGGGATCCGTGACAAACAATTTGTAATTGCCCTTGCCGATCATCGTCTTCCAGTGCGCATCCGGCAACACTAGCCGTTGGCCGTTTTCCGTAAATTTCGCGTCCTTTGAAAGGGGCAACAGGCTTGGATCGTGGGCAATTGCCGCATCGAGATACCGGTCTACCAGCCCTTCCAGACAAGCCCGGTCGCAATTCTGTGAACTTTGTGCCCTGGCGTGACTAGCCACAAACACCGTCAATAGAAGCCCCGCTGCCAATAATGCCGATTTCCTCACTATCCACCTTCCTTTCTCAATGCCGTAAACGACGCGGATCCCAATAGAAAAATGTTCTGGTTGGGCAGATTATGTATTAACCTGCTGTAGATCTACAAACCTTTTCAGATAGCACTAATTCGAGTTTCTAAACTGTGAGTTTTGTTTGATCATGACCACCTGGTTCACCCGGCACTTTCAAGGAGGAAACTGAAATGGCAACAAAGAAGGCAATGACAATAGAAGAATTGGCGGAAGAAGTAAGGAGCCTAAAGGCGCAGGTGGAAGAGAACGCATGGGCAAAGGACTATCTCGAAATCTGGAAGCTGCAATCGCTTTATTCTCATCTGTACCACATCGGCAGAAATTCGGAGGTGCCTGCGCTCTTTGCCCGGAAGACGCCCGGCGTTGTGATGGAAATCGAAGACAGCGGGGTCTATGAAGGAATTGAGAGCGTCACGTATTTCTGGAACACAGTGTTTGATGTGAACCGGATGCACAGAACCCCGGGATTTCTCGCCATCCATATGACCTGCAATCCTGTTATTGAAATAAATAAGCGGCGCACAAGGGCAAAAGGAGTGTGGCACTCCCATGGAGTGTGTTCATTGGCCGTAAACGGCGTCATGAAGCAGTTCACCTGCCTCGGCAAATATGACATCGAGTACGTAAAAGAAGATGGGAATTGGAAGTTCCTGAATTTTGCTTATCGCCTTGCTTACATGGCTCCGTATGAAAAGGGCTGGATGGAGGAACCGGTTGCCGCCAGCATTGCGGGAAATCCACTGAACAGGCCCGACAAGCCGACCAGCTATCACATGCCTTATTCCCGCTACCGGATCAACGTCATGCAGCCACCACCTCCCGAGCCGTATAAGGACTGATGATTCGAGATTCCCCGGGAGCGCGGCCGTCCCGGCCGCCGTGGCTTCATCAACCGATTTCTTGGTTGATGAGAAAGCGTTGCGGGCGAAACGCCCGCGCTCCCGGGGAATCTCGAATTTCGAATCGAAAGAGAGATTTTGTTGAATGAATAATAGAGGGGTTCTCAGCGCGTTTGGCGCCTATCTCATCTGGGGATTGGTTCCGGTATACTGGAGGCTGATTAAGCATGTTCCTGCAATCCAGTTGATTGGTCATCGCATCATCTGGTCATTCATTTTTCTTGCCGTATTCCTTCTAATTACGCGGAAGTGGTCGGAATTGTACTCCAGGGCTTTGGACCGCAGGGTTATGGGCATTTATTTTGTTGCCGCTGTCCTGGTAGGATTCAACTGGTTCATCTATGTCTGGGCAGTCATTTCCGGATTCATCGTTGAGGCGAGTCTCGGCTATTTTGTCACTCCGATTTTCATTGTGCTTTTGGGAGTGGTTTTTTTGCGGGAGCGCCTGCGGTTGTTCCAGTGGGTATCGGTCGGATTGGCAGGCGCAGGAGTGGCCTACCTCACGATTGCTTATGGCCGTCCGCCCTGGATTGCCCTCGGGCTTACGGTCACGTTTGGATTATATGGGCTGGTTAAAAAAACGGCTCCACTTAGTTCGATGTATGGACTGACGCTCGAATCAGGCATTCTTTTTGTTCCGGGCCTGCTTTTTCTGGGCTATCAGAATTGGATCGGCCGGGGTGCATTCCTTCACACCGGTTTGCAATCGGACTTATTGATGGCCGGCGCCGGGCTGATCACGACTGTTCCTCTGCTGATGTTTACCTATGCTGCGCAGCGAATTTCACTCACGATCATTGGCGTCTTGCACTATATCACTCCAACCTGTCAATTCCTCCTGGGCGTGTTGGTGTATGGAGAGGCTTTCAGGTTTACGCAAGCGCTGGGATTCGGAATTGTCTGGATGGCGCTGATAATTTTTTGCGTGGAGGGAATCCTGTTCCGTCGAGCAGCGAATCCCGAACTGCCTCCCGAGCGTTAAAACGGGGACGCCTCCCTTTTCGCCAGAACAATATCGGTTCCAGGGAAAGCTAAACTGGCGAAAAGGGAGGCATCCCCAATGCGCGAGCTCTAATTTATGTTGTTATGACGGCAAAAGAGGAATATACGTAAGTGTTCCCTGATTGATGAAACAGCCAATCCGGAAGGAGGAGGCGTGGCGCTCAAGAAAGACGCCCCTGGGAAGGAAGCCGGCAAGCGCGTCTATTTAGTCCCTGCAGTGGACAAAGCACTTGAGATACTTGCGTTAGTCAAGACCAGCGGACACGAAATGAGTCTTGCCGAAATTGCCAAAACGACCGGCTGGCATAAGAGCAGTGTCCAAAGGATGCTTACTACCTTGTGCTACCACAAGTTCCTTCAGCGCGATGATGCAACCAAGCGGTACTCGCTGGGAATCGCCCTGGCGGACTACGGAAGGATTGCACTCGACAATCTCGACATCCGTCAGTTGGCGAAGCCTTTTTTGCAGCAGCTCGTCGATTTCAGCGGGGAAACTGCAGTCCTGGCTCTCCTGAACGACACGAAAATGGTCATGGTAGACAAAAGGGAACCCATAAGCCATCTTCGCGCATCTCCATTCATCGGCACGAGATTCCCAGCCACCGCCACCTCGAATGGAAAAGCCTTGCTGGCGTGGCTGCCTGAAGAAAGGGTGAGCGAAATCCTCCAAATCGAGGGGCTTCCCTCTTCCACAAAGCGATCCATCACCAAACCGGGACCGTACCGGGCGGATTTGGCGGTAGTGCGTGAACGCGGGTACGCCACTGATAGAGAGGAGTTTCAAGAGGGGGTCAGCGGAGTATCGGCGCCTATTTTCACTCCCAAAGGGCAGGTGATCGCCACGATTTCCTTAGTCGGACCCGCTTTCCGGATGACGGAAGAAAGCATTCGCGATTACGGCGAAAAGTGCGTCGAGGTGGCGGCTCAGATATCGACCAAGCTGAGGTAAATTCCTTCCACGGTTTTTTCTTCTTAAAAGAGATGCAGGATACAGGATGCAAGGTACGGGATTTCCAGGATCCTGCATCTCATTATTTCCTTGATCGATTCCCGGAACACAAACTAGCATCCTTCCCGTATGAGAAGCGAGCTTTTGTCAGGCATTGTCCTGATCCGGGGTGGTGGAGATCTGGCCAGCGGCGTCGCCCTGCGGCTGCATCGCTGCGGTCTGCAGGTCATCGTCAGCGAACTGCCTCAACCTCTTGCGGTGCGCCGCCGTGTTTGTTTTGCCGAGGCCGTATTTTGCGGCACTGCAACTGTGGAAGACTGCACCGCCCGCAAAATCGCCGATCCCGGTGATACCCGCCTCGCAGAAGAGATCATGAATGAGGGACATATCCCCGTCCTGGTCGATCCGGACGGGGAAGCAATAGGACATTTTCGACCGGCGGTGATAGTTGACGCACGCATGCTGAAGCGATATCAAGACCACGTTCCGCGCCCGGCAAAGCTTCTGATCGGATTAGGCCCGGGTTTTGTCGCCGGAGAAAACTGCGACGCTGTGATTGAAACCAATCGCGGCGTTTCTTTGGGACGCGTTGTCTGGAACGGTTCGATCGAGTCGAACACGGGCGTGCCGGAGCCGATTGCCGGACGATCGAAGGAGCGGGTTCTACGCTCTCCCGCCGATGGTGCTGTCATAGCTCACGCCAAAATCGGCGACCACCTGGATCCCGGAAAACTCATTGCGGAAGTCGGCGGGCTGCCCGTGCAGGCGCCTTTCAGTGGCGTCCTGCGCGGATTAATCCATCCCGGCGTAATCGTGAAACGAAATATGAAAATCGGAGACGTCGATCCGCGGGATGACCCGCGTGTATGCATTCAAATCTCTGATAAATCCCTGGCAGTGGCAGGGGGAGTATTGGAAGCAATTTTTTCATTCGCCGGGAGGGCCGGCGTCTCGCCGGCTCTTTTGCAGCGTTTCTAACACTGCACGTTTCGTATACGCTGAGAATAGAGCCGGCGAGACGCCGGCGCTCCCGGCGAAAACCTTCTGTCTCTGTCTCGTAGCTTCAAAGAGGTGAGCAAAATGGCGGCAACGAAATCAGTCATGATTACAGTGAATGGCAATCCTTATGAACTGGATGTGGGCAACAGACCAGGACAGATTGACCCGTCTCACACATTGGTATACACGCTGCGTGAAACACTCGGCCTGACGGGGACGAAGATTTCCTGCGCGCAGGGTGTTTGTGGGGCGTGCACGGTCATTATGGATTCCAAGGCTGTTCCGGCGTGCCGGGTTTTGACTATAGAATGCGATGGGAAAAACATCACCACAATCGAAGGGCTCCGTGATCCAAAGACAGGGACGCTTGACCCGCTGCAGCAGGCTTTTGTGGACTACACCGCTTTTCAGTGCGGCTTCTGCACACCCGGAATGATCATGACTTCGAAGGCCCTTCTCAACGAAAATCCCCATCCTACTGAAGAGGAGATAAAGGAAGCTCTTTCGGGCAATTTCTGCCGCTGTGTCAGCCATTATCAGGTGCTGAAAGCCGTCATGTCGGTGGCGGGGAGGGGCAAATAATTATGGGTGAGAAATATCGATACATCGGCAAACCAATGCTCCGGCGCGACGCGGGCGAGATAGTCACGGGATCCGCGCAGTACCTGGACGATCTGAGATTCCCGAATCTCCTTCACGGAAAAGTGCTGCGCAGCCCGCATGCACACGCCGCAATCAAGAAGATCGATAAGAGCAGGGCCGAGGCATTGCCGGGTGTGATGGCCGTGGTTACATGGGAAGACATCCCCGACTGGAGAGGCGGCACTCCCCGCAATGTTCGCGTGCTGGACAAGAAAGTCCGTTTCGTCGGGGATGCAGTCGCGCTGGTCGCGGCGACGACGGAACAGATCGCCGAGCAAGCTTTGAGCTTGATCGAGGTGGAGTACGAGGTTCTTCCGGCGGTGTTCGATATCGATTCGGCCCTCAAGCCGGACGCTCCTCTGCTTTATGAAGAACTCGAAAGCAATATCCTTCCCGGAGGCACGCCCATCTACGGTCCCAACTGCCTGAAAGGGGTCGTGCACGGAAACGTGGATCAGGGATTCGCCGAAGCGGATGTGGTAACCGAAGGAACTTTCGGATATGAAAACATTCCGAATGCCATTCCACCGGAATCGGTCGGCGCGATTGCCGTTTTCGAGCCGCCCAACAAAGCTACTATTTGGGGAACCAGCCAGGCGCCCTACATGGACAAGGTGACGCTCTTCCACGTATTCAACCGGCAGTTTGAAATCCGCAGCATCGGCAATCATGTGGGCGCCAGCTTCGGCACCAAGTTCATGTGCTGGCAGGTGCAGGCGTATGCAATCATTCTGACCCGCGCAACCGGACGGCCGGTGAAGCTCGTGTACACCAAAGAGGAGCACATGGCGGCCTTCACCCTGAGGATCAGCTCCCGAATTCACGCAAAGGTCGGGATGAAGAACGATGGGACCATCACGGCGATTCAGGGAACCTGGTATGTCGATACCGGCTGCTATTCCTTCACAACCCAGGCGCAGGTTGCAGTCGGCTCCGGCGAAATGATGATCATGGCCCGATGCCCCAACTGGGACCTTAAAAATACAATTGTGGTGACCAACCGAAATGCATCGGGCGCCACGCGGGGCTTCGGGGGATTGGAGCTGAAGTGCTCCTTTATTCCTCTGCTATGCCTGGCAATGCAGAAAGCAGACCTCGATCCCTTCGATGTGATTAAAAAGAACTTCGTCAAACCCGGCGGAGGATATTTCTGGCGGGATGGGAAGTGGTACAACTACCGGGGAATCGACTTCTCCAATGCCATGGATAAGGGGGCTGAGCTTTTCGGGTGGAAAGAAAAGTGGAAAGGCTGGCTGACTCCGAGCGCTGTGAACGGTTCCAAGCGCCGTGGAATCGGGGTCGGCGTCCATGGCAATGCCGACATCGGTGAAGACTCGGCCGAAGCCTACGTGCAACTGGGCTATAACGGAACTGCGACGATTTTTCTCTGTGTTTCAGAACATGGGACCGGCCAGACCTCGGTTTATCCCCGCATCGCAGCAGAGGTGCTCCAGATCCCACCCGAGAGGATCGCCATGTCTCCCGCCGACACGCTGATCACTCCTTTCGAATTCGGCCCGGTCGGTTCGAGAGGCACGTATGCGATCAGCAGTGCGGTCATCAATGCAGCGGAAGATGCAAAACGTCAGCTGTTCGAACTGGCGGCGCCAAAATTGGGCGCCGATCCCAAAGATCTCGATACTGCCGATGGAGTCATCTTTGTCAAGGGGAACCCCGAAAAGGGAATTAAGTGGAGGACCATGGGGAATGATCGGACGGTTCTCGGATATGGGCGGTTTGAACCCGATTTCACGATGTGCAACTGCATCATGTCTTTTGTCGAGGTCGAGGTCGATATGGAGACGGGCAAGGTGAGCCTGCTCCGGGCAGTCAATACCACCGATGTAGGCCAGATCATTAATCCTGATGGACTCGCAGCCCAGCTGAACGCATGCTGGGGTTCCGCGGGAATTGACAGCGCGATTTTTGAAGAGTCGATCCTGGACCGCCGGACAGGTCACATCGTCAATGCCAACCTGATCGACTACAAGTGGCGGACCTTCGCCGAATTGCCTGTCGCGGAGTACGTGGCGCTGGAAACGCCCTTTCCCAGCCATCGCTTTCACGCGGTGGGTGTCGGCGAAATCGCAAACGCTCCGGGCACCACCGCCGTGCTCATGGCCGTTTCGAACGCCATCGGCACATGGCTGTATCAATATCCCGCGACCCCAGACCGGGTGCTGAAGGCGCTCGGGAAAGGAGGCGCGCAATGAAGACCTTTAAACACCATAATGTCCGATCTCTGAAACAAGCGGCGGCTCTGCTTGCGAGACACAACGGAAAAGCCAAAGTCAACGCCGGGGGGACGGATCTCCTCGGAATTTTGCGCGATCGTTGCTCATCCGAATATCCCGAAGCCGTTATCAACATCAAGAATATCGACGGGCTGAATTTCATCAAGGCCGGCGCCAAGAGATTGAGGATCGGCGCGCTCACGAAACTTGCCGATCTGATCAAATCACCGGATATCCAAAGGGATTATCCGCTGCTTGCGCAAGCGGCCGGAACAGTGGCCAGCCCCAATCTGCGGAACATGGCTACCGTCGGTGGAAACCTGGCACAGGACGTGCGCTGCTGGTATTACCGGTATCCGCAGCAAATCGGAGGCCCGATCGTCTGCCTGCGCAAAGGAGGCAGGATCTGCAGCGCACTCGTAGGCGATAACCGCTACCATTCAATTTTCGGCGCCGCTGCAGCAGTCGAACGCCGCTGCGCCGGGCATTGCCCCGCGCATATCGATATTCCCGCTTACCTGAGACAAATCCGGAAGGGCAATATCGCCGGGGCGGCGAGGATTTTGATGAACTACAATCCGATTCCCGCTGTTACGGGAAGGGTCTGCCCCGTTTTTTGCGAACCTCAGTGCAATCGCAGCGAATTCGATGATCCGGTCGCAATCCACTGCATCGAGCGCGAAGTCGGCGATTACATCCTGGATCATGCGGCCGATTACTTCGTCCCACCCGAGAGTGAATCGGGGAAAAAGGTTGCAATTATCGGTTCCGGACCGGCAGGCCTCGCAGCAGCTTTTTACCTCAGAAGATCAGGGCACAGTGTAACGGTGTTCGAAAAAATGACGGAGCCGGGAGGGATGCTTCTGTACAGCATTCCTCCTTTCCGTCTGCCAAAAGAAGTGGTGCGCAAACAAATCCAGGCTCTGAAATCGATGGGTATCAAGTTCGAGGTCGGATCCAGGATTGACGGTGAATTGGACATCGCCAGAATCAAATCAGAGTCTGCCGTGGTATTTCTCGCAGGCGGCGCCTGGAAGAGTCTGAAGCTGGAAGTTCCGGGGGAAAACGCCGGCGGCGTCCTCTCGGCTCTCGATTATTTAAGCCGCATCAACCGCGGTGAGAAAATGGCGCTGGGCAAAAAAGTGATCGTCATCGGGGGCGGCAGTGTGGCCATCGATGTGGCCCGAACGGCTCGAAGGCTTGGATCGGAGCTAGTGAACCTTGTTTGCCTCGAAACCATTGACCTGACTTCCAAAGACCGGATGCCGGCTCTTGATTGGGAAATTGCCGAGGCGGTAGAGGAAGGGATTGTCCTTCATCCCTCGCTTGGCATAAGGGAAATCATTGTCGAAAACAACAAAGCGGTTGGGATCAGAACAAAAAAATGCATCTCTGTTCGAGAACCTGACGGCAGATTCAACCCGCAATACGATGTGGACTTCCGGGCTCCGATTCTGGATGGGGAAAGCATCGTCGTCGCAATTGGACAGGCCGATGATCATTCATTAGATCAGCGGGGACAGGGCATTTTCACCGGTGGAGATATGGTGTTGGGCCCCTCGACAGTCATTCAGGCTGTCGCGTCGGCGCAAGAAACTGTTCGCGAAATCGAGAAATTCCTGAACGAGGGCCGGCCTTTGGCCAAACCAGGCATTGCAACGGAGTATGCCGAATCCTGTTTTGAGAGCATCCCCCGGGTGAAAGTGCAACAAACACCTTTGCCGGAACGGATCAAACAAATCGATCGGGAAGACGTTCCCGGCCTCACGATGACCGAAATAGAAACCGAAGCCAGACGATGCGTGAACTGCGGATGCCTCGCGATAGGCCCCTCGGATCTGGCAATCGCCTTGGTGGCTCTGGATGCGAGCATCGTAACCAACAAGAGAACTCTTGGCGCCCAGGCATTCTTCTCGGCAAGCGCCACGAGCTCGACAGTTCTCGAACCTGACGAATTAATAAAAGAAGTTCAGATTCCCCGGCCTGCGAAGGGAACACGGCAGAGCTATAGGAAATTCACTCTGAGGAAGCCGCTGGATTTTGCCGTTGTGAGCGTGGCGTCGGTTATCAGCTCGAACAATGGGATCTGTACGGACGCCCGCATTACGCTCGGGGCGGTTGCGCCGGCTCCTTTGCGCGCGGCTGCAGCGGAGGCGGCCATCAAAGGCAAGCCTCTGAATGAAACCGAGGCCGGCGAGGCGGCCAGCCTGGCGCTTGCCGGTTCCATGCCCCTCGGCATGAATGGCTACAAAGCTGAAATCGCCAGAGTGCTGGTAAAGAGGTCGATCCTGGGGATACCGGACTGAAAATCAGTGGGTCGACGGTTCAATTCCGCCCCCCGGCACCACTTCAAACCCGCGTCCGACAAGCATTTGCAGGCGTTTGACGTATTCTTAAACATTTCCGAAATACCCTCAGAATGCTCCAGGCGCGTCCCAAGCTGTGCCCGCGAGAGTCTCAGCGTAACAAACTCCAGCCTACTCCAGCCAAAATAGAAGTAGAAGTGGAAAGCCATCGACACACACCAGAAGAAGGAGCTTGCATGAGAAAACGTTTGCCCGGAGGCAAGCAATCAATGCTAAACTCGCCTTACCAATTTCAGCGCAAGGAGTCTCTTAATTTTAGGCCCTATATGTCTCACTTTCGCTGAAGACATACAAGTAAATGCCCCCTTCAGCGACACTGACTTTGTGTCCCGCTGGAAATGCGTACCCTTTTCCTATAATACAATTGGAGAAGCAGTCATAATCAGATTCCTCTCAGAGGGATTACTTTGCTGCCGAAATCGAGCGAAGCATCGTCTCATATCGAGTCAAGATCATGTCATAGGTGAGTACCTTAACTATCCTATTGGCGTTTAGGTGTTCGAGGATACTCTCCTCGTTCTGGGTCAAGCCGTCGGATCTTCCAATTACTACTACTCCAGACGGCGGAAATTCGGGAGCTATCGGAGCAGGGACGCTACCTGGGTGCTCTCGCCACCAGCGAATCCAATCTTCGACTTGTTGAATCGCATGGGTGACACTCGCTCGAAGTCTGCCAGCCTTGGTAAAAAGCTTGTGCCTGGGATTTTCGAGTTCTACTAGGGTGGTGTGCTCTACGCTTCCAACCTTGTGTTGAAGAACCATGTCTATCCGGTAATCGCCTCCCAAAGGTACTTCAGAAAGAGCAACTGAAGCGGTGGCATCTATTAATTCCGGGTGGTTGTGGATAAATCGGTGTATTTCCTTCTCCTGTATATCGGATTTCTGCAAAAGATAAATGAAGCGAGCAGCCGTTTCCACAAGGATAGGTAAGAAATTGAGCCTACGGTCGAACTGATCTATTTGTTGGAGCCTGTACTCGATGTGCCGATCGGTTTCTTCTCTGGAAATTGTTTCCCGCAACGGTGGAGAGAGCGGCTTAACAGGCACGGGAGGGAGTAGATCCCACCCTCCAGAATTACCAATCCATGGCAAACCTGGTGGGAAGGACCCCAGAATTACACATGGAACAGGATCAACATGGAGCAAACGATATGCCAAGTATGGGCCGTAGTCATCAGCCATAATAAAGTCATTTTCATCCCAGTAGACCAACAGGCGAGGCCGTTTGCCATTCTGGATTGAATTCTTAAACATGCGGATGTTCTGACTAGGATATTCAAGGCAGAAGTACGGATCGTTTGGCTTTATCATTTCAAGAGGAACATCAGCCTCATGACATTGAATTTTCCCCTCATGGAGTCTCTTAAGGCGATTAATAATCTCCTGATCGGGCGCTGACTCTATTCCTGGCTGCGAAATTATGCGCTCTGTTGAGCATTTGAATGTTTTGGGGCGCAAAACGTCACGCACTCCTCGCAATAGCAGGTCAATGTGATCTCCGGATTTTATTTTGTTTAAATCGACAGGGATAAAACCGTTTGGGCTTTGCGTCTTTAGCGGTATTGCCTTATCTGATGGAGACAGAATCACCCGTGCAACCATCTCTGGGAATTCTTCTGGAAAGATAGTTGCGATGAATCCGTCTCCGAAATCCGTGTTTTCCTCCGTCGATTCCACCATGAAGGCTAAGAGAGGTCGATCCGTATTTAGATTCTGATATACCTCAATAAATGTCGGATCGTTTTGAACGTAATGATCTTTCATAGATAAGATTGCCTGACGGCGATCATTCATTTTCCTAAGATCCTTGAGGAGAATTGAACAGGAAGCGGCTTGAGAAAAAAGGATGAGGGAACTGATATAAGCCAAACCCATATTGTCAGGCAGTAATGAACTGATAGCTTCTTTAGCACCTTTTGGTGATCTCTCCTTACCGTATCTTTCAGAAAGGTAATCAATGAGTTTTTCGCGAAGTATATAGAGATAGGAACTTGCCATTATGAGCATCCTTTATCGCAGAAAAGGGACGGAAGAGGGTCCAGCAAAAGCTTACCAGTGACGCATAGGATTGGTGTTTTGCCTGCCAATGTGTTTGCTCGACAGTGAGGAGGTAATCAAAATCGTCTGGCAATTCACCAACCACGGCATTGGGATCACTTCTACCCCGTACCTATTAAAATTTCATTGAGTAATTTCTCCGTTTGATCTGTTTTCTTAATAGCTTATGTCGAATCTGCCCAGCCATAAAGGCCAAAATTTCCTGAAATCACGCCTCCCGGTCGCCTCCCATCCGTGTTGTTAAGACTTGGTAGGATCTGGTAGGGGTGCCGACTTGCCAGATCGGGCACAAAGCGTTTAATTGGTTAGGTTTGGTAAGTTTTGTGGGGTGCAAGATCTAAACTGAAAATCCGTGTGTCGACGGTTCAATTCCGCTAAGCAAGCATTTCCAACTTCCCACATCGGGACTTCAGGCCCGGAACCATTGCGGAGCCATCGATGATTCGATGAATGATCGTGGCAAGTCGGGGGCAAGATGATTGTTTCGCAGATTGTTGGGTGCTCACAGATTTCGCAGTTCCATCGGTTTGGCAAAACTCTTTTCGGCATCGA
>Ga0187865_1001073_pt1 | contig 33815 bp, 30 predicted proteins | sample June2016WEW_11_1_2_FD_132989 | JGI IMG/M metagenome (GOLD analysis project Ga0187865, IMG submission 132989) | Peatland microbial communities from SPRUCE experiment site at the Marcell Experimental Forest, Minnesota, USA - June2016WEW_11_100 | ecosystem: Environmental > Terrestrial > Soil >...
GCGGCGACGCCATCTGGTGAGGTTAGGGTTTCCTGCCGGACGTGTTGGTTTCAACCCATGCGGCGAAGGCGTGCATATATCTCGCGACGAATTCCCTTGTCGAGTCATTGACAAGATTTCCACCCTCATCGAAGAGATTCCCGGCGTTCCCGATGTAAGCCTCGGGCTGCGGCATGGTGGGAACATTAACGAACACCAGCGATTGACGCAGGTGGTGGTTCGTGCCGAATCCGCCTATGGCGCCTGTTGAGACGCTCATCACAGCGCCCGGCTTTCTGTGACCCCGGCGCGAGTGCTGTAAGCGCCGTGGCCATTTTCCGATTGAAGGATTCCTGGCGAAGGCTTCCCACAAAAACAGCGATTTTCTTCTGTTCCATGGCTTTTCCTCTTTTCATGAGCCGCTCCCGATTAAGATACTGCCTCTAAACCGCGGTTTTCAACCCCGCGGCTTGAAAAATTTACTTCATGGGTGGTACATTGAGCGGTAATAGGTCAGAGCAAGCTGTGATGTCCCCCAAAACAGGCCATGGGAGAGAATAACTTAACAGCGGAAAAGGGTGGGTGTATGGCTTGAGGTCAAGGGAGCGTTCAATGTCGGGAATTCCGATTCGGAGGATCTATAATGGATAAACTTTACTGCGGGGTGCTCCTCATGATCATTGCCACGATAGGTATTGCGGCAAGTGTGCCGGACGGTTTGGCTCAGGTAAATGAAAGTCAAAAGCTTCCACCGGAAATCCTTGCTCTGGTCCCACAAGGGGCCCAAGTCACTGGTCAGCGCTTTGGCGTGAACTCGTTTTACGTGGAAATCACCTTGTTCGCCGAGAAAAAAAGCGGTCTGCGGAGTCAGGAAATGACTCGCTACCACTTGGTCTTCGACTCCTTCGACAATAATGACCAGTGGAAGATGATATTGCCGGGCTCTCGAGCGCAAGTTGAAACCGACAGCAAGAATACAGCACAAGGTATGGCTGAAAACCCGTCCCAGATGGTCAGCCCGCCGGAAGTAACTCAGTATCCCTGGGGGAAAGGGGTGACCCAGCGGAGACGGTTTTATGGAGAAGGGGCGCCGGATTTCTATTCATACCATTGTTTTTACTTCGGCGTGGCAGGAAGCACGAGGTTTAAATTGGAAGTGGAAGAGATACCGGACCGCGCGGATGCGGATAAATGGGCGATGAAAGTCGCTGAAACAGCCGCCAGGACGACTCGGACCACCTTGAGCAAGTAGTTGGGCGCCTCTCTTGAAGAAGCAAGGAGGTTCCGTTGGTTCTTGACCGGGAAGAGCTGAAAAAGGTTGAAAATCGCAGTTCAGAGGTAGTACATTGATTCGGGGAGGGGAAGTTTCTGGTTCCGGCGCTAGAACAAAGTTAGAGCCTGCCATCCCTTTCCCGACAGGAGGAACAATGAAATTCAAGATTCCGACCGTTCTGATCGCCCTCATCATCCTTGCCGCGATAACCGCAACTGCATCCACTCCAGCGAGCGAATCCCAGGCCGCGGTCTCCACCGCAGGCGGCGTCATCACCGTCAAGGGCACGGCTGCTCAGTCGACGTCGCCCCTCAAGCTTGCCGTCGGCGCTTACGTCGTCGGGCGGACGGCCGGCGAAGGTTTCATGAGCATTACGGTGAAGGACAAGGCCGGCAACATCGTCGACACGACCTTCTTCAACGACGCCAAGGGCAACTACCTTCTCCACGTGGACGAGAATGTCCTGAAGCAGGGCGACCTCATCTTCGAGATTATGGGGATGGGAGCCTGGACGGTGACCATTGCAAAGCCCGACACGTCGACGGCCGTTGCCTTGCCCCAGATCCTGACGGGTCCGGAGATGACGCAAGCCGTCTCGAAGCCGTTCAAGGCGGCCGCGGGGAAGCTGACCGTGAGTTACGCTTACAAGGCCAAGCCCACAGGCACGGGCACGTTGTTGATTTTTGAGGTAGCCACGGGCCGGTCCTTGAACCCGGGCTACATGTACGCGGGCCGGGAATCCGGCAGCTTTGAGGTCGTCATTCCCACGGCCGGGGTTTACATCGCCCAGACCGGCTTCCCCCTCGGCTCCGGAGGCGGAGAGGTCAAGCTGAGCCAGTAACGCTCGTGGAAGAAGGCCGCCGCCCCTAAAATCGGTCCAGGTATTACGAGAAAAAGCCTGCAAGTCCGGATCTCATCCCTGAAAAACGGTCCACCCATAATGTGAGTTTTCTTTAAAATCTCACTTCAGGGGTGGTATAGTGGGCGAGGATGGGACACAGCGACGTTTCGGAATTACACTCCAACAGGGGAGAATCCACCGCTGCCGAATTCCGCCGGGATCGTTTTTGAAGACCGGAGGGTTCACCGGAACCCTGACCCTCCCGTCGGCTGAGTGATGGTAGCCCGTCCTGGAACGGGTGTCAAGAAAGGCCTATCCCCCGGGGCGAGGCGAAAAACGGAGAACCTGGAATGGCGCCTCGTCAGGCCGGCCTGGCGAGATGTGAAGCTCCGGGTTCTTGCCCAGGACCATAATGGTGCAGCCGTAGGTTCCCTCGTTATTGATCCCGGACGTGCGGTTCTTGAAGATCCCTTGGAGGGCATCGAGATCGATGGTGACGGAGTCGTCCTTGAGGAGCTGGCCGAGGAAGTTGAAGCGCGGGCAGAGGGCCTGATAGCTCTCAAGGGTCATGTTCTTTCGCTTCAGCATCTCCGGGAACCGCGGGTTGAAATCGTCGTTGATCAGAGGGTGGTTTGTGTGGTAGCTGAACTCGGCGTCCGCAAAGGGGATGAACCTGGACATTTTGTCGGCCGAGCGCTCGAAGACAGTGGTTTCGACTGGCCCGCCGAGGACATAGGTTTGCGGCGCCGCGGGCTGGACGTCCTGAAGGAACTTCACAGCCTGTTCGAAGGATCTCTGGCGCAGGATGCCCCTGATGACGAAGTCAACGGGGAGCCCCTTGGGCGAATAGGCGAGTTGGGTGACGGCGTTGACGCAGACCCCGACCGAACGGCTGTTCAATCCGTTGGCGGCAACGACCCCCGGGATCGTGAAAACGAGGGTTTCGAGATCATCCCGATCGTCCCGTATGCGAAGGACCGTCTGAAAGCCGTGATAGAAGGTGGGGAGATCCAGGGTTTGGGCGACATAGGCGGGATTTCCATTCCTCTTCGCGGCGGCGATGGTCGTGCACTTGGAGAAGCCCAGGTCCGGGCCCATGGCCCATATCTCGTCGATGAGTTGATAAGCGTAAATCGTGTCGAAATCGATCCCGGCTCCGTCGGCGATACCGCGGACTTCATCGAGAAGGCCCGGCGTCCAACGGTCCATGGCTGGCTTAAAGTCCGTCTTCTTCAGGAGTTCCCGGATAAAAACTTCTGCCGTGACTTGATAGGTCTTTTCCAGGTCCTGCTTCCAGCGCTTGACCAGCTCCCGGATTTCCGCCTTGAGAGTTTGGCCGTGGACCTTGCCCACTTGGTAGGGTGTTCCCGCCAGGTCGACGACCCTCAGGCTCGCCGTCGATTCGGGAAAGGCCGCGTCTCCGGCCAGCGGGGCCGGGCGCTGGGCGACGACGAAGACGAAGAGGAGAAGAGAGACGAGCGCGATAGCCGAGGTCCAACGGATAGATATTGACAGCTGTGTTTTTCCCATTTTGATCATGCGCGTACTATACCTCCGGCCGTCCGGGACGGTCAAGAAACGCTTAGAGAGAATTGTGCAGAGATTGTGCAAACTAATGCACAAAATAGCTCAGTCTAGCCTAAACGTGATAAAACCATCAAGATCGATAAACGCAAGAAAAACAAACTAGATGCGGTCCAACAGGGGAGAAGCCGCCGATGCTGATTTTCCCTCGAGGGGGGATTTGAAGTCCGGAAGGCTAACCGGGACATTGCCCCCCCCCGCGTTCATGTCTCGTTCAATGATTCAGGCCGAGCTACCTGACAAGCGCCTGGAGTGGGGGAAGAGCTCGGGTCACCAGGGCGGCTAGAACTTATAAACAAGCCTGATCTCGCTGACCAGACCGGTATTGGGATCAAAGATGAGCGCGTACAAGCCGGGAGCGGGTTTCGAGGGTCCGCCCGGTTCGCTCTTCAGCGCTCCCGTGAACGCAGTCGCAAGCGAAGTGACCAATTCCGGGATCTTAGAATCCCTCGTCTCACCGAAGTCGGTGAGATTCCAGCCGCCGTCGAGCTTGAATTTCATATCGGCCGAGCCGAGGCCAGATTTGAACTGGATGACGTATTCCTCCTTGGTCTTGGGCAGGTAGATCAGCGAAACCTGCAAGGCTCCCTTGGCGTCCTCGGTCACCAGAAGATACGGCGCGGGGCGATAAAACCGGATGCCTTCGACGTAATCCTTATCCGAGGTCAGCCGCGAAACCTTGATTTCCGCGCAGGCCGCCATCAAGGCCACGGCGGCAATCAAGAGCCCCCATGTCTTTAGCATGGTCACCCTCCGTTGTCCTATTTATTGAAATAGGCTTTTCAGCGCTTCCAGGCGGGCCTCGAGTTTTTCTAAGGTTTCCGTGCCCTCCTTGGTCTTATTGGCGTGTCCTTGGCCCAATATAATCGCCTCTTTCGCAACGGCGACGACTTGATCTCTCTGGTCCCTGGCCTTCTTGGTCTCGGCCTCGGACAGGGCGAGCTTGACCTTGTTTCCCAGGGCGTCCAGGATGGATTTGCCCCCGTATCCTGAGACGACGGCCAAGGCGATGAGTTTTATGGGGTCCTTCGGGCCGAGAACAAAAAGCACCGCCAGCGCCGCGACCGCCCCAACGATCACGAAGCTGGGCCAACGGCGTTGATCCTCGGTCGGCGAAGCCAGCTTGTGGGCCCAGCCTCCGAGCGCGCCGAAGACGGCTACGACGCCGATAATGACCCAGACAGCCCAGTTCTTAAAAGAAATCACAATAGCAAGCAATTCATCTGGCTTCATTTTTATCCCCCTGATATTGATAAAAATAAGAGCGCTCGTGAGCTTTGTCAAGCGGAATAAATAGGACTTTCCTTGGCTGCTCTAAATGCGGGCGAAATCGGCAGGATCCCGGGCTGGAACTGCCAGGGGGCAAAGATCCTTAAAAAGAAAGACGACTTTTCTTGGATAGGTTTGAAAGGAGGGTTCAACAAATCAAGGCAAGGTCTGGCGATTAAGGGGCTTTCCTCAAGGCTTCGAGCTGCTTTTGAGCGTCGGCAACCTCCGGCAACCCGATGTCGGCATTCTTCCAGAGTTGCAGGAATCTCTCGTAATGGCCTACCGCCTCGACGATATTTCCGGTTCGAAGGGCCGGCGAGTAGGACAGGGTTTCGGCGTCGCTTTCCTCAATAGCCGAACCGCACTTGTGACAATATCGGCTATTTGGCCTTGGGATCGTCCTCCATCACGCCGAACGTGTTCCCTTCGGTATCGAGGCAGACAGCGAACCAACCGACTCCGGGGATGGCCATCTTTGGTTCGACCACCTTTCCTCCGGCGGCTCTGATCTTGACGACGAATTCGTCGACCGAGGGCACGCCGATCGTATTCATCGTGTGGTCCCCGGGATCCTCCCTCCGGCCGATGCCGCCGTTGATCCCGGGCTTATCGTCGGGTCCTGTGGTGATCATCCAGTACTCCACGGGCCCATTCCATTTCTCGGCCTTCCAGCCAAAAACGGTTCCGTAGAAGTTTATGGCCCGACCCGGGTTATCGGCGTAGATGTTGAAATGGATGATACGGTTCATCGGTCCCTCCTATTCAAGTCCGCGCGGCAGGCGGGCTTAAGGCTTTTTATTCAGAACGTGCTTGTCTTCAACCCGTTTTGTCAGGCCGGTCTTGTCGAGATACTCCAGGATCGCCTGGGCGTACTTTCGGGACAGGTTGAGCTTATCCCTGATCTCGGCGATCGTGACGCTGCCGTGCCGAGCGATGAGCCCGAGCGCGGCCTCCCGGGCCCCGTCAAGTGCATCGCGATGGTAGGTAACCTTGGCGCCCAGACGGACGATCTTGCCATCGCGGATCAGGCTGTCGAGGATATGCTTGAACAACGACGGGGTCAACGCGAGCTTCCGTTGGACCTCTTCCTCGAGGGGCGACGCAAGCCCGGTGCTCCGGAAAGCGCCCTCGATCCTCATAGCGATCTGTTGGTCGGCAGATTTCATGCGGGCCTCGTGGCCGACGAGCCCGATCTCGGCTTCCTTCCTGAACAGCACGCTCGCCCGGCAGAGGTCATCCACGACGAGCTTCAGGGTTTGGGCATCGCCATGCTTGAGGAATTCCGCCCGGATGTCCGAGTAGGGCATGAGCGGCCGATCCGGGTTGGCCTTGAAATATTTCCTGACTTTATCAGCGACCCTGTCCCTGAGCCCCGCATACACCGACTGGTGGAGATAGGTCCCGATCTCCTCAGGGCCGATCTTGACCAGCCGGGCCTCCGCCAGCAGCTCCCGGACGGACTCCTCGACTTCGGCCTCGCTTCGCCCGAGTTTGAGCGCCGCCTCCTTGACGTTCATGGGCGCGCCGGCCGCCTGGAGGAAGGCCTGCTCCGCCGCGTCACGCGCCGCTCCGCTCAGCCGCTCCATCCCTTCGATGACCTGGCCGCTGAACCGCTTGTGCTTCTTCGGGCTGGCGTCGAGGATCCGCCCGCCCCCGATGGTCACGAGAGGGGAGAAGGACCTGATGACGAACCTGTCTCCGGGCAGGGCCACGGTCGGGCTCTCCAGGATGAGCTGGATCATGGCCGAGCCGCCGGGCACGATTTTCTGGCCCTCGAGGACCGCCAGGCGCGCGATGACCTCGTCCGTGCCGATGTGGAGCCGGACGCGGTCGCGGTGCCTGACATCTTTCTCCATGCTGCGGAGGACGTCGAGGCGGGCGTCGAGACGGACGGTGGGGACGAGCGAGCCCTCGGCGCCCGCGACCTGGCCCCGGCGCAGGTCCTCTTTCTTCAGGCCATGGAGGTTGAGGGCCGTCCGCTTGCCGATGCCCGAAGCGTCCTTTTTTTCCTTGTGGACCTGGACGCCCCGGACCCGGGCCTGGAGCCCGTCCGGGAAGATCTCGACCTGGTCGCCGGCGCGGACTTGGCCGCCGAGCACGGTGCCCGCCACGACCGTCCCGAACCCCTGGATCGTGAAGACGCGGTCGACGGGCATCCGGAAGATCCCGCTGTCCGGGCGTTTTTCGACCTTCCGGCCGATCTCCTGGAGGGCCTTCTTGACGTCACCGAGCCCAGCGCCCGTGACGGAAGAGGCGGGAATGATGGGCGCGCCTTCGAGGAAGGAACCCCGGACAAGGCTCCGGACCGCGCCGGTGAGCTCGGATATCCGCGCCTCGTCGACGAGGTCGCTCTTGGTCAGAGCGATGGCTCCAAGCTTGACCCCGAGAAGCTGGAGGATGTCGAAATGCTCCCGCGTCTGGACCGCGATGCCTTCGTCGGCGGCGATGACGAAGAGGGCGGCGTCGACGTTGCTCGCGCCGGCGGCCATGGTCCTGACGAATTTCTCATGGCCCGGGACGTCGATGAACACGATCTGTTTTTCGTAGCCGGGGTCGTCGAGGAAGACGAAGCCCAGCTCGATGGTCATCCCGCGCGCTTTTTCTTCGGGCAGGGTGTCCGGGTCGGTGCCGGTCAGGGCTTTGACAAGGGCGCTCTTGCCGTGGTCGATATGCCCGGCCGTCCCGACGATGACGTGATCTTTTTCAGGCATCGCGGCTCAGTCCGACAGCGAGTTTTTTCTGAGGATGATCTTTCCCGGCCCCTTGCGCGTGACCTTGCCGATGACCATCGCATGGCGGACCCCTTTTTTCTTGAGCGCCGCGAGAAAAGCCGCGGCCTTCGATCTCCGGACGGCGATGAGGAGCCCGCCCGAGGTTTGGGGATCGTAGAGAAGCGTTTCGAGGTCTTCGTCGGCGCCCTTCCCGACCTTGACGAAGGCGGAGGCGTAATCCCTGTTGCGTTCGACGGACCCGGAAATAACGCCGTCACGGATGAGGTCCATGACGCCCTCGAAAACCGGGATGGCCTCGCCGTAGATCTCCATCTCGACGCCGCTCTGGGCGGCGATCTCGCTCAGGTGGCCGGCCAGCCCGAAGCCGGTGATGTCGGTGGCGGTTGTGACCCCCGCGGCGGTCATGGACTCGGCGGCGGCGCGGTTGAGCTCGGTCATGGAACGCTCGGCCGCGGCGAGCCCTTTCGCCGGGGCTCGTCCGATCTGGCGGGCGAAGGTCAACGTCCCCGTCCCGAGGGGCTTCGTCAGGATCAGGACGTCGCCCGGCTTGGCCTTGCTGTTGACCGTCATCTTGTCCGGGTTCACGATCCCGGTGACGGAGAAGCCGAACTTGATCTCCTTGTCCCTGATGCTGTGGCCCCCGAGGACGGCGACGCCGGCCTCCCGGAGCTTGTCGATCCCGCCCTGGAACATCTTGTTCATGATCCGGGGGCTCAGCCGCTCGATGGGGAAGGCGATGATCGAAAGGGCCGTCAGCGGACGTCCGCCCATGGCGTAGATGTCGCTCACCGAGTTGGCCGCCGCGATCTGGCCGAAGACGTAGGGGTCGTCGACGACCGGCGTGAAAACGTCGACCGATTGGACAAGCGCGGTCCGGGCGTTGAGCTTGAAGACCCCGGCATCATCGCAGGTGTCGGACGAGACGAGGACGCGCCGGTCGAAGATCCGGGGCAGGCCGGAGAGGGCCTTCTTCAGGTCCTCCTGGCTGATCTTCGAGGCGCAGCCGGCGTTCTCGACGAGCGACATGAGCGGCACGTTTTCGAGGGCGTCCTCTTCGCGCTCGCCCGAACAGAGGCAGACGTTTTTCCGTTTGAAGAGGTCGCAGGGGCATGGCTCCTTGGGGTTGCAGATGCAGCGGCCGAGCCGGATCGACCGGCCCATGATCCGCTTGCGCTTCTTGTAATCGATCATCTCAATCTTCGGCCGTTATGTATTCGCTGGAGTCGCGGACTCGGAGGGAGTCCCTCCAAAAAGCGTGGGATTCCCCAGCGAGGAATCCCACTCTGTGATCGCTCCGCACCCCTCGTCCAAAAGACGAGGGACCGTGCCCGCGTCGCGCTCAATGTTTTCTCCGGGACATCCCCCCTGCGTCCGCTCCGTTTACAATTATGACTATTGCTCGCAATCCGTTTCCCTTATCTAAGAAGGCTTACGAGCGCCCGCTCGACGATGGCGTCCTCGTCGGGTTGGATCGTCCGGAAATCGAAGAGGACGGCGTCCTTGCTGATCCGGGCGAAGACCGGGGGAGAGAGGAAACGGAGTTTCGCGGCCAGGTCGTCGGCGGAGAGGGAGGGCGAGGCGACCGCGAGGACCTTGGTCGGGATCGTCTCGACGGGCACCGCCCCGCTGCCGACCTGGGATTTGCCGTCCCCGACCGTGAGCCGGACGCCCGCGGGGAGGGACTTTTTTAGGGCGGAAGCCACTTTGTTGGCTCTCCGTCCGAGCTCTTGCGGAGTCAGGCCGAGCATCCGGTAGATCGGATGGCAGGCTCTCAGGTTCTCGGGCATGAGGAAAAGCTTGAGAGTGGCTTCGAGGGCCGCGAGACTGAGCTTGCCGCAGCGGAACGCGCGGGCCAGCGGATTCTTTTTGATCTTCTGGATCCAAGCGGCCTTGCCGACGACGATCCCCGATTGGGGACCACCGATGAGCTTATCGCCGGAAAAGCAGACGACGTCGGCCCCGGCGCGGATGCTGGCCTGGACCAGGGGCTCGGGGGCGAGCCCGAACTCCTTGAGGTCAACGAGAGCGCCGCTGCCGAGGTCATCGACCACGGGGACCCCTCTGGAACGGCCGAGCCCGACGAGCTCGTCGATGCCGGGCTCCTCGGCGAACCCGACGATCCTGTAGTTGCTGTGGTGGACGCGGAGGATGGCGCCGGTCGCTTCTCCGATGGCCTCCTCATAATCCCGGAGGTGGGTCTTGTTCGTCGTCCCGACTTCGCGGAGGATGGCGCCGCTCGTCTTCATGACGTCGGGCATCCGGAAGGAGCCGCCGATCTCGACGAGCTGGCCGCGCGAGACGATGACCTCCTTGCCCTGCGCCAGGGTGTTGAGGATGAGGACCGTCGCGGCCGCGTTGTTGTTGGCTATCGTCGCGGCCTCGGCCCCGGTGAGCTCGCGGAGGATGCTCTCGACGTGACGGTCGCGGGACGTCCGGCGGCCCGTCTCGAGATCGAGGGCCAGGGTCGAGTAGCCGTGGGCGACGGCCAGCAGGGCTTCCGCCGCATCCTCGGAAAGGACGGCCCGGCCCAGTCCGGAATGCATGATAATGCCCGTGGCGTTGATCGCGGGACCGAGGGACGGACGGAATTTTCGGCAGAGCCGATCTTTCAGCCGGTGGATCAGGGCATCGGGGGAAGGGTCCGAGGCCGGAGCGTCCGGGGCCTGGCTGGCGATCCCGGAGCGGACCTCGTCGAGGACGGCCCGGCCGGCCGCGGCGACGGCCTGGTGCCCGTACTCCCTGACCAGGGCCTCGGCGGCCTGTTCTCGGAGAAGGGCGTCGAGGGAGGGGATTTGCCTGAGACGTGATTCGTTCACGATGACTCCATTCTGCCCGGTCTGGCAGGGATTCCCGCTACTTCTTGGGCGTCCTGAACGGGATCTTTTCGAAGATCTCGGGATGAAGGTCGTGGCCTTCCTGGACGGCCTGGACGATGGGGATCGCGACTTCGAACGGCAGGTCCCTCGGCGGCATGCAGGAGGTATTGTCGCAGGCCTGGTAGCTCAAGGTGGCTGTGAGTTTCAACGGTCCGGCCGGGACACCCGATTTAGCCCTGAGGATGGCCCCGAGAACCGCTTCGCCCTCATAGACCGTGAGCTCGGCCTGGGAGTAGGCGAAACGGCCGCGATGGCCGGCCGGGTAGTAGATCTCGACGACCTCGAGGCCGGGGTTGTCGTTGAAGGCAACCGTCGTCGGGACCAGGAACTCATCGAGAGGGGCGTTGTCGTTGATGTGATAGCCGGGCTGGACCTTGAGAACGATCGCGGCCTTGAACGTCTCGCCCGGATGGACGCCGTCCCGCGAGAGAAGAGTTTTGACCTCGACGACCTGTTCGACCTGGCCCGGAAGAGCGGAGGCCGAGGGGAAGACTGGCGTGAGCAAAGAACAAGCGACTGCCAGGGCTGCGAGGATGATCGATCTCCTCGCGGAGAGATTGTTCACGGCGAGCATCTTTTCCCATCCATTAAAGACTCCGGCGACGAAGTTGTCAAGCCGGTCAAAAGCGGGGTCAAACGTGTATTCCGAGAATTCCGGTCCTCATTCGAGATGTCTAGGCTGCGGCCGATCATCGTCGGCCAGGATCCGATGAAGGGTTCGAGCGCAGGAGCTTCATTTCTTGCGCTCCTTTCCGCCGAGGGCCGACTTGACGCCCTCCTCGAAGGGCTCGGTCAGGATGGGGACGACCCAGCCCTCGGGGCTCTCCGCGAAAGTTTCCATGTCTTCCTTGATCGCTACGGGGGACTTGAGCATGTTGAAATACCGGTCCAGGTACGACCCGAGCGTCTGCCCTTTGGGATAGGGAAAGGTAATCCAGGCGTTCCTTTCGTAATAAACGCTTCCGGCCTTGACGGGCAGCATTCTCGTCTGGTTGTTGGTCGCGAACGAATAGACCAGCCCGCGCGACACGTAGTACCACGGCCCGTTTTCGATATAAATGAACGGCTGTTCGAGCGACGCCTGCCCGCCGTTGAGATTGGGGGTCGAGAGGTCGAGGAAGAGACTGGCGAAGCCGATCCCCTTGCGCTCGTCGAAGAGGCTGACCCACGGCGTGTCCGGCCGTAGGACCGCGGCGTGGTCCGGATGCAGCTTCGACGCCGAGAAATCCAGGATCTCCGCCTTCCCGTCGCGCTTGAACGCGGCCTTGGTGAAAACGGCCTTGTTGAAGACGAATTCGCCGTTGCGCAGGGCCATGACGAAAAGGTCGTCATCGATTTGGGTGATGGTTTCCACCATGACAATGGGAGAGCCGGCGTAGAAACGGTAGCTGATGCCAACGTTGACGCCTTTGGGATAGGGGAGCGCGCCCTTCATGGTGATCGAATAGAAGACGGGTCCCGTCGATTCTCTGGTCCGGGGATCCGTCCAATCGGAACTGTGATACCAGGTGTGCGGCGGCGAGAAGACGTCCGGATTCCATTGGATGGCGCCGTTGGTTTCGAGCTTGTGCTCGAGCCGGATGCCGGTCGTCTTCTCCAAGATCTCGTAGATGGCGCCGCTTTTTTCCTGGAGGACGATCTGATAGAACGCATTGTCGATCGTCCGGCCGAGGTTCGGCCCCTTCTTTACCCTGAGATCGCTCGGGTAGCGGGGCTTCGGCGCCCCGGGGTTATTGAAGAACACGAGATAGGTGGCCTTGGTTTTGGGCTTGAGATCCGCCAGAAAGCCGAGGCCCAGGGACGTCGTCGGATGGTAGCGGACGACGGGCTTTCCTGTCTTGGCGTCCTTCTCTTCGATGGACAGGATCTTCGGGTCGTTCCAGGTGACGAGGTCGGTGACCTGGCTCGGGACCTCGCGATAGACGGCATCGCCGTCCTCGAGCTCGGCCCGGACGACACGGATCTCGTCCGCCGAGCGGATATAGTTGCTGATGAGGCCGACCGTGGCGTGGACGGGATAGTCCGTGCGCGCAAAGCCATTTTCCTCGGAAAGGATCAGGGAGAGGTAATTTTTCCAGGCCGGGTCCCAATAGCCTTTCCCGGAGGGCGACGTCCCGGACCAGCTGAGCAGGACCTTTTTTGCCGACTTGATGTCTTCCATCATGAGGTCTACGGTGTAGACGGTCCTGGGCAGCCAGCTGAACCGGACCTTGACTTCGAACGGCCGGTCCATCTGGATTTCCCCTGTCGCCGGCTCCTTTCCGTCCTGGAAAAGGACGAAATCGCGACACCGCGCCTTGTTGACCTCGACCCGGACGACCTTGCAGGCCGCCCCGGCCATCCCATCGGGCGGCGCGAAGGCGGCCCGGATAGAATACCAGGCCTCGCCATCAACCGGGTACCCGAACGCGGCTCGCGTCTCGGCGGCACCGGCGGCCCGGGCCGCGCCGGCGAGGAGACCGAGCAGAAAAATCGAGAGAGCCAGGACCGTCGCTGATTTCTTGATGGTTTTCATTCGTATCCCTCCCCGATGATCCACTCGGCGAAGGCCATGGCGCGCCTTCCGCCGGGGCGCCCGTCCGGGCATTCGGCCGGCGAGGACCGGGGGACCTAATCGCGCTTGGGCGGAATGGCGAACACGGGCACGGGGCTTCGCGCGATCACCTTTTCTGTCGTGCTTCCCAGGAAGAAGCGGGCGACCTTCCCGACGTGGGTCGACATGACGATCATATCGTACCGATGCGCGGCCGCGTAATCGACGATCCCGTCGGCCGCCTGGACCGCCTTGTAGACATCCTCGGCGATGACGATATCCGCGTGCTCCTTGGCCTTGCGGGCCTTGAGTTTTTCGAGGACGGCCTTGAACAGCTCGTCGGTCAGCCGGAAATCGTGCCCGAAGAGCTCCATCACGTAGAGGAATCCCAGGGACCCCTTGAAGCCCTGGGCCAGCTTCCAGGCGAAGTCGCGCTCGATCTCCTCGCGGTCCGAAAAATCCGTGGGAACGAGGATCTTCTTGACGGCCGGTCCGCCTTTCCTTTTCTTGGTCACGAGGACGGGAACAGCTGAGCTGCGAAGGACCTCGTTGGCGACACTGCCGATCGCCGTCCGGCCGGAGGCCGAAGCGCCGGCTGGGCCGATAACGACGAGATCCGCGTTTTCCGCCGTGGCAGCTTCGCAGATGGCCTTCGCCGGGGACCCTTTCCTGACGAGGACGGCGTCGAACACGATGCCGCGGGCCTTGCTGATGTCCCGGATCCGGTCCTCGGCGGCCTCCTCGGCTTCCTCGATCTTTCCCGTGAGCTCCGCTTCGATGGCGGGCAGGGACTCATAGAGGACGGGGGAGAAGTCGGGAACGACGTGGAGCGCCGAAAGCCGGGCCCCGAACGTCTTCGCGAACCGGTCTGCGTAGAGAAGGGCTTCCTGCGATTCTTTTGAGTAATCCGTGGCCCAGAGAATGTGCTTCAAAAAGTCCGCCATCGATACCTCCGTTTCACAGGATGAATGCTGCCGTCCCTGTCCTCTAAGGACAGGCTATCAGTTTACACGGGACGGGGTGGAAAGGGAAGGCCGAAAATAACGCTTGACAAGAGCGATTAATGTATTATAATATTAGTACAGTGATACGGAGGTCAGACTGTGATCAGGGTTGATCCGGGCAGTTTCGTTCCCATCTACGAACAGATCAAGAAGGAGATCCTCAGGCTCGTCGCCACGGGCCGGCTCAAGGTCCACGATCCGCTGCCGTCCATCCGGGACCTGGCGGCCGAGATCATCGTCAATCCGAACACCGTGGCCCGCGCTTACCGGGAGCTCGAGCAGGACGGCCTCGTCTCGACCCAGAAAGGCCGCGGCTCGTTCGTCGCCCGCCGGCCAGAGCCAGGAGGAGATAAGGACATCAAGGCCCATCTGGCCCGGGCCATGGATGAGGCCATCAGCGAGGCCAGGAGATTCGACCTGGGGGAGGGCGCCATCCGGGGGCTCTTCGAGGATCGCCTTAAGACGTGCGGAGACAGGAAAAAGGGGAGGCCGGCATGACCGAACTTCTGCGGATCCAGCATCTCTCCAAGAGCTTCGGCCGAAAGCCAGTACTGAAGGATTTCGACGTGGCGGTCGAGAGCGGACGCGTCTACGGCCTCCTCGGCCGGAACGGCGAGGGCAAGACGACTCTGGCCCGGGTCCTCATGGGCGTCATCCCGGCCGACGTCGGAGACATCCTTTATAAAGGCCGCCGGATCTCCTTCCGGGACAGCGCCTACAAGAGGGAATTCGGCTATGTCCCCGAAGACCCGTTCTTCTATGAGGACATGACCATCCGGGGCCTGCTGGATTTCAACGCGCGCTTCTACCCCCGGTGGAACCGGAAGAGGGCTGCCTCGGACCTCGAACGCTTCGCCCTGGATCCCAGATCCCGCATCCGGACGCTTTCGCGGGGCATGAAGCTCAAGCTCGGGCTGGCCGTGGCCCTAGCCGCCGCCCCGGAATTCCTCATCCTTGACGACCCGACCTCGGGACTCGACGTCCCGACCCGCCAGGACTTCCTCCGGGACATCATCCGTGAGCTGGCCGCCTCGGGCACGACCATTCTTTTCGCGACCCACATGGTCCACGAGCTCGAGCGCATCGTCGAGTGGCTGCTCGTCCTCCACGGCGGCCGGCTCATCGTGGACGGGGACTTCGAAAAGGTTAAGGCGCAGCATCAGGCGAGCCTCGAGGACATCTTCGTCAGCCTCGTGGCCGACAAGGCTTAAGTAAGGGAGACCGCGATGTTCACAGCCCTTTACTTCAAGGAATGGAAAGAGAAGGCGCTCCTCTTCTTTTTCGAGCTGGGGATCCTCGCCCTCCTCATCCTGGCCCAGTTCGTCCTCCGGGAAAAGAAGGACATCCAGGAGTGGCTGATCTACGGCATGCTTTTGCTCTTCTTCCCCTTCGCCGCGCTCATCCTCGGGGCCGCGGGCTTCGAGGCGGAATACCGGCAGGGGGCCTGGGCCTATCTGTTCTCCCGGCCCGTCCGCAAGGCCGCGATCTGGCTGGCGAAATTCGCCGCGCTCCTGAGCATGCTTGCGGCGTTGTGGCTCGTTTTTGTGGCCCTGTGGGTCGCCGTGCCCGGCATCCGCGAGCTCGTCGGAGGCACCCGCGTCATGCTGGGGTTCAGCGTCGAATCGGAGTTCCCGTGGTGGAGCATCCTGCAATCCGGGTTCCTGATGACGGTCGCATTCTCCCTGTCGCTTCTCCATGAACGGCAGTTCAACATCCTCTTCGTTTCGCTCGGCGTGGGCTTCTTCCTCCCGACGGCCGCGTGGGCCGTCATGAACACCACAGCCGGCGGCTTCATGGCCTTTCTCGCGCCCTCGAAGGCCCTGCCGACCTTCCTCCTCTGCCAGGTCCTCATCGCCCTAGCCTTCGCCGCGTCCTCCCTCGCGACTCTGGTCCGGTCGGACTTCTCGCAGCCCCGGAAATTGACCCTGAGCTTTGTCCGATGGTTCACGCCCCTCCTCGTTCTGGCCCTGGCCTGCACGGCGGCCTGGGCCATTCTGATTCCCGGCCCGGCGGAGCGCTATCTGTCTTTTCTGGGCTCCTCCGGAGGAGAGCCCTATTACATAACGCCACGGGGGGTCTTCAAATATTCCGTGGCGGCGAATCGGATCCAATGGCTGGCGAAGGCGAAACACGTCAATTATTTCATAGCCTCGGCCTCGGGCGGCAAGATCGCTTATACGGCCTTTAATATCAAGAGCCGGGCGGACGTGGCCGAGGAACTCTGGGTCGTGAACTCGGACGGAAAGGACCGGAAGCGCGTCCTCGGCCGGGGACCCCGGGAGAGCGAGTGGCCCCTGGAAAGGCCTATTAATGATTTGATGATCTCTCCCGACGGGACAAAGGTCTTGGTCCTGGCCCAGAGCGGGGCGAACAGGCCTGAGGTGAGGGCCGTCGCAAGCGAGAAGTCCCCGCTCTGGATCGTCAAATTGGACGGTACGGGTCTCGAGAACCTTCCCGACGATCCCGCCCTGTTCGGGAATCCGTCCGAACGATATTACTTTCATTTGGTGGCCTGGGCTCAGGACGGAAATGCAGTCCTCATCAGCAAGCGAACGTTCCGCCAGCCGATGACCTTCAGCCTCTGGCTCTATGACCTCGGTAACCGGACCGCCAGGATCGTTCTGGATAATGCCGTGATGGCCTCATGGCTATCGCCGGCATCCCCGCGCGGCGATTGCCTGGCGATCAAGTACCAAAAAGACCCGGAGAAACCATGGACGCTGGCACTGCTCGACCTCAAGACCCTGGCGACGACAGATATCAACGACAATACAGGAGAGCCGGTGAGACTTTGGTCCCAGATTTCGTGGGACCAAAAGGGGGATCGGCTGGCCTACGTCATCCGGAGGGCGCAGGAGGACGGCCCGGAGGTTTACGTTCTAGCCGTCTATTCGCTGGCCGCTCAAAAGACCGTTGCGGAGAAGTCGATGACAACGAGCGAGGCCTCGGCGCTCCTTTTCTGGCCCTCCTGGACGGCGGACGGCGCGCTGCTTCTTGTCCTCGACCGCGCGGCGAACGGCCTGAGAGTCCTCGGCCCGGACCTCAGTGAGGAGAAGAGGATCGCCTTTCCCGAGTCCCTCAGGGTACCGGTCAGTCTGCACATCGTCGGCGCGAATGCCCTGGTCGAAGACGACCAGACCGACACTCTCTGGAGGCTCGACCTCAGCCGAGAGGCCTGGAAAAGGATTTACTAGGACTTCTGCCAGTCCGGCTTGTGGTCATAGACCCAGGTGTAATAATCCGCCATCTTGAGATCCGACGCCGCGTCCTTGTCGAGGACGAGGACGGCCCGCGGGTGGAGCTGGAGGACCGTGCTCGGGACCGAGGCCGTGAGGGACCCCTCGACCGTAAGGGCAATTGCCCGGGCCTTCTTCTTCCCGAACGCCAGCAGGAGGCACATCCGGCTGTCCAGGATCGTGCCGAGGCCCATCGTGATGACTTGGGACGGGACGTTCTCCTGGCCGCCGAAGGCCGCCGCGGCATCGAGCCGGGTCTGCTCGGTCAGCGTCTTGATCCGGGTCCTCGACGCGAACGAGGACGTCGGCTCGTTGAAGCCGAGGTGGCCGTTCGTCCCGATGCCGAGGATCTGGACGTCGATGCCGCCTGCCGACTTGATGGCCTCCTCGTATTTCCGGCAGGTCGCCGGGATGTCGGCCGTCATTCCGTCCGGGATGTGGATCTGGCCGTTCGGGATATCGAGCTGGCTGAAGAGATGGGCCCACATGTAGCTGTGGAACGAGGACGGGTGAGCGGCCGGGACGCCGACGTACTCGTCGAGATTGAAGGTTGTGACGTGGCTGAAATCAAGGGCCTCCTCCCGGTGCATCCGGACGAGGTTCTTGTAGAGGCGGAGCGGTGTGTTGCCCGTCGCGAAACCGATGACCGCGTGGGGCTTTTCCCGGACGAGCCGGGCGACGATCCGGGCCGCGACCTGGCTTCCCTGCTGGCTGTCGGGCTGGATGATGATCTCCATGCGCGCCTCCTCGACGATATGTTAGGGCTTGACCGAATAATTCCGGATCTTATCGGCCACGTCCTTCCTGAACTTGTCGATGTGGCCCAGGACAAAGTCGGCGATGTCCAGGGAATCGTTCTTGACGAGGGGCGTGAGGTTCATCGCGAACCAGAGTTGGTCGGCCTCGTCCGTCTCGTGGGACTGGAAGTACGTGGCGTTGGCTCGGCGGCGGCCGAGGGTGGCGACGTCGTAGCGCTTGCCGCCGGCGACCTGGGAATCGTAGACGCCGATGAGGGCCATGGCCAGGCCCTCGTGGGCGCCGACGTCCATCGGGACCTTGTCCTCGTCGGACATCCAGTCCAGGTTCCGCCAGACCTCGCAGCCGAAAACGACCTTGGGGCGGTCGGCCGGGGCCAAGGCGCGGATGGCGGCCAGGGCCGTGAGGACGACGGCGACGTGCGTGTCATGCTTGTCGGCCGGATTGTGGGTATAGACGATCTCCGGCCGGACGGCCTTTAGGATCTTGACCAGATCGTTCTGGACATGCCCTTCCGTGACGCTCTTGACCTCGGCGCTCGTGTAGTTGAGCTGGACGAGGACCCCGTAGTTTCCGATGAGGGCCGCTTTTTCCTGCTCCCGCCTCCGGAGCGCGGCCATGTCCGCATCGGAATAGGCGGCATATTCCCCGGCCCGGGGGCTGCCGCCGCCGTTCGTGCAGGTCACGGCCCCGAAGGAGCAGTCCGGGCTGTTGAAGCATTGCTCGATCCCGTGGAAGGCCATGATCTCCAGGTCATCCTGATGGGCGCCGATGCCGAGATGGGTGATCCTGCGGAAGGCCTCCTCCGCGGCCTTTCCGTCCGGGACAAAGACCGAGGCGTTGGGATTGTGGAATTTCATGATCGATCTCCTTGCGGGCCGGGCCCTTCGTCGAGCCGGGGGAGGCTGGCGGCGGCCACGGCCTGGCCCACGCGCCGGCTCTTTTCGTCGAGGAGATGGAGGCGGACCCGGGCGGCCGTGTCCGGAAACTCCGCCCGCAGGACCTCCGTCGCTTTCTCCATGATGAGGCTCCCCCCCGGACCCGACATGACCCGGCCGAGGACGAGCAGGTTCAGGACGCCGTAAAAGATCTCATACCAGGGGATGGTGTAGCCGAGATAGATCCCGATGGCCTCGAAGATGCGACCGGCCCGCTCGTCGCCTTCGCCGACGAGGCGCTGGATCTCCTTCAAGCGCTCCGGGAGCCTGACGGCGTCCGGGAACGCGAAACCCGCGGCCAGGGCCAGCCTGTTGACAGCCTGCTGCGAAAAATAATTGGCCCCGACGCCGCTGTCCCCCGACCACTCGTCCACGGCGGCCCCGGGATTCCCGTCGAGCGGGGCGAAGGCCAGCTCGTCGAGCCAGCCCGTGATGTGGCCCCTCGCGTCCAGGAAACCCGCCGCCTCGCTCGACCCCATAGCGACGCCGAGCACCGCCCGCTCTCCGAGGGACATCATCCCGGCCAGGGCCGTGACCTCGCCGTCATTGATGACTTCGAAAGGGACCGCCCACTCCTGCGCCAGCCTCAGAAAGAGCGGCTTGATCCTGGCCTCGAAGAGGGCTTGGGGGACGGACCGGAAGAGCGATGCGACCCGGACCTGGTTCCGGATGTAGATGCCGGCCGAGCTCCCGCCGATGGCGTCCACCCTGGGGAGGTGAGAGGCGGCCTTGCGGAGCCCTGACTGGATGTGACGGTAGTGATACTCCGGGTCGGCCTGCTCGCTCGGGTTCCAGGGGATCTCTTCGCTGAAAACGGGCTCGCCGTCCCGGACGGCGGCGATCTTGTAATCGCTGGCTCCGAGGTCGAAGCCGACCCGACAGCCGTCGAGATGGCCGCCCAGGGACAATCGGGTTTCCCGGGCTTCGGGGAATTCCCCGGGCCCGGGAAGGACGACCTCGAAGGGCCTCTCGTAAACGCGGCTCATGAACTTGGCGTCGAAGGCCCTGGGCCCGTTTTCCGCATAGGCGGCCCGGATGAGGTCGCCGATCTCGCGGGGACCGGCGACGGAAAACTTCCAGCCGCCCCTCGACCAGAGAAAGAACTTGACCATCCGCTCGACGATGAAGGCGGTGGCCTCGGCCAGGGCCCCGTCGGCGGAGACATGGATCTCGAACGTCGAGAGAAGTCCGTCTTCGCGCTCGAGCCCGATCCGGACCGGTCCCGCGCCTGAATGAAGGGCAGCGGAGCGATAGCTCCGATAGGCGAGGGCCAGCGGCCGGAACCCGGGGTCGAAAAGCGGGATGATCTGAGGCCTGATGTCCAGAACGGGCGGCAGGATTTTCGTCGCGGGCATCGGCAGGACGTCCTTCAAATCGGACATTATAGCATGCCGTTCGGTTTTTATGTTAACCGCTTGACAGAGGCGTGTCATGGGTTCTACCTTAATCGTGAGCATCCATGAAAAGAGCCTCCTGCCACCCGGCCCGCCTGCTCCCAGCGGCGGGGATGATTTTCCTGATCTCTGGCCTCCTCCTCTTCGCCATCGCGGGAAAGATCAAGGGCAAGGTCCTCGATGCGGACGGGGAACCCCTCAGGGATGTGACGGTCACCCTGAAGGACCAGGGGCGGGAGCGGACGTATACCATGAAGACGGACAAGAACGGGAGTTATGTGCTGATGGGGATCGACCCCGCCGATTACCGCCTGAAATTCGAAAAGGAAGGATATCAGACCCTCGAGGGGACCGTCTCCATCACCTCCGGGAAGGAGAACGACTTCGACGCGAGATTGATGCCCGAGGTCAGGAAGCCGGCCAGGCCCGCCTGGGAGGACAAGAACCTCCGGGCCCACGAGCTCTATCTCCAGAAAAAATTCGCGGAGGCGCTGGCCCTGTACCAGGAGATCCTGGCTGTCGACCCGAACCTCGCTTTCATCCACTTCAACGCCGGGAACTGTCATTATCATCTTCAGAATTTCGAGGCCGCCCTCCAATCGTTCCGCGAGGCCGTCCGGCTCAAGCCCGATTTCTTCGAAGCATACACGAACCTGGCCAACACTTATGGGAGGCTGAAGAGGTTCGACGAGGGCATTCCGATCATAGAGAACGCCATCCGCTCCTATCCGGCGAACGGGCCGCTTTTCCTGTCCCTCGGGCTCCTCTACCTCAACTCCGGCCAGGTCGCCAAGGCTGTCAAATGCCTGGAAAAGGCCGTGTCCGCGGACCCCAAGAACCCGTCCGGCTATAATTCGCTCGGCGCCGCCTACGCCCGGACCGGAGACTATGCCCGGGCCGTCGAGAGCTACGAAAAATGCCTTGGCCTCATTTCCGACCCCGGGGAGGTCGAGCGCGTCCGCGGCCTCATCGAGCAGCTGAAGCCTTTGATCAAGAAATAAGGTGATCGCTGCCTCTTCCGGGAAGCGAACCCGCGACGTTCGTTTTTCAACACGGCTGAGCGAATGCTGACTGTCCCATCCGTTCCATTGACTCGACCCGCGCGAATCCGCTATGATGACTCGGATTTCGAGGAGAGCAGAGATGCCCGGAAGTGACAGAACGAGAAACCGGCTGATCTCCGGCTTTTGCCTGCTTTCCCTTCTGACGCTTCTCCCGGGCCGGGCCTCCGATCAGGCCCCTCTCCGCGCCGGCCAGGAGGCCCTCGGCACTTGGTGGATGAGGCAGACGATGCTGACGCCGGACGGCAAGTTCGCCAGCCTGAAGACCAGGCGCTGGTGGAAAAAGGCGCTGGCCCTCAAGCCCGGCCAGAGCATGGTCCTGGACGTCGGGGGGGAGGCCAAGGACAGGATGCTGGTCAAGCGGGAAATGGTGACCCTCCACGGCCAGCCGGTCGACACGCTCATCTGGATCATCGACGACGACGGCGACGGCAGCGCCCTCCACGGGGGCGACCGACACGCGGATTGTTACGTCATCGATTACGGCGCTGACGGGACCGTCGACCGGATGGTCGATTTCATCGACAACAAGGGCGACGGGGTGGCCGATGAGATGGACGTCAGGTTCTTCGTGGACGGAGTCCTGAGCTACTCCTGGTTCGGCGTGGGCATCGACCGCAACGGCACCCTCGGGAATATCCTGGCGTTCGACGAAGGCCTGGAAGGCTGCCGGAGGTGCGACCCGCAGGGCGACAATCTTTTCTATGTCAACAAATTCGATCCGGGGCGGGGGACATGGACGCCGCTCGGGGAATGCCCGGTGGCCTACTACGGCACGGAAGGGGACGGCTCGATCAAGACCGCCGTCCGCATCAGCGCCGTTCCGGCGTCCCTGGACCCTGTCAAAGACCTGGATTTTGCCTCGGGCGGCTATTCCCGGCCGTGGGACAAGTCGCTCGCGGACGTCGTCATCACGAACGTCCGGTCGAGCTATGATGTCGATAGGCAAACCGGCAAACAGGCCCCTCCCCACTATGACATGAGTTTCAACCTCGTCGGCCGGATGCCCTACAAGTTCCCGGACATGACCCGGACGAATCCCCAAAGGCGGCCTCCCCAGGAAACCGTGGTCATTCCCTGGAAAGCTGCCCGTCAGCTGGCCGAGACGTACCCGGCCCGGGAAACGGGGTTTTCATGGATCGAAAACGGTGACGAAGCCCAGGCCAGTGCGTCCTCCGGGGACCCCGTGAACGTTCCCGGCCGGGAGGGCCTGGCCTGGCCCTGGGAGCGGCGGCTCATGGAGAATTCCGGAGGTCCTTCGCAGAAATGGAACGTCCGCCGCGAATGGTCCTCCAGGCCCTCGGCCAAACGGGAGCTTTATTACAGCGATATCGACAAGCGCATCCACCTCTTCGGGGCCGCGGAGGGTTGGGTCCAGGTCGGAAATTTCGCCGGGCTCGGCGCCGTCGGCGAGATCCGCATGTTCGACACGGACGGGGACGGGTACTTCGACCGGTGGGAGTTCTATCTCTCGAACAGCGCGCGCCCCGTCCGGGTGACCCAGGTCGCGGACGAGAAGGCCCGGCCCATCGATTCAGCCCCGGGCGCCGTGGCCGATCTCTACGGCCGTGATATCCTCCCGAGGGCGAAAGCCGAGAACGGGAAGATCATTGAGGCCATGAACGCCATCCATCCCTTCGAAGCGCCCGCCGAGCTGAGGGCCGCCCTGACCCGGGGGTCCGAAGGATACCGCCGTTACGCCCAGGACATCCTCCGTGAGCTGACCTATATCGGGTTTCGAGATTATTACTCCACGCTCGCTAATCAGACGCTCCTCAAGGATAGCCGGGAAGCGGGCGAAGGGGAGTTCTGGGGGGACCTCGGCGGCCGGGCGAAAACCCGGAAGGCCGCGGCCGATACAGGGCTGGATTCCACCGGCGCCTGGAAGCTGACCCGGCTCCTCGACGAGCTGGATATCGCCTACGGCCGGGCCGATTACGACCGCGCCTGCGGCCTCATCTCCGAGATCGGGAAGTTCGGGACCGGCCGATAGAGCGGCCGGGGCCGGCCTGTCAATCGGCCCGATAAGCGACCCCCACATGGACGCGGAGCTTCGAAGCGAGCTCTCCGGCCGCGGCGGCCCAGTTTTTGGCCGCTGGCGGGACCGCCGTCACGATCCCCCGGCCCCAGCCGCCGACCGTCCAGAACGTCTGCTTCTTGCCCGGCCTGGCGTTGATCTTGATGGACCGGTCGGGGCCCGTCTCGTCCAGGCCGGCGAACTCGGCCGGCACGAAGAGGACGGCGAGCCCGACCTCTCCGGCGCTCCCCGTCCCCCGTCCCCAGGCGGACAGGAAGCCCTTGTCCTTGTCGAATGTCACCTCTTCTTGTTCGAGCTTTTGGATCCCGGCGCTCAAGACGGAGGGGCGTCCGGTCTTCGGCTTGATGATGACATCCTCGCGGGAAAAAACGTTGTCGGCGAAGGCCGAAAGGAAGACGACCGCGCCGTATTCGCTCCCGCCCGCATGGATGCCCGAATATTCCACTTTGACCAGGGCCCGGAGAGGCCCGGCCGCGAGGACCGTCCGTTGGATCTCGACCCCGGCCGTTCCCGAAGGGCCCGTCAGCGGGACCCTCGTTTTCCCGTCCCAAAGGCTGAGCCCGCCGAGCCCGGACGACACGCCGCCCGCGAGAAGGTTCATCCCCCATTCCTGGAGGACCGCGTCATCGCCGCGGAGCTTCGTGAGGACAAGCCCCCCGTAAAGCTTCCCATAGACCTCGATCCGCCCATGGACGAACTTGAACGCGGCCATGTTGGATTCCCAGCTGATCGATGCGCCCGCCGGGTCCCCTCCGAGTCGGGCGAAGGCCCGGGGGGTGGACATCATCAGCTGGAAGCTCCCCTTGGGGGAGTAATAGCACTTGAGCTTCGTCGTGGAGGCAGGAGGCAGGGTCCGGACGAAGACGATCTCATCGTGGATACGGTCCTTGTTCAGGTCGTCGGCCTGGGAGAGGACGAGCCGGTATTCGCCGCCTGTTTCTTCGAAGATGGCGTAGTTATAGGTGTTGAAATCCGGAGCGAAGGCCCGGATCTCCTCCACGTTGAGGATGACGGGGTAATTCTCGAGGGCGAGCGGGCTCGGGTTCCTGATCTCGATCACGAATTGCTTCTCGAAGCCGAGACTCTTCGGGTCCTGGGGCTGGCCCCAAGCCGGGGCGAGGATCAAGAAAGCCAGAGCGGCTGGGCGAATCCATCTCGACGGGGCCGCGGTTCCATGAGGCATGCCGGAAATCTCCTTTCGGCCGGGCTTTCCTTGGCTATCTTATCCCAAACGGGTCCGCAAGAAAACGGGCTCGGCGGCCGCCGGGGTTCAGGTGATGAGGCGGGTCTTGAAACCGCGGCCCAGGACGTCGTAGGTGTCGTTGATGATGACGAAGGCCTCCGGGTCGATCGTCCGGACGAACTCCCGCAGGTCGGTCAGCTGCTTTCGATGGATGACGGTCAGGATGATCTCGCCCTGGCGGCTCAGGTAGAGCGAGCGCGAGCGGAGAGCCGTCCCGCTCCGGTCGAGCGAGTAGAGGATGAAGTCCGCGATCTCGTCGGTCCGGGTCGAGGTGATGATGACCAGCTTGGAAACGCTCCAGCCTTCGAGGACCATGTCGATGACCTTGGTCGAAAGGAAGAGGACGATGAAACCGTAAAGCGGGGCCTCGATGTTGCGGAAGGCGAGGCCGGAGGCCGAGATGACGAGGACGTCCGTGACCATGATGCCGAAGCCGAGGGACATCCCCGTGTACTTGCTCAGGATCATCCCGGTGATGTCGGAGCCGCCGGTCGAGGCGCGGCCCCGGAAGACGAGACCCAGGCCGACACCGAGCATGATCCCGCCGTAGATCGAGGCCAGGACCTCATTCTGTGTCGCCGACCGGACCTTGAGGATCTCGTGGAAGAGATCGATCATGAGCGAGGAGAGGACCATGCCGAGGAGGCTGCTCATGACATATTTCTTGCCCATCGTCCGGAGGCCGAGGAGAAAGATGGGGACGTTGAGGACGATGATGAGGACGCCGACGGGAAGGCGGATGAAATAATTCACGATGATCGAGATCCCGGAGACGCCGCCGGGGACGAAATGATGGGGGATGAGGAACAGCGAATAAGCGAGGCCCATGAGGGCGCAGCCGGCGACGATCAGCAGTCCGTTGATGAGCTGGGTCTTGAAACGGCGCGTCTCGTTAGCCATGGGTTTCGCTCCATCCTCGGGGCTCGTCCTATTGTACTCAACCCGGCGGAATAATCAATGCTTCCCGCATAGGACATGCGGATTGATTCGGATTCTCGTTTTATGGTATTGAACACGTGAAGGAGAAGGGATGCCCGTCATCGCAACGTTCGGAGAGATCATGCTCAGGCTTTCCCCGCCGGGGAAGGAGCTCCTGTTCCAGTCGCCGCTGCTCAAGGCCGTTTTCGGCGGCGGAGAGGCCAACGTAGCGGTCTCCTTGGCCCTGCTCGGCCACCATGTCCGTTACGTTTCCGCCGTCCCGAAGAACGACATCGGCGAGTCCGCGGTCCGCGAGCTCAAAAAATGGGGCATCGACACGAGCTTCGTCCTCCGGCAAGGCAGCCGCCTGGGGGTCTATTTCGCCGAGGGCGGGGCGAACCAGAGGGCCTCGAAGGTCACCTATGACAGGGAGGGTTCCGGGCTCGCGGAAGCGAAGGCCGGCGACTTCGGCTGGCCGAAAATCCTCGAGGGCATCCGCTGGTTCCACGTCACTGGCATCACCCCCGCCCTGAGCGCGACGGCGGCCGAGCTCACCCTGGAGTCGGTCAAGGCCGCCCGGGCGAGAAAGGTCAAGGTTTCCGTCGACCTGAATTTCCGGTCGAAGCTCTGGAAATACGGAAAGACCGCCCCCGAAGTCATGCGGGAGGTCGTGAAATACGCCGACCTTCTCCTCGGCAACGAAGAAGATTGTCCGAAAGCCCTCGGGCTCGGGACCGCGGCAGGCGCCGAGGCCGCGGAACTCGTCCCGGGGGATTACGAACGGCTGACCGGGCAGGTCATGAACGATTTCCCCAATCTGGCCCGAGTCGCCATCACCCTCAGAGACAGTCGGGGCGCGGACCATAACGGCTGGTCGGCCGTGATGAGAAACCGGACCGGCTTCATCTCCGGGCCGTCGTACGACATCCGGGATATCGTGGACAGGATCGGCACCGGCGACGCCTTCGCGGCCGGCTTCATCCACGGCCTCCTGGCCCTGCCGACGGATGAAGAGGCCCTGGCCTTCGCCGTCGCGGCCTCATGCCTGAAGCATTCCATCCCGGGCGATTTCAACCTCGCGACGGAGAAGGACATCCGGGCCCTCTTGGCCGGGGATGCGTCCGGCCGGGTGAGGCGTTAGGGGGCGCATGAAGAGGGAACAGGCGCTGGAAGCCATCCTGGCCGCGAAGGTCATCGCCGTCATCCGCATGTCCGACCCGAAGCGGGTTTTTGACGTCACGGAGGCCTTGAAAAGGGGGGGGGTGAAGGTCCTGGAGATCACCATGACGGTGCCCGGGGCCCTGGATATCATCCGGAGGCTGGCCGAAACGAAAACAGAGGGCGTCCTCGTGGGCGCGGGGACCGTCTTCGACGCAGAGACTGCTGCGGCGGCGATCTGGTCGGGGGCGGATTTCGTCGTTTCGCCGATCGCGGACGCGGGGATGATCGCGGCCTGCCGGGCCCACCACACCGTGGTCGCGCCCGGGGCCTTCACGCCCATGGAGATCGTTACGGCCTGGGACAGGGGGGCGGACGTCGTCAAGGTTTTCCCCGCCACCTCGGTCGGCCCGCAGTATTTCCGGGACCTCAAGGGACCGTTCCCGCAGATCAGGCTTATGCCGACCGGAGGCGTCACCGTGGAGAACGCCCGGAGCTTCATCGAAGCCGGCGCGTGCGCCGTCGGGATCGGGACGGCCCTCCTTGACCCAAAGGCCATCGAGGCGGGGGACTGGGACGCCCTGACCGGGAAGGCCCGGCGCCTCGTCGACTCGCTCGGCGGCCTCTGACGATTTGATTTCTTTGGCCGGCCTGCTATAATATTATCACGCTTTGTTTAGCTGGCCGAACGGCTGGATTCTTTATTTCCCTCCTTAACTTCCTCGCCGCTCGGCTTCTGCCTTGAGCGGCTCCGGGAGGTCGTCGGATCGATCGGAGTTGCGGAGGCGGCGGCTTGAAGGTAAAATGAAAATCTGAGGAGATGCGATTGCCCCGTAACCTCTCGGCAGATATAAAGCGCGAGCGGGACCTTCCCCGCCGCGAAGCTCGAAAGGAAGCTTACCGCCTCTACAACCGGAAGGAGCGAATCTTCCGTTATCCCTACGGGATGGAGGATAAGGCAGATGCGGATGGCTATCCAAAGTTCCCGAGGCTTTACAAGCTCCTCGCGACCGAGTGCCGGATCGCGAAGGATAGGAGCCGGAATCCCCGGACGCGGGCCATCTCGGAGAAGTGGATGGCGGCGAAGCTAGGATGTTCCGAGCGGACGGTCCGGCGGATGATCGCATACGGAGAGGAAGAGATGTGGCTCCTCCCGATCCGGAAGAGCTTCGATTCCCGAAAGGGCACCAAGTTCGCCTCACAGTATATTGTCATCGCCCGAAGGTAGTACAGGACTTCTACGTCCTCAACTCCCCCTGAAGTATGGCTCACTTTTCTGCGCCATATACGTTTCCGCCTCGCGAAACAACCTCCAGTAAATTCGATGAGAAATTTTCTATGCCGGACCATTATCAGGGATAGTACAGGACGTAGACGGCCTCAATAAGAAAAGAATAAAGAGAAGAGAAAACTATAAAGATCTATAATGATAAGAGTAAGTTATAACGATTAAGAACGATGTATAATAAGAAAGCTAAAGCTTTCTTATACCGGGCGGCCCGGTTCCGGAATCCCTCCAGGAGATCACAGAAGGAAGAATGCCTTCGCCCTCCTGCCGGGAGAGCCCCCTGCCGGGCGACGAGCAGGTCTGCGTCCTCGATCCGCCTCGCCCTCCTGTCGGGCCGCGAGGTGTGCCCGCGGCTTTCCGCGCTCGATCCGCGGGGCAGAGGAGAGAGAGGCGGCTGGCTGTCGGGGTGAATTTTTAGGGGATTTTGAAGGAGGGTATCCTTTTTGCCTAGCCAGCCAGCCAGCGCCAGGCTTGCTTTTATTATAGCACGTCCCTAAAACCCTCGCGCTTGACGCTCGGGCAAAGATCGGAACGGGATGGCCTCCTGTCGAACCGAGAAGGACCCCGGCCCTGTCGGGACCCGCGGTTGGACGTACGGCCGGAGGCCGGCCCGAGAACGGCCAGCAGAGGCGGGGAGAGGCGGTGGGAACGCGGGGTTGCTATGTATGAATTATTGGCTTAGAATCTTCTCAAGTGTCGATCGGGGAGTAAGCAATGAGCAAAAAAACTAGATTTAACGGTACCTTAATTCTCATAATCATATTTGCATTAGTAATTGTGGTCTTATTTATTTTTAAACTCATCACTTTGCCCTCCGCATTCTATGCTTCATTTGCTGGAGCCCTTGCCGCTCTCGTTTTCTCGGTGATAGTGTCTTATTATGCTTGGCAAAAGGCAAACAAGCAAAGCAAAGACACTAAGGCACAGATCGTCCAGACTCTATTAAGCGAGGTGGAGCTAAATCTAGGTAATATCGCGATTTTTATTAAGGGGTGTAGAGAAGCCACATATTTCCATCCTTACGTCGTAGGCGCGATGCAGAAAAACCTTTTCTGGCCGAAATTCCTTACTGATTATCCTCATCCTTCATTTGAAATCACACAACATTTTGATTTGCTTTATAGCACCTTTTTTCTTATGGACTTTTATGCAAAAGAAATCCAATTTAGTCTTCCAGAAAATCTTCGTTTCTATCCTGTGACAGCACCCGCTCTTCCAATGCAAGCTCAAGAAATAATCAGAAGCACGGCGCAACCTCATCTGAGTAAATGGAAATTTGCTGTTAAGACAGCGATTGATTATTATGACGAAATAACCTCCGAACTCAGCTCGGAATTCAAAGAATATACCTTCAGGAAACAAATGTATTTTGAACAAAACGACATATATGAAAAATTGAGACGGTTTTCTACTGAAATGTAAATGAATCCTAGTGCACTGATGGGGAGTAAAAGACTCTGGGCCATAGCCCCGATGCTCAAGAGGGACTCCGGCGAATGCGGATTGCGCGCCTCATAGATAAGGACGTTTGAAGGGGCGTGGGGAGTCTCAGTAGGGAGTAGGTCCGTGGACGATAAAGAGGAAATTAAGAGAGCAATCTTGCGCCGCTTTTATGATGGGGCTTTTAAGGACGGCATAGACTATCAAGTCGGCCTCCGTGCGTATGCATCTGAAAAGGGAATCGGATGGGAATTAATAAATGAAATATATGACGAATTTAATGATGAAGGCTTCTTCGGAACCTGTTGTACCAGCATGGCGGTTGAACCGAGCATAAAGGCTCTCGTTTATTGTGAAAACCAACAGCTTGTTGATCAAGCACTAGTTGAAAAGCAGAATGATATTCGAAAAAGAGTCCTTGAGGCGTGCGTGGACATTCGTGAGGAAAAACTCACCCCCTATGCCGATGGTCCGCCTGGGGACATGATATGCGAACGTGCCAATATTAGTCGGCAGGATTTTGCTAACAACGCTGGAATACTTGTTTTCGGTGATTATATTGAACAGCAATACCCCATGGACATATGGAGAATTACGGAGAAGGGCAGGGAAACCGTAAAGGACCTTAGAAGAAAGAGGGAGCGCCTAAAAGAGTTTGAGAAGCTTAAGGCTCTTGAAAAAATGACACGACAAGCAAGAGGCCATAGATTGGAGGACCTTCTTGCTGAGGCAATTGAGGATGAAGGTTGGGAAGTTGAAAAGCGTGTGCAATCAAAGGGCAAAGAACACGATATAGTCATTCATAAAGGCTCGGAATACTTTTTGATATCCTGTAAGTGGGAGAAACCGGCCGTTCAAGGAAAAGCGGTTCGTGATATTTTCGCCGGGGCACAGGCAATGGTATGCGTAGCCGGAATACTGGTATCTATGTCCGGATTTACACCAAATTGTATAGGGCAGGCATTGGAGTACAAAACAAAACAGCAAATTATCCTCTTTGGGCCAAAAGATGTAGGTGCGATATTCTCTAATGAAGCGAAATTTTCCGAGCTGTTGAAAGAAAAGATTAAACAACTCAAACTCATGGGAAATATTCTTGTTGAGTGAGGCCGGCCAGGAAGGATTGAAACAAAAACCGGACAACTCGTTGTCTCATGGCTTTCATAATTATGAAACGCAATGCGCGCCGCATCGGGAGAGACGAGGATAAAGCCTGATAATTCTCATTAGACGCCAGCCGGTGCCAAAATTAGCCGTCCCAAACGATTGACATTTGGAGCGCATTTTATTAAAATAATTATGGTATCAGAGCGGTGCGGGTTGAAATAACGACACAGCCCGCGCAAGACCACTAGGCTCTATTAGAGTCGCCAGGTCTAGGGCAGATAAGTCCAGTCTCTAGCCAAGCGCACCAAAGGTACCAAAAAAAACAAACAAAGCGTGAGGTCTGTCCCTGCATCAAAGCGCATGGACGGATACTCAAAAGACCGGGTGTATGCCTGTTCCTAACTTTAACTAAGGAAAAAGAAAAATGCAAAATATGAATGCCGAGGGAATCAACTCCTCGGAAACAGGCCAGAGGCGTGCCGTCGAACGCTTCAATTTCGTCCAGATCAAGAAGGGCGCTCACTGGCGCACTCCGGAAGGGAAAGCCGCCTACTTTGCGAAGCTTAAGCTCTGGCGTCGGTTCCGGCTCGGAGTAGAGTACCGGATCGAGAACTGGAGCTTTGCGGGGGACGCGGCGATGGAGAAGGCTCTGTGGAAGGTATGCCGGCGAGCTTTCGAGAAGGCTCTGGCGAAAGCGAAGGACGGGAGCGTCCCGCGACCGGCTCACGAGGGTTACGCGGCTCCCGAGGCGAGGCGAGCGAAAGGACTGGTGCTCTCGGACCGGTTTGGCTATGTCATCGAGTTCCCTGCTCACTACGGCCACCGCGTGGCGACGTTTGAGATCTCGAAACTGAACCGGCAGAGCAGGACGGAAGAAGCGAGAAGGCGGAAGCATCTGACCCCGGCTGAGAGAAAGAGAATGGCAGAGGAATGGGACACGATGCTGGAGGAGAATAGGAGGCCGGGTGACGAGAAGCTCAGCGACGACGAGCTGGTCCGGGTTGTCCGAGAGCGGAAAGCGAGGAGGGAAAAGAAGAAAGCGAAGCTCATCGAGGAGTTTATTAACCGCGGCCTCCAGCGGGAGGACCTGGAGCGGGGGTTGAAAGCGAGGGAGCAAGCGGCGAAGCAGAAGTGGATGGCGGCGAAGAAAAAGTCAGAAGAAGATTTGGCCAAGACGGTGAAGAAAGCGTAAAGAACCTCTGATCTCAATTCTCAGAGAGGACCTGGCAACGCTGAACCGGTAATGCGGAATCAATTATCAGAGGCAAAGCGGAGCACTCAAATCCGCGTCATCTAGAACAGGCGAAAAAGGGGGGAACTTTGTTCCCCCCTTTCTGCCCCGCGGGGTGCGCTCCCTGAGCGGGTGATAGCTCGCCTGTTCTCAGAGCCGCCCGCCCCCTCGACGGCCCGCTCGATCCCGCGCTCGTCCGAGGTCTGGCTCGTGATCCTGCGTCTACCCTGTGTCATTTCGCTTTTCCGGGGCGATCTCCAGCGGGTCCGATAGATCTCCGCCCGGACCGACGCGAGAAACCTCGCGGAAGGCCGAACGCTGGCTGAGTATTTAATCCTCTGACCTCAACCAGTAGTGCCTCGTCGTATTGCCGGATTAAAACAGGGTTTTCTCTTGTCGCGCGGGAAAACAATAGATTTTGTATATACTTTTCCTTAGGGTTATAGAAAACGGCCCGAGTAAAGCGGCAATACGACGGCCGGAGGCGCCCTAAAGGTCAGGAGAGGTTCGTATTGCCGGATTAAAAGTGCGTTTTCCTAGCTCCTACGCAGAAAACCTATCAATATTTCAGTATCTTTTTCCATAGATAGTCCAAAACGGCCCAAGTAAAGCGGCAATGCGGCGAGCAGGGGCGCAACATATCTGGTCGGACCTCGGTGCGGATCATGTTACCCACCGTGCTACTTATAGACTAGGAGTCCAGAGAAACTCAAACGGCCAATTCGCCCGGCGCTGCCCCGCGCCGTGCCGCCGAAAGTCCTCGCCTGAAGGCTATTTCGCGAGCAGCTTGAAGGCGCGGTTCCAGTTATCCGTGCGGATGGCGTGCCGAATGTAGATCAGGGCCAGCGGCTCGAGGAGGCGCGCCGCCTCGAGTCCGCCCATGTCGATGACTCCCCAGCCGAAATCGCGGCAGATGCCCGCGACTAGCTTCCGGGCGGCCTCCTCGTTCCCGCAGATGAACATGTCGGGCGGCCCGCCCGGGAAGGACGGTTGGATCATGTGGGCGTGGTTGACCGTGTTGAAGGCCTTGACGACCCTGGCCTTGGGCAGCCAGCGCTGGACCTGCTCGGCCGCGGAATCGGTGCCGCCGACGGCCAGGTCCGGCAGCGCGTTCGGCCGGAAGAGGAGCGGATTGGTGGTGTCGATGACGACCTTGCCGGCGAGGTTCTCCGGCCCGGCCAGCCGGGCGGCGTTCTCCGTCCCCGCCCAGCGCGTGGCCAGGACGGCCATCTCGCCGAACGCGGCCGCTTCGCCGAAGGTCCCCGCCGAGGCCTTCTTCCCGGCCCGGCCGAGCCAGGCCTTGATCTCCTCCTTGCCCGGGTCGCGGCTGCCCATCTTGACGTCATGGCCGAGGCCGGCGAAGCCGAGACCGAGGTCCTGGCCCACGCCGCCCGATCCGAGGATGCCGATTTTCATGGTCCCCTCCTGTCGCGACGGAATCGACAACCATTATTACAGCCGCCCGCCCTCGTGTCAATTGGATGGAGGCCGGCTGCCTGCCCAAGAGCAACTACGCCGAGCGCGTCGCCGCGAAGCACCCCGTGGCCCTCGACCGGTGGTTCATCCGCCCCAGGCCGGAGCGGGAAGAGGACTGAACCGGCCGGCCATGCCGTACGCCAAGCCCCACTGCCCAGGCGCGATAGCCGCGAAGAGCGTCATTTAATCATTCGGGGAGTCCATGCCCGCGGGGCCTTGAGAACGGCGAGGCAGACAAGTGCGATTTCGTGAACTCGGCATAATAAGGCAAACTGAATATCGGCCTGTTTTCATCCGACACCGCTCGCACGATGCCGCTGATCCTTGAAGCCGAGAGTTGGACCTCCAACTCAAGATGGTGTTGGAACTTGCTGGCGGCCCCCACAGAAAGCCTGGCGGGAATTCGGGCCAGGAAAAGCCCCATGCCTTCGCGCAGATCC
>Ga0187865_1001090_pt1 | contig 33353 bp, 29 predicted proteins | sample June2016WEW_11_1_2_FD_132989 | JGI IMG/M metagenome (GOLD analysis project Ga0187865, IMG submission 132989) | Peatland microbial communities from SPRUCE experiment site at the Marcell Experimental Forest, Minnesota, USA - June2016WEW_11_100 | ecosystem: Environmental > Terrestrial > Soil >...
ATAGCGCTCCCATCTTCTGGCAAGCTGATTGGGCAACCAAGGCTTGCAGACGAAAATGGTTACTCTTACCCCGACTTGCGCTAGTGCCAGAGCATGTTGTTCATTGAACAGTCCCTCGGACGGGTCTGCCGGGTGAGGGTACGTGGCGGTTAATACCAATACTCGCATGATTGAGCTAAAAGGAAGGAGAAGTCAAAATCTCAGGGGTCCGTGATTAGTTCATTTATATGAGAGTTGAAAGCCACTTCCCCGACACGAGGGGAGAGGACAAAATGTTCGGCACCTTTTGTGCCGATCCTGGGGGGACAATCCAGCCATTCCCGAATTCTTTCTTCCAGGTCGGGGAAATCAGCGGCCAGATGAATACCCGGGGAATTCCGCAAGGCCTGGTTCCAATTAAAGTCGATCCACCCCGGCAAAACGAGAGGAATGCCGCTGGCTATACAGTCCAGCATGACCGTGGAACGGAACATCAGGGCGACATCCGTATCGGCCAATACCTGAGAAAGAGGATCATTCTTGCTCAGGCGAATTTCCGAAGGAAGAGGACCACATAGACGGCGCCATCGGTGTACAAAGTCATGGGGATTCTCCTGCGGATGAACCCGGATGGTGATTCTATATTTTCTTTCCTTCAAAAGGCTTTGAAAAATATGAATGAACCCGTCTATTAATTCATAAGAGTTATAGAAAGAAGTATGCGACAGGGGCCAGGAAAAGAAGGTGAGCGAACGCGGATCGGCAGATTTTTTTTCCACTGGTTTTTGAATCCAGCCCTCCGGGTTATAAATTAGAATTTTCGGTTGTTGATCCTCTCCCCATAAATCTCGCCAAAATTTCCCGCATACCACCAGAATACTCGAACGTATAGGAGTTTGAGTGTATAAATGGCCTCCCATCACACCATGCATGACCTGTAATACAGGAATGCCCCGACGTCGGGCAATCTGCGTGAACCATCCTTCAATTCCCCATTGGTGGGCCATAACGACCAGACGGGGTTCTGCCTGATCCAGGTATTTCTCCCAACAGGAAGTTAAGGTGGTGAGAAGGGGCAGTTCAGCCCTCCGCCATTTCTCCCAGGTGACGCTTTTGGCAAGCCAGGTTTCCAACCAGGGAAGGGAATTCGAGCCTTCCTCCTCTGTCCGATAAATCCCTTCGTCTTCTGCTCTTAAACTCGATCTTGAATTATTTTCATATTTCCAAATCCAGGTATAATTCGAATTCCTGCAGGCCAGACCCCTGCGGGCAGAATAATTAGTCAAAACCCAAGTCACCGGGCTAGGCATCAAATCGGCAAAAGGAGAAAGATTCCGGCTATTGTTCTGATAAGAGGAAAAAAATGTTATCCCCCCTTTACTAAGGGGGGTATTCCGTTTTCGCTTTCCCCAAAATATTCGCCACCGGTAGGCGCCATCCACCCATTCTCCGAAATCCATGAGCTGTTTCTTCCAATCGCCCGTCAGCCAAGCTTCCTGTACTCGTTTTCGGAATCTCTGCCATAAGGGATTTTGATCTCTTCCTTTTCCTGAAGAACGGCCAGATGCCCAAGGCTGATAAATCAAGCCGGGATACATGGATAAAATCTGGGCAAACAGAGAAGAGATGTTTCCCGGCAGGGTTCCCTCAATGATGATCTGGGAAGTTGACCATTTTTCTTTCAGCTGATTAATAAACTCTGCAGTTCGGAGTAGTAAATGAACCGTATATCCCTCTTGGTAGAGAGGCTCGGTAAGATAAGAACGCCAGGGCAGGTCACCATAATAGGACCCGCCAGCAATCACCTGCCGAATCAAATGATAGGCCTCCCTACTCCAGGTCTGATCATCGGTGATTAAATCTGGCAGGCCACAACAGAGCCCCCGGGTCATCCGGGAAAGATATTTTTGCGTGGACGGGGCCATCCAGAAAAGGCCGATGACTGCCTCGAACCCCTTTCCCCGGTAATTTTTCAGCGAGGCCAACTCAAAGCAATCGTCTACCAGTAGAATCTTGGGGGATGAGTGCATATTGGTTAGGTACAGACCTCTATCGCTTCAGTCGGGAGATTTCGGGCGCGTGCCTCCAGGGCGATCGGGGACCCTTGTTTTTCTAATCCCGGGACTTTGTGTACCCTCTTTTGGAAGATGTACTTCCCTTCTTTCAGAGCCTCCTGGACCACTCGGAAAGGTCCGCTCCTTGACTCGGAAGAGTCATGGAAAGCCACGTATTCTCCTGGAAGGACAAAGGAGGACCATAAGGCAAAACCCATCCTAACTGCTTCATATTCATGGTTTCCATCTATCCACAGAAGGGTGATCGGTTTTTCCGATCCATGAATCGCTTCGCTAGACAACAAATGGATCGGCCGAATTATACCCGCTACCCCCGAGAACAACACATTTTTCGAGAAGGCAATGTTATCTTGGGGCCCATAGTCCTCCCCAGGCACTGGTTCCGGTTATATTCATGAGGCTCAATCGCATAAACAGGCTCCCTCTGTCCCCGCAAAGATTCCTTGGCCAAAGCGATGGTCGAAAGCCCCCGGTAGGACCCAATTTCTACAATTACTTCATCTCTAGACGTCCCTCTAGCCAGTTCATAAAGACAGCGGGCCTCACTTCTGCGCATCTGCCCCTCAACAGCCATCACCCGAGCGAAATCAGAAGATAGACCTGCCCTCCAATTCAAGCGGAATACCCTCTGATGGTACAGAAGAAGAGATTTGAATATATCCCTAAAAGAATGCATCCGAGTCCGGGTCACGATTCTATATCCTTCAGCGAGACTTGACCCGTTTCATTTAGCATGGAGTTAGGCGTTTACCCATTTTCCTTAGGTAATAATTGGCGGAAGGCGAAGGCTCAAAACGTCTCCTAATCGGCACTGGGATCCTTTCCCCATCCCATTCCAAATAACCGGATTTGATAACCTCCAAAAGATCAAAATCATTAACGTAAAGCAAATCCTCGTACTTGGCTTCTAGTAAAGTTAGAAAATGGTCAAGTATCTTGAGGGTTATATCCCGATAATTTTTCAGAGTGGAGTGAAAATTGATCGAGTGCATGCAGATGATGGCAGGCCTTCCGGTCTTAAACATCTCTTCTGCCTTGGCCAAGGCATACTTTTCATCAAATTGATTGGCATCGGTAAAAGGTTCGAAGGGGATATTGCGGTGGAGATGGAGCAAGCCATTCTGATCGAAATAGGGGGCCAAGTCCCAACCAGGCCCGTTTTGGGCGACGTGAATGCCAGCTTCTGCCCACCCTCGGAGGGTGTCCTCATTGGCTCGATACCCCGGCGCACAGGCGGAAAATGGAGCCCTACCGAAAACGCGTTCAAATAACCGCTTCCCTTCTCCAATGAACTGACGCTGCGAGGAAAAATCCAACCAAGCATCTTTTTCCCCATTCAATCCATGGCGATATTCAAAACTGACCCAGGGAGTGCGTTCGGGAATCATAGGGGTGTCAACGGAATACAACATCTGGAGCAAGGCGCTGCGCTCATCTTTTCGTTGAAGCACCTTCTCCACGCTGCTCTGGCAAAAGTGGGTCAGCCCATGCAGGGCGGGATAGATGAATCCTTTCTGAATCCCATCGCGGTAGGTTTCTAGTAAACCGGGCCGCCGCCAGCGGCTGGGTAGCCCTTGATCTAAAGGTAGAAGGTTTAATTTGGTAAACCCGGAATCGGCCACTCGGGGGAAATCTACATTGGCTACGATGAAGTTGAAAACCAGACAGGGAGGTCGTCCAATAGAGTCCCGGTGGTGGAGTAAGATTCCAAACAGCCGCCGTAAATCTTCTGCGGTTTCCAGAGAATAAAAATCGTATGGTCCGCTCCCGAGATCGACGCCTCGGGATATTAAATCGTCGAACCCCTCCTGATCCCGAATCCCAACCAGCCCCCAGTCGTCGGTGTGAAATAGAACAAGAGGCCGGGAGAATTGGAACCCCTTTACTGGGAGCAACCTCCGTATATGGGAACGTAAGCCCATTCAACCGGTATCCTTAGTTATTGGTCCAGACTTTTTGATTGGCTTCTGCACGCACTGCCACGATATGACCTTTTGCGACTTTATCCTCACGATTCCAAATGTGCCCTGTTTTCAAATCTCTGATCGAATAGTTGATTCCTTTCAGAATTCCAAACACATTTAACCCTGCTTCCACCGAATGAATTTCACACAGAAGGACAGGAGCGGTCTTTTTCAAAGTATGGATGGCCCCACGAATAACGTGATCCTCTGCGGACTCTACATCGATTTTAATTACCTGCGGTGCAGGTATCCCAGCCTTTGTAAGATTATCTATTGTCGATAACGGGACGACCACTAATTTTTCTCTGGGAACATTTTCAGCAAACCTGGTCAATCTCCCGGTCGATGTACTGCCACCCAAGAAGAACTCCCTCTCACCAACTTCATCAAACAGCGCCATCTTCATAATTTGTACATTGGCGTCTAATTTCCATTTATTCTTGTGAATATTCGTCTCCAATCTTTGGGATACTGGAGGACTTGGTTCAAATGCAAAACAATACCCTTTGGGACCGGCAAGTATTGAAATTAGGAGCGTAAAATAGCCAACATGCGCCCCAACATCGTAGACAACGTTTCCAGGTTTCACGAAATCTTGGATAGCCTTCATCATTTCAAACTCATAATTTCCATAGATGAACTGTCGCTCCCATCTGAGATTAATTTCAATCAAAAGCCCCCTAAGAGGACCTAATACGATTGGAACAGGAACGATAACATCAGGCAACAGGCGTTCGAATAACGCATGGGATATTCTATGAAAAAAGGAAGGGTTGCCCATGATTTTTTCCTTACTTCTTGGCCACCACGAAATAATTTGCCGCAAACCCGATATCCTTAAATCGACCATTCGCCCACCAACCAAAGAGGTTAAAAAGTGGGCAGAAGATGAAACGCCAAATCTTCTCCAGCACTCCCCTATTTTGAAGAAGAATGGCCAGGTAAAGATTGAGAACTCGGAAAAAGCTGGCCACGGTATTACATTCGGCGTCAACCCGGCATTCGGAGAAGGGTTCTAAAAGGCTTTTCCATCCTTCCGGCAAAATCCTCCATCGAGCGCCCTCTCCATAGGGCGGGAAGATGGCGGATTCGGAAAGAATCGCCACCCCATGAGCCTTCAGTATCCGGTAAATCTCGTGGGTTGCGGCGAATATGTCCGGGACATATCCAAGTACCTGGGTACAAAGGACCGCATCGAACGCTCCACTTTGGAACGGCAGTCTTTGGCCCTCGAGCATTACGTCTGTACGCCCATACTTTTTAATATCCACAGAAATCCATTTAACTGGAAGCCCTTGGGCGAGTTGCTCATAGGGGGATTCTCTGCCCCCAAGATCCAAAAGGAGGACAGGGCGAGTTTTATTAGTTCTTTTTCCGAAATTCTTCGAGAAAACTTCTTTTAGCTTGGAAACTCGACCTATTCCCTCCAGGTAATAATGGTCGAGCAGAGAAGGAGTTACCAGGTTTCTCTTTTTTCGCATCGTCAAGGCGAACTCTTTGAGAGCACCCGGTTGATGGCCTGCTTGTAAATTTCGGCGGTTCGATCCCAGGTGAACTGCCGAATATGCCTTTGCGCCTTTTTTCCCATCTTCCGCGCCTCCTCGGGATGGGTGAGAAGGAAGGATAGAGCATCGGCTAGAGCATTTATGTCCTTGGGGGGAACGAGTAGGCCAGTCGCTCCATTCCGAATAGTCAAATCAGCTCCGAAACCCCGGCATCCGATCGCGGGGCGTCCGCAAACCGCTGCTTCAGCGTACACATTGCCGAAAGATTCTCCCCAGCTGGGAAGACAGAAAATGTCGGCATCTCGAATATTTCGAATAGCTTCCGGGTGAGTAACCCCTCCTATGAAGGTCACTCGTCCCTCCAATCCTAATTCCACTGAGAGTTTCTCCAGGTCCATCCGAAAAGGCCCGGAGCCTACCACTGTGTATCGCCATTTGCGGAAACCCTGTTCATCCACCATTTGAAGGGCTCGCAAATTCTCATGAATGCCCTTAATTCGGTAGAGGTTGCCTACACTCACGATATGTCCCCAGCTGTGCGGTTGAGCAGGCAGTAAGGAGGCCAGAATATTTTCAATCCCCCCTACATCCACTCCATTTGGCGCAAGCAACGCAGGTATAGAACTTTTCCCCGGTAGGTAGTGGGGCAAATCTCGCAGGATGGCAGGGCCGTGAACTAAGATCCCACTTACGTGATGGAACATATGTTCAACCAAATTGGAAAAAGAAGGGTCAGCCTTACTCACCATGTCTTCCAGATGGCTCAAGTCGTCCCGCAGGGTTATGACAAATGGAACCCGATGCCGGAGAGAGAGGAGATAGGCTGCCAACCCTGCGGGATATATGGATTGTCCATGGATCAGGTCGAATTTCCACCCGTATCGGGAAATTAGCTTGTCCGCCCGGTTCATCATGAAACGGGAACTTAAGTCCAGACGATATCTCCGGGGGAGATGCAGATACTGTGAAAAAACCACAGTGACTCCATTTTCCTCCTCCATCCGATCACGGAGCGCAAGGTGTTGCCATCTCTTTAATCGTTTGGCCATGAATACAGGCGCCCAAGGACGGAGGAACAAGGTCACCCCGTGGATACCTTCTCTTGCCAAGGCTTGGTCAAGGAAGGCTACAGATCTGCCCACAGAGTCGTTTCTTTCATTGGGGTAGATGGCTGAAAGAGTGAGTATTCGCATCGTTTTTATTCCTTAACGGCCAGATAAACAAAATCGTAAGCCAGAAAACTTTCCATTCTCCCCTTAACATGCCAGAGAAGAGGGTCTTGGTGAAAGATCCGAATCAGGAAAGTACTGAGCAGAGGGACGGGGCCGTAAGAGTTTTGGCCAATGATCCTGAATCCTGCATCCTTGAATAAGGATAATAAACTTTTCTTATTGAAATAGCGGAGGTGGATACTCTCATTGAAGGGGCGAGCACCAAAGAGGTACCAAATGCGATGGTTCCAATAAGAGAAATTTGGAGCGGATAGGAGCAAATGGCCTTTCGGGCGCAAAACCCTACGGATTTCACTCAATAAATCTTCTGCCCTGGCAATGTGTTCGACCAGCTCTAGGCAGGTCACCAGAGAAAAAGCTTCATCGGCATAGGGCAATCCATTTTCCAGGTCTGTTACTTTCCCGTTCAGACCTAGGGAATATATAATTTGCATCTGCTCTTCGCTGCCATCCACCCCCTCTACAGAAAAGCCCATTTCGCGCAGCACGAGCATAAATTCTCCCACGCCGGATCCTACATCGAGGGCAATCTCTCGCTTCTTGGAAGGCAACGAACATTTGCTCAATAATTGCCGGGCAAAACGATACCAAGGCCGGGATGGATTAGGCGTCCGAACAAGGCCTGTACTTTTGCTGCGTCGGTTCCAGGTGTTTGATATCACGGAAGATTCAATCCGGAATGACACGGGTAGGTTCGGAGATGAGGGTACGTCGCAGAGGTAGAGTAGGCTGGGAGGTTTCTTTGGCGCGGGGAAAAGCCTGTCTTCCCTCCGATTCCCGAACCCGCTGGGGCAGCGTCTGCTCCACAATTTCCAGCTGTTCCGCCTTGAACCTTTGGCATCTTCCCTGAAGTTCCCGGTAGAACGCTGGAGAACCCTTCAAGCGGCGCAAAAGGCTCCAGAAGCTAGGAATATCTTCTACCACTTCCCCAGCGGGGAAGGCCAGCCATTCCTCCCCGGGAGGAAGGAAGAGACCGGCCGAATTCAGAAACAGGATAGGTTTCTCGGCTCGGATCGCAAGGACGGCTGCGCTCCCGAAGTAGTTAAACATAGCGACCGCCCATGCCTTCTCCAAGAGATCCAGAAGAGATACGTCGGCATCTAAAATTGTTACATGGTCAGATCGAATGCCCAAGCTTAGAAATAAGGTAGATAAATTAAATCGAGGGTGGGATTTGATCAAAAATTCAAAATCGGCTAAATCATCCGGATAATCCACCAACTGGGTGAATGAGTTTATAAAAGCCCTTCGGTCGACCGTAGACATCAGTGCTTCGGGTATATCCGGATCACACGTAAGAATCAGAACCCTTTTTTTTTGATCGGTATAGAATTGCTTTTCCTTTCTGGGCAAATAGGAAAGTTCATTTGCCGCATTGCGGCAGTATAAAATTTGAGTATCCGCAGGAAAAGCCCTCCTAAAGTGCCCCCTTTCAAACTTATTCCGGCAGGCCAGAAAAGAGCTATAGATCCGGCAGTCATCTACTTGTACATAGCCATGAGGCAGGGCGATCGACTGAATACCCAGCTTTCGGGCCACCTCGTACGGGAAAAGATACGATACTGTTGGATTGGTCGAGCCGATCAACCATCGGGCCTCTGCCCTTTTTAAATACCTTTCCAGCACGCGTGCATACGCGGCCGTGCGAGGCCAAATACTTAGGAAATAGAATTCAAAATGGTATTGCAAATTCCTGCTGGCTAGTACCGGACAATTTACCTTCACCGCGAATCTGCGGCGCCCCTCCGAAAGCCAATGCTTCCAATGTTCCCCAAAGAAGCTCGCGACTTCATTTCCGACCTTATCCGGATACGGCACCCAGACTACCTGAATGCCTTCCTTTTTCGTCCATTCGCGCATCCCCCTTGATACCCGGCCTAAGGACCAGAGTTGAAACTGCTCTCCGAATTCTCGGTGGAGATCAGCCAGGGCTTCGGAAAACCGCTCCCATTCTTCGGTAGGGGGGAAAATGGCGGCGATATGACAACCGGGAAGACTAACTCTTTTGCCGAAAACGACTTTTTTCCTGAATAGCCGAGCCCCGTTTCGAATCTTCAGATAAACTCGAGTCATCGCTTGCGCCATCTGACCGGGGGGGTTCAGGACTTCGAAATGATTCCCGAGATAAAAACTGAGAGTACTTGCAAAAACGTTCGCTGTGGGGAGCATCAAGCAGGGTTCTTGACTCGCATTCCCTACCCAAATAATGTTTTCAAAATCTGCTTTCAATCGAAGCGACAAAACTTCCGCGAGGAGAACATCGCGGAAGAAATAATCCTGCATATACGAGCAGATTCTCGGCCAGTCATACCCTTCAAAAACGGCCCCCCTGCAACTTTCCGCCGCAAAGACCTGATTGACCTCGTAAGCTCGAGAGGCGAGTCGCCTAATTTCTGCATAGGGAATCCAATCATCGACCGAATGGACATCGGGCAGTAGATTTTTCAACTGCGCAAAGGGACTCAATCCGAGTGGCAGGATGCAATCCCCCGGATGAAGATTTTGCCTCAGCCACTCGACTTCGAAATCAATCTTCGGGATTAGAAAACATCTTCTCATAGGGTTTAACCCACTTGGGATTTACGGAGAATGTTCGTCCATCAGGAAGCTTCCATTCATAAGGAATGACCACCGGGGCGCCGTTGCCCATCAGGGTATCTGCCCGCTCCTCTTTAAACCCCAGGGACTTTGCGGTTCCTTCTACCGTAAAGAAGGCGACCTCTGCCGTTCGGATCAAGAAGACAACTCCATTTTCAGCCCGAACACCCATACGCACGGAGTAAGTCTGGGGAAGGAGTGGAATATTGCGGAGGGTACAGGTTAAAGTTCCGTCCCCGTCGATGGAATCGGGCTGGTGACCGTCGAGTAACATGCTGGCCCCGATGAGGGAACCGTACTGGCTGACCACAGTGACCCAGAAGTATGGCTTGCGGATGAACTTTTTGGCGAAGAAATGAATCTCAATGACCAAGTCCTCGCCCGGCCGGAAGGAAGATCTGGGCTGACCTTCCTTCGCCTGCAAAATCACCGCTTCAATCCGCAGAAAATCTGATTCCAGATTTCTCTGGATGAATCCCTTGGAGGATTCGGCTTGATAATCAGCCACCACCTTTTCTACGCCTCCATTGGCCATCAATTTCCCTTGATCCAGCCAGAAAACCCGGTTGCAGAGCTGTCGAATGGCCCCCATGTTATGACTCACAAACAATACCGTCCGTCCACCCTTGGTTGTTTCTTCCATCTTCCCTAGGCATTTCTTCTGGAAAGCCATATCGCCCACAGCCAATACTTCATCTACAAGGAGGATTTCCGGCTCCAAGTGAGCCGCCACTGCAAAGGCGAGGCGAACCATCATGCCTGTGGAATAATGTTTGACCGGGGTGTCTATAAATTTATCCACTTCGGCAAAAGCCACGATTTCATCAAATTTGCGTTCAATCTCCCCCTTGCCCATTCCCAAAATTGCCCCGGTCAGGAAGATGTTTTCCCGCCCAGTCAGTTCAGGATGAATGCCCGTCCCTACTTCGAGCAAAGCGCCCAACCGGCCATGAATTTCCGCATAGCCGTGGGTAGGTTCTGTAATCCTGGAGAGAATCTTAAGTAAGGTACTCTTCCCTGCCCCATTGGACCCAATGAGGCCTACAACCTCCCCCCGCTTCACCTCGAAGGAGATGTCCCTGAGGGCCCAGATAGAATGACCGACCGCTGACGGAAAATCGCTGAACGAGGACCGCCGACCGAAGGTAGAAGATAGACGGCGAAAGGGAGCGGCAACGGCATTCACAATACTCTCCCTGATGGTTTTATAGCCTTTTTGGCGTGAGCCGATGCGATAAAGTTTGGACAGGGTTTCGACTTTTATAGCGATATCAATCATTTCATCGCCGACAGCAGACCGCAGACGGAAATTTATTGACTTTCATTTCCCTTCTTCCCACGACCTAGAGCATTCTTCATGGCCTGAATTTTCGCGAAGAGCTTTTGGCCGGATTCTTCTATTTTCCTCAGCAACTCAAGCTCTGCATAATTTCTTCTCTGAATGATATGTTGGCATGCAACTGTTTCAATTAAGGAACGTAGGGCCCTGTTAAGAAACCGCGATTGCTCAGCATCGGTTTGAGCGGTGGATCCTTCGGCAATATTTAAAACAATCGATGTCCCTGCACGTACAATTTGAGATCGTAGATTATATTCCTCAGACCTTGGCAGCTTATTGGCAAGATCATAAATGAGATCCAACTAATCAAGAGCCAGTTGATAAATTTCGAGTTTTTCAAATTTATAGGCCCTGTCACTTACCTGTCCATTTCCCAGTCGGCGGTCTTTGGTCTTCGATCTACCGTCGTCGGTCTTTGGTCGACGGTCATCTTTTTACACCACATCCGCAAACCCCCTCTCCATCCTCCGAAAATAAAATGCACCGCTAATTAGGATTGCAAGGGCCGATAGGGAAGAGGCAAAGAGGATCGGACCGGGGGCAGATCCGGTTCTCAGCAGTGCCCAGCGGAATCCCTCCACGACTCCGACCATGGGATTCAACCCATAAATTGTCCGCCAGGGTTCGGAGAGCAGGCTGCTGGGGTAAGCGATGGGGGAAGCAAACATCCAGGCCTGAACCAGGAAGGGGAGGGCATAGCGGACATCCCGGAATTGGACATTCAACGCAGATAACCATAGGCCAACCCCCAAGGCAGTCCCTAACGCCAATATCAGGAGGAAAGGTACCCAAATGATGCTTCCGGTCAAGGGCATATTGTAGAAAATAACCATTCCCAGAAGAACCAGGAAAGCCAGGGCGAAATCCACTGTCCCGGAGAGGATGCTGGAGAGGGGAACCACCAGCCGGGGAAGGTACACTTTTTTGATCAGGTTGGCATTGCCCACCAGACTGTTGGATGACTGGGTGACGCCGTTGGCGAAGAAAGTCCAGGGCACCAAGGCTGCAAAGACAAAAATTGGGTACGGTAAGCCATCGGAAGGTACTTTGGCTAATCGGCCAAAGAACAGGCTGAAGATGAGCATGGTGAATAGCGGCTGAATGATTGCCCAAGCTGCTCCCAAAATAGTCTGCTTGTAGCGAACTTTAATATCTCGCCAGGCGAGGAAGTAAAGGAGTTCCCGATAAGCCCAGATTTCCCCAATATTAAGGGATACCCAGCCGGCCGAAGGGCGGATGTAAGTAATATGTAACTCTGAATTCAAGCTCGGTTGTTCGGATAAAGATATCATTTTATTACTTTCGAAGTTCAATTCTGCATTACACGGCCCCACCTCAGGGCATTCCCTTATTAGAGCTTGCGGCTAGTAGCCAACCCAGAACACTTTTCAGAACGGAAATTGCTGAGCCAGAGCCGACCGGATGGCCCTGCAGGGATATTTTTCCTAGTTTATAACAAGTAATGATGATGCTTGTTTTCATAGAGTTACCAGGCGCTCCAGCCCCCTTCCACTAGTAAATTACTAGCAGTCGCATAGCTGGACGCATCCGATGCTAGGTAAAGTACAGCTCCGACGACTTCCTTAACCTTCATCATGCGACCCATGGGGGACATTTGGTTAAAACGCTTGATAAACATCTCTTCGTGTCCGTTATAAACTCCGTGGGGAGTAATACAATTTACCCGAACACCCCGCCTGGCCCAATAAGTTCCCAGATACCGAGTGAGCAAAATGACTCCGCCTTTGCTTGCGGAGTAGGCTAGTGGATTACCTAAGCAGTTGTTCTCATACAATTGAGGGTTAGAAGATACCACTCCATAAGTAGAGGCAAAATTGATAATGGACCCCTTCCCCTGCTCCAGCATGATTCGTCCGAAATCGCGGCAGGTAAGGAAAGTCCCTTTTAAATTAGTATCCACAATAGCGTCCCAAAGCTCTTCGGGAAAGGACTCCGGTTGGGCGGTGCAAAACCCTTCGGGTTTGTACTGGTGGCAATTGATTAAAACATCTACCCTTCCAAATCTCTCCAAAATCTTTTGGACCAAACGGCTAACGGAAGAAGCATGAGAAACATCACAGGTCACTCCCATGACATCTCCCGATAACCTTCCCGCCAAAACCTCGGGATGAGTCTCAGGCACATCAGCAAGAGCTAACGATGCCTGTCGCTGAACCAAGGCCTCAGCTAGCGTTCGGCCAATGAGTCCGCAGGCTCCGGTTAAAACAACCTTTTTCCCGGCCACCGAAAAAAGATTATCATCCATTTCCTTTCCCTCGAATTCCTAAGGCCACTTTTAAGGATTCCACTGCGTCTGACCCTGAACACAATTGATCGACCGGTGTCCCGCTTAGCTTTGCGGCGAATGCTCGGGCCTGATCGGCATAGGTTTGATCGATCGTGAACCCGGTCGCTAGATCTATCTTTCTTACACGGCCTTCTCCTTGTTCAATAAGTAGGGTGTTCTTCAAAAAATCAAGATCGGTGCTTCCTTCCCCAAAAACAATATGGAGTTTTCGACTCGGAGGTCTCTCACAGAGACTCAAGTTCAGGTTCGATAGGGTACCCTGCTGATGACGAATAATTCCCACAGTGGCTTCATCTACATCGGTTCCCAAAGGGTGAGCCTCCAGACAAAAACCTTTAACTTCAACCGCGGGCCCGAAAAGCCAAAGCAAATAATCAATCTCATGAATATGAGTCAGAGCTGCTCCTCCCCCCAAATCTCGGCGGGCAGCATAGGTTTGACGAAAATCCTCCCAGGGATGCCAGTCAGGCAAATAGGCACCAAAATGGGCGCTGGCGATGAGAGGTTGTCCCAATTCTTTGCTGGATACGACTGCTTTTAGGGCAAACAATAGAGGATGAAACCTTAGATTGCAGCCAACGGCAACAACTCGACCCATCGACCCGGCCTCCTCTAAAAGTTCCTCGCACCCATCTAGCTCATGGCTAATGGGTTTCTCGATAAGCACATGAGCGCCACCCTGAATCGCGGCTCGCGCGGTAGACAGGTGAAAGACGGTAGGATTTGCGACGATGACGGCTTCAGGATTTTGCTGGAGGGCTTCATCCATTGAATCAAAGATCTGGCCCGAGAAAGGTAGATTCTTTATCTTGAGCGTTCCTCGCCCCGTTCGGAAGGCGTCGACCCGGGAAACACCCAACTCTCGAAAATGCCGGAGATGCCGCTGTCCGATCGAACCCAGACCGCAAATTAAAATATGACCGAGACTCACCTAGCTCTCATCCCGGCTTTACTTAGGCCTTTCCCAGTTCTATTGCCTATGGCTGATGCTTTCTTTTCAATCCCTATCTTTTGGGCAATCAAAAGATGAGTATCTCCTGCCTGAAAAATATCCAAACTAATTAACACGAGAGTGTAAATCCATAAAAAAAGAGGCAATTCGTGGACCAGCTTGAAAATCTGCCTTTCGAATTTAGGGAGCCGAACAGGGCTAAAGGGAATCTTTCCCCGAATCCGAATCGTAGAGGTCTCGTAGTGCAAAATACGAAACGAATGGTCATCGAGCAGTTTCAATAGATGTTCTTTCCTATAATGGAATATATGCCCTGGTTCGCAATACATATCCCAGCCCTGCCGGGAAAATCTTGAGAGGAAGGCATTCAAAGAGCCGGGATGAGGTAATTGGAGCAATAGCAATCCGTTTGGGGATAATAACTGGTGGACCCGGCGGAGAAAGGCGACAGGTTGTCCTATATGTTCTAAAACTCCAAAGGCTATTATTACTTCATACTCTTTTCCACGAAAGTATACATCATGGATATCTCCGCAGAAAGCTGTAAATCCGAGTTGGCATGCATGTTGGACGGCTAGATTGTCAAGATCTACACCTTCAACCTGCCAGTCATGTCGGGATAATTCTTCTAGGAGGCTTGTATCCAGAAATCCAATTTCCAGTATGTCTCCTGGGGGCTTCCGGTAGGTCTCGAGGATTCGAATAGGATCAATAGTGTATTTAGGCCTAATCCCGTTCTTATAAGCATAATCGGCTACAGAATAAATTTTATTATTGGTGTAGAGAGTTTTGAAATCCTTTCCTTCCAACCAATCTCGATTGAACTCTAAACCACATATTTCACATTTACCGATGATCACTCGGATCTCTGGAGGGCGGGTTAACCCATCAGGAATATTCCGAAGGTGGGAGTGGATCTCTTGCTTAACTCTCCAAGTTTGTCCAGAGCAAACTGGGCACCGGAATTCCCCCACCGAATTAATACCCTTGGGCTGCATATTCTTGATTTATCTGCTTGACCTCCGCATGGGCATCCAAGAATTCAATAATATCTGCCGTCGAGGGGGAAATCCCAAGTCTGGCAAAATGTTCAATGATTTGAGAAACCAGCTTCAAATCTGCTTCATAGTCAACACAATACCGGAGATCGTATCTCCTCCACCCGGGAGAGGCCTCAACTACCTGGACTTTAAAATTTCTTTTGAGCAAATCTAAATTGGTAATAATATGTTCCCTCACATTCAGATTTTCAGATTTTTTACAAAGATATTCCAAAACCGCCATATCCAAAACGCTCAGAACGGTCCCATTGGGAAAGCTCTTAGAGTGATAATTCGTTGTGAGGTGATTCTTGTTGTTGATGTGTTCCTGAACCATGAAATCGAGAACATCCGGCCCCACAAGTGGATTGTCCGCAGTAATACGGATTACAGTGGAGAGATTAAATCGTAGTCCGGCGAAAAACAACCTTTCGAGCACGTTGGCCGCACTACCCCGGAAAACTCCGATCGCCAATCGATTACACAAATCCACAATTTCGTTATCCTGCTCATTGATGGTTGTGGCTATGTAAATATTTTTCACTGAAGTTGATAATTTCACTCTTTCAATGACGTGAGTCAGGATGGGTCGGCCTGCAATTCGTCGTATTGTTTTACCGGGCAATCTAGTAGAGCCTGTACGAGCTTGAATCAGAGCCCCCATTTTTCGACCTTCAGGAGTGATGGTTTGATCGCTTTTAAACAAATTCCTATCTCTAAGAAATGAAACCCTTATCTGCCCCCGGTAACCAAAATAGCTTGGTCTCGAAACATATTTCTCCTGATCCCTTGCATTTCCCTCGATGCCCTTGACCTGAGAGGGCTTAGTCAGATGAGAGCCCTACAAGTTAATTAGGAGTCAATTGTTTAAATACCTCTTCCCAGCGCTTGGCCACGACTCCACAGTCGAATTGCTTTACTAGCTCCACGGCCGCTGCACCCATCTGGGAACGGAGGTCCCCGTTGTCGATCAAAAGCCGTAAGCGGTCGATCATTTCTTCAAAGGTCTTCACCTGAAACCCAGTAACGCCATCAACGACCGAAGGGGTCCGGTAATCATCGAATATGATAGAGGGCATTCCGGTGGCCCCAGCTTCTTGGGTAACCCGGGGGATCCCCTCAATCCTGGATGGGTGTAAAAGAATGTCGGAATCCCACATGAGCTGCCGCAACTGTTCCTGCGAGAGCGTTCCCACGAAGGCAACATTTTTCAGGTTATCCTCATTTACCCGTTGCCGCATCCGTCGGGCAAAGGCTCCGTCCATTTTTCCGTAGGCCGACCCAACGATTCGAAAGTGAACCTCGGGAAATAGCACAGCCGCCTCAACAATCGTTTCTAGGCCTTTTCGATCGATAAGACGTCCCACAAACAACACACAGACAGTTGAGGATGCACTCCGCTTAATAGGATAAAAGAAGCGGGTGTCGATCCCACCAGGAATTATCGTATGAGCCTCGATTCTCAAATTCTCCTGCAGATCCCGAGAAATATAATCTGAAATGGGCACAATAAAATCGCTTTCCCTTAAAATGCGCCGGATCCGCTTATTGGCGTTTGGGTTTTCCTTCTGCAAGTGAGTAAGCGGTGCTTCCACAGGACATACTAGCTTTTTCCTTCGGAGGCTCCTTCTAAGCACTATTGAAAAAAGGGGGCGGTGAAAGGAATACCTAGGATAAACGAGAATGTCCTCCGAAGAGCAAAGCAAGTACATCTTGGCAAAGATGCCTTTCAGATGGGAGGGCAGTCTGATAAAGCGAATGTGGGGTTTTCCGACTAGTTTCGGGTCCGGACGCCCGGTTACCAAAAAGGAGCTCTCGAAATTTTCGGGGTCAAGGCGCAAAGCAATACCCCGGGCATTTAAGCTTTGGGCGTTGACGTTTTGGTCGTCCCCGAAAACTTCATAAAAGATTCGAATCCTCCGGCTCATTTGTGTTCAGGAAAACTGGAAAATATCCTGTAGGGCAAATCAAAATATAAAGCGACCTCCGCCCTATCAAACCTACAATTGCAAGAAGGGATCATAAGATTAAAAGAAGAGGATCAAAAACGGAGGAACATATCCCACTGGAGAATCGTATCCTCTTCGATATCCCCCAAGGGACGCGCTCCGAGAAGAATTTCCTTTTGTAGCGGAGGAATGCCTGTGCCTGGACGTTTGATGGCAATCATATCTTCCGTGAGAGACTCCCCTGCGTAGATATGGCGTGCCGCAACCAGGCTCCGGCGGGCAAATTGCCTGGCCGTTCCATCAGTGGTCGAACCTCCGATCGTCCCGTCGCCCAGCATGACTTGCAGGGTTGCCTGTTGTCGTTTAAAATTGCGGAGATCATCCGGGTCCATGGCATGGTAATGGTCGTTTCCGGGAAGAGATTTATCGAGGGTGAAATGCTTTTCTACAATCCGAGCCCCCATCATCCAGGCGGCGTGTAGTTGTAAAAGGCCCGCTTGCGGTGGGACATGATCCGAATATCCGATGACCACATCGGGAAAGGCCTGATGTAAAGAATGGATGGCCCGTAAATTAGCTTGGTGGGTAGGACAAGGATAATTCAAAACACAATGCATTAAAGCCAGGTCTCGACAGCCATGTCTCCGAAGAAACCGGACAGCCTCATCAATCTCCCCCAGGGTGGCTGCCCCTACGGATAAAATTATAGGCTTATTTTGGGAGGCAATTTTTCTTAGGAGCGGAAAATGGGTAATATCCGCGGAGGCCACTTTATAGGCCGGCAAAAGATCATCCAGGGCCTCGACAAAGATCTCATCAAAGGCGGTTGTAAGAAAGATGATTCTCTTCTCTGCCGCATATTTCGCCAGAGTATGGAACGTCTCCACCTCAAACTTATCGTGCCGGGAGAAGAGCTCAAACTGGCTTCTTGACGACTCCTTCGTCAGATCCCAATAAGCCGGGCTGCAGCGGGAGGCTAACCTCCTGGCCTTATAACTTTGGAACTTAATGGCATCGGCTCCCGCTTCTGCGGCCTCTTCAATCATCCGAAAGGCAATTTTCAGGTCGTTTTCGTGATTTACCCCGGCCTCCGCGACAACGAAAAGGGGTTCCTCCTCTCCTACCCATCGGGGACCGATTCGGAAATGATTTGCTCTCAACCCTGCCGCCCCTCAGGCGAATTTCTGCTGAACTTTGCCATTATAGTAATCCACTTTTTTCTGGTCATTGGTAAGGTTATTCTCATGTCTCCGGTATCGGTAAAGGGGGATCTCCACATGACCGATATGGTGTTGCTGAATAAAACGCAGACGCAAATCCTGGTCTTCACAGAGCTCCATGCTTTCATCGTAGAGGCCAATGGCGATCAGCAAATCCTTACGGAACATGATCCCGCAGGCAATCGGCTTACTCGTGCCCGAGATTCGACTGATATGCTGTTCCTTTTCATCTACCAGGATATAATCGCAGGATACGGCTCCCCAGTGAGGGTTTAACGCCAGATGCAGATGTTCCACATAGATCAAATCCTCATGCAAATAATCATCGGAGTCCAGGTTTACTACATAGCGTCCCTGGGAACGACGGATTCCGGTATTTCGAGCGCATGGTAACCCCAGTCGAGTCTCATGTGCGATATAGACGATCTCATCGCCATAATCAAGCGCAATTTGGGAAGAATGATCCGTAGAACCATCATCCACCACAATTATTTCAAAATCTTTCCGGGGAAAATGCTGGGCGAGGGCTGAACGAATGGCGCGAGAAAGATACTTTTCGCGATTATAGGTCGTGATGATAATACTAACTTTCACAAATTCACCCGAGTTTTACTGTGACCCGGGTCTGAGGGAATGCCGGGGTCCGGGTATAGATCGGGTCACCTTTGAGCAGACTTTTGTACCTACCGCGGCCTGGGATTAAGGCAAGGATTCCATTTTGTCGAATACTCATCATTTTAATTCGATGCTCTCCCCCCTTAATGATTCCGAGGGTATTTCAGTTGCAGCTTTCTTATGAATTTTTGAGAGAGAACTCAACAAAAAATGATTCTTATTTTTCGATTTGTTTTCCAAACAATGCGTTGAGAAATTTTTGAGACTGCCGAGTGAAGGGGATGGGTCCTCTGCCGTAAAAAACTCCTCGTTATGTCTGGATATTCGAGCTAGTATTTTTTTTGTTCGCAGGGAGAAGCATGTGGGTTTTCGGGGAATATTCTCTGTTTTTGGAATGACGTACCTTCGTTTTCTTCTTTACTTTACCCCCATCATTTCCGTAGTAATAACTGTATTTGTAATAATAATATCCCCTCCCCTCCCGTTTCACATCATTGAAGATGATGCCCAGCATTTTGATTTTTAACCCGAAAAATAGACCAACGGTTTCCCTTAAAATCTCTTTTTGGACTTGTCCACTTCGAGCAACAAATATGACCCCGTCGGCCTTTTGCGCGAGGACCAAAGAATCGCTGGTCAGGAATGCGGGAGGAGAGTCAAATAAGATAAAATCATACCTATCCCGAATGCTCGAGAGGAATCGATCCATTTTTTCGGAACCCAAGAGTTCGGATGGATTGGGAGAGGTATCCCCCGACGAGATAAATTCCAGCCTTTCCACTGGTGTCTTTTGGAAAACCCGGCCGCTGGATTCTACGTCCCCGTTCGTCAAAATGTTGGTCAATCCTGGAGACTTTTGCCCGCCGAAAATCCGACGCATGGAAGGGTTTCTTAAGTCCGTTTCCAGAACGAGAACCCTCTTGCCCGATTGGGCCAAGGATGCGGCCAGATTGGCGGTAATGAATGTCTTTCCCTCTTGAGGTCCAGAGCTGGTGATCAGGAAAAGCTTCTTCGATTCACCCAAGTTGGAGAAGAGGAGGTTGGTCTTGATCGTCCGGAAGGCTTCCGCCACGTGGGAATAAGGGGCCTCCAGCATTTTCAATTCCCCCGTGCTTCCATTCCCCTCTGAAAAGGCATGATAAACAGTGCCCAGGTAGGCTAAATCCGTAATCGTCTTAAGCTGCTCGGGTGTTTTTACTGTTGTGTCGAGGTATTCCAGGAAGAAAGCCATTCCAATTCCCAAGAGGGTACCCAAAATTAAGAAGTAAAGGATTTTTCTGGACACGTTGGGTTCGGTGAATGTACCGGGAAGGACCGCAGGATCGATTACCGAAACGTTGGTTAAAAGACGGCCTTTGCTTACGCCGAGCTCGGCTCGTTTTTGGAGGAGAAAAGAGGTGATTCCCTGGTTGACTTTGACCACTCGCTCTAAATCAAAGAGTTCCTTCTCGGTAGCGGGTAATTTCTGGACCCTGGCCTCAAATCTTCTCAGGTCATCCTGAAGGGTCCTTTCTTTCACTCGAAGGGAAGAAATCAGGCCGGTAATCTCACCGGCGATATTTCTTTTCACAGTCTCGATTTCCCGGTCCACTTGCTGAACCTTAGGGTGTTCTTCCTTCAATGCCAGGATCAAACCCGCCCTTTGACTATTTAACTCGTTTAGCTTTTTGCCCAGGTCTTTTAGGTAATCATTGTTAAGGCCCGCCCCCACGGAAAAGAGAGCTTCTGGTTCGGAGAACCTGGAGTTTTTCAACGAAGCAAGTACGATTTCCGCTTGGCGGCGGTAACTTTGTAAAGTCACATATTCCTTTTCATAGGTGGCTACCTGTTCTAACGACTTTTTGACTTCGGAATCTAAGGTTACAAACCTCTCCTTTCCCTTAAATTGTTTCAAAAGCTCTTCCGATTTCTCTCGCTCCTTGTCGGTAGCGTTTAATTGTTCCTCCAAAAAGGATAAGACTTCGGAGGTATCTTTTGATTTCTTGGAGATCACGGACTCCCCATATTCCTCCGCCATCGCGTTCGCGATATCTCTGGCGATTTCTGGATCCTCCCACCGGGCACTCAGGCTGATTAGGTTAGTGTTGCGAACGGGCGAAGTAATCAAACGACGCTGTACGGCGCTCACCACGCTTGGGAAAGAATGGATCTGGAGGGTAAACTTTTGCCCTTCCCTTCCCAATCCATCGGCCTGGAAGGAGAATTTGGGGGAGGTAAAGGGTCTGCCAACTTCCCCCTTTCCAACCTCCTGTCCACTCGCCTCATAGATCACGAAGTCTTTATGATTGGTAAATTTCCCCATATAGGAACCTGGTTTGGTATCTTCCCTAACCGCAAGGAGCCTTATCTTAATTTTTTCTCTGGCGGCTTCGGAAAACCAATTTTCCAATAGAACTTGATAAACATGGGTCTCGACTTCCGTTTGAAGCTGGAGTCCAAGCTTTTTAACGACCCCCTCCACGATGGGCCGACTCTTCGCAACCTGCGCCTGGGTCATGAGCCAGTTTTCACTGAATGCCCCATAGTCTACATATACAGGCTGCTGGGAAAGCAAGTTCAATGCCTTTTCATTTTCCACCTGGATCGTGCTTGATGCCTGGTAGACAGGGGGAAGGCGTAGCGTATAGACTGCGCCGATTAAGAATACAGCGATGAGGGGCACAAGGGCGATCTTTTTCCTTCGGAACAGGACGTGAAGGTAATCATTTAGATGTAATCCTTGTACCTCAGGATAATCCATTTTTCCTCCAGATTTTTATCACTGCGCAATACTATTAATAAGGGCCGCTATCACAGCGGAAGGTACGAGTTGAGAGATAAACACATTCCAATCCGCGATTAATGTTCTGGGAATGTATACGATATCCCCTTTCTGCAGCGGGAATCTTTCAAAGGATTTCCCCTCCAACATGGCCAACATGTCTATTTCGTATATTTGGGGGCTGCGCAGGTCACCCCGTACTACGACCACCTGGCTTCTTTGGGCTGAAATCTTGAAACCGCCGCCCTGGGCGATCGCTTCGACAACATCCACCGGATCTTTGTAGAACACCACTCCTGGCTTTTCGACTTCTCCCAAGACAAAATATTTCTTCTCCTCTATATTGGGGATGTAGACAATGTCCCTATCCTCCATAAGGATATTCTGAGTCATATCCCCAAAGTCCAGGAGTCTTTTAAGGCTAATCGGCATGACTTGCTTGTCTCGAGCCACATAGGCCATGTAGAGGTCGGCAGTTTCCCTCTTAACTCCCTTAGCCAAGGACAAAGCGTCTAAAAGTTTGTCATCCGCTTTTAATCTATACCTTTCCGGACCGTTCACTTCGCCCAAAACATTTACTTCCTTCAAGGGGGTAGGAATCACGATCCGATCTCCTGGCTCTAATAAAACATTTTGACTGAGGTCTCCATCCATTAATAAAGACTTAACATTTATCGGGATAATAATCTCTCCTCTCGAAATATAAGAGGCAGGTAGGTCAGCTTCAAAGCTAAATTCAACCTCCCCGAGAGCTTCTAATAGAGTACTTCCGGCCCTAACGTAATTGAACGGGAGTATCGGAATCCCGATGACAGCAGGGCGTCTTATTGGGCCGATAATGAATACTCGCTGGCTGTTCATCTCTTTCGGATTTACCGTGACCTGCGGGTTTTTAAGGAAACGGGTTAATTCCTTGGTTAGAATTCCTTCGATTTCCGGGATCGTCAATCCTGCAACCTTTACATTCCCAATCAGCGGGAAAGAGATCATCCCGTCTCTTCTGACGGTTACGTTGGGAATATTCAAATCAGGTTGATTCCAGACGAGAACACTGATAGCATCATCAACTCCCACTTTATATTCGGGTTTTTTTAGTGGAACTTGAATCTCATCGGGGAAAATAACCTTCTTTCCCGGGAATCTCGCCCGGATATAATCCTTTCTTGATAAGGTTGTGCTGAGAGCTGGGGGGGGATTTTTTTCCGGAGAAAGTACGGGGGTTACCTCTTTTACAGAGGAGGGCAACTTTTCCTTTTTACTTTCTTTCGTGGACTTATCGTTTCCTCCATTGCCCGAAACCTTCTTCGTTTCATCCTTGGACCAGCCCCCCGGAGGACCCTCTTGAACTTGAGCCATGGAAACTGCTTGCTTGGAGGGACCGGCACAACTCAGCAGAACGAAGGAGAATAAAACTATTAGGAATAACGCCTTTTTTTTCTTAAGCATAGCTTCGCTCCTTCAGTTACATTTCTCTATTCCAAACTGAAATCTTAAATAGAGTAATTAAGTCTAAGGAATTACTGCACAGTTGACCTGTCAAAAATCAATCTCCTCTAACAAGTGACAGGAGATCCTTTTGAATTCTTTTAACAGGGTCAATTCGTCCCGAAATCTTTAGTAAATTTTCATCCCTGACAAAATATTCATAAAAATTCAGGCCGAATCAATACCGTCGCATCTCACAAAATAAAAGGGCCCGATTTCCTTTGAAAAACAACGCCATGATAGTCCAGTTTCATTTTGAATTATTTTATCTTTTTCCTTCGGCAATCCGGCTATTCAGGACTCCTGGTCCCATGGCTTTTTGTCCTCAGATAGGCTGAAGTGGTTTTGCACACCCTACTTCTGTTTTTATAGGAAGCAAACCCTATGCCGTTCACTGAGAATTATCTTATTTACCCACAATATAAAGATTTCATTTATTTTTTTAAAAAAACGAATTTCTTACCTGGATTCTACCTACCTCGCCGCTCCAGCTTAAGGTAAGATTTTTGACGCTCTTGATGTTAATTTTGGAACAATTTATCCAAATTAATGCAAATTGATATAGATTTATGCTTAATTTTATCTCTTTTTTAACCGGGAGTGCGCATCCGGAAAGCCGGGAATTCCCCTCCCCCTCCGGAAGAGGGAGTTTCCGGATGAGGGCGGGGAAGGAGAAGAAGCTTTTTCCCTCTTCCCTGTTCTTATTTTTATGGAGGGTTTCTTACAAAAAGAAAATAAAGAGGAGTAAGGACTACCTTTGCAGAAAAATTTCCAATTGAACGTGAGTAATCAGACTGGGGCTAACAATAATGCGGCCTTAGGCGGCAACTCTTCAGTAAATGATTTTCTTCCATCGCCAAAGATCTTAAATCCGAAAGGTTTTGATCAACTTCTTATCTGCCTCACCCTCGGTTGAGGCCTCCACTTCAATATACGGTTCCAACCCAGAACCCTCCAGTTTATCCTTGAGAAGTTCGTCCAGCTGGAAGATTCCTGCCGCATTGTTCATGCGCACCGAAATTCGGATGGGCTTATCCAATCCCTCCTCGATGCTAACCCGTTCAATGGCCAGGGCAGAGACCGAGTGAATGTTAACCTGGCCCGCTTCGAAGGGAATGCGTGTACGCCCTTCGGCCATATCCAGCGCATCCGCCACACGGACGACCCCAGCCTCCAAAGTAAAGGGTCGTCCACCGGCCCGGTGGGAGATGATGGCGTGCAGGATCTCCGAGGTAAGGATGGCCCGGATCGGGACTTCGTAGAGGCCGTCCAGAAGCTCCCCGATCTTGGGCCTGGCCAGAAATAGACTATATTGTTCATGATCCATGCGGTGGATCGACATCCCCAAGTCATGGAGCAAGGAGGCGAGCACGACAACTACCTCAGCATCTTCGCTGGTCAATTCATGGTCAGTAACAAGGTTGGGCTGAACCCCGCGTTCTCCAAGCAGTCTCAGCAGCTTTAAGGCGATATTGGTGACGATCTGAACGTGGACTGGCCCATGATCACTCATTCCCAGCCTCTGGACCGCGTTAATATTGACTGCTTGCCACAGGGTATAGAGCTCAACATCCGCATTAACCCGATCGATTACTTGCTGCAATCGAGGGTTGTGCCGGGCAGGAACCCGGATCACGATCCGCTCGGGGCGACTCGCCAGTTCTGGCCCATTCCCAACAGACCTCCCTTGAGCAGCAGGAAAGGGAGTTCCTTCTTCCTTTTCGTTCTTGCCTTTATTCCCCATTTCGTCCTTCCCGGCACCCATGTCTATTCCCCTTCGCACGCCTTCGCAGAAGACATTTACTTCGTTTCTGGGGTAATTATACGCTGATTTATAATTTAGTGGGAAGGAGCTTCCTTTTGGGAAACCGGGTTTACGATTAATCCGATTCCGCCTGCTTGGCCTGCCCTTAGCTGAAATAATTTTTCCTTCCCTTTAAATAGGACTTAGGAAGTGGAGAACTTTTCCAATATAGCCTTTCATGAATTCTCCTCCCTTTCCTATCTCACCTTAACTTAAATTTTTGAATAACTCGACATAATCCTTGATGGCTTTCTTTAAGCGAAATTGGGGCTTATATCCTAACTCTTTTTCAGCCGAGGAAATACCCAATTTTCCTCTTTTGGCTTGGTCGATTTTTTCCACATCGCTCAGGGCTGGCTCAATTTTGATGGCCGCGCCGTGAATTACATCCCTGTCCCTGACCAATTGAGCGACCTGGCTCCCCGAAAAAATCTCTCCACTGACTGATGCATTTTCTCATCGTAGTAAGCCTCCTTATACATTTAAAAGTGAATGTCTGCTTTCGCTGCTGCCTCAAGCGCGCTGGACCTTTCCTGAACTCCCAGGATTCTTGGAGAGATTAACAAAAAATGGAGGGTGGAACAAGGACTATTTCAGAGGATTTTGTCAACATGATCAGAGTGGTTAAAAGATTTGCGAAAAAGCACTCCCGGGAAAAAAGATCGTCGGGTCAAAGACCGGAAATAGGTAAAAATAATAATCGCTGAAGAGCCTGGGACAACAATTAACCTATGATATAATGACAAATCTGTATTATGAATATCCGGAGAGCTTGAGTGTTATGAAAAGATTAAAACCTTTTGCTTATTTTGAGCCGGCAACTCTGGCGGAGGCGAGCAAAATCCTGATCGATCAAGGGAGCCGGGCTTACCTTCTGGCAGGGGGGACAGACCTTCTGGTACGAATGAAAAGGGGAGAGATCGATCTTTCCGCTCTTGTCAACCTAAAGGGCATTGATGGTATGAATCGGATTGAACTGGATGCGGAAACAGGTTTGCAAATCGGTGCCCTGACCACAATCTCCTCGCTGGAGCAATCTTCTTTGGTTCGATCGGCTTATCCGGTACTGGCGGAGGCTGCAGGAATTCTGGGGTCGCCCCCCATCCGCAATCTGGCTACTCTGGGGGGCAATATTGGCAGGGCTTCCCCTGCTTCGGATCTGGCCCCGGCGTTGATGGTCTTGATGACTCGGCTCCTTATCGATGGCCCTGAAGGGAAAAAGGAATTTCCTCTGGAATCGATTTTTTCCCGCCCTGGAAAAACAACTCTTAACCCAGGGGAGGTGATTACTTCTTTTTTCGTACCGAAAATGGTAGTCCACTCCGGGGCTGCCTATGTAAGGCTTGGCCGCCGAGGAGGGATGGATTGCGCCCTGGTTGGGGTAGCTGTTTTGCTCAACCTCTCTGCAAAGAGTGGCGACGTGGCGGAAGCAAGGATCGCCTTGGCTTCTGTAGCTCCCGTTCCCATTCGGGCCAGGAAAGCCGAAGCAGAGCTTCTTTCCGGTCCCCTCACCGAAGAACGTATTCAGAAGGCGGCCACAGCCGCCGCTCTTGAATCTATGCCCATCTCCGATATGCGGGCTAGCGCTTCTTACCGGAAGGAAATGGTCAAGGTTTCAACCCGCCGGGCAATAGAGCAGGCTCGGACCCTGGCCGGAGAAGGAAACAACAAATGAAATTTCTAATCGACCTGACCGTAAACGACGAAGCCTACCAGCTCGAAGTAGAGCCCCAGACCACCCTTTTAGAGCTTCTTCGCAACCAACTCCACCTCACGGGTACCAAGGAAGGTTGCGGACTAGGGGATTGCGGCGCCTGCATCGTCCTCGTGGAGGGAAAGCCGGTTAACTCCTGCCTGATGCTGGCCGTGGATGCGAAAGGGCGAGAGGTGGTCACCATTGAGGCCCTGGAGACAAACGGCCAACTGCACCCCCTGCAGCAGAGCTTTTTAGAAAAAGGGGCCGTGCAGTGCGGCTTTTGCACCCCGGCCATGATCCTTTCAGCAAAATCGCTCTTGGATAAGAGCCCCCGGGCCGGCGAGATGGAGATCAAGGAAGCTCTCTCCGGAGTTCTTTGCCGGTGCGGGTCTTACAAGAAAATTATCGCGGCGGTTCTGGCGGCAGGCGGAGAAAAAGGGGAAAGAAATGAAGAATGAGTACGTGGGGAAATCGGTACCCCGGATAGAAGGGATAGAGAAGGTCACGGGGCGGGCTGTTTACAGCGTGGATGTTGAACTTCCCGGAATGGTATATGGGGCAGTTCTGCGCAGTCCTTTCCCCCATGCCCGGATCGTCGAGATCGACCTCTCGGAAGCCAAAAATTCCCGGGGCGTCAAGGCTGTTGTAACCGGAAAAGATTTTCCCTTCAACTTCGGCGGCATGATCCGGGATCAACCCTTTTTGTCCATGGATCGAGTACGTTATGTGGGGGATCCGGTAGTGGCTGTGGCGGCCAACAGCGAAGCCGAAGCCCAGGAGGCCCTGGGAAAAATTAGGGTTCGGTACGAAGAGCTGCCAGCAATCTTTGATCCCCGGGAAGCTCTGGCCGAGGGCGCACCCCTGATCCACGAAAATCTTGAAAAATATGGACGCAGCGGCCCTTACCAAAGCGTGCCTGGAACAAACGTTTGTACCCTTCGGACCTACTCCCTGGGAGATGTGGAAGCCGGATTTGCCGGATCCGACGAGCTTTTTGAGGATGAGTTTTACGTCCATGCCGTAGCCCATACTCCCATGGAGACCCATGCTGCGGTGGCCCAGTACAACCCTACCGAGAACCATTACACCATCTGGTCCGCAACGGATGGACCGTACCGCCGGGCGAAGGAGCTGGCCGATGCTCTGGGAATCTCCCTCAATCAGGTCCGCTTCATCTCTACTTATTCGGGAGGCGGATTCGGCGGCAAAGGAGCCATGGTAGCAGAGGTGATTGCGGTGGCCCTGGCCCGGTTTAGCAAAGGAAGGCCGGTGAAAGTGGTCTATACCCGGGAGGAGGAATTGACCGCTTCGCAAACTCGCCATGCCGCTTATATGAAGCTTAAAACGGGGGTCAAGAGGGATGGGAGCTTCACCGCCCGCAAAGCCGAAATCATTTGGGACAATGGAGCCTACGCCTCCAAAGGCCCTGATGTAGCCGTCAGGGGAGGACTGACCATATTCGGTCCTTACCGTATCCCCAACCTGGAGCTGCTTTCGCGGCTGGTCTACACCAACAAGGAACCGGCGGGTGCTTACCGGGGCTATGGCACCACTCAGGTGGCCTGGGCCTGCGAAATACAGATGGATATCATTGCCCAAAGATTAAAGATGAACCCCCTGGAGATTCGCCTGAAGAACGGTTATCGGGAAAACGACACTTACATCAATGGACAAATCATGCACGCCGTTGGTCTTGGGGAAACATTGGAAAGAGCCAGCCGGGAGATCGGCTGGGGTCGCCCCCATTCAAGGCCGCAGGATAATCGATTCCGGGGTAAGGGCCTGGCCGCGATGATCAAAGGAACAGCGACCCCCACAGAATCTTCGTGTTTCATTAAGGTAAACCCGGATGGAAGTATCACCCTCCTTTCCAGCACGGTTGAGATCGGCGCCGGGGAAAAAACGGTGCTGGCCCAGATAGCCGCCGAGACCATCGGCGTGCCCCTGGATTCCATCTCCATTCCCAACCCGGATACCGCCACAACTCCTTTTGATACCGGAGTAACTTCCAGCCGCACAACCTACCACATGGGGAATGCCGTACGCCTTGCGGGCCAGGAAGTGCGCAAAAAAATCCTGGAATTGGCCGGAGAAATCCTGAAGACCCAACCTTCCCGCTTGAGCCTTGCGCGAGCAAAGATTCTTGAAGAGGGGGTGGGAGAACGCCTGACCCTGAAAGAACTTCTGCTCAAAAAGTTCGGAGGAAGGGGCGGGACCCTTCTTGCAGAAGGGCGTTTTTCCCCGGCTGGCTCTTCCCTGCTTGCCGCCTCGGAGGGAAGGGAGGCCATGAGCAGTATCTTCTGGATGTTTGCCACCCATGCGGTCGAGGTAGAGGTGGACGCCCAGACCGGCGCGGTGAAGGTGCTAAAAATTGCCGCTGCTCACGATGTAGGGAAGGCCATTAACCCTTTGGGCTGCGAGCAACAGATCGAAGGCTCAGTGATCATGGGCCTTTCCAATGCTCTTTTCGAAGAATTTAAGATGGAAAATGGCCGGATATTAAATGATACCTTGGCTGATTATAAGGTGGCCACCATCAAGGACCTTCCCGAGATCGTCCCGATTATCGTAGAGATAGATCAGCCCGGAGGGCCTTTCGGAGCCAAAGGCATAGGGGAACCTGCGGCCGCCTGCACCGCTCCGGCTATTGCCAATGCCATCTTCGATGCTGTGGGCATTTGGATTAAGGATCTGCCTATCACTCCGGAAAAAGTTCTTGCTGCCCTGGACAGGAAGAAATCTTCTTAAATCCCCAGGAATCCTTTCGGGAGCCTGAGCTTCATCCAGACTTCAAAGACCAGGTACGATCCTAAGGATCCAACCAGGGTCCACCCGACCACCGACCTCCAGGGCTGCGGTTCGATAAAGCGAAGAAGGAAGGCCATGCGGAGGAAGGTGACGATGAGAAACCCGAGGATATTCATCAGGCAGCCATAAAGAACTAAGGCGATGAGCACAAAAAGGACTTTCGGCCAACGAACCTTTTCAGCCAGGATGTCTCCCAGAACCTTTTTCTCTTCTTTTCGCCGGGCCGCTTGCAGAGTGAGGCCAATCGACAAGGCACCCAGGACGATCCCAAGCCACAGCGGAAAAAATCCCGGGCCGGGATTATGAATATTGCCATAGGGGAGGAGAATGGACCCCCAACAGATAAATCCAGCGAGAATGAGGAAAAAAAGCCCGCTTCCCTGATCAGTTTTTTTCATGAACCCATTTCCCCCGGGCCGCAATGCCGGGCCGGCGCGTTACCACTCTCCACTCCCTGTGATTATTCCGGCTTCAGATCATATTTTTTAATAAGCTTCAGGAACCTATCATCCAATCTTTCCATCCCTTTCAGAGAGTCTGCGGGTCCTTCCCAGGCCGGTGTGTTAAAGGCAATATCGGAAGCTTCTCTGTAGCCCTCCTCGGCAACTCCTTTTCTAAAGGCCTCGGCCAGGAAGTTAATGATGTCATCCGGCGTCCCAGCCGGCGCACCAATCCAGAAAGTGACCGCGAAGGCTACATCGTAACCTAATTCTTTGAGAGTAGGAATATCCGGGAATCGGGGGTCTCGCCTTTCTGTGCTTACGGCTAAAATATTCAGTTTCCCAGCTTTATAGAGAGGCGCCCATTGGGCTCCTTCACCAATGGCGAAATTCAAATGCCCGCCCAGAACGCCGGGAATCAACTCCTGCCCGCCGGCAGGATGGGGAACCCGGATAAATCTCGCCCCCGTTGCATCTTCCAGAATCAATCGGACAACATCGGATCCCGTCCATGTGCCCCCTACCCCAATTCTTATGGTATTTGGTTTCTCTTTTGCCTTCTTGATTATTTCTGTGAAGGGGATATCATAGGGACCTCCCTTTTTTGTGTAAATTCCCTCGGCAGTATAAGCGACCTGACAAACGATCCGAAAACTTTTCTTATAATTAAACGTTACCCCTTTCATAAGATAGGGCTGAAGAATCGCCGATTGGGATACAATGCCGAGCGTATATCCGTCAGGTTTGGATGCCGCCAGAGAACTAAAACCCCTGCTTCCGCCCCCTCCAGGCTTGTTAACTACCACAATAGGTTTCCCCACATACTTTTCCCCAAATTTACCCATGACCCGGGCGATATGGTCTAGCGTGCTCCCGGGAGGATAGCCGGCGATTAATTCGATCTCCCGCGTGGGGTATTCCATACTCAGGACATCCCCGGGAATAAAAGAAATGCTGAGGGCCAGCGATAAACAGAAAAAAATATTTTCCCACACATACTATTTCCTCCTGTCAAAATTTTCCAATTTTTCCCCTTGGCCTATCTTATTTCTCATCCCTCAAACCGGCGATTTTGGCACGTTTGGAGCCCCGGGTAATCAGAGGAAGGGCAAGAAGAAGGATCGCGATTCCGAAGATAACTCCGGAAATCGGCCGGCTGATAAAAACAGAAAAATCACCCTGGAACATGATCAACGATTGCCGGAAAGCCTTTTCCATCATGGGCCCAAGGACCACTGCCAGGATAAAGGGGGCCGCTTCGAATTCAAATTTTCTCGCCAGGTAACCCACGACTCCAAAGAAGATCATCACATAAATATCGAATACATTATTATTGATCGTATACACCCCGATCAAGCAGAAAAGAAGGATAAAGGGGAAAAGGATCGGATAGGGAATCTTTAAAAACTTCACCCACATCGGAATGAGAGGGAGGTTGAGGATCAGGAGCATAAGGTTGCCCACGTACATGCTGGTAATGACGCCCCAGAAGAGGTCCGGGTTCCTGCTCATGAGTCAAGACCCCTGAGTTTCCTAACCTCCTGTCGTAACTTAAGTATTTGATTTGTTTAAATTTTGCATTAGCAGATTTTGGATAAAAAGCTCAATTTTGGCAGATTTTGGATGCGATTCCCACATAAAGTCCCACATTGGAGGCTAAAAATCGGACCTACTGGCTAGGTTACGGATTATTTTTCTGACCTACTTCCCTCAAGATCCTTCTGGCCAAGCTAGCTCCCCCCACTCTGGACAGCAATCCCATCCTAAATCCAATCCCAGATCCGATCTCTCACATTCTCGGGGTTCCTATTTTTTAGCCGTAATTCCAGTCTCGAATTCTAAGTTTCTGGGGATATTTTTCTGGCGCCGCATAATCACACGACCGCCCTTCTTGCCTTTTGGTATTCTTTCGTACGCTTCTACCAACGCGTCAGGCATCTGCCGCCAAATCGCATCTGCAAGTTCATTCACTTGTTCAATGTCCTCAGTACCTATTTCAACCGGTTGCTTTTTAGACGGATATCTAAGTGCTTCAAACTTTGACAGGTATGCCAGCGTTTGTATCTCACGCTCTGAGAGATGGAATTTCTGATCATTTTTATTTATTTCTGTAATAAGGTCTTTCAGTGAATGAATACGTGGAAATTCTCCTGTTACTTGTAATATCCACGCCTTCAACATTAGCTCTAAGCCCAAATGAAAAAGGTAACCAGCTGAGTCTAGAACCTCATAGTAGGCCTTCATAAGGACTTCAGCTGCCCATAAATGATCTAGACCTGCCTGAAGTAAATCCTCGGGGTTGTAGTCATTTTTCGTAAATTTTCGCAGCATTTATTTTTTCGTTTGAAATATAAACGAATCAACTCCTCGTAATATAATCAGGCACAATCTGGCAAAACAGCTTGTAGGACCTGTTTTCAAAATGAGGGCTTAATGAAATCGCATCCACAATCGTGCCATAGTTAATGGCTGCCAACACTCTCAAATCAGTAGACAACGTTTCATTGAAGGCTGACTCCAATAAAAAATCATCATAAGTTCCTACTTCATCCCAGTTGACGTTGCTGCCAAAGACCTTCAAGTAATGTCTTATTTCGGAGACCATAGCAGGCTTGATTGCAAGCCTGTAGTTCAAGAAGTCAATCAAGGACGAAAAGATATGCTTCAATATTCCGTATAGTAACAGAATCGCATACACCTTGATAAATGCATAGTTCCAGTTAACGTCAAAAACCCTTACTATGGCCCAACCTATGAGTATGTCAAGGAGCAGACTGGCTGCGAATGGAATGTATCTCCCATTTCTGTAAGATACCTTCCTATCAAAGAGTGCGTTGCCGTAGACCCTCCTTAGGTTGATCATTTGTCCTCCTTATCAGGCAAAGACAGTGCTCTATATGTTACAGCCACGATTTGAGATTGTATCCGGAAGGAAGCGTCTCCTGACTTGACTCTGTCGGTTAAATCCCCCAGATTTCACTAATTCTTCCCTTGATTGTCTCTTCATATATCTGGATCAGCTTCTTATTAGCCGCCACAAATTGCTATTCTGTTTGATTGACTTCAACCTGATTACTCGTCTAATACATCAAATTTTCAAAAGAATCAATGTTTTTTTGGTTGCTCTTTTCTAGAAACCCTGGAAATTTTCTAACAAAACGACAAGAAGAGATACCTCTAGCGGGACCTCTTCTTCCTTCCCATCTCAAACATACATCCATCCCCATTCTGGACTCCAAGCCTTCTTCCTATCTCTTAGGATGGGACTGGCTTCATCTTCGAACGAAGTGCACCACTTGTTCTGTTTTTCCCAGCTTTTCAGGAACGCAAGCATCGCATTGTGGGCGACCCAGAAATTGGCGTAATTCTCGCTATACTTTCTATTCGCACGTTCTTTCACTTTTCCGGATAGCTCAAACAATCGTGTGACCCCTTCCTGGATCATGTCGTCATAAAGGCTTTGAGCTAAAGGGTTCTTTGAAAAGTTTTTCCCAAAGACCTTCTTGGCCAGCGGATAAACAACTACGGAATTGAAATTCTCCCTGTCGATGACGATCTGCTTTTTCGAGTAATTCTTGACGTA
>Ga0187865_1001093_pt1 | contig 33248 bp, 26 predicted proteins | sample June2016WEW_11_1_2_FD_132989 | JGI IMG/M metagenome (GOLD analysis project Ga0187865, IMG submission 132989) | Peatland microbial communities from SPRUCE experiment site at the Marcell Experimental Forest, Minnesota, USA - June2016WEW_11_100 | ecosystem: Environmental > Terrestrial > Soil >...
CAGAGGTATTTCCGGCGCTCTGGTAGGGTCATGGGCTCTGGCTTGGGCATAGTCCCCTCTCAGTAACATTATCTTTTGAGGGAACCATAGCCCTTCGGTAGCATTCTAGGTGAGGGAACGCGGGAACTTGACTTGAGGTTCGAGGAGTCATAGAATCGCGCTCAATTCAAAAGACAGCGCGGGGAAGAGACTCCGATTGAGTGGAGCACCGAAGGGGCAAGCCACAGTCCGGTGCAGGCTGTGGCGAAACTCTCAGGTCCAAGGGACCCCACGCTCGTATCCTCTGGAAAGCGTTCTTTACACCGAAGGGGCAACCCCGAGCGGGGGAATCTCTCAGGTAATTAAAACAGAGGACGCGCACTTTGCCGTGCGCGTTCTTGTTTTCCATACCAAGTGAGGGAGGCCAGCCATGCAATTTCCAAGCCATCTGAAATACACCAAGTCGGACGAGTGGGTCGGCCTGGAGGGGAAAGTCGCTACCCTGGGGATTACGGACTATGCCCAGTCCCAGCTCTCCGACATCGTCTATGTAGAGGTGACCGCGGGGGTGGGAGCCTCGCTCACGGCAGGCGATCCTGTGGCCTCGATCGAGTCTGTGAAGGCCGCCTCGGAGGTTTACCTCCCGGTGTCGGGGACGATCCGCGAGATCAATGGGGCCCTGCCCTCCGACCCGGAGGGTCTCAACAAGGATCCCTACGGCGCGGCTTGGTTGGTGAAGTTCACACCGGCCGACCCGAAAGCCCTTGATCAGCTCATGGACGCGAAGGCCTACGAGGCATTCTGCGCCGGGCGCGAGCACTAAGGGCAGGGGGTGCCAAATGCCCTACATACCTCATACCGACCGGGAACGGGAGGCCATGCTGGAGGCGATCGGGGTCAAAACGGTCGACGAGCTCTTTGCCGACGTTCCCGCGCAGATGCGCTTTCCCCGGCTGCACCTTCCAGAGCCTCTATCGGAAATCGAGGCCCTCAATGAGTTGCGTGAACTCTCGGAGGCGAATCTTGAAACTCTGCATACCACCTGCTTCTTGGGGGCCGGGGCCTATAACCATTTCATCCCCTCGGCCGTTCAGCATATCCTCCTGCGCGGGGAGTTCTACACGGCCTACACGCCGTATCAGCCCGAAATTTGTCAGGGCACCCTGCAGGCCATCTTCGAGTATCAGAGCTTGATCGCCCAGCTCACAGGGATGGAAGTTGCCAACGCTTCTCACTATGACGGCGCAACCGCAACGGCGGAGGCCGTGATCCTGGCCCTAAACCAGGTGCGCCATCGCAAAAAAATCGTCCTCTCGCCGGGTCTTCACCCTCAATACCGAGAGGTCGTGCGCACCTATATGCAGGGCGTAGATGTGGAAATAGGGGGAGACGAGGCGCCCGCGAATCTGCAGGAACTGCAGGAACGCAGTCGGGCCGATTCTTTGGCCTCTCGGGTTGACGAGGCAACGGCCCTCGTCATCGCGCCTTACCCGACTTTTTTGGGAGAGGTGGAGGACCTGGCCCCGCTGGCGGAATCCGTCCATCGCAAGGGCGCGCTTTTGGCCGTAGTCGCGAACCCGATCGCCTTGGGCTTGCTCAAGCCACCCGGCGAGATGGGCGCGGATGTGGCCTGCGGGGAAGGTCAGCCCTTGGGGATTCCCCTCTCTTTTGGCGGCCCTTACCTTGGCTTCTTTGCTACCCGTCAGGCCTTTGTCCACAAGATGTCGGGACGCCTGGTGGGACAGACGCAGGATACCGAGGGACGGCGCGGTTACGTTCTCACTCTTTCGGCGCGGGAACAGCACATCAAACGTGCGCGCGCCAGTTCCAACATCTGCACCAATCAGGGGCTGATGGCGCTTGCGGCCGCGGTCTACCTGAGTCAGATGGGCAAGCAAGGGTTACGACGGGTTGCAGAGCTTTGTTATCACAGGGCTCACTACGCGGCCGAACGCCTCTCGCAGGTCGCCGGTTTCAGTCTGGCCAGCCGAGGGCCGTTCTTTCATGAATTCGTCTTGCGCTGCCCCAGGCCAGTCGCCGAAATCAACCGTTTTCTGCTCGACGAGTGGGGCATTTTGGGTGGCTATGACCTGGGGCGGGATTTCCCCGGGCTCCAGGGTCACATGCTCGTTGCCGTTACGGAATTGAACACGCGAGAGGACATTGACAGCCTGGTGACCGCCTTGAGCGAGCTCCCGGAGAAGGGAGGCCTAAAATGACCGAGCCCTTGGTCTACGAGATCTCTGTCCCCGGGCGAGAGGGAGTGGCTCTTCCGAAGACTGATGTTCCAGAAAGTGAACTGCCCACCGGCCTCCTGCGGGCTGATCTTCCCCTGCCGGAACTCTCGGAGGGCGACGTCGTGCGCCACTTTGTGCATCTGTCCCAAAGGAACTACGCGGTGGACACGGGTTTCTATCCGCTGGGTTCCTGTACCATGAAGTACAACCCTAAAGTCGACGAAGATGCAGCCCGCCTCCCCGGGTTTGCCTTCAGTCACCCGCTTCAAGACCCGAGCTTCTCCCAGGGCAATCTGGCCTTGATGTATGAACTTCAAGAGTGGCTGAAAGAGATCTCGGGCATGGCAGGCGTGTCCCTTCAGCCTTCGGCCGGAGCGCATGGTGAGTTCACGGGCGTGATGATGATGCGGGCCTACCATCGAAGTCGGGGCGACAATCGACGCACCAAGATCCTCATCCCCGATTCGGCTCACGGTACCAACCCAGCCAGCACGACCATGGCCGGGCTGCAAGTCGTCGAGCTGCCCTCCGATGGGCGGGGCAACCTCGATCTGCAAGCGCTTCGGGCGATCTGTGATGAAACGGTGGCGGGGCTGATGCTCACCAACCCCAACACGCTCGGCCTCTTCGACGAGAACCTTGAAGAAATCGCCCGATGCCTGCACCAGTGCGGCGCTCTCCTCTATGGAGATGGCGCGAACCTGAATGCGCTGCTGGGAATCCTGCGGCCGGGGGACTGCGGGTTTGACGTCCTGCACTTCAACCTTCACAAGACCTTTGCGACCCCCCATGGGGGAGGCGGCCCCGGTTCGGGGCCGGTCGGAGTGGCCAAGTCCCTGATCGACTTCTTGCCAGCGCCCATCGTGGAGATCACCGCGCCAGGCGACCAAGAGGGCCCTCCCGTGTATGGATTCGCCACCCCGAGCAAGTCAATTGGACGCGTGAAGGCGTTCCACGGCAACTTTGGCGTGCTCGTCCGGGCCTACATATATATCCGCATGCAGGGAGCCCGGGGCTTGCGGGAAGTGGCCAATCATGCCGTGCTCAACGCAAACTACCTGCGAACCCGGTTGCGCGAGACTTATCATGTCCCTTACGACCGTCTCTGCAAGCACGAGTTCGTGGTGGAGGGCAAGTGGGAACAGGCGCCCGGAATCCGAGCGCTGGATATCTCGAAGCGCCTGATGGACTTCGGCTTTCACCCGCCCACGAACTACTTTCCCTTGATTGTGCCTGAGGCTTTGATGATCGAACCCACAGAGACCGAGAGCAAGCAGACGCTCGACGCCTTCGCTGATGCGCTGCTGAAGATCGCCGAGGAGGCTCGAACTCAGCCCGAACTTCTCACTGGAGCGCCCCATACCGCCCCCGTCTCGAGGCTGGATGAGGTCCGCGCCGCCAAGGAGCTGGTGCTCTGCTGTCGCCCGGTTTCCCCCGGGGCTGACGACGAGGCCGCCTGAGGCGGAGGATTCCTATTCGGGCCCGGGCTGGCGCGCCCGGGCCCTGGCGTTGAGTTCAGATCACCCACGGTCCGGCTTGGGCCGTGGGTTTGTTTTCGCAGGGATAATCCGGTTGATTTCCTTGAGGATTCCCGGGACCAGGTTCCTGAAATGACTCCTGTCTTGGCCGGCATCAACCATGATCAAGCGAATCGCGGGTACTGAGTCGAGCCACTCTCCCAGCAGGCGCTCCATGATCGGGAGGTCTTCCTGCTTGGCGATCTCGAAGGCTCGACCCCTCTGGCGATATCGCTGAGTGAGAAGCTCCAGGGGCGCCGTGAGGCGAAGGATCAGATCCGGAGGAGGCAGCGTCGCACGCAGGACGAGGTAGAGCCTCTCGCACAGTGAGAACTCCGGGTCGCTCAGGTATCCCTTGAAATGGAAGAGCCGAGTGAAGACCTGGAAGTCGAGATCCAGACCGCCGTCTTGGATTCCCGGCACCGCGCCCTGGCGAATAGCCAACTCCTGTTCGGCTCGGAAAAGCAGGTAATCCAGTTGATTGGCAAGCCCGAAGCGATGAAGATCGTGCGCGAAGGATTCCTGAAATGGACGCTCCCGGTGTTGCTCTACCCCGGTCACCCAGCGCCCATTTCTCGCCAGCGCTTGAGTTAAGGTGGTCTTGCCGACCCCCGAGTTGCCAACCACCGAAATCAGCTTGCCCATGGGACGCTTTCGCATTCGTGGGGTAGGTTCGCATGGTTCGGCCAGGGCATGGAGGCGCTTCTCGTCCTCAAAGGAACGAATCGGCTCCTGCGCGGAACCGGATTCCTACTCGGCTCCCATTGTAGCTTGGCTGGGTGGCGGCGGTAAGGCCTGCTAGCCCATTTGCGGCATAACCCGGCAAGCGGCCGAGAGCCACCGGAACCCTTGTGCCGTGATGCCCTTCTGCGCGGCCCAGGCAAGAAGGCGTTTTCATGTCTTCGGCTGCAATCGATGGGTGGCAAGCCGCAAGCTGGGAAGCCTGTTTCCGACCTAGGGCGTTCGGGGCAGGCAAGTCCGGTACCTGTCGCACGGGCTGACCTCAGGCCGTGCTTCTGCATCCAGACACACGCCAACCGCGTGCCACGGGTTGAGAAGGCAAAGGCCATGCTCCGGAGGTGTGGAGCGGAAAGAGCATTTCTAACTCAGCCGGCAAGGTCGATGAGGTCTCTTGCCCCCACCTGTGGGAAGGAGACTCCTTCCAGCGCTTGGAGCGTGGAGACCAGCCGGGGATCCCGCCCGGTCGGGGCAGGGAGCTTATTCGCCGATGGGTAATGGCGGCCTGTGGAGCCGCCTCCGCACGCCTGAGATAACGACAAAGCGGAATTACGACTCGAGGCTTCCCACGGCGCTCTCGACCGCGTCGAGGATCTCACTCGACCGGATCACCGGCACGAGTTGGTTGTGGTCTACATACAGGGGACGATCCTCTTCCAGATGCCGGACATATTTGCGGATCACCTGATGCGCCACTTGGGTCCCCCGGCCAGGCGCAAAGGAACGGAAATCCAATCCCTGAGCCGCGGCCATGAACTCGATGGCGATGATCCCGTAGGCGTTCTCGAGTATCTGGGCATTCTTGATGGCCGTATTCATGCCCATCGACACAAAGTCCTCCTGGTCGGCCGCCGCCGGGATGGATTCGACGCTGGCGGGGGCGGAGAGGATGCGCTGTTCCACGATAAGGCTGTCGGCCGTGTATTGGCTGAGCATCATGCCAGAGAACATGCCTGCGCCCTTGGTCAGGAAGGCAGGCAGCCCTTCACTCAGTGCAGGATTGGTCAGACGATTCAGGCGTCGTTCGGAGAGCACGCACACCATGGTGATGGCTACGCCCGCCAAGTCCATCGGCAGCGATACCGGCGTTCCCTGGAAATTTGCGCCCGTCAGGGTCAGCTTGTATTCCGGAAGGAAAATGGGGTTATCGCCTACCCCATTGAGCTCTGTCTCCACTTGAGTCTTGGCCCAAGCGACGGCATCGTGAGCCGCCCCGATAACTTGCGGCGAGGCGCGCATCGAATACGCATCCTGGACTTTGGTCTTCATCTTGCCGGTCAGGAGATCACTGCCCTGGATGCATCGCATGATGGCCTTTGCGCTCCTCACGGCTCCTGGGAACCCACGTACTTGGTGAACGCGAACATCGTAGGGTTTCATGTTGGCCAACAGGGCTTCCAAGCTCATGGCACAGGCAATTTCCGCCTGTTTGAGCAAGCGGTTCATGTCATAGAGATGAAGTGCGCTCATCGCCGTGAGCAGGTTCGAGCCGTTGATCGCGGCCAGCCCATCGCGCGCCTGCAGGTCGGGGACAGGGATCCCCGCCCTCGCCATGGCTTCCTTTCCGGGGAGGCGCTTCCCTTCAAAAAAGGCCTCGCCTTCACCCATCAACAGGAGCGCCATCTGAGCCATGGGCGCCAGATCCCCTGAAGCCCCCACAGAGCCTTTCTGGCAGACGACTGGGGTGAGACCTCGGTTCAGCATTTCCACCAAGGTCTGTGTGATCTCGGGTCGGCATCCCGAGTTGCCATGAGCGTGGACGTTGATCCGGCTCGCCATGGCGCCGCGGACATACTCGATGGGCGCCGGCTCGCCAATCCCCGCGGCGTGGTTGTAGATCAAATAGCGCTGGAACTGCTGGACCTGTTCGTCGGAGAGGACCACCTCGGAAAACTCGCCGATTCCGGTGTTGACCCCGTACATGATTTCATGCGCCCGGACTTTGTCCTCAAGCATATTCCGGCAGACGCGGATGCGCTCAAGTGCCTCGGGGCTAAGCTCTACTTTCTCGCCCAATCGGGCAATGCGCACCAGCTTCTCAACTGAGAGACCGGAACCATCGAGCAAGATACCCATGCGAGATCTCCTTCCTCGGATAAGTAGGCGGCAAGCCGCCCAAAGCGGGGGACCTGAGGTCCTTCGGGCTCTGCGTGGCCATGCGCGCACCCGCCCCCCAGCGGATGCGAAAGGCCGGCCGGGCCAAGTGTACATCACCCCAAGCCAATTTTGGAATCACGGGCTTCGATATCCTGATGAGACTTCTTGGCCTGGGAAGAATCCCTTCGACATGTGGAGAGGCCTCGTAACAGGAGACAGCGGTGGCCGATGCCCGCCTTCCTAATGCACCGATAAGGACCGCCTCCAGTTGCTTGCCATTCCCATCGGTGGAGAGGCCTCGGGCCAGGGACCCGTGAGCCCGCAATGAGAATGTGGCGTGACTTCAGGTTGGGAATCCCATGATGGGATGTCAAGGAAGCAGGAACAGCCCCGCTCAACGCCAGATCTGTAATCGGGCTTCACCCCGCCCCTGCGCTGGCAGTTTGGTCGACAAGATGCGAGCGCGCTGGAAGAGAGGCGGAGCTGTTGCGGAGCCTGCAGGCGGGTAGACTCTTTGCATCGCCGCGTCCGCTTGAGTCCGAACATGCCCATCTCCCTCGTGGAACTCCATCCGAGGAGGGACCGCCGGACCCCTGCGGACTCCGGTCGATCCGCACCAGCTCTTGCTCCCATGGCCAATGCGACTGGGCCGGATAGAAGCCATCAAATCCCTGTCCCGATTGCCCAACGCCGGATGGTGTCCCATTCCCCGTGTGGGATCTTGGAGGCAGCTCCTGGAATTTGGGCCGGGGCAGCGAGGATCGCCAGGTCAGCCCAGGGGAGGGGAAGGAGCCCGGCTTTTCTCGGACAAGTCTTTGCGGCGGGATTTGGCCGGAACGAGTCTCCGTCCTCTCCGGGGTTGCGATCGCGAACGGTCCGCTCGGGCAGGCTCGGAGCGCCGCCGCTTCTTGACCGGGTCCATAAGTGTTCCCCGGCATTTCTTTGATCCGCAATGGCACGGGTAGAGCCTCCTGGCTCCGGACAGGCTGATCCCTTCCCGCTGCAGGTGGTAGTCGTACGTAAGTTCTTCCCCCAGGGCGATCTCGCGGATCGTCTCAATGAAGACTCTCCCGTCCTCGATGAGCGATTCGCAGTTCGGATCGCACGAGTGATTGATAAAGCGCGCCGCATTCCCACCCCGGCCGGCGTCGATGACGGTTCGCCGATCCACCGTGAACAGCAGCACCCGGCCCAAAGGGTTCTGATCATCATCGTAACGCGCATCTGCTTCCTTCGGCGTGATGCGGTCGCCAGCGTACTCGATGACTCGGACGCCCTTGCGGATGCGCCTCACCGCGAAGGCTCCAAGTCCGTGGATCGTTGAGCGACGAATTCGAAACAGCGGTTCGGACATATCCCGCCCTCAGCCCCAAAGGGACCCCAGGGGGGAGCATGGGTCGCGACCGGGATAGGGGAGCCGGAGCATTCTCCTGCAGATTGATGGGACTGCGAGGGGCGGGACAAGAAGGATATTCCCTGGCGCGGAAGAGTGGGCCGGCGCTCGTTGGGCACAGGAAGAACCCCTCCCCGGGTCGGCGCGACGGCGGCCGGGAACGGCTTCACTTTGCCTTACGGAACACCAAGCACGCGTTCTGTCCTCCGAATCCGAAGCTATTGACGAGAACATTGGAGACGGGTTTCTGTCGGGCTTCGTTCGGTACGTAGTCCAGGTCGCACTGTGGGTCGGGCGTGTGGTAATTGAGAGTGGGTGGAACGATGCCGCAAAGGATGGCTTGCACGGCCGCGAGGCAGGAGATCGCCCCGGCTCCGCCCAACATGTGGCCCACACTGGCCTTGATGGAACTCACCGGAACAGCGAAGGAGGCTTTCCCCAGAGCTTGTTTGATCGCCAAAGTCTCCGCCAGGTCGTTCATCTGAGTGCCGGTTCCATGGGCGCAGATCCAATCCAATTGCTCGGGGGCAGTCCCGGCATCAAGCAGTGCCCCGCGGATCGCCCGCGCCGCCCCCTCCCCGCTCGGGTCAGGGGCCACGGTGTGATAGGCATCCCCGGTAACGCAATAGCCGGACACTTCGGCCAGGATGCGCGCGCCGCGCCTTTGCGCATGGTCCAAAGTCTCCAGCACCAGAACCGCCGCCCCTTCCCCTAGTACGGTTCCATCTCGATCTCGGTCGAACGGAGCGCAAGCTTCCTGGGGAGGGACGGCCCGCGAAGACAAGGCCCCAAGGCGGCTAAAGGCCGTAATGGAGAATGGGGTCAGCACACTGTCCGTGCCTCCACAAAGGATCACATCCGCCTCCCCCAGGGCCAGAACCCGGGCGGCGCTGCCGATGGCCACGGTCCCGGTCGCACAAGCTGCGACCGGTGCGCCGATTGGGCCTTTAGCCTGAAAGTGGATGGATACATAGCATGCGGCCGTGTTGATCAGGGTCGCGGGAATGAGGGAAGGATTCACACCCTTAGCCCCTCGCTCCTGGAAAACCAAGCGCTGTTCTTCGATGATGCTGGTTCCGCCCAGCGCACTCCCGATTTCTACCCCGACCCGGGTGCGGTCCTCGTGCTCCAGGTCGAGGGAGGCCATGTGAAGGGCCTCGTTTGTGGCTGCCACGGCATAATGCGTGAAGGCTGCCAGCCGCCGTGCCTCCTTGCGGTCCAGGTAGTCCTCCGGATTGAATCCTCGGACCTTAGCAGCAATCTTGACCGGCAAATCCTCGGACATCAGCTCATCCAGGGTTGTGACCCCCGACTCGGCACGGATGAGCCTCTGCCATGTCGAGGGCAGGTCATTGCCCAGAGGCGAGATCGCCCCCATCCCGGTTACCACAATCGGTTGATGTGCCGCTTTCATGGTTGTCGATCCGCCTTCCTGGATGAGCCAGGCTGCAGGAAGCTGCGCCCGGCTGCTCTGCGAAGAGGACCCATGGGGCGATTGTAGCGCATCCTTTCCGTTGGGGTAACCGGTTTGGCTCTTGCAAGAGAGGGATTCCAAGATTCCCTGCCTGCCGGTCCACGTGCTCCCGGCACTCCAACGGATTTGGGTTGCCCGACCTGGCGGCCCGTCATGGCGAGGCGGGCTTTGGAGGAAAGAACCGTCGGGACGCAGGGCACGGCCTTCGGGCGCCTTCGCAGCTTGAAACGACGAGCGGATCTTCTGCAACCTGCTCGGGGGAAAATGCCGAGGAACCGCAGAAGAAACAGCGCCCAAAATTCCAGGGGACAGCCCGGAAATCCAGGCAGGATTTCAAACCGGGCGGAGGAGAGCAGCCGGCGGGGGGCGCAGAGCTGTCGGCACAGAGATTGGGCCGATTCCAGCTCGGCCGCGAGATGACACCCCGACCGATTTCGGCTGCTCTCTTCCACAGGAGGAAGGGGCGGTGCAGCAGGACGCGGGCCGGTTCCATGGATGCCGCAAGTAGGTGTTGGGCTCCTCCCAGAAGCACGAAACCCACACGGCCAGACGGGATCAGGAGGTCATGAGGATTCACGCAGAGGCAGCAGAGTCCGGTTCATCGCCTGAATGCTGTGGGAGCTGAACCGGCGGATCAGGCACGAGCGGCTCCGTTCGGGAGGTCTCCTCTCGGTCGGTTTGTGCCGCGGGCTCGAAAGGTCGGCGTAGGCGGGAGAGAACCGTGAGGGTCGGATCTCGGCCTAGCCGGACACAATGAGCCCCACCCCGATCAGGCAAAGCACGACGCCCAGCTTCTGGACTGTCTTGAGGTGTTGCTTGATAATCACCCGGGCCAGGAGAACGGTGATGGCGGGCGACATGGAGGAAATCACGGCGGCAAGCCCAAAGCGGGTCAGCTGCGACGCTAGCAAATAGAAAACGTTGCCCCCCGCGTCACAGATCCCGGCTGCGAACGGCAGCGGCGATTCAATCAACAATGGGGGGCGGGATCGGCCCAGCATCACGATGACCACCGCGAGAACAAGCTCCACGGCCTTCGAGATGACCAGGGGAAAAAAGAGGGATCCGAGCTGGACCTGAGCGATCAGGACGAAGAATCCCCCAAACCCTAGTCCCGAAAGGATGGCCAGAGCCAGCCCCTCTTGGTCTTGCCCCTCTGCAGGCCACCCGTGAATCATCAAGATCCCGGCCAGGCCGGCCGCGATTCCCAGCCACTTGATCCCCGCAAAGGGTCCCGATAAGATTGCATTGAGAGCCACTGGCAAGATCACGCTCACTACGGCCGAAGTCGGAGCGACTCGCGCCATCTCGGCCTTTGCGAGTCCCTGATACAGGGAGGCGATCCCGATCGCCCCGGCCAGGCCCGCCGCGGCACTCCAAAGGATTGATGAGCCGTCGGGCCAAACCTCGTTGCGGATCGCTGCCGCGATGCCGAGACAAATGAGACCCGACAGTGAGCCGATCGCAAGGATTTGAAATGGATTGCGTTGCCGCGTGGCAAGGCCGCCGAGAAAATCGCCGCCGCCCCAGACCGTTGCGGCGACCAGTGCCGACATCCCACCGAGCGCGTCCGCTGGGTTCATGCGATACCTTGATAGGGCGGCGGGCCCTTGCATGAGTGCTTTGAACCCGGCTCCGCCGGCGATGAATCGTCACACATGGATTCTCCTGGCAACGCTCCAGGCTCGATGGTCTTCAACGAGAGACAGAAGCGTTGGGGGTGGGGGGGAGAATCTGGGAGCTGGCGGAGGGGGACTGCCTCCCCATGCTTATAGGCCTGCCTTCTTCAGGATCTGCTCCACGTGAGCCACGGTCATCGGGTGGTTCCGATCACGATAGCGTTCGAACAGAGGCCGGGCCAGCCCCCGGGTCCACTCCTCCCCTGCCAGCGCCTCGAAGAGATGGCCTACGGCCCAGCGATTGCCGACGGTTTGTGCGAATCGTTCCACATTCGGCAGCACTTCGCGATAGGCGCTGGCGATGGCAATCTGAAAGAACTGGACCTGAATCGCCGGGTACCTCACCGTGGGCAATTCGAACAGCCGCTCCAGGCGGCGGCAGTCTTCGACCGGGATCCGCTTTCGCAAGAGCTGGAAGAAAAGGAGCACCTGTTGCGGGACCCAGCTGGAAATGGACTCGCGGCTGGGGAGGGTCCCACGTCGATAGCCATCCAGCTTGGCCTTAACATCGTCATACAGAACGGAGTCCAGCCGAGGCGCATTCTGCGGGTACCCGGGCTGGTAGATCCATTGGTTGATATCCACCCGGCGAACAGCCTCAGGCAATTCGCTCGTCAGGAAGGTCACAAACTCCTCCGTGCCCAACGATTGGAACCGGTACGTAGAGATGTATTTTTGGATGAAGGAGTCAAACGCCTTGCGACCCACGGCCTCCTCAAGTGCCACCAGGAACATGCTGCCCTTGATGTACGGCACTTGCGAATAGACCTCCTCCGGATCCATGCCGTCCTGGGAGAATTTCAAGCAGGTTTCTTTCGCATTCTCTCCAAAGCGGTGCATGTCTTCGAACAATTCGTTCAGCCCCACCACCTTGACGAGGTCGTTAAACTCGCGTCCATTGAGCACCTCGGTGATCCGCCCCTCGGCGTAGGTGGTCCATCCCTCGTTGAGCCAGAAGTCCTCCCAGGTGGCATTGGTCACGAGATTGCCGGTCCAGGCGTGAGCCAATTCGTGCGATACCACGTTGGTCCGGCTTCGGTCTCCTAGGACCACCAGAGGGCTCAGAAACGTCAAGCGTGGATTCTCCATGCCTCCGAAGGGGAAGGAGGGAGGCAGGACCAGGATATCGTACCGATCCCACAGGTACGGTCCGAGCAGTTGTTCCGCTGCAGCGAGCTTGGCCTCGTTCTCGGCGAACTCCCAGGCCGAGGCCTCGGCCATTTCCGGCTCCGCGTAGACTCCCGTGCGACTCCCAAGGCTCCGAAATTGGATGTCGCCCACGGCCAGAGCGAACAAGTAGGAGGGAATGGGTTGGTGCATGGTGAACTGGTAGCGGGTGCTCTTCCCCGCAGGCTCAACTCCGACGGCCTCGGCCGCCATCACAGCGGTCATGGGCTGGGGGACCTCCAGCTCGGCTTGGTAGGTAAACCGTACGGAGGGTGTGTCTTGACAGGGGAAGACAGAGCGCGCCTGAATCGATTGGCACTGGCTGTACAGAAAGGGGAGCTTGCCGCTCAGGGTCTGGCTGGGCTTCATCCACTGGAGGGCACTGGCATCCGGTGAAGTTCTGACCTCGATCGTGAACTCTCTGGCCTCATCCAGGTTCCTCAAGTGGAGGCGTTCGCCAAGGATCGCATCCCTGCGATCCATATCCCAGGGGAGATCGAGGCCATGGCTGGCGACACGATCGACGCGCAGGCCGCGGGTGTCCAGGAAGAAGGAGCCCGACACGGCGTTCTCCAGGGCGTAGTGTGCTTTGACGAAGAGAATATTCTCGGAGAAATCCGCTTTGATCGAAAGGTCTATGCGCTCGATTTTGCCCTGGGCCAGATCGGCGTAGGAGTGAGGATCATGAAATCCCATGTCTCGTTTCCTCTTTTCGAATCAGCTGCTGCCCGGCGCGGGCAACGCCCGCGGTCAAGTATAAGGCGAAACGCAGGCCCGGGACGGTCAGAGGCCTGGAGCGATACCGGACGAGGTCGCGAGTCCGCCCTGGGGACTCGTTCCTCCGCCAAGGACGAGGTCTTGGGGCCCTCGCATGAGGTGGTGGTAGAATTTGCCGCGGTCATCAGTCATTCCGGGTCCGCGGACCCGGCGGGCACGATGATAATTGAATCCATCCTTGACTTCATGGAGGAGAACGATGAGGGGAAAGGTTGCAAGCGTGTCGCTGTTGATGGTCGGGTTGATGATGGTGACGGGGTGCGGAGTCCGGACCACGATTAAGCACGTCCTCCTGGGCTCGCCGACCTCGAGCGCAAGCGCATCCGGGGTGTTCGAGGTGATCCTCCCGGATGGGACGAGCGTGCCGATGCCCCTCAGTACACTGAGGTCCCTCACCTATCAACAAATCACGTTGAGCGGAAATCACGAGGCCGGACCCAGCGTGACGGACGTGCTCTCGGCCGCTGGCGTCAAGGACTTTTCTCAGGTCACCGTAACCGGTGCGGGGGGAGCGAGCCGCACCCTGACTCGGGCCCAGCTCAACGATCAGGTCATCCTGAGTGTCAACAAAAGCAAGGGCACGGCGAAGCTGGCGGGCATGAGCATCCCGGAGCCGCAGTGGATACTGAACGTGAGCAAAGTTGCAGTAAAGTAGAGGCTCACTAGGCTTAGAGCCAAGAGCCAGGGCCAGGTCATCTTGGCCCTGCGGGAACACTTTGCTCTCCCCGTTTTCGGCAACGTTCTCCCACGCCGTGGCTGCTTGCCTTGTTGGCGGCAGGCAGGCCATGGCCGCCGGAGGGGGGTTCCGGCATGAAGGGTCCTGCCAAGAGCCCCCCAAGAATCGGCCCGCGCGCCGCCTGGACTGGATCCGGCTCGGTGTTGCGGCGCATTTTCTCCAATTCCATGCGGAACCTCGGTGACAGGAGACGCAGCGCTCGACAACCGCAGCGGAGGGGAGAGCATGACCCGAACCCTGATCCGAAACGTAGATGTGATTACGCTCGATGAAAAGGGCACCGTGCTGCGCCGGAGCTCGCTGGCCATAAGTGGCCGGACCATTGTGGGTGTCGGGCAGGCCCCAGCAGGTTTTGAGCCGGAGGAGATCGTCGACGCGGCTAATCATGTCGCCATACCAGCATTCTTTAACGCCCATTGCCACACGGCGATGGCCCTTGAGCGAGGCTGGGCCGAGGATTTGTCTTTTCCACGCTGGCTGAATGAGAGGATATGGGTGGCCGAGTCCGCGCTCCGCCCCGAGGATGTCTATTGGGGGGCTGCTCTCGCCGCCTGCGAGATGATTCGGGGAGGGACGGCGGGATTTAACGACCACTACTTCTACATGGATCAGGTGGCCGAAGTGCTTGAGCAATCGGGGATGAAGGCGAGCTTGGCCTCGTGCGTGTTTGGGATCGGTGATGAAAAGGAGATTGGAGCGAATCTAGAGGGCACGCTCGCGTTCATTGACCGCTGGCAGAATCGCGGTGATGGTCGCCTGCGCCTCTTTCTGGGCCCTCACTCCCCTTATATCTGTCCGCCTCCCTTCTTGGCGCGCGTGGCCGATTTGGCCCAGGCTCGAAAGCTAGGGATCCACCTGCACGTGGCCGAATCGCAGGAGCAAGTCGATAAGTCCCTGCGCGAATACGGTCGAACCCCGGTGGAGCATCTTGAGAAACTCGGCGTTTTGAACGCGCCGGGCGGTTGCATCGCCGCCCATTGTCTGGTCGCGAGCGATCCAGACCTGGATATCCTGGCCCGACATCGGGTCACCGTGGCTCATGCCCCGGTCACCTACTTGAAGCTAGCCATGGGGGTCAATAATCTGGCTCGCTTTCGGGCCAAGGGCGTGGACGTCGCTATCGGGACCGACGGCCCGGCGTCCAACGGGGATCTGGACATGCTTGTTTCCCTGCGTCAGACAGCCGTCCTCCAGAAGCACGTGCAGGCAGATCCTCGGGCGGCGCCTGGGGATCTGGTGTTGCGGATGGCAAGCCAGGCCGGGGCTAGGGCCGCAGGCTTTGCCGATTCGGGGGTGATTTCCTCGGGGTCTGCCGCCGACATCGCCCTTATTGACATGGACCGCCCGCATCTGCTCCCGCGCCATGACTTGGTCGCCAATGTAGTCTATTGCGCCAAGGCGGCGGATGTGACCCACCTGATGGTCGACGGCCGATGGCTCTATCGGCAGGGCGAGCTGCTGACGCTGGACGAGGAGAAGATCAAAGCCGAGGCGGAGCGGCGGGCCCTGACCTTGGTCGGAAGGGGCATGCACCAAGTCAGGGAATACCAGGGCTGAAGGTGCTACCCGGATCTGGTGGCGCCTGTCTTCGCTTGCGGAAGAGCCGGGCCCTGGATCCCGCGTGAGTCCGGGGTGAGAGTGCGGATAGTGCAGACCAACGGGGGGGTGGCGCCGGTGAGGCAAATGGGATTCGCCAACTCGCGATAGAAGTTGCGGATTTCCGCGGCCGCATGGGAGCTGACGAGGTGACGGTTGCAAGATGTCGGCTCTCCTCTCAGCACATGCCCCGGCGTTCTCCTGGTTCTCCTGGATTCGCTGGCTTCCTGGGCTCACACGGAGCCTGCGCTGATCTCAGCGGGTCCTCGCTGGACCGAGCCCTGCGGGTGTCCCCGGCCGCTAGCCCTGACGTGCTCCCCTTCTCGCCCTTTCGAATTGTTGCGACTTGCCGGATGGCCATTCGGCCGAGCCCGCCTGCAACCTCTCTCTCCCTGGGCCCTTGGGTTGGCTTGATTGGCAAACTCCGACACTGCTTGGATCCCAGCGCTAATTCCTGAGACACCTTGCCGCAGCGGGGGCCCTCGCCGCATCCAGACCCCAGCCCTTGAAGATCCGGGCCGACCAAGTGGTCGTCCCTTTTCGCCCGCGAATCCATAGCCGTTTTCAAGCGGCAATGTCCGACACGATCCTTGAGTGGTGGACGCTTCTTCCTGCCGGCATTAGAATGGCTTGGTTGCCGGCGTGCCATGCTGAGTGGGTGCCTCGCCAGCGCACGAGAGGCAATGCTGGGTCTCGGCCCGGAGGAACGGAATGGGCGATTTCTTCGGCAAGGGAAAGGTTGCCGTCCTCAAAACGACCCCCGCCACGGTGTTCGGTGATGTGGAGCGCGTAATGACTCTGGCGGGGGTGGAACAGGCCTTGCCCAAGGATGTCCCCACCGGTTTGAAGATCAACATATCCTGGCAGACTTGGTACCCCGCCTGCTCCACGGAGCCTTGGCAACTGGAGGGTACGATCCTGGCATTGCGCAAGGCTGGCTATTCCAACCTTGTCGGCATCCACAATGACACTGTGGTGGTCGACACCCGCGTTGGCGAGTTCAACAACAAGCACAAGTTCGTCACGGACAAGTACGGGGTCCCGTGTATCTATTTGTATGAGCAGAAGTTCGAATGGTTCCGCTACGTGCCCCAGCGGCCCTTCTTGGTCCTGGATAAGGTTTACCCGGACGGGGTCTATATCCCCAAGGAGCTCCTGGGCAAGAACATGGTCCACCTTCCTACGGTTAAGACGCACGTATTCACGACGATCAGCGGAGCCATGAAGAACGCCTTTGGGGGCCTCCTGCACCGACAGCGCCATTGGACCCATGGCGTAATCGACGACGCCCTGGTCGATCTTCTGATGATCCAGCAAGAAATCCACCCCGGTCTCTTTGCCGTCATGGACGGCACGTTTGCGGGCGATGGTCCTGGACCGCGTGCGATGCGCTGGCATGTCAAGGACATCTTGCTGGCCTCGGCCGACCAGGTAGCTATTGATGCGATCTCAGCCAAGCTCCAAGGTTTCGACCCCATGAGCTTGCGGTTCATTCGCAAAGCAGACGAATTGGGTCTAGGGGTCGGCGATCCCGGGCGAATTGAGATTCTCGGCTACGACATCAACCAGGAGCCCAATTGGAACTTTCGCCGCGAGGACACCTTCGCTTCTCGTGGCCAGAGGATGATCTATCATGGCTGGCTCCACTTCATGGAGCCGCTCCTGCTGCGCTCGCCGCTTGTGCCCTGGTCCTACTTTGCCAGCAACTTCTATCACAACGTCTATTGGTATCCCTTTGTGGGTCGAAAGCGAGTCCGCGAGGCCCTGCGGACGGCCTGGGGGAAACTCTTCCGGTCCTACGGGGATGGGCAAGTCGTGATGCCGGGCATGGAGCCAAAGACGGTGGTCCAGGCGCTCCTTGGGCTGGGCGTGGTCGCCGCATTGGTCGTCTTGGCGGTATTGTTCCTGCGCTAGCCGACCCCGAACGAATCAAATTCCCGCCCGTCAATCTCTTGTAGTGCGTTTGGAAATGGTCCTGGCCCGACCCGGGGAGACAGTCCGCGGCTGCAAGCTCGGGGGTGGGGCACGATGGCAGACCCTGCGCAGCTCCAGCAAGATCCTGTGGAGATAGATTTTCCCTCCTCTTCCGGCACGGCGAGGGCTCGCCTCCCCAATTTGCGCAACGGGTTGATGATTGGATTTGGCCTCGGGATCCTGGTGACCCTCGGCTTGGCTTTCTGGTCAGACATCTCGGCATTACGGTTGACGCTGAATCGGTTCGCTTGGGAAATCTTCCCTCTGGCCTTGATGTGCACCTTGTTCAACTATGTTCTCCGGTTTGTCAAATGGCACTTTTACGTCCGCTGGCTGGGCGTGACCAACCTCCCGGCGTGGCGCAGCGCACAACTATTTGTGGCCGGGTTTCCGCTGGCCGTCACGCCAGGCAAGGTGGGAGAGGCGCTCAAGGCGTATTGGCTCAGTGAATGGACGGGTTTCCCTTTTGCCAGCGGCCTTCCTATCGTGATTGCGGAGCGTATCAGCGACGGCCTAGCAGTCCTAATCCTGTCGCTATTGGGCGTAATCGCCTACCCGCGCTTGTGGCCAGGGTTCCTGGCGGTTCTGGTTGCTCTATTGGGCGTGGTGATCGTTTCTCAGATTCGACCTCTGGCCCTCTGGATTCTCTCCCGGCTAGAGAAGATCCCGGTTCTGGGCGCAAGAATGCATGCTCTGTACCAGTTTTATGAAGCCAGCTACTGGTTGTTTCGACCGGGGCCGACCCTGATTGCGGTCAGCCTGGGGACGGTATCCTGGCTCGGTGAGGGTGTCGGTTTCTTCCTGATTCTCCGCGGGCTGGGGATGCCCAGTACCATCACCACCCTCGTGGTGGCTGTCTTTGTCCTTGCGTTTTCGACCGTCGTAGGTGCGGTTTCCACCCTGCCAGGCGGATTGGGCGCCGCGGAAGCCAGCCTCACTGGCCTTTTGCTTGTGACGCTCGCCCCGCCGCATGCTCTGGCTGCCGCGGCCACCCTTCTGGTCCGGCTGGCGACGCTCTGGTTCGGCGTTGGGCTCGGCCTGCTGGTCTGGGCGGCAAGCCCCTCGCTCTGGCACAGACCGGTGAGGAATGGAGAGACTTCGAATCTGGCGCGTTGACCTGCATGCCCACTGCTATCGATCCAAGGACTCGCTCACCCGCCCCGAGCAGTTTGTGGCCGCCGCGCGCCGCGCGAAGCTGGACCGGATTGCGGTCACCGACCACAATTCTCTCCAAGGGGCATTGGAGCTGACCCACCTCGCCCCGGATCTGGTCATTCTGGGCGAGGAGGTGATGACCTCCCAAGGCGAGTTGCTTGGCTACTTTCTCCGGGAAGAGGTTCCGGCCGGTTTGAGCCCACGCGAGGCCATCTCCCTCATCCGGGCTCAGGACGGCGTCGTCAGTGTGGCGCATCCTTTCGATCGTTTCCGATCCGGGTCCTGGCGCGAGGCGGATCTCCTCGAAATCCTGCCCTGGATCGATGCGGTCGAGGGGCTGAATGCGCGCTGCGTCTTTCCCGGAGGGAATCTCCGGGCCAGAAGGTTTGCCGCCCGCCATGGTCTTGAACAAACGGCGGGAAGTGACAGCCATTATCCCGGGGAAGTGGGGCGGGCCGGGCTTTTGATTGAGCCTTTCGATCACGCCGGTCAGTTCCGAGAGCACTTGCGGGGCGCGCATGTCTTTGGGCGTGCTTCGCCACCTTGGGTTCACCTCCTTTCGCGATTAGCCGCGTTGAAGAAGCAGGCACAGCTGGAGGGCGGCGGACGCCACCCTGAAGGAGGAGATCTTACTCTGCCGAAGGGGACCGGCCGAGGACGCTGAGCCCCTCTCCGAAAGGCGCGCCAAGAGGGCTGATTGACGTTGGTGTTTGCGAGCAAACTCATACCCTGGGGCGCCGCGCCTTGGGTATCCTAGGGTGAAGGACGGCTTGGGCGCGTTCTGCCCTGGGCGTCTGGGATCCGCTGGGCCCCGGGTAGAAAGGGTCGTCGGGTCCGAACTGAGGAGGCTTCCATGCAACGCAAGGACCAGATCGAACGCATGAGGACGGAGCGGTTTGACCTGTTGGTGATCGGGGGCGGAGCCACAGGCTGTGGGGTTGCCCTGGACGCCGCCTCCCGGGGATTGAAGGTGGCCCTGGTGGAACGCCAAGACTTTTCCGAGGGTACCTCTTCGCGCAGCACCAAGCTCGTCCATGGAGGGGTGCGCTACCTCGAGCAGGCGATCCTGGGCTTCGATATGGGGCAATTCAATCTGGTGCGCGACGCCTTGCACGAACGCGCCGTGTTGCTGCGGCTTGCCCCTCATCTTGCGCGCGCCATCACTCTGATCACCCCGCTGTATAAGCTCTGGGAGGCTCCTTACTACTGGACCGGGCTGAAGATGTACGACGCGCTCTCGGGCAAGGCAAGCGTCGGGCCCAGCAGCTTTCTCCCCAAGCGGGAGGCGCTTGAGCGCATGCCCACCTTGCGGCAGAAGGGCTTGGTCGGCGCCGTGCTCTACTACGACGGCCAATTCGACGACGCGCGTATGAACGTGAGCATTGCGCTCACGGCCATCGCTCAAGGCGCAGCCGTGGCAAACCACGTCGAGATCACGGGTCTGATCAAGGAACGAGGGAAGGTGGGGGGGGCCCAAGTGCGCGACGTCCGCGAGGGCCAGATTTTCGAGGTGAAGGCTCGCAGCTTAGTCAATGCGACCGGCCCGTACACCGATGCCGTCCGCAAGATGGATGACCCTGCCGTTGCGCCCATGGTCAGTGCGAGTTCGGGTGTCCACATTATCCTGGACGGATCCTTCATTCCCCGCGGGACCGGCATGCTCATCCCCAAAACGGAAGACGGACGGGTGGCCTTTGCACTCCCTTGGTTGGGCCAAGTCTTGGCCGGAACCACGGATAACCCGGCCACAGTCAGCGATCACCCGAAAGCGACGGAAGAGGAGATCGAGTACATTCTTCGCCATCTGAGGCGCTACTTCGAGGGCGAGATCACCCGCGAAAAGATCAAGGCCGTTTGGTGCGGCCTGCGGCCTCTGGTCTCGGATCCCAAGGCGGGCGGGACCGCAAAGCTTTCTCGCGATCACGTCGTCGTTTGCAGCCCGTCCGGTCTCATCACAATCACCGGCGGCAAATGGACAACCTACCGCAAGATGGCAGAGGACTGTGTCGACCAGACGCTCAAGCTCAGCAGTCTTCAGGCCATGCGAAAATGTCAGACCAACGATCTCCCCTTACTGGGCGGGGCTGGCTACGACTCCGGAAACGGGGCAAGGCTTGCGCAGAATTTCGGGCTGGAGCGGGATGTCGCGGACTACCTGAATCAGGCCTATGGCGACCGGTCGGAAAGCGTGGCCAAGCTGTCCACTCAGGGCTACTCCGGCCGACTGGCTCCCGGATACCCTTACCTGGAGGCCGAGGTCCTGTGGGCGGTGCGAGAGGAACTGGCACAGACGCCCATGGATGTCTTGGCCCGTCGGATCCGGCTGGCCTTCCTCGACACCTCGGCGGCAAAGACGGCCCTGCCCAAGGTCTGCGAGTTGCTCTCCAAGGAGTTCGCCTGGGATCCGGCGCGGCGAACCCTCGAGGAGCAGCAAGCTCGGGAGCGGCTCGAGCAGTCCCTTTGAGGGGGCCCAAAGGAAAATCCGGCGGCGGGGGGCGCAACAGGTTCCCCCGTCGGACAATCTCGGCCTCCTTCGTGGCCGGAACACCCGGTCGAGGCACTATGCGGACCGCAGGCAGTGGCCACCCGCAGACCGGATGCCGGGGGAGACCTGCGGTCTGGATTGTTCGCGCCGGGCGACGCAGAGCCAACACGCTTCCGAAAGGGCCTCCATCTTCGAAGGCGGGCCGGACAAGCCAGGGAATTAGGACCGGGGCAGCCCCGCCAGCCCATGGAATCCTTTCCTCTGGAGCAAGAGGCGTGCGGGTATAATCCTCGACCTATGGCCGCCCAACCGGTCTTGCCGCGATCGCCCACAACGCGTGCGGTTTGGCCCAATCTGATTCGGGTTGCCCTTCGGGCGATGGCCGCCACCCTGGCGGCCGCAGTCTCGCTGCTTGTCACATCTGCCATCGGCCTGGGCCTCTATCAATCCGCGTACAACGGCCGCATTTATCTGGGGGTCTCGGTCGGCGGGATGGACCTATCTGGCCTCACGGCTGAGCAGGCCGCCGAGCAACTGCTTGCGGGCACTTCCTATCCCCAGAAGGGTGCCATCACTTTCACCGATGGCCGTCAATCCTGGAGCGCCTCCCCCTCGCAGCTGGGGGTTTCAATCGATTTCATGGGAACCTTGAACCAGGCCTTCCGCGTGGGGCGATCTGGCGATCCGTGGGTCGATCTGGTGGATCAAGCTACCGCGCGATTCTTCGGGCGGAGCCTGCCTGTGATCATGCAGTACGATGCCGGCAGCGCTCAAGCCTTCCTGCAACGGATTGCATTGCTCCTGAATCGGCCCAGGGTCGAAGCGGGCCTGCGCATCAACGGCATGCAGGTGGAGGCGTGGCCTGGCCAAGTGGGCCGACAGGTTGATATTCCATCCACCCTTTCGCTTCTGGCGGTCCCCCTTGAAAGTATGACCGACGCCACGATTCCGCTGGTCACCCAACAGAGCGCGCCCTTGGTGCTGGACGCTTCGGCTCAGGCCCAGACGGCGCAGGCCTTGATTTCGGAACCGTTCCACGTCGTGTTGCCTCAAGCCCTCGCTGGGGATCCGGGGCCCTGGACCTGGTCGCCCGAGGATTTGTCCTCCATGCTCACCTTCCGCGAGGTGAATGCCGGCAGCCGCGTCCAGTATGCTCTGGCGCTGGATAATGGGCGGCTGGTTGCGTTCCTGGACTCCCTGGCCCCGAAGCTCGGGCGGCCGCCTCAAAACCCGCGCTTCCACTTTGATACAACCACTGGGCAGTTGGTGCTCGTGCAGCCCGGAGTGAAAGGCCGCAGCCTGGATCTTGCGAAGTCGGTCTCGTCAATCCAGGCAGCCGTCGCGGCTGGTCAGCACCAGGCCTCATTGGTTCTTGCCTATGCGGATCCCAAGGTGAGTGATAGCGCCACCGCGGCCAGTTTGGGAATCCGGGGCCTCCTTCCCAATGGGCTCCAATGGACCAGCTTCAAGGGGTCGAGCGACGCCCGCATCCACAACATTGAACTGGCGGCCAGCAAGTTTGACGGAGTCCTTGTGGCCCCTGGCGAGGACTTCTCGATGGCGCAATACCTGGGGGACGTGAGCTTCGACACGGGCTACGACCCGGCCCTGATTATTGTCGGCAGCCGGACGATCCTCGGTGCAGGCGGAGGGGTCTGCCAGGTGAGCACCACTCTCTACCGAGCGGCCTTTATGACGGGATTTCCTATCACCGAGCGCTATCCACATGCGTATCGCGTCTTGTACTACGAAAACTTCGATGGGCCTGTGCACCTGGGCCCCGGATTTGACGCGACGGTCTTTGTCCCCCAGGTTGACTTTCGATTTCTCAATGACAGCCCTTACTGGATACTAATGGAGACCGATGTCGATCGGGTCGCAGGCCGTTTGACCTGGAGCTTCTACTCCACCTCCGATGGCCGCGTTGTCGGCTATAAAACTTCCGGGCTGATCAATGAGGTGGACCCCCCGGCGCCAAAGTGGGTCGAAACCCCGAGCCTGAGCCAACCGTGGCAACAGGTGGATTGGGCTGTCCAGGGGGCGGATGTCTATGTCACGCGGACAGTCACCTTGGGAAGTCAAGTGAGGATTGATCATTTCAATACGCACTACATGGCCTGGGCCGCCGTCTGTCAGTACAGTCCTGGCAACCCGCATGCCGATGGAGATCCCTGTCCGCCGAAGTAACCTTGGGAGGCATCTGCCTCGCGACCTCGTGCCGAGGCCGTTTCATCCTGGTTCGATGTATCCACTTGGAGAGGATCGTATGATCTCGCCTGATTTGCTGGAAATCCTGCGTTGCCCAAACTGCGTTCAGACCAAGGAGGGCCTCCTCAAACTCGTCAAAGACTCGTGGCTGGTGTGCCAGGAACCCGGATGCGGTCGCAAGTACCCCATTCGGGATGACATTCCAGTGATGCTGATCGAGGAGGGCGACCGCTGGGTGAACGTGCCGGAACAGGACCTGCCGGTCCCGCCACCCGCCGCCTGAGCCCCCGTTGCATTTTCTCCCCGGCCGCGTCCGGTTCGCTCACTCCGCGATGGCCGGGTTAGAATGGCGGCCATGTCCAGCCTCTCGAGGCGCGAATTCCTTCAACTCACGGGCGTGGCGCTCGGCAGTCTTGCGTTCACTCCCTGGCTGGGAATTCCTGGTGATTCTTCCGATGGGGTGTCGTTGGCGCGCGCCACACGGTTCGGGGTGGGGATCCAGGACAACCCGGATCCAAAGGCCCCTCTGGTTCGCCGGTTGAACCGGGACGAAGTCGTGCCGGTGTTGGAAGAGGTGATTGGTCCGAATGGACCGGCGGGGAACCCGCGTTGGTTCCGTTTGCGGGACGGATTTGCCCATACGGCCTTTCTCCAGCCGGTTCGCGATGCCCTCAATCTTCCCCTGGAAACTGTCGAGGCGCCAGGCCGTTTGGCCGAAGTAACGGTCCCGTACACCCAATCTTTCGAGAGGGCCGACCCCTCCAGCCGGCCCCTTTATCGGCTGTACTACAGCGCGGTCTTCTGGGTAGTGGGTATCGGACAGGGAGCGGATGGCGAGCCCTGGTACACCCTCTTTGACGAGCGCCTCAACATGCGGTTCTACGTGCACGCCGCAGACTTGCGGGCGTTTCAGCTGGGCGAACTCGATCCCCTCTCTGCAGAAGTCCCCCTGGAGCAGAAAAGGGTTGAGGTCGATCAAGCTCAGCAATGTCTGACCGCCTTTGAGTCGGATCGGTCGGTGTTTACGACAACGATTTCCGCCGGGAGGTATCGGGCGAATCCCTCCGGCCAGGAGGACAAGACCTGGACTCCCGTCGGTCGGTTTGCGGTATTCCAAAAGATGCCGAGTCGGCACATGGGAGATGGGAGACTCACCAGCGACATTGAGGCCAACGAGTATCCGGGGGTTCCCTGGGTCTCGCTCTTCACCATCAGCGGAATTGCCTTCCATGGCGTCTACTGGCACAACGATTTTGGTCGGCCGAGGAGTGACGGGTGCATCAACATGCGGCCAGCGGACGCCTTGTGGATCTACCGCTGGGTGCGACCGATTGTGCCCCTGAGCTTCTTCTCGGAGCAACAGCTTGGCACTCCGGTCCTCGTGACAGGCTGACCGCGGCCGCCCCGCCGGTCTGCCCTCCCGTTATTGGCCGGGAGAATCCGACTCGCGGCCTGCGGGGTCCCGGGGGGCGGGCGCGCGGGATCAGAGGTTCGGATCTCCTCGCCTCTTCCCCTCGGGTTGGGGGGAATCCGAGCCTGCAACGGATTGGAGACATAATGCTGCGTTCGGTCCTGCTCAACCTGTCGACTGCCAAGTGGTCTCGACGCTTCGTCACCGAATCCCGAGTCGCCCGGCGCGTTGCCTCGCGATTTGTGGCCGGGGAGACCTTCCCCGAGGCCATCCGTCCCATTCGCGACTTGAATGCCCGCCGGATCGCTGCCACAGTGGATCACCTCGGGGAAAGCGTGGCGACAAACGAGGACGCCGTCCGTGCCACGGAGGAGTATCTCGGCTTGCTCGAGGCGATCTCCCAAGCGGATGTCTGGGCGAATGTTTCGTTGAAACTCTCGCAGCTGGGGCAGCAACTCTCGCGCGAGCTGTGCGCGCTGAACCTGAAGAAGATCCTCGACCGGGCGAGGCAGCAGGGAATCTTTGTCCGCATGGATATGGAGGATTCGCCCTGGGTGGATCCCACCCTGGAGCTTTATGAGCAGATGCGGACCCTGGGGTATGACAACGTGGGAGTGGTCATTCAAGCTTACCTCTACCGGAGCCAGCAGGACGTGGAAGAACTGCTCTCCAAGCTGGCGCGCATCCGACTTTGCAAGGGGGCCTACAAGGAACCCGCCGAGATCGCCTTCCCGAACAAGCGCGACGTGGACAAGAACTATTTGGCCCTGGCAAGAAGGCTCCTGGACGCCAGCCGAGAGGCGCGTCTCCCGGCGGACCTGGGTCGCTGCATTCCTCCGCTGGCCGCCATTGCGACTCATGATGAGAGAATCATCCGTGCGGTGGCACAATATGCCCGTGAACACGACATCGCCCGCGACCAGTTCGAGTTTCAGATGCTCTATGGTATCCGGCGCGACCTGCAGGAATCTCTGGCGGCGGAGGGCTACGCCGTCCGGGTCTATGTCCCCTACGGGACCGAGTGGTACCCGTATTTCATGCGAAGGCTGGCCGAGCGGCCGGCCAATCTGTGGTTCTTCATCTCCAATTTCATCCGCAGATAGACCCAGGGGACGAGCGATCCCATGGACCCCGCAGGGAAGATTGCCCTGGTGACAGGATCCGCGCGGCGGGTCGGAAGAGCGATCCTGCTGGCTTTGGCCGACGCCGGTGCGGATGTCATCCTGCACTACCACAGCAGCCCCGAGGCTGAGGTGGAAGCCACGCTGCTGCAGGTGCGCAGACTAGGCCGCAGGGCAGTTTGTTTCCAAGCCGATTTGAGCCAGCGGGGCGAGATTGAGCGTCTTTTCCAACAGGTTCGAGAAGCCTTCGGCCGGGTGGATATCTTGGTGAATTCCGCCGCAGTGATGGAACCCGGGGACGTCCGCGAGCTTGGCGAGAGAGACTGGGACCGAATCATGGATACGAATCTCAAGGCCCCGTTCTTCTGCTCCCAGGAAGCGGTGCGACTCATGGGCCCCCAGGGAGGGGTGATTGTGAACATCGCCGATGTGGCGGGTCTCCAGGCTTGGGCTCACTACCCGGTTCACTCGATTAGCAAAGCCGGGGTCCTGATGCTCACCCAAGTGCTGGCCAAGGCGCTCGGCCCGGCGGTGCGCGTCAATGCGGTGGCTCCCGGCCCGGTCGCCATGCCGGAGGCAATGGGCCTGGTTCGGTGGGAACGGGTGGCTCACCATTTGACCCTTCAACATGCTGGCCATCCGGAGGATATTGGGCGAGCCGTGCTGTACCTCGTTCGAGAGGATTTTGTGACCGGTACGACCCTCGTCGTGGATGGCGGCGCGCACATCGCCTAGTATCGGGGCCGCCTACCGGGAGCGGGAAAGTGTCCTTCTCCAGCCCCCGGCATGGTGGACGTGTGCCGCAACGGCGTTGACCACAGGGGAGGGCTTCCGTGTCAGCGGAAATACAGCGGATCGTGGCACGCCTGACCCAAGAGGGGGAAAGGACTTGCGATTTCTTTGGGGTGCTTTCACCCGGAGACCTGGACCAGCAGGTCTACAGCGACGGTGCCGCTTGGAGGGTGAAGGATCTCCTGGCCCACTTGGCCGCGACCGAGGCCACGGTATTGGACGCAGTCCAAGGCTTCCTGGCTGGAGGGCCCGGGCTCCCAGGCAACTTCGACCTGGATTCTTTCAATGAGAGCGAGGTGGGCCGACGATCTAAGGTATCCCCGGGGGCCCTGCTGGACAGGTTCTCGGCCGATCGCCGGGACCTGGTCCAGGTAGTGCAGAGTCTCGGCGAGGCAGACCTGGATCGACCGGGTCGTCATCCTTGGCTGGGATGGACGACCCTCGGTGAAGTCCTGAAGCTCGTGTACCGCCATTCCATGCTCCACATGCGAGATGCGCGTCGGGCGCTGAGCAGCCGGAACCCCGTGCCCTCGAGCGGGGCTCGGCCTCGGGCTACGGCCCGCCTCGAGAAGGAGTCCTCCCGGAATCAGGGTTTGATCCTCTTCCTGAAAGCATCTCATGCCCGGTCCTGGCCGCGCCTGCAGGTTTTGGCTCGCGATCACCCGGAGGCTTTGGTCTACCCGGGAGATCCGAGCTGGCGGATTCGCGAGGTATTGGCTCACCTGGCGGATGCCGAGGAGGGAATGCTTGGGCAGGCCAGGCGAGTTGCCCGTGGCGAGGCAGCGCTTCCGGAGGGCTTCGACTTGACTCGCTGGAATCGGCGCGCTGTGGAGAAGAGAGCGGCCAAGACGCCGGAGGAGCATCTTCACGAAATCGAAGCCAGCTTTCAGCAATGGATTGATTTTGTCGCCTCATTGGACGAACCGAGGTTGGAGACGCGAGGGATCAGCGCGGAAGGCACCCGGCTGACCGTCGAGGAGTTTGCTCGGCAGGCCGCGCAACACCGCCTGGACCATGTCGCAGACATGGAACAGGCTGCCCACTCTTCCGTCTGAGACTCTGCATCTGTCGGCCTCGGAGATGATCGAGCCAGGAAACATCCCTGGGGACCGCTGGCCGCAGGCCGTGAGGCCACCTCGCTCCTTCCTCCGGAGCAACGGGAACCCCCTTCCTTGGGTGGCCCCGGAATCGCGGAATCGCGACCCTGCAATGCTATAATCCTCCCACCTTGCCGCGGATCGGAAGGGGCGAGCCGGAGCACTCGGGGTTCCCGTGGCTTCTGGGCAGCGGAGTTCCCTTGCGGGCTCGGCTCGCCCGGAGTCATTGGGATCCTCTGCGTGGACGCAACCAGAATCTTTGACGTGTACACGGGACCGCTTCCCTCTGGTGGGGGAAGCCTCCAAAGTATCTTGCGGGACACGGACCACTTGCTAGGACGATTCGGCGAAGCCGCTTGGCTCTGGGCCGAGGCGAAGGCCCGTATGGGTTTCTCTCTGCGTCCGGATGCCGACCGCGTCTGGGCGATGTTGCAGGGGGGAGGCTGGGTCGTGCTTCACGACTTGCGCGAGTCCTCTCCCTCTCTGGGGCGCACTCAGGTCGTGCGCCTGGATCGCCAACCCCTGGGCCTCTTGCTCATTCCTTTTGGAGTAGCCGCCGGCCTGCAGGTGATGGAGGGTCCCCAGGCTGGGATGCTCATCCTCTCCACCTACGCGCTGGGGGACTCGGCTCCGGAACAGATTCTTCCGGTAGAGGACCGAGCCATCGCATTTGATTGGTCATCCCTGGGATAGGGCAGGAGGCAGTGGCGTCCGTCGGGAAGGTCCAAAGTGAGCCGATGGCTGGCGCCTTCATCCGGAGGCGAAGCGGCTTGACGGCCGCCCACGGAAATGGCTTGCCCTTGGTGGGCACAGCCGGGGTCGAGAGCCTCGGGAGGCGGATTTCAGGTTGCCGCCCGGCTGGGGCGGAGAGCTTCACGACCTCGACCCAGGTTCTTTCCCACGAATTGGGAGCAGAAGGCCGCCGGCGCTGGTTCGGTCCAAGGCCCGGCAACAGCCTGGGGCTCCTATCTCAGGCCCTGGTTCCAAGGGTGTTTCCCTCCCCCGCCGCGTGGATTGGCTCATGACTGAGTTTCTGAACCTCTTGTCGGTGGAAGAAGTGCGGTCACGGCTTCTTGACGGTGTTCGACCATTGCGGGCCGCAGAACGACTGGCCACGCCAATGGCGCTGGGGCGGGTGACCTCGGCGGAGGTGCTTGCCCTTGAGGCGATGCCCTCGTTTGCACGCAGCGAAGTGGACGGATATGCCGTTCGAGCCCGAGATACTCACGGCGCCAGCGCCGCGCTGCCCGCCTATCTCCGGCTCATTGGGGAGGTTCCCATGGGTCGCCCCGCGTCGATTGCGGTGGCGCCCGGCCAGGCCGCTGGGATCCACACCGGAGGTCAGATTCCGGAAGGTTCTGACGCCGTGATCATGTTGGAAGACACGCAAATCTCACGCGAAGGGGAAATCGAGATTCTCAAGCCTGTCTCCTTTGGCGAGAATGTGCTGCGGGTGGGAGAGGATGTCCAGCCTGGGCAGGTCCTCTTGCCTTCTGGCCAGCAGCTTCGCCCGCAAGATGTCGGCGGGCTCATGGGAGCGGGCGTCCTGACGGTCGAAGTCGTGCGTCGCCCTCGCGTGGCAATTGTTGCTACGGGGGATGAAATTATCTCCCCGGAACGCAAGCCGACGGTTGGCCAAGTGCGGGATATCAATTCATACATCCTTGAGGCGATCGTTAAGGAGGCGGGTGCCGAGTCCGTGGGCTATGGGATTGTGCCGGACGACTACCAAGAGCTCAAGTCGGTCTGCCAACGGGCCCTGTTGGAGTGCGATGGTCTCGTGATCTCGGCCGGGTCTTCGGTGAGCGCTCGGGACATGACCGCTGGCGTGGTCGCTGAGATCTCTCGCCCAGGGATTATCGCCCATGGGGTTGCTTTGAAGCCCGGCAAGCCCACCTTGGTTGCCCTGCACGAAGGCAAGCCGATTCTTGGCTTGCCCGGCAATCCGGTCAGTGCAACCGTGGTCGCTAGGCTTCTGCTCATCCCTGCCGTGATGCGCCAGCTGGGTCGCCGCGGCCTTCCCCGGCGACCGGGCCTGCGATTAAGGGTGACCCACAACCTGGATTCCCAGACCGGTCGCGAGGATTTCATCCCTTGTCGGCTGGTCCAACGCGAAGGAGAAGAGTGGGCGGACCCGGTTTTTGGCAAATCGAATCTGATCTTCACTTTGGTCCGGGCTGACGGGCTGCTGGTTGTCCCCGGTGACGCAAATGGCGTGGCCCAGGGCGAATGGGTTGAGTTCCTGCCCTTCGATGTCTAGGAGGCATGGGCTCCCTGGAGGAGCCTCCCGTTCATCCGTGGCAAGAGGAGAGACGTGACTCGCGTTCGTTGGCGCGTTAGTTCCTCGCTTGCCCTGGGCTTCGCCGCGGGAGCCGTCTTCCTCGCGGGATGCCTCGGCCGCTTGCCGCTTAAAGGCTTAGCCGACCAGGCACCGGAGCCCACCGTGAGGCCGGTGACAGCCAGCCCATCTCCGTCCGAGATTCCCAGCCCAACGGAAACACCAGAGATTTTGCCGAGTCTAACCCCGACCCCCCAGGCCACTCTGCCCGCTGTCCTGTGCGCCCCTCCGCCGACGTACACGATCGGGAGCTATCAGATGCTGGCACCGATTCTCCTCTATCACCATGTGGGGGAGGAGCAGTTGCAGTCGGGAAACGTGTCGACTTCTCAATATGATGTCACCCCCGCGAATTTCGAATCCCAGCTCAAGATCCTGCGGGAGTTGAGCTACCACACGGTGTGGGTAAGCCAGATTGCCTCCGCTTTGCTCGGGCATGGAACCCTGCCGCAGCGGCCCATCGCCATCACCTTCGACGACGGATGGGCAGACGAGTACCAGACGATTTTTCCTCTGTTGCAAAAATACGGAGATGTGGCGACCTTCTACATCCCCAGCACCTATCCGGGGGCCCCGGGGACGGTCACTTGGGCCGAGCTGAAGGAAATGGCTTCTGCGGGCATGGAGATTGGTTCCCATTCGCGCACGCACGGACACCTTCCCCTGATGGACCACGCTCAGGCCTGGGCTGAGATCCGTCTCTCCAAGGTCGACTTGGAAAAAGAGCTGGGGGTCACGGTGGCAACATTTGCGTATCCCTATGGAGAGACCTCGAAGAGCGTGTTCGGTATGGTCCACCAGGCCGGGTACCTTGCGGCGGTGAACCTCGGAAACTCACCCGTGCAGGGCCTCAGCAACCTCTTCTATTTGAATCGCATTGAAATTGAAAGCAACGAATCGTTGGCCGCGTTTCTGAAAGTCCTGCCCTGGCGCGGACAAGGCACGGCCCTTTGCCCGGGTGGATGACGCGGGGAGCCATTCTGCTCCTGCCTTGAGGCTCAAGAAGAGAATGTCTGTTCGCAACGTTTACCTCCACGATATCCCTCTTGAGGAAGCCCAGGCCCTCTTCCAGCGTAGGCTGGAAGAGGGAGGGTGTTGGGCCCCGCTGCCCGGAGAGGAGATTCCTCTTGACCAGGCGCTCGGGCGCGTCACGGCGGAGCCCGTCTGGGCTCGCCTTTCCTCGCCCCACTACCACGCAGCCGCCATGGATGGGTACGCGGTCCGGTCCGCCGAAACGGAAGGAGCCAGCGCGACCTCCCCGATCACCTTGGCGTTGGAGTTGCAGGCCTACGCCGTGGACACGGGCGATGCGCTCCCCATCGGATTCGACGCGGTCGTCCCTATTGAAGTTACCCAGCCCATAGCGGGAGAGGACGAGGTTTGGAGGCAGGTTGAGATTCGAGCGGCCATTGCGCCCTGGGCGAATGTTCGGCCCTTGGGGGAAGACATGGTGGCCAGTGAATTGGTCCTTCCGGCGGGCCAGCCCCTGCGGCCGGTGGATCTGGGGGCAATTGCCGCCTCCGGCCACGCGACGGTGGTCGTTCGCCGGCAGCCTCGAGTCGCAGTGATCCCGACCGGAAGCGAACTGGTTCCCCTGGGCACCTCGCCGGGGCCTGGCCAAGTTCTGGAATCCAATTCGGTGGTCCTGGCGGGCCAGGTCCAGACCTGGGGAGGCCAATGCGATCGTTTTGGGATCGTTCGGGATGACCTTGCGGCTATTCGAGAGGCGATTGCCAAGGCAGCGGAAGGTCACGATCTCATTCTGCTGAACGCGGGGTCATCCGCCGGAAGAGAGGACTACTCTGCCCAAGCGATCCAGGCCCTAGGCGAGGTCTGGGTACATGGGATCGCCGTCCGGCCTGGGCATCCGGTCATCCTGGGCCGGGTGCGGGTCCCGAGTCGGGCGGCCGCCTCGGGCCGCGAAACCCCAGGGGAGGTCCCGATCATTGGGGTTCCCGGGTTTGCCGCCAGTGCGGCGCTAACGGGAGAAATCTTTGTCCGCCCTCTGCTGGACCAGTGGCTGGGCCGCCCTTCCTCCGATGGACCTACCCTGGAAGCCGTGCTCACACGCAAGGTTCATTCCCCCTTGGGCGATACCGAGTTCCTGCGAGTGTCCGTCGGGCGAGTGGGCCAGAAGGTCGTGGCGGCGCCTCTGGCGAGGGGCGCCGGGGTTATTTCCTCCCTCGTGCGCGCAGACGGCATCGTCCAAATCCCCCGCTATGTACAGGGCTACGCAGCCGGCGAGCGGGTCACCGTTCACCTCTATCGATCTCTTGCCGACATTGAGCGGACCATTGTCGCCATTGGCTCGCATGACCTGACCCTGGACCTGCTGGCCCAGTTCTTGGCCGGCCATGGGCTCCGTCTCACTTCCGCGAATGCGGGGAGTCTGGGCGGGCTGTTGGCCTTGCGCAGGGGAGAGGCCCACGTAGCAGGATCTCATCTCCTGGATCCATCCACGGGGGAATATAACCTTTCCTACATCCGGCAGTATTTGCCTGAGACGCCCGTGGCTGTGCTCGGATTCGTCGATCGCGAGCAAGGCCTGATGGTGGCTTCTGGGAATCCAAAGTCCATTCGATCCTTCCACGACCTGGTCCGGCCGGAGGTCGTTTTCGTCAATCGTCAACGAGGAGCGGGGACTCGGGTATTGCTCGACTACTACCTGGATCGGGAGGGGATCCCGGCGGACCGGATCCGTGGGTATGAGCGGGAGGAATACACCCATCTGGCCGTCGCAGCCCAAGTGGCCTCTGGCGCCGCGGATTGCGGGCTGGGGATCCAGGCCGCGGCGCTAGCCCTTGGGCTCGACTTCCTACCGGTTGCCAGGGAACAATACGATCTGATCGTTCCCGCGGATCAACTGGAGAGCCCGAAGCTCCGCTCGTTGCGGGAGGTCCTGGGCAACCCGGAATTCCAGGCCGCCGTGATGAGACTCCCGGGCTACGGCATTTCCCGCATGGGCCTGCTCATCGCCCAGACAAGATAACCTCACCACCGCGCCTCCCCCCTCCGAGGTGCACCTTCCAATCAGCTGTGCGGACGGTCCCTTTTCGTATGACCTCGGCCGGAGACGGCTGAACGGGGGAGACCGCCGCCGCGGGGTCGCCGACGGGTCCCCAAGGTTATCCTCTTGTCTCAGTCCGGACGGTCTCCTAGCCGGACTTTCGCTATTCGAGGTGAAAAATCAAGAAAGTGGCCGGAATTCTGCATCTTTTTCGCAAAGGTCTGCACCACAAGACTTCGCCTGGGCGCTTGTGATTTCCGGGGGCGGCTG
>Ga0187865_1001095_pt1 | contig 33208 bp, 31 predicted proteins | sample June2016WEW_11_1_2_FD_132989 | JGI IMG/M metagenome (GOLD analysis project Ga0187865, IMG submission 132989) | Peatland microbial communities from SPRUCE experiment site at the Marcell Experimental Forest, Minnesota, USA - June2016WEW_11_100 | ecosystem: Environmental > Terrestrial > Soil >...
TCGTTGGCGCCGATCAGGCAGCTTCTGGAGGTTCTTCTCTCTCGTTGCGCGCCCTAGACACCCTGTAGAGCACGAACCCAACCAAGAGAGCAGCGAAGACCGGTAGGAGGGCGAACCCCGTGAAAGTAATCGGCTGTCGTGCTATGTTGTCCAGATGCGAGGCGATATTGGCCTGAGCGGCGCTTGGACTAGGCATGAGGATCCACTTTCCCTGGTTATTGGTCGAGTTCGAGCTAGCAGTACTTGCCCCAGATGTGAAATACCAGATACCACTCGCGTTTGTCTTGGTGTACAACGCTGAAGTACTGGTACTGGTCGTCAGAACTTGATTCCCAGCGAACGAGGCGTACGGCCCGCCGTACGAGCCGAGGCCTGAGCCAGCCAGGACTAGGCTCAGCCCTAACAGGACCCCTGCCATGACTCCCAACGCGGACCTTCCTGACCTCATGGATACACACTAACGCGTGCTACCTAGTTAGTTCTATTCGTCAGAACGGCTTCCTCCTCCAGACCCGCCAGGCTTCGTACCAGAAGACTGCCGCTCCGCCTGCGGTTCCTATTACCGCGTACAGGTCGAGCAGGTTTCGATTGACAAGAAGATAGGCCACTGCAATGGTGCTGAAGAAGGCGGCGTAGAATCCTAGCCTTGGGAGGGTGAGGCCCCCGATGCTCACGAACGAGTGGAGGATGCCCGAATCGACTTTCCTAGCCAGGATGTAGCGCTCATACTGGTCCTTCTCGACGACTCCAAGTCCCACCAGCTTGTCTAGATGATGGAAGGCTACGCTAGGGCTCGAGAAACCGAGTTCCTTCTGAATCTCGCGGACACCGACCGCCTTGCCGTATCTGAGGAGGTAGAGGTAAACCTGAAGTGTCTTCCCCCTCAGTTCGTAGTCGACTCTGGCTCTCTCTTCGGCCCCAGGCAACACTGATGGTCTCTTCGGCTGACGGATAAAGCCCTTTGTTCATGACGCGCGAGGAAGTCGCATCTTGGTCGATTTGGTGTATTGTGAGCGGACTGCGGAAGGCCATGAAGAAGGACGAGGTCGGCGAGGTATTCCGGTTCCTTCAGCCCGGCAAGCGATATAGCAGGGAACGAAGGGCGTAGGCTCATGGTCAGTTGTACCGTCGACCCGAACGAGGTGCTGAAGCGGTCAAAGACCGTGGCCGTAGTTGGCGCATCGAAGAATCCCGAGAAGGAGGCCAACACCGTGCCCCTGTATCTGATTCAGCATGGGTACACGGTAGTACCTGTGAATCCCACGGCTGACATTATCCACGGCCTGAAGGTGTACCCTTCGTTGGCTGAGCTACCTCCTGACCTGGCTGCGCGCGTCGAGGTCGTGGAAGTCTTCAGACCTTCAGAGGAGCTACCTGAGATTGCACGACAAGTTGTTGAGTTGGAGAGAAGGACGAAGAAGACCCCAGTGTTCTGGGCACAGCTGGGGCTCGAGAACGAGGAAGCGAAGCGTATTCTCAAGAAGGGTGGCGTCCCCTATGTGATGGACCTCTGCATGCGAACGCAGCACCAGCTTCGCGGTGGGACGCAATGACCTCTCAGCACAAGCTCAACACCGAGTGGCACAGAGAACATCCCATGCCGAAGAACCCGACTATGGCCGAACGTGTCGAATGGCACCTCGCGCATTCTGAGATTTGTGGGTGCAGGCCTGTCCCACCCAACCTCGCGGCTGATGTCGCAGCTCTTAAGACGAGAAGAACCCGCAATCGGGTTGATTAGACAAGAGCGGGCCAATCCGACCCGAAGGTCGCAGTAGGTACATCGTTCTCCAGAACCCTGCTGTCTGACGGATTGCCAATACGCGAAATTCGCACATGACGGGCCAATTCACAAGTTGGTGCAAACGACACCTTAAATTCAAAAGCGACCCTCTTCGCCAACTGAATGGAAAGTGTGATCATGCTGCCTGCGAATGGCCTCGAAGCCGCGATTCAGATAATCGACCAAGCAGAGAGCATGGGAGTCAGGTTGAGGTTGCTCGGAGGGCTTGCTTTCAAGCGGCTCTGTCCGAGCTCCAACGATAGCTACTGCCGTGAAAACAAGGACATCGACTTGATGGGAAGGAGGGAAGACTCGAAGAAGATCATGCAAGTGATGGAAACGCTCGGTTACAAGCCCCGTGATGTCTTCAACAAGCTGAACATGGGCCAGAGGCTAATCTTCTATGACCTGGGGAACAGGCGCAGAGTAGACCTATTCCTTGACGAGTTCGTGATGTGCCACAAGTTCAATTTCAAGGAAAGCATACTCGCCGGCACCTACACTCTGCCGATGACCCAGTTGGTGATGACGAAGCTCCAAGTAGTCGAGAAGACCGACAAGGAGTACCTCGACCTCATCGCCGCTTTCCGCGACTTCGACGTTACTGACGGAATGGGCGGCATCCGAGGGGACGAGATTGCGGAGCTCTGCTCAAAGGACTGGGGGATCTATACGACGTTCACGAAGAGCCTCGAAGCTCTACTGACGAGGGCCGAGACGTTGAGTAGCGACGATAGGAACACAGTCGTCCCGAGGATTCAGAAGCTGATGGCGATCATGGGCGGGAGGCCGAAGAGTCTGGCGTGGAAGATGCGTGCCAGAATAGGGGAGAAGGCTCGGTGGTACGATCTTCCAGATGCAGACGGCGACGCTATGCTAGGCTAGGACTTCCTTACTCTGATCACCGCACCGCCCTCCTTCCCGATCGCATAGTAGACCTTGGAATCTGATATGCGGACCGCTTTGCCGACCGCGGCGACGGCCATCTGAACTACCTTGGTCTTATCGGCTTCAACCCGAGCGGAAACCCACGAACCTTTCTTCACGCCCAGTCTACCAGCCATTTCATAGTTCAGGAAGACACCCTGATTCTCGTCATCGAAACTGATGGCCACTGGCTCGCCCGCGAAACTCGACGTGCCGATGAAGCCTTTCTCGGTAAATGAGGATACGTCGACCACGAAGGTGATCTCGACTTCCGCGAATCCCGACACGCCCGCTCTACTCCGCTTCAGACTCTCCTGCATCCTCTTCCTCGATCGTAATCTCATCTTCGACCACAGTCTCGCCCCGCTCACCGACGAGGTCGCCAATGGGATACCAATGCTTCTTGCCGTCCAGCTTCGACATCTCGACTTCGCAGAATCCCGCTAGGGTAAGGCCCGTCATCTCTCCAATCTTTAGACCATCGTTGAGCGAAATCTTCTGAATGGAGACTGACTCGTCCCCAAAGATCGCCTCGCGCTGCGCGTTCACGACGACCTTAACTCCCTTGGAAGGTTTGATTTCCATCGGACGGACACAATGGGCTCGTGGGATACTTAAATCCTGATTCCGGGGATTCCAGAGTACCCATCCCTCGGAGTCGGTCCGCGATTTGCGTCGATCTAGAGGCGCAGGGACCGGATTTCTTGCAAGGCTTTCCGCGTCTCCTGTGCGAGACTCTCCAGACTCGCTGGCTCTCTCTTCTTCATAACGAAGGAAGACGCCAGTAGCGCCACGCCGGGCACGCCCGAAATCGGGTCAGGAGTCAAGACCAAGGCGATTCCCGCCTTCCGCATTCCTCCGCTCAAAGACGGCGGCTTGATCAGGTCGTCAAGATGGGGTCTCAGAGGTGATGTGTCGACCACCGCTGCGATGCGAGCCTTCTCGTTGACAAGCCTAGAAGCGGAGTCTGTCGAAGATCGAATGAGTCTCCTCGCTGGCTGCTGCAGCAACGTCGGATTGAATTTCCATGGCGACGCGTTAATAGAAGGAGTCAAAATACATTGCTGGATGAATTAATTATGCACCACGCGCGCGCAGAATCGTTCAACGTAGGCTTTCGATCGCCCGAAATGAAGCACCCGAACAAATCACCCGAAGACGAAACAGAATCCTCTGAGCGGCTTGTAAACTTATAAACACATGGTTGTATACCGATTCCTGATCTAGTGTGTCTACAACTGCATACCCAGCCATGACTTCTTCCGGGCAGCCCGTCCTGATTCTTAGGGAAGGGGCGAGCCAGAACAGGGGCAAGGAGGCCCAGAGGAACAACATAGCGGCCGCGAAGCTAATCGCAGAGATCGTGAAGACCTCGCTGGGTCCTAGAGGGATGGACAAGATGCTCGTGGACTCCCTGGGAGACGTGACAATCACCAACGATGGGGCTACGATGCTGAAAGAGATCGACGTCCAGCACCCCGCCGCCAAGATGCTCGTCGAAGTCTCCAAGACGACCGACAACGAGGTCGGTGACGGGACAACGTCTGCCGTGGTCCTTGCAGGAGCCCTTCTGGAGAAGGCCGAGGAACTGCTCGACAAGGACGTCCATCCGACGGTCATAGTTGACGGCTATTCGAAGGCCGCCAAGAAGGCTGCAGAAGCCCTAGAGGCTGTTGCTCAGAGGGTGAAGCCGGACGACAGGGCATGGCTGATCAAGGTTGCCAGGACCAGCATGCAGACCAAGCTCGTCTCCAGAGAGGCCGAACAGCTGGCGGAGCTGGTCGTCGACGCGACCCTCGCAGTGGCCGAGAAGACAGAGAAGGGATACAAGGTCGATATCGACAACGTGAAGGTCGAGAAGAAGCCGGGCGGCTCGCTCAGGGACACCAAGCTGGTCCAGGGTATCATACTGGACAAAGAAGTCGTCCACTCTGGGATGCCGAAGCGGATCGAGAAGGCGAAGATTGCTCTCGTAAGCGCGCCCTTCGAGATAGAGAAGACCGAGTTCGACGCGAAGCTGAACATCAACGACCCGTCCATGATGAAGAAGTTCATGGACGAAGAGACCAAGATGCTGAGGCTAATGGTCGAAAAGACGACCGCTGCCGGGGCAACGGTGGTCATCTGCCAGAAGGGTATCGACGATATCGCGCAGCACTACCTCGCGAAGGCTGGGATCCTGGCCGTCAGGAGGGCAAAGGAGAGCGATATGACAAAGCTCGCAAAGGCGACAGGAGCCAGAGTCGTCAACAACTTCGAGGACCTCTCCGAAACTGACCTTGGGTATGCGGCATTGGTCGAGGAAAGGAAGATTGAAGAGGACCGGTGGGTCTTCGTCGAGGGGTGCAAGAACCCGAAGGCGGTCACGCTCCTACTCAGAGGTGGGACTCAGCGCATCGTCGACGAAGGCGAGCGCTCCTTGCACGATGCCCTGATGGTGACGAAGGACGTCATCGAGAGACCCGCGATCGTCGCCGGGGGAGGCGCGGCAGAGGCGGAGGCCGCCTACCAGGTGATGAAGTGGGCCGAGAAGCTCTCAGGAAGGGAACAGCTAGCCGCGCAAAAGTTCGCCGAGGCTCTCGAATCGATACCCATCGCGCTCGCGCTCAACGCGGGCCTCGACCCGATCGACGCACAGGTCGAGTTCAGGGCGAAGCATGCTGAGAAGGGCATCTGGTATGGAGTCGAGGCGTCAGACGGCAAAATCAAGGACATGTTCCAGCGCGAAGTCTTCGAGCCCCTGGCCGTCAAGGTGCAAATCATTAAGTCCGCCACTGAAGCGGCCTCGATGATCCTCCGCATTGACGACGTCATCGCAGCCGGCAAGTCAAAGGGTCCCTCGGGGCCCCCAGGAGGAGCCGGCGGAATGGGCGAAGGCGGCGGCGACTTCGACTAGAGTCTCGATGGCGGTGTAGCAGGGGCAGTTCCCCTTAGGCATTCTAGTCCGTTAATTCCAACAGCGTGTTTTGTGGACATACGGCTCTAGGGCCCTTTGGGAAATCCTCATTCATTTCGTTGAACGGCACAGTCAGGACCGCGCGCGCATTCTTACTTCAGTTTAGCCGCGTAATCCCGCAGCATCTTCGTGTAGATGCTCCGAGGCGGAAAGCCGATGCTACAGAGATAGGTCGAGAATTTCACCCTGTTCTTTGGATCTTTGATCCTCCGCTCCATACCCCTGATCTCCTGACCGACAACGGCGTAGGCCGTCGCATACCCAGGGAAGATTCCCTCATGGGCAGGGAAGAGTTGGAAGTAGACGCTGCTCCTGGGGATCCCGGTGTGCTCGTGGGCCCAGTCGACGAAGGCGATCAGGTCTTTCTTGCCAGTGTTGACCCATACGTCGCCGAGGACGCGCAGGAACCTGACGATGCGCCACCGCCTCGTCATAAACTCGACCTCCAGGTTGATCAACTTCAGGCCGCCGTACCTCTCCGTTAGGTCGACGTAACTCTTCTCCGCCTTCGTTAGTTTCTCCTTCGATTCGAGAGATTTTGACGCCTCGTAGAACTCGATCTCCCTGTTGAAGGAGAGCCCCTCGGTTATCGGACCGCTCGTTGGTGCGCCCGCGAGAAGCTGCAGCATGGGGAGCTTCCCTGCGAACCCGACCGCGCTGTTGGAATGATGGACGCAGTGCCCGTACTCTTCGTGAACGAGGAGGTTGATCAGAGCCGAGACGGACTTGTCCGGGTCCCTCTTCGGGTCGGTCGTCTGGAAGAAGACCTGGAACGGCTTGTTCGTGTAGGTGTCGAAGAACTGGGCGGCCCCCGTCGGAATCGTGCCAGTGAGGTACGGAGGTGTCTCCATGACCGTAGTGTTGTACTTCGGGTTAATTCCGTGGACGTCTTCGTTGACGAAAGGCCTGACGGCCTTGCGGATCTCCAGGGTCGTCCTGACGAGCTTCTTCGGGTCGAGATTCATTCTGGCGTTAATCTTCTCCTCGACCTTCTCAGGAGTCGCCTCGCATCCGAACCTTTTCGCCAGCTTCTCAGTAACCTTTCTGAACCTCGGCAGCTCTTCGTCTATCCACGATAGCGCCTTCTTCTCCAGCTGTGTGGGGGTTTCCACGTAGTCGAACCCCTTCTTGAGCGCCCGCGGGTAGAACTTCTTCCTTCCTAGGTCAAAACCATACTTCCTGAAGATCTTCTCGACGTTGGGGAACTCGCCCATCCCGAACCCGTCGAGCGCGAAAAGCTTGACGTAGTCAGACACTTTGGCCTTAAGCGAATCACACTGAGCCTTCAGCGCTTTGTTTTTCGTCTCACCCTTCACTGTCTCCAAGATCTCTAAGACTCCCCCTAGCCTGTAGAGTGTAAGGGCTTTGACCGCGACCGGAATCTTCCTCTTCGAGAACCTCTTCGCACAGGCGTCTATGTCCTTCCCTGCGTATTCCAGAAGAGAGGTCATGTGGTCGTCCCTGATCCCCTCCTTGACAAGGTGGGCGAAGACGGCACCGACGATGTCGTCCAGGACAGGCTGGGGTTCAGCGAACTCCAGCGCCACTTCGATGGAATCCAGCACCTTCTTCTGAAGTTCATTCTTTGCTTGCTTCCTGAGCGCCCTGACCCTCCGGAGAGATTTGTCGACGTTAGCCTGAGACGCAATGAAGAGCTTGCCTGCGTAATCGTTGAACCCCATCAGGTATGCGCCCGAAGGAGAGGCGTCCTTCACTAGGTCGAGTATCTGAGCGTCCAGAGAAGTCGTTGCCATGCTCTGGGCGCCGAAGTTCTGTTATTTCTAGTTAGCCGCGTCGAGCGGCTTGAACTTCATCACGGTCTCCTGCAGCTCATTGCCCAGCCTCTTCTTCCATTCGTCGAAGCCCTTGGGTGATTCGGGATACTCCCGGTTGATCTCCACTAGCACGGCACTCTTCTTGACCGTGTATCTCAGCCCTCCTGCCAGGGAGAGCTGGGCCAGGATCTTCACCCACATCGCCGGGTTCAGGAACCTCGCCTGGTTGAACTCGGGATGCTTCCGCTCAGTAATCGCACTGATGTCCTCCTCAGAGAGGAAGTGCTTCATTCCGTAGTTGATCTGTTCGTTTGTCACCGTCTGGAGGTATCGCCGGAGCACTTCGAAGCTGGCCATGGGATACCCGTGGTCGTTCATGTACTCGACATTGTACTTCCAGAGTGAGCTCTCGCTGGTGTCGCCTGCCTCAAGGGCGTGAGCCACCACTTTGCCTAGAATGGTCCCGCCGTAGATGGAGGGACTGATCCCGCCCGCATCAATCGGTCTAGGCATCCAAGCCGAGTCCCCTACGATCGCAAACCCGTTCGCTACCAGGCAGTCGTTGTGCCTTCTGACAGGGACCTGCCAGTTGCCTTTCGTGTTCCCTGAGTCGCTGTCGCCCTGCGGCTGCCTCGGGTTCTTGATTACAGGGTTGTCGGCGACGTACTTGTCGATCAGCGTCTGCAGGTTGTCATTGAGCCCGAAACGCCTGTTGCGCCTGTCGAGTCCGGACTTCGAGACGCCGAGCCCTATGTTGACCTTGTTCTTCCCTTTGGGGAAGACCCATGCGTAGCCTGCAGGAGCTATGAACTGGTCCAGATGTATTATGCAGTACTCAGGAGAGAAGAACGCAGGATCCTGCTTTGCGGGGTCGAACTCGAGGATATACCGGCCCGTCCCCACGACGTCATCGGCGTCGATCTCCTTCTCAATCTTCGCCGAAATTGGCAGAAAGCGCCTGAGGACGGAAGAGGACCCGGTCGCATCTATAACGATCTTTGCGGTGAAACTAAACGGTGATCCGTCCTCCTTCCTGCCAGAGACACCAGTGATGTATCCGTCTTCGGAGAGGAGCCTCTCGGCCGTGGCGTTGAACAGGAACTCTGCCCCGAGCTTCCTCGCGTCGTTGACCTGGCGCCTCGGAGCCAGCTTCCTGTTGAAGAGGAAGCCCTCTCCTTCAAAGAGCACCTTGGTCTTCCTGTCCGGCGAGTAGAGGTAGACGCCGCTGACGGGGTGTTCCAATTCGGGCGAGCCGTACCTGATGCCTATGTGCTCTGCGAGGTAGTCAAGCGAGCGCTTGCTCGTCGCGTCCCCGCACGTCCAGCCATTGCGAGTCTTTTTCCCGGGCTCTTCCTCCTTGTTCCTATCGACGATCAGTGTGCGGGCCTTCCCTTTAGAGTAGAACCCTATGGAAGCGGCTGTGATGAGGCCTGCCATGCCTCCGCCGGCTATGATGACGTCGTATTCCGGCTTCTGAGCCATTAGTAGTTTTGGCTACTAAAATTCTATATAAGAGCTTTGCCATGCCACCACCAGATGGACCGCAGGGCGATCATCGAACACCTGAGGAACATGGGGCTCACAGCCTATGAGGCGAAGTGCTATGTTTCCTTAGTCGGGCTCGGTCCTGCTGATCCGAGGAAGGTGGCCGCGGAGGCCGGAATCCCCTATCCCAACGCGTACGAGGCCCTGAAGCGGCTCGCGGCCCTTGGATGGGTGGACCTTGTCGTCAGGAGGCCTGCGTCCTACAGGGCGAGGAAGCCCGAGAGCATCAGGGTGATGGTCAGCTCGACGATCGAAGAAACGTTCGATTCACTCGAGAAGCTCTACAACCCAGAGACCGTAGAGGAAGCCGAACTCGTCTACACCCTGCGAGGAAGGCAAAAGGTTCTCGCCAAGATGTACGAGATGATCAGGGGCGCGAAGGAAAGCGTAGTGCTGGTGGTGCCGACCATGGGCTTGGAGGATGCGAGGCTCCTCGAGTGCCTCGCAGAGGCGATTGACAGGGGAGTCAAGGTCAGGGCAATCGGCGACGAGGGCGCGCCTGGTTTGCTGCCCCCGGCCGTTGAGATCAGGACAGGGAATCTCGTGGCGATCGACTTGCTCGTGGACGGCAAGACAGCGCTGATTTCACTTCCCGACTACTCCGCGTGCGGCTGGATAGACAGCCCTGCCGTGGCGAGCCACTTCACGCAGTTCCTCGAGCTGTTGTGGAACACGTCCTCTCCTGCATGATTCACGAGTCTGGCCCAGGCCAGGGCGTTCTGCCTTTAACGAAGTGCGATGACTATAGAAAGAAGAAGGCCGCTCGGCTTTGGGCCGAACAGCCTGGTGGTGTCTATCCGTTTGTGAAGATGGACTCGCTCGAAGTATTCGGAACCTCGGGTAGGCTGTCGCTCATCCTCTTCTCGGCTATGGCCGACGCCTCGGACAGGATCTTGTCCGCTTCTTCGCTGTTCTCGGCCTGGTAGAAGGTCGTGCCTGTTATCGTGCCGACATCTACCATGATCGAGTTGAGCTGTGCACCGATCTCTCCGAGTGCGCCCTGCGCGTCAGGCATCGCTTCGCCAAGAGTAGCGCGGACGTTCTTGATCACCCCGATTGCCGGGGCTATCGTGGCCGCGAAGTCTCCAACGTCAGTGACGGTCTGCAGCCTCGTTGTAATCGCTTCTAGGGCGATCTTCGACTGCAAAACTATCTTCTGCATCTTGCGGACTTCCGCTAACTCGTTGGAGTACGCCTTGCTGGATTCTTGGTCGTGAGCCTGGACGGCGGTCACTGTCTTCTTGAAGATGGAGCTCTCGCGCTGCTTCAGCCGGTTGCTGGCCTGGTCCAGTCGGCTGATCTCCCCAGTCAGTTGCTGGGTCGCCTTCTGAATCTGAGGCTTCAACGGCTTGGGACCGCGTATTGCGTCGCGGGTCATCTTCCCGAAGCTCTCGTTCTCCTGAGCCTTCCATTGTTTCTCGAACTTGCTCAACGTGATATCCAAGCATGATATCCGCGAAGGCGAACATACCTGACGGTGGCAATATCCTTTGACATACTGCTTAACGAATCACACTGTCGCGGCGACCGGAGAAAAAGGGAGAGAGGCGCCTATTCGATCTTGTAGCGCTTGGCGAGCTTGATGATGAGGAAGATGACGAGGGCGACGATTATGAATGTGATCACTGCGGTGAGGAAGTCGCCTATGCTGAAGGTTTGACCGTAGAAGTACTCCTTTAGATTGGTGAGGTCACCCAAGCTGCTTAGTGGGATGCCTATGACCGGAAGGATCAGGTCCTTGACCAAGGCCTGGATGAGGAGGCCAAGGTAGAAGGCCAAGATGAAGGCCACCGCCAGACCAAGGACCTTGTAGGTGGAAAGGAACGCCTTGAATTCGGCCGGGATGCCCTTCGGTGCAGGTGGTGGAGGTGGGGGTGGTGCTTGGGTTAGGAGCTCTCTTATTCTTCTAAGTTCAGCGAGCATTTCCTCGTTAGAGGACACGGCTAGGCGACAATCCGCACCCGATTTAAGAATTGGTGGGAAATCGTGCGGCAGGGGCCTTCATAGAGCGAGCCGTGGGTAGATTAACGAGCCAGAATCGAAAGGTGAATCATCTGTCCGCTTCCAGCGGCCAGTAATTCAAACTCCAATAGATTATGGGGATGTCAGCTATGTGCACGTTCCTCAAGAGGTGTGGGAGCACCCTCATGTTCTTGAAGCTCGGGCTCCCAATCTTCAACCTGTAAGGCCGCGGGGAGCCATCGCTCACCAGATAGAAGCTCATCTCGCCCCTGGCCGCTTCCGCGCGCGCGTAGACCTCTCCTGCCGGGACCCTTGGCTGTGGGCCGAGCTTGAGCCGCACGGGGCCAGGCGGTATGCTCTTGAAGGCCTGACGAATTATCCTGACGCTCTGTCTCATCTCCAGCAGGGCCACGTATGCCCTCGACCAGGAGTCGCCGCCGTCAAGCGAGGAGACATTGAAGTCGAAGTCATCGTAGTGACTGTATGGCTCGTCCTTTCTGAGGTCGCTCTTCACGCCCGAGGCTCTAAGGACAGTGCCGACAGCTCCGAGCCTTATCGCGTCCTCGCTGGAAAGGACGCCGACCTTCTCCATCCTCGCGAGTACAAGCGGGTTGTTGAAGAACATCTTCTCGTACTCGTCCATGCGCTTCTCGAACCAATCGCAGGTTTTGAGCGCCTTCTCAGTGAGCCCGTCTGGCATGTCGTTCCTGACCCCGCCTGGGATGATGTAGGCAAAGGTGACCCTCGCCCCGCCAATCCTCGATGCGAGGTCTATCCAGAAGTCTCTGTCACCCATGCACCAGGTGATTAGAGTGGTGTGCCCTGTGAAGAGACCCTCTATCGCGATGAAGTACATGTGAGAGATTATGCGGTTGATTTCCGACATTATGACCCTAAGGTACTGGCCCCTGTCAGGTACCTTGTTGCCCATCAGCTCGTCTACAGCAAGGGCGTATGGGAACAGGATGTTCGAGCTGTCCGGGATGACAGGCCTTTCGAGGTGTGGGACATTCTGGATGTAATTCCTGTACTCACTCATCTTCTCCTCTCCCCGGTGGATGTAGCCTGGGTCGGGTTCCGATCTCACCAAATAGTCGCCGTCCAACCAGAGCTTTATCCTGAAGTGTCCAGCTCCAGGATGCTGAGGCCCGAAGGCGACCGCCATTATCCTGTCCGAGTCCGGGTCGTATTCTGTCTCGATAGCCATCTCTTATCTCCCCGGGGACACGTAGTCCTTCCGCAGTGGGGGGATGTCGTTCCAGTCTTCAGGCAGGAGGAAATGTCCCTTGTACGGGTTCCCTTCGAAGTTGACTCCCAGCATCTCCTGCCCCTCCCTTTCGTGGTACTCGACTCCGGTCCAGACGTCAATCAGAGAGGGGGCGACCGGGTTCGCTCGTGGTATCCTTTCAGCCAGTGCAACGACGAAGTCTTGGTAGCCCGTCCGGGAAACTGAACTAACAAAGTAGATTATCTCGATCTCGTCCCTGGCTATCCAGTCGACCCCGCAGACCGCGCTGGGACGGTCGAAACCAAGCTCGTCCCGCACAAGCGTCGCGAGCTCCTTGATTTTGGCACTCGGGGCAGTGACCTTGAGCCTCTTCTCGCGCATGTAGTCGACTTTCGCTTCCGGGAACTTCGACATTATCGTCGAGGCGAGCTCCTTCGCCCTTGCAGGCTCGGGCTTTGGTTGAACGGGAGGATGGGGCTGCACGACAGGCGGAGTCGCGGCGGGCTGTGGAGATGGTCGGGGTCCTTGTCCTTGTGCTATACCCATGCCAGGGTCACGCCCCGCTCAGGCTAGGAGCTTTTCTGATCTTTTCTTGGAGGAGCACAATTCCCTGTAAGAAGGCCTCGGCCCTGGGGGGGCAGCCTGGGACATAGACATCGACAGGGATTATGTCGTCAATTCCCCTGAGGACGTTGTAGGAGTCGAAGTAGAGCCCACCTGTGATCGAACAGGCACCCATTGCGATGACCCACTTCGGCTCGGCCATCTGGTCGTAGATCATCTTGAGCCTCGGCGCCAACTTGCGTGTGACTGTGCCCATCACTATGATCAAGTCGCAGGCGCGGAGCGAGCCGAACGCCTCCAGTGCCCCGAACCGCTCCATGTCGAAGCGTGAGCCAGCCGCGGCGCCCACCTCCACCGAGCAGTTGTGGACGACCGCGTTGGAGACCAGATAGGTGTTGTCGGATGTTTCGAGATTGCTCACGCGCCCCGCGTACTCCTTCTGGGTTATCCTCCTTATCGGGACTGCGATGAAATTGTCTGAAATCCTGAAATCCGCAACCTTTCTCTTCGAGGTCAAGACGAAAACGGCATAGGAATCGCTCGTCTTCACCGTTCGGCCTAGGATCTTCGAAGTGCCTCCCCGATGCCCCAGAGAGACCCGGGCGAATTGGCCGAGCCTCGCATACGCCAGCTGGACCTGCAGCGCTAGGACCTTTGAAATTGTGGTCGCGCGGACGTACGTCTGACCCCTGCTGTCTCTTATTTCGTCGCCGTCGCCCTCAAGGTAGCCCTGAAGGAAAGCTCTCAGCAGGTCAAGGTTCTTTTGATAGAGTATGAAATCTGGGATTTTCTTGTTCTCCGCCAGATGGCCGCACCACTCGCGGAATGCGCGCGCAAGGATGCTCGACGAGAACCTGACGACGGTTGTCGTTTCTCTGACCTTAATCTGGGGCGCATAGCCCAGCGATGCTACCAGTTCTGAGACTCGCTGGATCAGGGAGTCTTCGTGCCTTCCGAAGGAGAAGTATACGTCGTGGCCCTTCGTGGACCAGCCCTCGGCGGCGTACATCCCCAGAAGCCAAGCCGTTTCGTTTGAAAGAGGGAACTCCAGCGGCGGGTTCTCGCCTCGCCCTATAACGATGGCAAGCCCACGGGGCGTGGCATACGCTTCCAGTGCAATCTTCGTGACGTCGAAGAAGCCTTTGACGCGCGGGATCAGCATGCAGTCGTGAGACTGCGTCGGAAGGACGAAGCGTCCATTCACTTTAATGGCGGGGGAACTGGTCAGCTCTCCTGCTCTCTTCCATGCCGTATCCTCGCGATAGGTTCCTTTGCCTGAGCGTAGGTCTCTCTGCACGGTCAAAACAGGATGTTCGGGGGTCAGAAGCAACGGGAGCATGCCCCTTCCGGTAACTTCGACAAGCTTTCCATGGTACTCCCGGTCGAAGGTCTGCAGGACGCCCACGCGCCCGCTGACGCCGGTCGCTTCGTCCCCCGGTCGGTACTCGGAGATGGGCTTGTTGTCGCCCAGTACGATGGTATCTGGAGTCACGCAGCAGGCGGTCTCAAGGTGGACGGGCCAGAGAGAGTAGAGCCTTCCCCAGTTGGCGAGGTAGCGCAGCGGGTCGCCAAGAGCGTACTGGAGTATGTCATCGACCTTGCCGACGAGGACCTGGAGGGCCCCCGACTTCTGAACCTCTACCAAAGCTCCCTTTTCCCCGCAAGGTTGATGGCGAAACCCATCGGCACGAAGAGCATCCCCATGAAGAGGGTCACCATCCAGTCGGACGAGAGGCCGAGGGCCATTGGCTTGTAGGCCGCAGCCCAAGCATACAGGAACATCGAAAGGACATCGAAGACTATGAACATCAGGAGGTAAGCGTAGTATTGCATCATGAAGTGCATCTTGCCGGCGCCGATGGGGACCTGGCCGCACTCGAAGAGCGCGTTCTTTATTGGGTTAGGCCTCCTGGGGGCGAGCAGCCTCGAGGCGACCATGATCAGGACGATGAAGACAATCCCGACAAGACCCATCACGAAGACGGAACCGATGTCCCCGAAGAGAACCATCGCAGAAAAAACTGGCCCTTTTACGCTATTTAAGATTGGCGATGCTTGTCTTTATGAAACAGTGTTCTTGGAGGTCCCTCTCTTCCGAGTCGGGCGCACAGAACTGAGAACGGGAGCGCGGCGAATTGATGTCCTGGGAATGGGCCAGAACCGTCTGAAGCGAGGTAACAAGTAAAAAGGAGGGGTGATGACCTAGCCATTCAGATTGAGAATAGCAGTGGTTGGGACGGGAGTGGCGGGCGCATACCTGCTCAACCGGATTCCCGGCGAACACCAGGCCGAGGCCTTCGAAATGCGGACCGAGGCGAACTGGTACACCGCCTGCGCGTGGGGGACGAGCCAGCCCTTCATCACCGACCTGGTGAAGCGGGCGGGCTTCGACTTCGAGGACTACGTTCTGCACAAGGGCGAGAGGATGGTGGTCGACCTCGGGGACGAACAGTTCGAGATCAAGTTGAAGGGGCTTGTCACCTATGACAAGCACAGACTGACCCATGACATGCTGAAGGGGAAGAGGGTCCACTGGGGCGAGCAGATCAAGCAGGCAAACGGGAGGTTCTCCGATTTCGACGTTATCGTTGACTCCACGGGAATCCAGAGGTCGCTTCTCCCGAAGCTGAAGGAAGACCTGGTGGTACCTTGCCTCGAGTACCAGGTGAAGTCGAAGGAGCTGCCTTATGACGACTTCGTGATCAGGCCGTATCCGGGCCTCCTGGGTTACTGGTGGTACTTCCCCCTCGGGGACGGGATGGCGCACGTGGGCGCCGGAGACCTGCTGCACAGGTACAGGTGGGAGCTGGACGAGTTCGTGAGGAAGTACAAGTGCGAAGTCGTAAGGCGGATCGGGAGGCCCGTCAGGGTTACGCCGCCCAAGCTCTGCGAACCGTTCTTCGACGGCAAGGTAGTCGGAGTGGGCGAGAGCATCGGGACGGTCTATCCGATGCTGGGCGAGGGGATAATCCCGAGCATGCAGTGCGCCGACCTCTTCGTGGACCACCTAGGCGACAGGGAGGGCTACAGGAGGGCGGTCCTGGACCACTTCGACGTCTACGCCAAGGTCTACAAGTTCATTAAGGCAAAGGTGGATGACAGGTTCAGCCTCTTTACGATGTGGCCGACGCTGCTGTCGATCTTCTGGCATATGAGGAGTAACGAGAAGAGATATGGGATTGAGACGAAGTTCTCGGACTTCTACAAGATCGCGATGTGGCAAGATTGAGCTCTGAAGAAGTCAGGACGCACACAGCGGTCCACGTGCTCAAGGGCGCAGTCCAGCGTATACTGGGGGCGAAGTGGACGGTCTCGGTGTTCGTCTCAGGGACCCATGGTAGACTGACCGTGCAGTTCGACAGGAAGCCGACCGCCGAGGAAATCGCGAGGATCGAGCAGGTCTCCAACGAGAAGGTGTCGGAGGGAGCGGAGGTCGTGGAGTTCGAGATGGAGAAGGACGAAGCCGAGGGACACTTCGGGAACGCCATCTACGACCTCTTTCCGGTGCCTTCGAGCGTGACGAGGCTCAAAGTAGTAAGGATACCGGATTGGAACATCAACTGCTGCATTGAGAACCACGTCGACAACACCTCGCAGGTGGGGAGAATCAAGTTGAGCAGCCCCAAGTTCAGGAACTCGCGGAAGGAGCTGGAGTTAGGGTTCGACCTTGTCGGATGAATCGCAGCAACAAGTAATATCCCACTTCGGCACGGCCCTCGGTTGGGCCCGTAGCGCAGATCCATGCGAGCGGAATACGGACAGCGCGGCAGCCTCCTATTCGCATGAGGACATAGCTGTAGGTCGTGGGTTCAAATCCCACCGGGCCCGCACAAGATAAGCCTCGCGCCAATGACCTTCGTTTGTCTAAATTGGCTAGATTCTTGCGGTTTGCGCGACCTCAAGGTGTTGAGACATAATGGCTCTAGACCAAATCGCATCGGGCTACGCTATAGCGCGCATCAGACCTCATAGGTTTTCTGACGGTTAAGGACAGTCTTGGCCCCTTGGTTCAAGGAGGTCAGGTTTAAGCGATGGTCCTCCTGCTGGTAATGCTGATGCTCGATAAACATCTGAGAGGAATCGCTGGGATAACGGAACTGAAGTACAACTATGTAGTGCCAACTCTGGGAAGTGCCTAGATGGAGAGTCTCCAGGACAAGTACTCGCCTAACGCAGTCTGCTTCGGATGCGGCCCCGCGAACCCCGATGGCCTGCACATAAAGAGCAGGCCTGAGGGTGACCGCCTCGTCGCTGACTGGATGCCCTGGCCCCAGCACATGGCGTTCGCCGGCTTCACGAACGGGGGCATAATCTCAACGCTCTTGGATTGCCACGGGAACATGACAGCGGCGTTCTTCTTGATGAAGGCCAGAGGTCTTGACGCTCCCCCGGGGACCGTGACTGCAGAATTGGCAATCAGGTTCCTGAAACCTTCTCCCTTGAAGAAAGAACTGCATCTCAGCGCATGGTGCACTGGAATAGATGGAGACAGGGTACGCGTGGAGGGAAGCCTGGAGGTTGATGGGGTGAGGACCGCGTCGATGTCAGGTCTGTACGTCGCCGTGAAGGAAGGCCACCCTGCTTTCCACAAGTGGGAGTAGAGCGACGGCGCACGAGTGGGCGAGGGTCTTCAGACCTATCGTCCGCTGTCCCAGTCGCCAACCGCGCCTGCTTGGTACTAGAATCCTGCCGGGATGCCGTCTCCCCTCGTGTCGCAGACCGCCTTGCGAGAGCGGCCGCAGACCTCGACCGCGTGACAGACGCCGGTCTTCCCGGGCATCGGGAACCATCGAATGTCGAAGTCAGGTATTCCCCCTCTCTCGTATCCATCTTCCGCCAAGAGTGATTTGCCTCCACCCCAGAGGAACCTCGGGTGCCCCACGACCTGTTCTAGGGGCATCGCATAGTCGACGGCGTTGGTGACGAAGAGAGCGTGCTGGAGTGGTCGATAGTCGCCTCCGCTGGTCCCGATGGCCAAGTAAGGCCGTCCCTCGCGCTCCAGCAGCATGGAAGACAGCGTGTGAAGCGGGCGCTTCCTCGGTTCGACCTTGTTGGGACCGGCCATGCTGAAGCCGGAACCTCGGTTGTTCAGGAAGATCCCACACTCTGGAACAAAGACGCGTGAACCGAACTGGTGGAAGAGGCTCTGGATTCCCGAGACGAGGTTCCCCTCGGAGTCTGCTACCGAGAAGGCAGTCGTGTCGCCTTTGCTCACCCTGGCTTGGTGAACGCCCGATCCTGGCCGCGTTTCCATGAACTTGTCGATGTCGATCTTCCCAAATCGGGGGTCGCCTAACATCTCGTCTCTGCGCGCGTAGGCAGTGAGAGCTGCCTTCATCGTGGTTTCGATCCTCTCTCTGGAAAGGGATCCAGCCTCCGACAACCTGGAGCGAGAGAGCAGCTTCAGAATGAGAAGGCTCGTGGCACCCATGGTGTTCGGGGGCATTTCGTACACCATCGTCCCCCTGTAATCGAGCTTGAGGGGAGGGACCCACTCCGGGGCGAAGTCTCGGAAGTCGGCCGCCTTTGTAGGCACGCCTAGACCCTCGAGCGTCTCCCGGATCTTCTCAGCGGGCCAGCCCGAGTAGAAGGCTTCGGGTCCCCTTTCGGCAACCTCTGAAATGACTTTGCCTAGCCTTTCTTGTCTGATCCAATCGCCGGGCGCCGGAGGATAGCCGTTCGGTGCGAAGATCCTCTTCGCCTCGTTGGGAAGGTCGTCGTAGGCACCGGCGGTGGACCTGCAAATCTCCTCTCCGGCTGGGAACCCCTTCGCAGCGTACTCGGCCGGGGCGGAGACCAAGTCTCTGAACTCGGAGCTCCCGAGCTTTCTGTGCATCTCCCAGACGCCCGCCACGTAGCCAGGGACGACACAAGTCAGAGGACCGTACAGCGGGATGCGCCCCCCTGCTTCAGACTTCACAAGGTCGATGGTAAGGCCAGAAGGTGACCAGCCGCTGGCCATGAGGCAATGGACCTTTCCCGTCTTGGCCTCGTAGAACATCCCGAAGAAGTCGCCTCCGAGCCCCCCTGCGGGGTGGAAGGTGACGGCGAGAGCGAAGCTCGTCGCTACGGCCGCGTCGAACGCATTGCCGCCCTTTCTGAGCACATCATAGCCTGCGAACGAGGCAAGCGGCTGCTCGCTTGCGACAGCTACATGTTCGGCTATGATCGTCTTGCTGAAGACCAACGAGCCGTTCGCCAATCCCCCACCGTTAATAAGAAATCCAACTCATTCGAGACGCCTGTCATCGCAGCTCTTGCCCTGAAACCATTGTCCCATGGGACACCATCCAATCCCAAGCAACCCGCCACCACCCCACTAGCGGAACAGAACCAACATAGGGTCAAGAATCTATTTATAGAAGAATCGGCTCTTCGCGCATAACTGGGGATGACATTTGAGTCAAACTGAACTGGATTCCATGCTGGGGACGGTCGAGAACCCGATAAGGAGAAGAATTATCGCGAGGCTCAGCCAGAAACCGAACTACCAGCTTCAGCTCTCGAGGGAACTGGACATCAGCCAGCAGCTCGTGGCAAAACACCTCGGAAACATGGAAGACGCCGGGCTTGTGAGCACGGTCCTGGAGGACAGCCCCCGCGGGCCGCAGAGGAAGGAGTACCTGCTCAAGAAGAGCTTCTCCATCACGATAGACCTTGCGCCGAGTCTGTTCAGGGCCAGAATCTTCTCCTTCGGAGCAGTGCCAGGGATGGATGCCGACGAGCAGGGCCAGATGACTGCCAAGACAAACGAAGCCCTCATGTTCCCTAATGAAGCGTCCAGGATAAAGCCGCTCACCCAAATCATCGCCGAGGTCGACAAAAAGCTAAACGAGATGGAGGAGCAGCGGGCGGTCCTCCTCTACCTACGCGGTCTCGCACTAAGAGAGGCGGCTAGGGTAACCACATCGCTAGGGAGCGCCGACAGGAAGGAGGTGCTGAAGTACATTATGAAGGAACAGAGGGACGAAATAGACGACATCTCGGCCTCCCTCGGCCTGCATCAGCGGGTCGTGGGAAACATCCTTGAAGAGATAGAGAAAGACCTAGGCGCAGAATAAAAAAAGAGAGAGGAGGGGTACTCCTCTACATTCCTATGTTAGGGAAACTTGCCTGAGGAACTCCAAGCTGGCCCTGGAGGGTCTTGATTCGGGTCGCGTACTCCTTCATGCGCGTATTGTCGCCCTGGACCTTCGCGATCCTGTACCCCTTCCATGCCTTACGTAGGGCTCCCCAAATTTGCCCTTTTTCGTAATTGGTCATTGCTACGTGACCTCCGTCGTTTCAGGACTTTGCGAGTATTTTGCGAGAGGAGTCTAGAGTAGTTGAGCCACTAATCAAAGCGGGCAACCCCAGCGGACAGAAACTCCACCTTCAGACCATGGACCTGAGTAGCAGCAGGATGTTGCTCGGATGCTCTGTGATTCGCCGCTTGGAGTAGGCAAACCATCGGTCGCCGTACGGAAGGTACTCAGAAACTCGGTAGCCAGACTTCACCAAGTCGCCCTTCAACTCGTCGCGTATCCCCTTAAGCATCTCGAACTCGAAGTCGACGTGCTTCGACTCTGCCAACTTCCTTGCCTCTTCGACCAATGCCGAATCGTGCGTCGCGATGGCGAACCCGTTCCCCTTGTCGAAGAGCATCCCCATCAGCCTGCTGAAGCTAGCAGAGACTTCCTTCCTGCTGGAATAGACCACCTCGCGGCTCTCCCTGTACGCACCCTTCACCAGGCGGACCTTGGCGCCGGCGTCCAGCAGCTTGGGGAGGTCGGATTCGCTTCGCCTCATGTAGGATTGCAGCACGATGCCGAGGTTCCTGTGCTTGCTGAGAGAGGTCAGGTACATCGAAAGCGTTCTTTCGGTGACTGAGGATCCCTCCATATCAATCCAGAGGGCCTGATTGAATCTCTCCGAGTTGGCAGTGATCCTCTCAAGCCTATCGGCAGCCCCCGCATCATCCGCGCCAAGGCCGAGCTGGGTCAGCTTCACCGAGGCGAACCCGCGAATCCCTTCCTCCGAAATGCGCTGCTGGAGCCTAAGGTACTCTCCCGCGTGCGATTCTGCGGCGGCTGGGTCTTTGATTTCCTCACCCAGGAAATTCACGACGACCCCCATGCCCTTCGAATTGGCCTTCTTTGCGTCAGCGAGAGCGGAATCGAGATCAACGCCTGAAATCCAGTGCTTCGCCAATCTGAGCAACAACACCTCTTTGAGCCCCATGACGTCGCCCGCCGATTGGACAAGATAATAACGGTATGCCGCCCATCGACGGCGCGATGATTGACAAGACGGTCTGCGCAACCAGGTTGGCAAGGCTCAGGAAGAGGTTGGAAGACGAGAAGCTCGATGGGGTCCTGATCGTCCCAGGACCGAACATGCAGTACTTCACAGGGGTCGAATCGCTGCTGCTCGAGAGGCCTTTCATGCTTCTCTTCCCAGTATCGGGGACAGCCCAACTGGTGGCGCCGGCGCTGGAGGCCGGGCCCTACAGGAATTCACCGATGCCGATGGCCATCCATCAGTGGACCGACTCTGAGGGTTCTGCCGATGCGATTAGCAAGGCGGTCCATTCAGCAGGAGCGCGGGGAAGATGGGGAGTCGAGGGGAAAGTCCCGTTCCTGTTCCTTCACAAACTTGCAGGATACGCCGCACCCGAATTCGAGGACGCAGAACCAGTCCTACAGCGGCTGAGGGAGACGAAAGACGATGCCGAGGTCAGACTCCTGAGGCTGTCGGCGAAGATACTCAGCAAGTCGTTCCGCCAGTTCCCCGAATTGGTCAGAGAGGGAGCGACCGAGCTTGAGCTCGCGAAGGCAGCGACCGAGATCATCTACTCGAACGGCGCTAGCAAGGTTGACGCCATGCTGGTCCAGTCAGGCGGAAGAGCCGCAGACCCGCACTCCCTTCCATCCTCCAAGAAGATCAAGAGGGGCGAGAGCATCGTCTTCGACGTGGGCTCCACGTTCGAGGGGTACTATGCGGACATCACGCGAACATTCTGCATCGGACGGTCAAAGGAGATCGAGGACGTTTACCAGAAGGTCCTCGAAGCTGAGGAGGAAGGGATAGGAGCGTCCGCCCGGGGGATCGAGGTTGGAAAGGTGGACGAAGCCGCGAGGGGAGTCCTCAGGAGGGTGGGTCTCGGGGAGTATTTCATCCACCGGACCGGGCACGGGCTCGGCCTCGAAGTGCATGAGGCGCCCTACATCATTGAAGGCGGGAAGGAGAGACTGGGGCCCGACATGTGCTTCACCGTCGAACCTGGCGTCTACATCAGGGGGAAGCTCGGTGTCCGGATGGAGGACGACGTGCTGATCGAGGGGAAGAAGGGCGTAGAAATCACGGACACGCCGAAGGAATTCGACTGGTGGAGATAGCCTGCTTCCGCCTCGAGTCCCGCGACGTCATTGTCGCCGTCCTCAAGTTTCGCCGGCCATGAACCCGTTCCCTCGCGCGGGTCGCTGGCCGCCATCCCATGACCCTAGGTGGCCTGTGTGATGATGGAAGCCATCTGAATCCTGCCCGTCATGGGCCTACTCGCAGCATTGCTTTTATGACTCGCGTCATCCTAAACGCCCGGAATTGAGTAACCTAGAGGTCGCGGACCTTCTGGACAGGCTGGGAGAGATGGTCGAAGCCGACGGCGAGGACAGGTTCAAGGTGATTGCCTACCACCGCGCAGCGAACAGCATTCGGAACATGGAAGAGAGCATCGAAGACTTGTGGAAGGAGGGGAAGCTCGAGGAAATACAGTACGTCGGCGCGGGAATAGCGAAGAAAATCGACGAGTACCTCAAGACTGGGAAGCTGCGCCTGCTGGACGACCTGAGGACGAAGACTCCTTCGGGGGTTCCATTGTTGATGAAGGTCCAAGGAATCGGGCCGCGTACTGCATACAGGCTCGCGCACGAACTCGGAGTGGACAGTGTGGAGGACCTGAAGAAGGCGCTGGAGGCCGGGAAGCTCGATGATGAGTTCGGCCCGACCGTGCGCAAGTCGTTCCTGGTCGGAATCGAGAAGCTGCAGAGCTTCGAGAAGAGGATGCTGCTCCCTGAAGCCGAAGGGGTCTTTCAAAAGCTTGCTGCCTACTTCGGTGCCCTAGGAATTGAGGTTGGGATGGCGGGGAGCCTGAGAAGGGGCAGGAACACAGTTGGAGACATCGATCTGCTCTCGACCGATAAGAGAGCGATGGACGCAATCACAGGTTGCCCTGGCGTCGCTCAGGTGCTGGAGAAGGGCCCTAAACGAGCTAGCGTCAAACTGGAGGATGGTGTCCAGGTCGACGTCAGGGTCTTCGGAGAGGACGAGTACGGCGCGGCTCTGGTCTATTTCACAGGCTCGAAGGACCACAATATTGCATTACGTAACCTGGCGGTTGAACGTGGATGGAAGCTGAACGAGTACGGCCTCTTCGACGAGAAAGGGTCAAGACTGGCCGGGAAGAACGAGGATGATGTCTATGGGAAGCTGGGGCTGCGATACATCCCTCCCGAGTTGAGAGAGGATAGAGGCGAGATTGAGGCCGCCAAGAACGGGAGACTTCCCAACCTGGTGAAGTTCGAAGACATCAAGGGAGATCTCCAGATGCATACCACCTGGAGCGATGGCTCCCACGAGCTGGAGCAGATGGCCAGGGCTGCGAAGGTGAGGGGCTACGAGTACATCGCGGTTACCGACCACTCCGTCTCAGTAAGGGTGGCCAACGGGCTCTCGGAGGAGAGGTTCAGAAGGCAGTGGAAGGAAATCGAGAAGTTCAACGACTTGCTGGCCCCGTTCCGGATACTGAAGGCCGTCGAGCTGGAGATCAAGAGCGACGGCACGCTCGATTTTGAGAGGAAGTTCCTAGAAGAGTTCGACATAGTCGGCGCGTCGCTCCATCAGAGCTTCAGGCAGAGCGCCGAGAAGCTGACGGAGAGGGCAGTGAAGGCGCTTTCCCATCCGGTTGTGGATTTCCTCTGCCATCCTACGAACAGACTGATAGGAAGGCGCGAGGGAAACCCAATCAATCTGGCCAAGGTGATTGGGACGGCAAGGGACAACGGCAAGATGCTGGAGATAGATGGTGAACCGCACAGGCTGGACCTCGACGAGGTGTGGGCCAAGAGGGCGATGGAGGAGGGGGTCAAGCTGGTGATCGACTCGGACGCACACGCAATCGGCGAGCTTGACAATCTGGCTTATGGGGTAACCGTGGCGAGGCGAGCTTGGCTGGAGGCGAAGCATGTGATGAACACCGCGGGCCTACAAGAACTGCTGAGAGCCGTCTGCTAGCAATCCTCGAACGTTAATAACGGATTTGCGCCAGCGTGAGAATTGCGGGGGTAGCCAAGCCGGGTCAACGGCATGGGACTTAAGTCAGGATGAGGGTCCGCCTCGAGAAATCCCATCCCTCAGGGGTTCGTGGGTTCGAATCCCACCCCCCGCACTTTGTTGTGTGCGGAGGTTCCTTCATGTCAATAGTCCTATTCGCGAACCCAAAGGAGAGTGGGTCTCTTGCGCATAATGCTCGCGGCGGCAAACATCATTGTAATCGCTAGGATTACTAAGATTACTTATGTCAATATGATGTACCTTAGCCAACCTTTTTTACCGAATCCATCGTCCAAGGATTAGACGCGGACGGCCTCATTTGCCGCATCATGCTCGTGCTATTAGAAAATGCTTATGAGAGAGTTGCACCATATTCTTTCTATGCCAAGGTCAGGTGAACCTTGGTGATGGGACCCTGTCAAGCACAGGAAAGTTCTAGTGGGGTTTCTTTAGCATTTCTGATTCTTCTGGCCACAGCGACTCCGCTCCTCTTAGTGAAACCCGCTTCCGCTGTCGTACATCCGGCAGGTCCAAACTATATACCGTGTAACTATTACACAACTGTCTATTACATGGATACCCCGTCGAATGGAGGGACCATTAACACCTTCACTAACGGCCAATCGCAATATCGTCAATACAACAACGTTCCATGTCAAGATAACAAGTTCGGATATCAAGAGCAGGCAACGCCAACTCCGGGATACGCCTTCGGCAATTGGACCGTTTCCGGTGGAACACTGTCGTCCACTACCGCGAATCCAACGTACCTGACTATGTCGGCTGACGCAACAGCCTACATAAGAGCACATTACGCATACTCTCCATACTACTCAAACGGGAACGAAGGAGTAAACATAAGTGGCATTTCGACGAGTGCCGTAACAGTCACCTTGAATCAGGCAATTACCAGTTCTGGCAATTCACCTTGGTCATACCAGTTTAACCTCTTATGGTATAACGCCACCTGTATCAATAATTGGTGCATATCACAAACGACAATTGAAGTTTCTTCCAACTCATGCCAAATTGGAACTGGGTATACGACTTCGGACCCGCACGAAACACAGAATTCCGTAAGCTGTTCAACTGTTACGCAGAGCGGTGACAACTGGGAGGTTATAACAAGTTGGAACGGCAAAGGGTCTCTGACCAGTCTTCAGTTCAATCTAAATGGCAATGAGCTGTACTCGCTGACCCAATCGCAGATTTGCACGGGCTATTCCCCCAACTGCTCGATAAATGATCTAAACGCTTACTTCCAGAGCGTGTTCGTAGGAGCGAACAATGCATATCCAAGCGTAACGTTCACGTCGCTCCTAGGGCAGATGACATACTCAGGCCTGAAATCTCTCCTGCCGACTTATTATCCAATTTGCACGAGCGAGTACTCTAACTCCATCTACAGCTCCATACAAAGTTCGACTCAGCCATTTGGTTATTCAGGCAGCCCCGTTAAACACTGTATATGATGGACAAGGGCCAGTAGGATGACAGAAACCCGCACTTCCTCAGCCTCAAAGACCACTCGCGCCGCTCTCGTCGTGGTTCTCATCGTGATAATGGTCGGACTCGCCGTTTCTTACGAATTCTATCTCAAACCATCGACGGGTTCCAGCTCGAGTTCCACGTGCTCAGGCTCTCCGCCAGTGGGAGACTGCGCAGTGCCATACAGCTATCCCTTCACTTTGTCGGTGAACTACAGCGGTCCTTGGAGGCTGAGTTACCAGGGATATCTCAGTTCGTTCGGACCTGGTAAAGCTATTCCTACAAACGTCACCGGAAGCTACAGCGGAACTGGATTCTATTCCAAGAACATAACACTAAGCGGGCCGGGTAACTATGGCCTTGAACTGTGCGCCAGCGCGCAGAAATTGGACGGTTCCGGTTCCTCTCTAATCCTGAAGATAACGGGACGCAACGAAACCTCCCTGCCTTATGGCTCAGTCACCTACTGTGGTGGAGTAGCGCCATGAGCAACAAGAGGTAGCGTACCAGGGGATAGTCTATTCCTGCTTAGTGCCTTGAGAGAGAATCTCAACGCCGCGTCCTCTGAATTAGTTCAAGTCTCGCTCAGATGTTCGTTGCTTTCGTCATATTCCTTCATGACGCAAATGCTTAGTTGTTCATTCGACTGAAATTGGTTGGCTGACCTTCTCTTGGTAGACCTCTAGGTGGACTTCTAGCCGCTTAATGTGACACAAGATTTCCCCTATCAATTCGTCCACATTTGTATCAGTCTCGGCCTGAATCAAGGTTACGGAACCCCGCTCCGACCTCGCGAGCCCGCACCCGCGCCCTAACCTGACCTATCCATACAAGGGGTTCCACCCCCCTCCGAACGGCTGGAAGGTGTCGCTTGAGAAGATGAAACAGCTTGATGCCGAAGGCAGGCTCATCTTCCCGAAGGACAAGACAGGCAGAATCCGTCGGAAGATATACTTGGACAAGGGCAAGGGTCAGCCCTTGCAGAACCTTTGGACTGATATCAGTCCAATCCACTCCCAATCCAGCGAGAGACTTGGTTTCCCGACGCAGAAACCAGAAGCACTCCTTGAACGAATCGTCAACGCCTCCTCCAATCCCATCGACATCGTTCTTGACCCCATGTGCGGTTGTGGGACTGCAATCGCAGTGGCTCACAGGTTAGGCAGAAGGTGGATTGGAATCGATGTTTGAGCTTACCGCCTCTGTGAGCATCAACAGGATTTCAGATTTGACTGAACCGACGGACGGCAGCATGCCTGCCTTTGGGGCATTGGAAGACATGACAGGTTGCCGATGCCCCAGATTGGGCCAAGAAGACAAGCCTCAGATGACTCTTCGGAAGCCTAGACGGCGGGAAGGATCATCAAGTCCTCTTTAGGGTCGCCGATGGCCCGGTATTCGCCATTCCTGTACAGGAGACCTACCAATGCCGAGGTTACCGCGTCCAGTTCGTCTCCACTGAATCCACCCTTCTGCTGCCCCAGTCCGACTCCATGCCGCCGTAGGGCCCCCTCGAGTCCGCGCAAACCTTTCTGCTTGCGTGGCATGCCAAGGAGGTCCTGTACGGCACCGGGGAAGCTTTCTATCACCTCGAACCCGCGCGCCTCGAGGGCGGCCCTGAGCCTCATCCCCCGGGCGGTCAGCATCCGCATTGGACCCAGCGAAATCGGGAAGAACCTGATGTGCATCCTTAGGAGTTCCTTGTCGCACTCCCGAAAGTGGGGAGGTCCAGGCTTCTCGAGGCTCTCCCTACCCTTCGGGAGGAAGAGCGGGGCATCGATACTCACGACGCTCGGCATTGCCTCTGAGGTCAGACGAATAACCTCCTGATCGGTATGAAGCACCGCTGTGTTGCATCTCATGTGAGGGTCCATCACGTAAAATCCAGTTTTCCTCTTCTCGCTTCCTGCCAAGTCTTTGCCCACTACTGGCTGACCGCTTCGCCGTGCCATTGGGTCAGGGCAGGAAATGAGAGCTTTTATCGGCGTCGACCCGTGGTGGACAACATGGACTTCTTGGCTGAAGCCAAATCCATCGAGAGCGAGATGATCAAGACGCGGAGGATAATCCACCAGAAACCCGAATTATCATATCATGAGGAAGAGACAGCCAGGCTCGTCGCAGAGAAACTTGAGTCGTTCGGAATCAAGGCCAAACGGGGAGTTGGAGGGACCGGCGTCCTCGGGATCCTTGAGGGCGGGAAGAAGGGAAAGGTGATCGCGCTGAGGGCAGACATGGACGCCCTTCCAGTCGAAGAGATGGCAGACGTCGAGTTCAAGTCGAAAGTCAAGGGAGTGATGCATGCGTGCGGGCATGACGCGCACGTGGCCATGCTGCTTGGGGCTGCCAAGATTCTGGCAAACCACAGGAACGAATTGCACGGCACCGTGAAATTCCTCTTCCAGCCCGCAGAAGAGCATGGTGGAAAGGGTGGTGCGCTGCCAATGATCGAGGAGGGAGTGATGAGGGACCCGAAGGTGGATTTCGTCTTCGGGCTTCACATGGACGGCAATGGGCTATCGGGAGAGTTCGGAGTCAAGGAAGGAGCATTCATGGCGGCCTCCGACACATTCAGGGTGCGAGTAATAGGAAGAGGCGGGCACGGGTCGGCGCCCCACAAGACTGTCGACCCAATCTACATATCCGCCCAGGTCATACTCGCATTGCAGGGTGTCTCATCAAGGATGATCGACCCGATGCGCCCGTTCGTGATTTCCGTGGGGGCCCTCCACTCGGGGACAAAAGAGAACATCATCCCCGACGAAGCGGTGCTCGACGGGACAATCAGAACACTCGATGAGGCGACACGAAGGAAGGCGAAGGCGAATGTCGCAAAAGTTGCGAAGGGCGTCTGCAGGGCCTTCGGCGCCCGCGCTGAAGTGGAGTTCGAAGAGGACGCCTATCCAGTGACTGTCAATGATGTGAAGGCGACCGAGAATGCAGCCGTGGTCCTGAGGAGGATTCCAAATACGAGGGTCAGGAACATCGAAGCCGTCCTTGGAGGGGAAGATTTCTCAAGGCTTCTGCAGAAGGCTCCCGGCACGTTCTACTTTCTCGGCACCCGCAACCCGGCGAAGGGATGCGTCTACCCGATCCACAGCTCGAAGTTCATGGTGGACGAGGACGTCTTGAAGTTCGGAGCGGCGTCTCTCGCGATGCTGGCCTTCGAGTTCGGAAACCCCAAAGGCCCGTCGTAGGTGCTTCGGATGTACGCAACCAAAGTCGCCGAGAGGGTCTACGTGCTGGACACGTACGCCATGGGACATGCCAGCGCGGTGGGCGCGTACGTCATAACGGGACCAAAGGTGACGCTGGTCGACTGCGGCTACGCGTCCTCGTACCAGAACGTCCTGACGGGACTAGCCGAACTGAACATCATGCCCTCCGACGTCAGGTACATCGTGCCGACCCACGTCCACCTAGACCATGCAGGGGCGGCAGGGCACCTTGCGAGAGAGATGCCGAATGCCAAGGTGATTGCCCACGAGAAGAGCGTTCCCCACCTCGCAGACCCTACCAGACTCATCGAAAGTGCGACCAAGGTCTTCGGAGAGGCAATAATGAGTCTCTACGGCTCGCCCGAACCGGTCCCGATGGACAGGATGACGCCGGTGGGCAAGGAGCTGCACATTGACCTCGGAGAAGGGCTGACGGCCACGTTGATGCACTCACCAGGGCATGCTCCGCATCAAATCTCCATGATGCTTGACGGCACTAAGAATCTCTTCACGGCGGACGCAGTCGGGATAGTCTACCCTGGAATGAAGACGTTGATTCCGACGACGCCGCCACCCAGTTTCGACCCGAACCAGCTCGTGTCCACGGTGCGTTCGCTCAGGCAGCTTGGCGCGACAAGGTTGCTCGTCCCCCATTTTGGGGCCAGGGCCGATGTTGACCATGTCTTCGACAGCACCGAGGAGAAGGTTATCGGATGGGTGAAGGACGTAGGCGACATGAAAGGCAGAGGGGCGAGCCTCGACGAGGCGACGGAGGCGATGCAGCTCAGGGTGGAGCGGGAGGCTGGCGTCGGTGAACTCCCGATCTATGCAAAGGTCTCGATTCGGACGTCAGTAATGGGGATAATACACTACCTGAGCAAGAACGTTTGAATATCGAGAGGCTGCCTCTGCTGGCGTGCCGCTAGTCTACGCTTGCATAGCGCCTCACGGCGGCGAGACCATTCCAGTGTTGGCCGGCGACAAGCTCCGACTCTTCGCGCCGACCAGACGGGGAATGAGGGTTCTCGCCAGACAGGTGAAGGAAACGAGGCCTGACACTATTGTCATCGCGAGTCCTCACAACCTGAGGCTCCCAAAACATATCGGGGTGGTGATATCAGAGTATTCGTCCGGACAGGTGGCTGAGGGAAAGAAGAAGGTCAGGCTCCACGTCAGATGCGACGTGGAAATGGGGAGGGCGGTGATAGACGAAGCAGAAAAGCAGGGTTTGTCAGTCGTCGGAGCGAATTACGGTGCCCTGGAGGGACCGATGTCCGACCTGGCGATGGACTGGGGGACCCTGGTGCCTCTCTGGTTCTTCCTCAGGGAGAACAGGCTGAAGAGCATGGTGCTTATTGTGACCCCTTCGAGAGGGATCCCTCTCGAACAGAACCACGAGTTCGGAAGGTGCGTAGCCAAGGTCGCTGAAGGCAGCAGGAGACGAGTCGTATTCGTCGCAAGCTCGGACCAGGCGCACGCCCACAGGAAGGACGGCCCATACGGGTTCGACGCTCGCGCGAAAGCGTACGATAGATCTGTAATTGAAGCGGTCGAAGGTGGTCGACTCTCGTCGGTGATGAAGACCGACCCCAATCTTGTCGAGGCGGCGAAGCCCGACAGTCTGTGGCAGATGACCATGCTCGCAGGCGCTTTGTCGGTGGTTCCCATGGCTGGCGAGCTCGTGTCTTACCAAGTCCCGACGTACTATGGGATGCTCTGCGCGGGTTTCACGAAGAGCGCTTAGGGGATACATCCATCAGAGAGAGACCGCCGTCTGAGATTCCGTGTGTGTCGCCGGGAACTGACCCCCAGGCTAACCACCTGTCTCGCCGCATCCGCGTGGGTCAAAGGACAACCAGACCAGTCGTTATCACGGCCAGAACGAACAGTGTAATCCCGACGTACTTCCAGTCTTTCTGCACACCGTAGTAGATGACCCCGGCAATCACACGCACATAGGGTGTGAGCATCAGAATCATCACCCCCAGGGACATGATGTTCAGCGGGCTGAGAGAGCCTCCGATGGCCCTGACAGTGGAGGTCGCGAAGTCGAAGAAGTTGCCACCCTTGAACTGCCAGGCAGCTGACAAGTCGAGGGACTGGTTTCCAGTCTGGATGCAGTACAGGAGTACGCCTGCCGATTCCAGGGCAAGGCTTAGCGTCACGCCGACTCTCAGGATCCAGCTGATGCCCAGGGACAGGAAAGAGACTTTCACGCTCATGGCGCAGTCATCCCCTTCCAGACCATGTCTATGATCAGCACCACCAGCACGATTAGGAAGACGCTCCGCACGGTCCTGTTCGTCAGGTTCGGAAGGACCCGGGCGCCGAGGAGCGAACCCACAGTCGTGCCAATGGCCAGTGGTGCGGCGAGGTCCAAGTAGACGAACCCTGATGTGAAGTATACCGACGCGCCCGCGAGTGCGGTCATGCCTTGGATGAAGTTGGTGGTCGCGGTCGAGACCTTCGACGGCATCCCCATTATCATCTCCTGGACTGAGATCTTGAAGGCTCCGCCACCAATGCCCAGCATTCCGGCCGCCACCCCGGCAAAGAACATCCCAGGACCCGCCAGCGCTGGCCTAGTCAGCTTGTAGTCGATCTGCTTCTTTGCCGGCTTGTCGTAGTACGACCCCTCGAGTTTGAGCCACTTCGCCATGCCGTCCTGGTTGACCTCCGGAAGCTCCCGGTTTCTCATCTTCCCCAAGGCCAAGAAGGAGGTGGCCAGGAAGGCAGCGAAGACGTAGTACAGCAGCGCTTCTGCGTGGACGAGAACAATGTAACCCGTCAGTGAAGCGCCAACAATGGCCCCCACGGCTGTGAACGTCTCCATGTAGAACGCGGCGCGGACGTTGGAGAGGCCGTCCCTCACGTAGGAAGAAGCAGCGCCGCTAGACGTGGCGATTATCGCCACCATGCTGGCGGCGATGGCATACTGGATGGGTACGCCGAAGTAGACAAGAATCGGGGTGAGAATCAGCGCCCCGCCCAGCCCCAGGATGGAGCCGATGAAACCGGCGAGGATGGCGAAGAGCAGCGCAAAGAGGACTCCTATCAAGCGACAGCCCCCCTATCGCTCGGATGCGGCTATTTCAAATTGAATCCACTCGCGTCCTCTCGAGGGTCGTGAGGATTCTCCAGTGTGGTTAATTAGACACAGGTGAAACGGAGAGGAAGGCGTAGCGCATGACGAACAGGGTCCTGGCCAAGTCAGTGCTTGTGGACGCGACGGCAGATGAAGTCTGGCGGGCGTGGACGACCTTAGAAGGAATCAAGAGATTCTTTGCGCCTGACGCCAGGTTGGACATCACACCGCGCGGAAAGTACGAAATCCTCTTCAACCCAGAGGAACCAGAGGGACAGAAGGGGGCAGAAGGATGCTCGGTTCTAAGCTATGTGCCACTAAAGATGTTCTCCTTCACTTGGGGCGCCCCACCCGAGTTTCCCAAGGCCCGCAAGGAAGTCGCCCAGTGGGTGGTCCTGTTCTTTGACGAAGTAGACCAGGAACGAACGCTCGTGAGACTCCAAGAGTTCGGCTGGAAGGACGGCAAGCAGGGAGAGCAAGTCTATGACTACTTCGACCAGGCCTGGGACCTGGTTCTCGCAAGGCTTGCGCATAGCTTCGCTCATGGACCCGTGGATTGGAAACGACCCTGGCGGCCGGCCAGAAGCGCTCGGAGCCAAGGAAGGCAGCCGGGTCCGTGAATCGGTGCCTCCGCCCCCTGTAGAAGCCTACCATCGCCATCACGTTCTCGCTTAGGATATGTGTCCCGGCCGGGATTCGAGTATGGGAAACAAGGTTCAAAGCAAGTCTGGATGGATTTCGGAAAGATGGTGCAATGTCCCGCCGACTCGCCAATCTCTAGGTTCGGGCCCGACGGGAGTCGCCGTCATACAGGTTCGATGGCGGGTTTAAATCAGATATAGGTCACGAATGACCACAGAATGACCACGGCTAACCTTGAGGTGCCAGCGACGGGAAGCATTCGGAAGATTGCGTTTCTAGGCGACTATCTGCCGCGCAAATGCGGCATCGCCACGTTCACGAACGACTTGCACTACTCTGTTGCGAAGGAGTTTCCGACGATACATTGCTCGGTCGTGTCCGTCAATGACGTCGAGGGCGGTTATGACTACCCAACCGAAGTGCGCTTCGAGATTGCGGAGCAGGACTTGACGTCCTACCTGCGCGCAGCCGATTTCCTCAACATCACGGACGTGGATGTCATTTGCGTGCAGCACGAGTTCGGCATCTTCGGCGGGCCGGCCGGCAGTCATGTCCTTGCGCTACTGCGCGAGCTGCGCATGCCAATCGTGACCACTCTGCACACAATTCTCCGCGAGCCCAACGCAGAGCAGCGACGCGTGATGCGCGACCTGGTCCGACTTTCGACGCGGCTCGTGGTCATGACCGAACAGGGCCGGGAGCTGCTTCAGGAAGTCAATCATGCA
>Ga0187865_1001098_pt1 | contig 33172 bp, 27 predicted proteins | sample June2016WEW_11_1_2_FD_132989 | JGI IMG/M metagenome (GOLD analysis project Ga0187865, IMG submission 132989) | Peatland microbial communities from SPRUCE experiment site at the Marcell Experimental Forest, Minnesota, USA - June2016WEW_11_100 | ecosystem: Environmental > Terrestrial > Soil >...
CTGCGAGAGGTCGTACTCGACGTCGAGGTAATGATCGATGAACATGAAGTTCTGTTCGGGATCGAGAACTTCGAGCAGCGCCGCCGAGGGATCGCCGCGGAAGTCCATCGACATTTTGTCCACTTCGTCGAGCATGAACACCGGGTTCTTGGTTCCGGCTTTTTTCATCATCTGGATGATCTGGCCGGGCAGGGCGCCGATGTAGGTGCGGCGATGGCCGCGGATTTCCGCTTCATCGCGCACGCCGCCGAGCGACATCCGCACGAACTTGCGGCCGGTCGCTTTGGCGATCGACATCCCCAGCGAAGTCTTGCCCACGCCCGGAGGTCCGACGAAGCACAGAATCGAGCCCTTGGGATTTTTCACCAACTGGCGGACGGCGAGAAATTCGAGGATGCGCTCCTTGATTTTCTCCAAGCCATAGTGATCTTCGTTCAGAGTTTTCTCAGCACGCGTGATGTTGCGGATTTCCTTCGACCGCTTCTTCCACGGCACCGCCAGCAGCCAATCCAGATAGTTGCGCGAGACCGTCGATTCCGCCGACATGGGCGGCATCGCTTCCAGTTTTTTCAGTTCCTGGATCGCCTTGTCGCGAACTTCCTTCGGCATGCCCGCGGATTCGACCTTCTTCTTCAGTTCGTCGAATTCGCTCTTTTCGCCGCGCCCCAGTTCCTTCTGGATGGCCTTGATTTTCTCATTGAGGTAATACTCTTTCTGCGCCTTCTCCATCTGCCGCTTCACGCGCGACTGGATGGTGCGGTCCATGTTGAGCTTTTCGATCTCTACGTCAAGCACGTCTCCGATGCGGTTCAAACGCTCGGCGGGATCGAAGATTTCGAGCAGCCCCTGCTTCTCCTCGATCGAGAGTTGCAGGTTGGCGGCGATGGTGTCGGTCAGCTTCGCCGGGTCTTCCATGCGCACGGCCGCGATCATGGTTTCGTAGTTCAGCGACTGGCACAGCTTTACGTATTGCTCGAACATGCCGGTGACGCGCTGCATGCCCGCTTCAATCTGCGCTGTCGTCTCGGTGGCATAACGGGCGACCCGCACGGTGGCCTGCAGAAAGCCTTCCGTTTCGACGACCTGCAGGATCTTGCCGCGCTCGATGCCTTCGACCAGCACCTTGATGTTCCCGTCGGGCAGTTTCAGGCTCTGCACGATGTTGACAATGGTGCCGACCTGGAAGATGTCCCCGGCCTTGGGTTCGTCGATGCTGGCATCGTGCTGGGTGGCAAGAAATATCTTCTTATCGCTGGCCAGAGCTTCTTCGAGCGCGCGCACGCTCGACTCCCGGCCCACCACGAACGGAGTCATCATGTAGGGAAAGATAACCACGTCCCGAATGGGCATCATGGGTAGTTTCTTGCTCTCAAACTTTTCCTTGGGGTTCGACAAACGCAGTCTCCCGTCTCTGGTCGTCTTTAACTTGCTGCTTTTAACTTGCCGCTTTCTCGATCATTGCCAGCGAGACATTCCGCTTGTCCACCATCTCGCGGGTCACTTCAAATTCCTTAACCTTCTTCTGGCTGGGCAGACTATACATCAATTCCAGCATGAGCTCTTCCAGAATCATGCGCAAGCCGCGCGCGCCGACTTTACGCGCCATCGCCTGGCGCGCAATCGCCCGGTTCGCGTCATCGCTGAACTTCAGCCGCACGTTTTCAAATTCGAACAGGCGCTGGTACTGTTTCACGATTGCGTTCTTGGGGCGCGTCAGAATTTCCACCAGCGCGTTTTCGTCCAGTTGCTGCAGCACTCCCATGACCGGCAGGCGCCCGACAAACTCGGGGATCAGCCCGAACTTGATCAGATCTTCCGGCTGCGCTTCGGAGACGAGTTCAAAGTTGCGCAGCGCCGCCAGGCCCGCCTCGGTCTCCGTATCTTCTCCGATGCGGAAGCCCAGAGCCTTCTTGCCGACGCGCCGCCCGATAATTTTCTCCAGACCCACGAAGGCGCCGCCGCAAATGAAGAGGATGTTCGTGGTATCGACGGGCGTGAATTCCTGGTGCGGATGCTTGCGTCCACCCTGCGGCGGAACGTTCGCGATCGTGCCCTCCAGAATCTTGAGCAACGCCTGTTGCACGCCCTCGCCCGACACGTCGCGCGTGATCGAGGGGTTCTCGTCCTTGCGCCCGATCTTGTCAATCTCGTCGATATAGATGATGCCGGTCTGGGTGCGGCTGACGTCGCCTTCGGCCGCCTGCAGAAGTTTCAGAATGATGTTCTCGACGTCCTCGCCGACGTAGCCGGCCTCGGTCAGCGTGGTCGCGTCCACGATCGCGAACGGCACATCGAGCATGCGGGCGAGCGTTTGCGCCAAGAGCGTCTTGCCGGTTCCGGTCGGCCCGATCAGAAGAATGTTCGACTTGGTCAGCTCCACGCCGTCGCCGGTACGCTGGCGGTTCATGTAAATGCGCTTGTAATGGTTATAGACGGCGACGGCCAGCTTCTTCTTGGTCTGCTCCTGTCCGATGACGTACTCGTCGAGGAAGGTCTTTACTTCCTGCGGCTTCGGCAGTTGGTTCGGGACTGCGGCTGCGGGAGTCGCGGTACGGTCGTCTTCGAGGATCGAGTTGCAGACGGCTACGCACTCGTCACAAATGTAGGCCCGGGGATAGTCGCTCGGCGACGAGATCAGTTTCGCGACCGCGTCCTGCGACTTGTGGCAGAACGAACAGCGCAACATCTCATCCGTGCCCGATCTATTTTTCACTCGGCCCTACTCCCTTTCTGGTGGCCTGGCCGCGGCTGGCTTCCTGCTCCAGGCTGAGACGCGGCAAGCCGCGTCTCTACATTGCTTCGCGAACTGCCGATCATACCCTCTATCTCGTCTTATAGATGATATCGTCGATGATTCCGTATTCCTTCGCCTGCTGCGAGTTCATGATGAAGTCGCGCTCCACGTCCTTCTCCACTTTATCCAGCTTCTGGCCGCTGTGCTTGGCCAGTAACTGATTAGTAATCTCCCGCATGCGCAGAATCTCGCGGGCATGAATGTCAATGTCGGTCGCCTGTCCGGAGAGCCCGCCCATCGAGGGCTGGTGGATCAGGATGCGCGAATTCGGCAGCGCCAGCCGCTTCTTGGCTTCGCCCGCCGAAAGCAGCAGCGCCGCCATCGAAGCGGCCTGGCCGATGCAGATCGTGGTCACGTCGTTCTTTACGTACTGCATCGTGTCGTAGATCGCCATGCCCGCCGTGATCGACCCGCCCGGCGAGTTGATGTAGAGTTGGATGTCTTTCTCCGGGTCTTCCTGCGCCAGGAACAGCATCTGGGCGATTACTAGGTTGGCGATATTGTCATCAATCGGCGTGCCAATAAAGATGATGTTGTCGCGAAGCAGACGGGAATAAATGTCATAGGCCCGTTCGCCCCGGCCGGTCTGCTCAATCACCATCGGTACCAGCATCATTCGTGGATCGTTCACATTCACCCTTTCCACACTCCCGCCCTGAAGTCGGTCTCGTCGGCTCAGGGGAGGATTGAAATGGTCCGCGTCGTTATTATTAACTACGCGGACTGGCGATACAGAAAATCGAGGGTCTTCTCGTTGCGGATTCTTGTCCGGATTCTATCGAGGCCCCCATCCCGTGTCAAACGAGCGCGCACTGCTTCGGATGTCTGTTTCGATTGTCTTGCCAGCGATTCCAGTTCCCGATCCAACTCGTCATCGCCGACCTGCACATTCTCTTCCTCCGCCACTCTTTCGAGCAGCAGCGCCGCTCTTACATCGTGAATCGCCTGCTCGCGCTGTCCCGCGCGCAGACGCGACAAATCCATTTTCTTCATCTGCTCGGCGGTCAGACCCCGCGCCGCCAGCGCCCTCAGTCCCTGCTCCAGCCGGATGTCAATCTGTTGTTCGATCAACGAATCGGGAACTTCAAAATCGTTCCGCTGAATCAGTTCTCCCACCAGTTTTTCCTTGGCATCGCGTTCCGCCTGGTGCTTGCGCTCGGATTCGATCTGCTCGCGAATCGCCTTCCGTAGATCGTCCACCGTCTGGAATTCTCCGAGTTGCTTCGCGAACTCGTCGTTCAGTTCCGGCAGACTCTTCTGTTTGATCGACTGCACCTTCACCGCATAACTGAACGTCTTCCCCGCCAGGCGCTTGTCCTGCGCATCTTCCGGATAGTTCACGTCGAACGTGCGCTCATCTCCGGCGCTGGTCCCGCGCAGGTGCTCGGTGAATTCCGGCATCGTGTTCTTGCCCGCGATTTCGACCAGCACTTCATCCATGTGAACCGGCTGGCCTTCGCCGGACTTTCCTTCACCAGTCTTTCCTTCGTCGGACTTGGGATTGCCATCGAGCGAGACCTGAGCGAAATCGCCATCGGCGAGGGCGCGGCCCTCCACCGGATTGAAACTGGCATGCCGCTCGCGCAGATCGGCGAGCGCCTGCTCCACATCGGCCTCGGAAACCGCGATCTCCGGTTTATCGGCGCGCAGCTCTTTGTAGCCTTCCAGCTTGATTTCCGGCAGCACCTCAAAGGCGGCTTTGAAGCGCAGCGGCTCGCCGTCGTGCAGGTGCAGGTCCGTCACTCGCGGCTGCGATACCGGATGCAGGCTCAGCCTCTCGGCCTCCTGCCGGAAAAAGCGCGGGATCAGCGCCTCGACCATGTCGGTCTTGATCTCTTCCGAAAAACGCTGGCGAATAATCGACGCCGGCACATGGCCGCGCCGGAAGCCGGGAATGCGCGCCACCTTCTGATATTTCTGGATCAGCGAATCGGTCTGCCGGTTGACATCCTCGACCGGAATCTCAACTACAATCTCGCGTTTCGTCGTGCTTTCGTTGGTCGTGCTTTCTTTGATCTCAGCAGGGCTCACAGTTACCTTTCCAGTGCGGCCGCGGCAGCAGAGTCGGGAGGGAATTCGCTCCGCTGCGACGCCTTGTGCCGCAACCTTGAGTGTAAAGACTCTCGAAGAGCAACGTCAAACGGCGAAGGGCGGCGTCCTACCCACCATGGTAACGGGAGAGGCCCTTGTGTGGCGCGGACACCCCGGAGATTTTGTAATTTGGTAATTTGTAATTTGGTAATTTCAACCCCGACTGGTTTCAAATTACAAAATTACCCGATTACAAAATTACAAAATGCCCGTCCCTAAATGGCTCAAGGTTCTTAACGCCGAAGTCATCATCTGCACGCGCTGTCCGCGTCTCGTCGTATATCGCGAGCGCATTGCCCGCGAGAAGCGCCGCGCCTACCGCGCCTGCGAGTACTGGGGCAAGCCCGTTCCCGGCTTCGGCGATCCCCACGCCCGCGTTCTCGTGCTCGGACTCGCTCCCGGCGCCCACGGCTCCAATCGCACCGGCCGCATGTTTACCGGAGACTCTTCCGGCAACTTCATGTACCCGGTGTTGCACGAAGCCGGATTTGCGCTTCTGCCCACCGCGACCGCCCGCGACGATGGCCAGGCGCTGACCGGTCTCTACATAACCGCCGCCGCCCGCTGCGCGCCGCCCGGCAACAAACCTCTGCCCGAGGAACTGGCCAACTGCGCTCCGTTTCTGGAGCGCGAACTCGAAGGACTCAAAGATCTGCGCGTTGTCGTTGCTCTGGGAAGAATCGGATTCGAAGCCTATCTCAACTACCTGATGCGAAGAAAGTTGATCGCCGGCAAGCGGGAGTATGAATTCCGCCACGGCGCCGAATACGTCCTGCCCGATGGACGCGTCCTCTTGGCGTCTTATCACCCCTCTAACCAGAACACGCAAACGGGCAAGCTAACCAGAGAGATGTTCCGGAAGATTTTCAAGCGAGCCCGTGAACTGGCCGATGAATCAACGGGGCGGATCCCGCGGTAGCGGACACCTCTGGGCCGGCATGGGGGACCTGTCGCTCCGGGATGCGCCGCCCTTTTTACTTGTAGAGACGGGGCTTGCCCCGTCTCACTCCGCGGCAGGAGACGCGGCAAGCCGCGTCTCTACGGGAAATTAGACTGCACTTTGAAATCCTACGAACACCGGTTCCGGCTCAAGCAGAATCCCCCACGCTTCCTGCACGCCGCGCTGGATTTCATCTTTCAGCCCGACAATATCGCTCGCCTTCGCGTCTCCCCGGTTGATCAGCGCCAGCGCATGTTTGTGCGAGATTCGGGCGGCGCCAACCGCATATCCCCTGGGGAATCCCGAGTGCTCCACCAGCCATGCCGCCGAAACTTTGTGTTGCGCATCGAGCGCGGGGTAGCTGGGAATCTCGAGTCCTTTGGATGCGGCGCGCGCGGCCAGGTCTTTGAACTGCGCCTCGCTGAGCACGGGATTCTTGAAGAACGATCCGGCGCTGCGGCAATCGTCGTCGCCGGGGACAATCAGCATCCCTTTGCTTCGCCGTATCTCGCGCACCGCCGCGCGGGTTTCGGCGAGCGATGGCGGCGTCTTTTTTTCGGCAAAGCGTTCGGCAAAGTGCTTTTGCAAATCGGCGTACTTCAAACTTGGAGCGCCACCCCGCTTCAACCGGTAGTTCACCCGCAAGATGATGTACCGCCCGCGTTCCGTGCTGTTAAAGATGCTGGCGCGATAACGGAATCCGCAGGCCGGCTTGGGCAAAACCACAATGCGGTCTTCTTTCAAGTCCAGCGCGCGCACCGATTCGATGGTATCGGCGACCTCCTGCCCATAGGCGCCAACGTTTTGCACGGGCGTGCCGCCGACGCTGCCCGGAATACCGCTCAGGCATTCGACTCCCGCGCAATTCTGCACGACCGCCTGGGCGACAAAGTCGTCCCAGTGGACGCCTGCGCCGACGCTGAAGAGCACGGCGTTACCCGGGGCGTCACTTGTACTTGGACTGGTGATTCCGCCGATCGCGATTCTCAGCACCAGCCCCGGCCAACCGGAATCGGCGACCACCAGGTTGCTTCCCCCGCCCAGCACAAACAGCGGCAGGTCGCGGGCTTTCGCGAACTGCGCGGCCTCGCGAACCTCGTCTTCTCGCCTCAGTTCCGCAAAGTAGCGCGCCGCCCCGCCCACCTGCAAGGTGGTTAGTGGCGCCAGCGGAACGTTTTCCTGAATCGTCATCAAGCTAATCTCACTCTATAGTTAACTGAGCATCTCATGTCCTGCCTGCGCAGGCATATTGAGAACGCAGCTACATTTCGAATCGTTGCTGCGTATCCACCTTTCATGAATTGTCATCCCGAGCGAAGCGAGGGATCTGCAGTTCGCCGCAAAATGCAGATCCCTCACTTCGTTCGGGATGACAAAGTCTGGCGATGGTTCGAATCGAAAACACTGGAGAGTCCATGTATCCCGAAATAATGGTGATCCCGATGCGTGAAGAACTTACGCGTCTGGGAATTGAAGAGCTACGCAGTGCCGCCGACGTTGACCGCTTTGTGCAGAACGAACCTGGCACAACCATGGTGGTGGTGAATTCCATTTGCGGATGCGCTGCCGGCCGCATGCGTCCCGCTGTGCGCCTGGCGTTGCAGAATGCGGCCAAGCCCGGCAAGATCGCGACCGTATTTGCCGGACAGGACACGGAAGCGACCGAGCGTGCCCGTTCCTATTTCACCGGATACCCGCCATCTTCGCCTTCCATCGCGATTCTGCGCGACGGCAAGCCGGTTTACATGATGCAGCGCCACCAGATCGAAACCCGCGATGCCTCTGCCATCGCCGCCGACCTGAAAGCCGCCTTCAATCAGCACTGCGCGGCCGCGGCGGCGCGCTAGACGCGTGCACGAGCGACACCTTTCATGAATTGTCATCCCGAGCGAAGCGAGGGATCTGCATTTTGCGGCGAACTGCAGATCCCTCGCTTCGCTCGGGATGACAAATTCTGGCGAATGGAGCGCCGGGCGTCCCCCGCCCGGCTGCGTTCCAGCGGCCGTTTGTGGTCTAATGCCGTTTCACGGGAAAACCTCCACATGAACGCTATGAAACGTCTCCTGCTTCTTCTTCTCTCGCTCTCCGTTGCGTCGTGGGCCGCCGAACCCTGGCGCGTTGCATCCACGCAGATCGATGCCGTCTATCCTCAGGTCGAAGCGCTCTATCTCGATCTGCACCGCAATCCCGAGCTTTCCTATCACGAGGAGAAGACCGCGGCCAAGATCGCCGACCAGCTTCGCAAGCTCGGATACGACGTCACTACCGGGTTTGGCGGCACAGGCGTGGTCGGCGTGTTCAAGAACGGCTCCGGCCCGGTGGTCATGTTGCGCGCCGAACTCGATGCCTTGCCGGTCCCGGAGAAAACGGGTCTTGCTTACGCCAGCCACGTCACCACGCACGATGACCGCGGCGTCGAAGTGCCGGTGATGCATGCCTGCGGCCACGATCTGCACATGGCGATCGGCATCGGAACCGCCGCGCTGCTGGTGCAGAACAAAGACCGCTGGCACGGAACCTTTATCTATGTCGGCCAGCCCGCCGAGGAGCGCATCGGCGGCGCCACGGCCATGATCAAGGATGGCCTGTTCACTCGCTTTCCAAAGCCGGACTTCGCTTTCGCCGTGCATGACAGCAACGGACTTCCCGCCGGGAAAGTCGGCTACACGCCCGGCTTCAGCGCGTCGAATGCCGATTCTGTGAACGTGACTGTGTACGGTGTCGGCGGCCACGGCTCGGCCCCGCAGCAGACGGTCGATCCCATCGTGATTGCCGCGCGAACCATTGTGAGCTGGCAGACCATCGTGTCGCGCGAGATTGACCCGCAAGAGCCGGCCGTCATTACCGTGGGTGCGATCCACGGCGGGACCAAGAACAACATCATTCCCGACGAAGTGCTGATGCAGTTGACCGTGCGCTCCTATAAGGAAGAGGTTCGCAAGCACCTGCTGGCAGCCATCGAGCGGATCGCGGTGGCGGAAGCCGCGGCCGCGGGCGCGCCGAAAAAGCCGCTTGTCGAAATCGAGGAAGGGGTCGGCGCGGTGTACAACGATCCGCAAACCACCAACCGTCTCGCGGAACGGCTGAAGCAGGTCATGGGAGATTCGAACGTCGTGCTCGCACGACCGATTATGGCGAGCGATGATTTTGCCGAATATCGCTTCGCGGGAGTTCCGAGCGTCATGCTCGAATTGGGCGCGGTCAACCCGGCGAAATATGCAGCGGCAATGAAAAGTGGGGAGAAGCTCCCCGGCCCGCATTCCCCCTACTTCGCGCCCGATCGCGAACCCAGCCTCAAGACCGGAATTGAAGTCGAGATGGCAGCGATTCTGGAATTGATGAGCAAGCCCTAGCGTTGTGTAGAGCCGCGTCTAGCCGCGCCTCCGGCCTTTGGTGAGCAAGCCGGAGAACGCGACGACTGGTCCCGTCCATCGGGGAGCCAGCCCGTCCATTCCATCACAAATATAAGTAAGCTGCATCACAGCACAGACCGGCTGGATTGGCGGATTATAGCCACAAATCGGTGCCACAGGTTGGTGCTACAAGTCGGTAGTCCTGGCCGGATTCCGGTTTCGGGAACGATGTGGCCGCATGGAACCCAAACCATCGCTGTGCAAGAACGTGGAGTCCTCGAATGACCACAGAATTGGATCTGATCGCAGCCTTAAGCCGTGACTTGACCAAGCCGCTCACCTTGGCGCGGAAAGAAGCGCTGCAGCGCGCGGTCGCCAAGATTGTCGTGTTGGGAGCACAAGTAGGAGTCAGTGCAGATCAGATGATTCAGTTGCTGGAGTCGGGCCTGACCGTCGGCGAGCTGCTGGAGTATCTGGCGGCTCGATCCGGAGAAGTTGCGTGAATCAGGTTTCAAAGTTTCAAGGTTTAAACGTTCCGACAATGTCAGATGTTGGTTCGGACCTGGAGACTCTGAAACCTTGAAACTTTGAAACCTGATTCTTAAGCGTTTGCCGCCGGGCTTGCGATTGAGTAATCTCTAACGGTGCCAATTTACGAGGAAATCAGCCCCCATGGAACGATGCCCGTCACGCAGTCCAACCAGGCGTCCGGCGAGTTCTTCGGGACGTTTATCCTTGCGTCGGCGTTGCACCAGGATCCGCGTTTCTATCCGGAGATCAAACCGACCTTCTTCCACGCCGTGAAGTATTCGATACAACGGGTCTTCGTCACGCGCAACGATGACGGAAACGACGTCGCCAACGTGGCCGGGTTGGCAGGGCCAGCGCTGGCCGAGGGACTGGCCAACGTCTATTGGCCGGACCGGAACCGGACCGTCGGAGACACCTTCCTGCGCTATGGTCTGGATTTGGCAACCAAGGCGGGTGGAAACATGCTCCGCGAGTACTGGCCGGTGTTTTACGGGAAGGTCCACCACGCGTCCCGGCCGACCGCCGGGCGTAACTGACCCTGTAGAGAAGGGGCTTGCCCCGTCTCCGGAGACGCGGCCAGCCGTGTCTCTACGAGAAATCAGACGCCGTTTAGGGGCTGGGCATCGAAAATCGAATTTTTCCGCAGCCTGCCAGGGAAAAAGACTGGCTTCCCTTTTCTGTGCGCGCATCTAAATACGAAAAGCGATCGTGGCAGAACAATGGCTCTACGAACCGGCTCTACGAAACAGGAGAATCGAGATTGAGGAATCGGATACTCTTCTTACTTGCCTTTTGCGGGCTCATCGCATCGGCTTCGGCACAATCAAATTTCAATCGTTATACCTTTAACGTCGGCAGCGGACTGGGCATCGGGCGCGACGATGTCGCCAGCTATGTCGGGACCTCTTTTCATGGGGTGGTCGGAGGCGGCGTAAACTTCAGCCGCATGTTCGGCGTGGATGCCGAATACATGTACTACGACCTCAACTTCAGACCCAGCGTGCAGTTCAGTCAGAGCCTGGCGAACCAAAGCGGAAATATGCAGTCGATAAGCGTGGACGGCATCGTCAACGTGCCGCGTCATATTGGCAAATGGGGCGCATACGGAATTTTCGGCTTAGGTTTCTATCGGCGCAGCGTTTCGGTGCCCAGCCGGTCCCTCCAAGCCGGCACAGTCTACGAGCCGGCGTGGAGATGGTGGGACATTAACCGTGATGTCTTCGGCAACCCTATCACCCCGCAAACCATGTCTTCGAACTCCAAGGATGCGGGCGGCTTCAACTACGGCGGCGGAGTCACTTATCGTCTGAACCATCTTCATAATGCCAGGCTCTACATCGAAGGCCGCTACCATCGCGCTTATCACAGCGACGGCAAGACCATCGTTATGCCAATCACGATTGGGCTGCGCTGGTGAAGACTTAGGGTTTCTTTTGACGAGCGAGAGTGCGCTGCCGGGTTGCCTTTAGCTGTCAGCTCTCAGTTGCCGGCTTCTGGCAAACAATCCACTTCGGAAGGATTTTGCCGCATGAGCGTTCCTCATTTATTCGCGCCGCTGGGGTTGCGAAGCGTAACGCTGCCCAATCGGATTGCCGTGTCGCCAATGTGCCAATACTCTTCCGAGGATGGCTTCGCGAACGACTGGCACTTCGTCCATCTTGCGAGTCGCGCGGTGGGTGGCGCGGGCCTGGTTTTTACGGAAGCAGCGGCGGTCACGCCGGAAGGGCGCATTTCTCCACAGGATCTCGGCATCTGGTCGGATAAGCACATCGACCGTCTAAAGCACATTACAGATTTCTTGCACGCACAAGGAAGCTACGCCGGCATTCAACTCGGACATGCGGGAAGGAAGGGCAGCATGTCGAGGCCATGGGAGGGAACGCGTCTTATCCCACCATCGGAAGGTGGCTGGGACGTTCGGCCCGCACCGAGCGCGATTCCGTTTGCAGAAGACCATGGGCGACCAACCGAACTAAATCGCGAGGGAATCGGGACGGTTAAGAAGGCTTTTGTGGCCGCCGCTCGACGCGCACTCGCGGCGGGCTTCGATGTCATCGAGATACACGCGGCCCACGGCTACTTGTTGCATCAGTTCCTGTCCCCGCTCAGCAACACGCGCACAGATGAATATGGAGGGAGCTTCGAGAATCGAGTAAGACTTGTTGTTGAAGTGACCAAAGCGGTGCGTGATGCGTGGCCCGGCCACCTGCCTCTCTTTGTTCGAATCTCCGCAACCGACTGGCTGGAAACTTTTACCGGAGAAGAGATAGAAGGCATTGAGGCCGGGTGGACCATTGATCAGTCGGTGTCACTATCGTTGCTGCTTCGGGAGTGCGGCGTCGATCTGGTGGACGTCTCCTCCGGTGGCAATGTGCCCAACGCAAAGGTTCCGGTTGGGCCAGGGTACCAAACTGGTTTTGCTGCGCGCATTCGGAGCGAGGCCGGTATCGCTACCGGTGCGGTCGGAATGATCACCCAGCCCGCGCAGGCCGACTGCATCATCCGGACGCAGCAAGCCGATCTGGTATTGCTGGCCCGGGAGTTGCTGCGTGATCCTTACTGGCCGATGCGGGCGGCCCGCGAACTGAAGTATCCCGCGCCATGGCCCGTGCAATACAGTCGCGCAGCCGACGGGCATGCTCCGGTACGGGATCGGATTGTAGTGGCTGATAGCCACCATCATAATGGGCGGGGATAGGGCGGAACGCGGCTAGCCTGTCTCTACGGTTGGCTCAGATCTGGCGGGGGCCTGGCGGGATTGAGGAAGCGGGCCGGAGTGATGGCAGTCCGAGGAAGCCAACGGCGGCCAGAGAATACAAGAGAGCGGCCACCAGCAGGAGCGCTTTCATTCCGACGATCAGCGAGAGGTTTTCCAGGAGGCCACCGACGACGGCTCCTAGCATGTTGGCGCCGAGGGCTGCGGCGGGGGAGTCAGCAGAGCGGAATTCAGAGGCGAACAACAAGCCGGCGAAGAAAACCGGGATGGCGAATACGAGGGCGGCGAAGGAGCCGACCAAGGCTGCCGATCCGGGAATGCGGTGGAAGGGTACGAAGTAGGCGCAGGCGATGCCGACGAGGATGCCGGTCAGAGTCCAGGCGCGCGGCCACGCGCGCTGTTGTCCTCGTCTTTCGATAACGAAGTTGGCGAGAAGAAGCGCCGAGAGAATGGCGGCGATCACGATGCCGTTGACTTGCCAGGTGGTCCCAAAATACAAAGCCAGCCGGCTGACGACTTGCGTTTCCAGAAGCAGGAATCCCGCGCCCATGCTGAAGAAGAAGAGGGAAGGAACGCGGCTGCGGGCTTCGGGAATCTCGAAATAAAAGACGGCCGCGAGCAAAATGACGAGGGCGCTAAGTAAGTAGAAGATGCCCGGGATCCAGTGTCCCTGATGGTAGAGATAGGGCCAATCGTCGGTGGTGACGGCGACTTCGGGCAAGGCGAGAAATGCTGGACGCCGGGCCGCGACAAACTCACGCAAGCGAGGATCGGCGGCAAGGCTGGCTTCCACCTGTCCGGAGGGCGAGATGGCGAAGCAGGTGGCGGCCGCGGTGTAACTGGAAGGCGCGAGGAAAACCACGGGGGCTTTTCCGAAGGTGCGGGTCAGCATTTCGGCCAGGCGGCGTCCGACAAAGGGATGATTGATCTGGAACTTAAGGAACAGAACGCCGCCGGGTGCGAGCAGCGCGCGAGCTTCGCGGAAGGACTCTTCGGTGTAGACGAAGTTGTCGAGGCGCATGTTGGAATAGTCGGAGAGCTGAGTGTGGGAATCGAGCAATCCGAAAAGGATGAGATCGTAACGGGCACGGGTGCGCTTCATGAAGGCGCGCGCATCGGTGAGGTGGGCGGAGACGCGCGGATCGTCGTAGGGATGCTCGGGGTGGCGACGGCGGCCGAGGTCGAGAATTTTCGGGTCGATTTCAACGGCATCGACGGCGCGGCTCTGATGACGCAGAGCGGCGGCAACGTCGTTGCCGGTGCCCGAGCCGACGATCAGTACGCTTGGGTTCGGGGTCGTGAAGCGGAAGGGTAGGTTGTAGGGATTCTCATCCGGCGCCTCGCGCAACAAATTGGGATGACGCGCCAGGAAATCGGGAGAGAGATTCACGATTACCTGGTAGCCGGTGTGGTTGACGCGAATCTGGGTGCGGGAAAGTTCGCCATTAGGAAAATTTTCATCCTCTAGTTCGATCTGCTGGTAGGGAGTCCAGAGATTGAAGTGGTGCGGAGTGGAAGGATCGACGAGCAGGAGCGCTATGGGCAAGACGGCGGCGGCGATCCGGATGGTATCGCTGCGCTTCGCTTGCAGCAGCGCCATGCCCGCCAGAACGATGATGAACCATACCGCGGGGGGCAGAGCCAACCAGGATACGGCAAAGAATGCGAGGATGCCGGCCAGACTGCCGGCCAGATTCCAGGAGTAGCCATAAAGCGTGCGCGGAGCCAGTTCGATCTGGCGGCTCACGGTTTGTCCGATGGGGATGAAAATGTAAGTAATGAGTAAGAGCAGGATGGTAGTTACAGCCACGGCCAGGAGGAAACCCGTGGTGTCATGCACGGCGCGCGTGGCCCATATCTCGACGTCCTGCGCCGCGCCGAGGTATTGCGAGAGGCTCTCCATGATCTGCGGGCCGCGCCAGGGCAGACGAACGATGACGATCAATCCGATGAGAGCGGTGGTGGCGGTCTGCCAGCGGGGGCGTTGGCGAGCTAACGCGCAGCCTAGTCCGAAGCCGAGAAAACAGAGCAGCAGCGCCAGGTTTTTTACATAGGCAAACACGCGGACTTCGGTGGCGACCCAGCGGATGAGCGCGAGTTCCGCGAAGAGGGTGAGCGCGCTGGCCAGAAACAAGGTGGAAAGATTCCAGCGGTCGGGCAGGTCGGAGGCTAGGGTGCGCGGTTTGATTACTCGGTAGCCGGCGAGGACCACGGCGGCCAGGATGAAGCCCAGGATGCGCGAGGACATTGGGAAATCCGCTGAGATAAAGAGCGTCACAGAATAACACGCGGGGTGGGGAGGCAGTTGAGGGAGCAGGTCGCTGCCGTGCTGCGCACGGCTTGGACGGGCGAGGGCGCCCGTCCCCACACTAAACCTTGCCAGACTCAAGCTCAGCAGGTTAGCTGGTCGCGCGTTAGTTTCAGGCCGGTCAGGTTGCCGAGGATAGTTACTGCGATCTGCTCGGTGCGGAAAAATTCTTCGGCGGTTTGCTGAAGGTCGTCGATGGTGACGGCTTCGATGCGCTCGATGAGTTCGTCGAGGCCGTAGAAGCGGTCGTAATACATATCCTGGCGAGCCAGGTTCGACATGCGCGCGGTCGAGGATTCGAGCGAGAGCATGAGGCTGCCTTTGAGCTGGTCCTTGGAGCGCCGCAGTTCTTCCTCGGGGACGGGCGTCGTTTTCAGGTTGCGGAATTCCGCGATGACACACTCGACAACTTTGATGGCCGACTCGCGCGAGGTGCCGGCGTATACGCACATGGAACCGGTGTCGCGGTAGGGGTTCAGGTCGCTGTAGATGGAGTAGGCGAGCCCCTGGCGCTCGCGGATGTTCTGGAACAGGCGCGAACTCATGCCTCCTCCGAGCAGCGTGTTCAGGATGTAGGAAGCGTAGCGGCGTTCGTGGGCCATGGGATGCGAGGGGACGCCGATGCAGATCTGGACCTGCTCGAGCGCTTTCTTGTTGCGCAGGTTGATGCGGGAAAAAGTTTTGGGCTGGGGCGAGTGCAATCCGTTTTTCGCCGGCTTCACGTGCTCGAAATGTTTCGCGACGAGTTCGACAAAGTTCTTGTGGTCGAGGTTGCCGGCGGCGCTGACGATGAGATTGCCGGGAGCGAAGTGGTGTCCATAGAAGCGGGAGACGACGGGGCGCTCGAATTTTTTTACGGTCTCGCGCGTGCCCAGTATCGGCAGGCCGAGAGCATGGTCCTTCCAGAAACTTTGGGTGAAGATTTCGTGGACGAGGTAGTCGGGATTATCCTGGTCCATTTTTATTTCTTCGAGGATGACACCGCGCTCCTTCGCGATATCGCCGGCATCGAAGACGGGATGAAGGACGAGATCGCTGAGGACATCCAGGGCGAGCGGAAGGTGCTCATCGAGGACTTTGATGTTGAAGCAGATGCATTCCTTCGCCGTGAACGCATCCATATTGCCGCCGATGGAATCGACCTGGCGGGCGATGGCTTCGGCGGAGCGGGTTTCCGTGCCCTTAAACACCATGTGCTCGATGAAGTGAGAGATGCCATTCCATTCGGAATCTTCGTCGCGGGAGCCGGACTTGAGCCAGATGCCGATCGCGACGGAGCGGATGTGGGGCATCTGCTCGGTGATGACGGTCAGGCCGTTGGGCAGGATCTGACGACGAATGCTGCGGGTTTCTTTTGCCATTTAGTTTCTTATTAGTTTCCCAGCCCCTAAGAGGGCGTTTGATTTCCGGTAGAGACGCGGCAAGCCCCGTCTCTACATGGCGTTGCTAACGGGATGCCCCGATACGAAATCTGATGCCGCTTATATTATTGTCCCACAATCTGAGGCGGGACGACGGTGGCTAAAGTTCGCCCTTGTTTTTGTTTAACTTACGGGCAATTCTTGGCATCATAATTTCAGTATTATGGAGAGACGGGCGAGGACGCCCGTCGCTCCACCAGCACCCAGAGTGCGCGGCCCAATGCAAAGCCAGACATCCAATTCGCTCTTAGGACTTAACTTGCAGGAACTGACGAATCTTGCGCTTGGGTCGGGGCAGCCTGCCTACCGGGGCCAGCAACTGTTTGATGCGATATATCGGCAAAAGATCGACCGGCTGGATCAGGTTTCGACGCTGCCGCTCGAATATCGCGCTCGGTTGGCGGAGCAAGGTTGGGGAATGGGGCTTCCGGGGATTGCGCGCAAGTTTGTTTCGAGCGACGGCACAGTGCGGTATCTGGTGGAACTGGCCGACGGGGAGACGGTGGAGACGGTCTGGATGCCGGAGGGAGATGGCGGGGAGAGCGGCGACGGAAGCGAAGCGGGTGACGAGATTGAGGGTGGAACTGCTCCGGTGGTGGGGCGTCGGGCCACGATTTGCGTATCGAGCCAGGTGGGATGCGCGGTGAATTGCAAGTTCTGTTTCACGGCGTTGCTTGGGGTCAAGCGGAATCTGGAGGCGGGAGAAATCGTCGGGCAGATCGCGGCGGTCCTCCGGGAGCAGGGAGTTGAGCCGCCGCTGCAGCGCGTCAACATCGTGTTCATGGGCATGGGCGAACCCTTCTTGAACTATGACAACTTCATGAAGTCGGTGCGGCTGCTGGCGGAGGGCGTGGGGATTCCGGAGTCGCGGATGACGGTGTCGACGGCGGGGATCGTGCCGCGGATTCATGATTTCGGGCAGGAGGCGCTGCGGCCGAAGCTGGCGATTTCGCTGAATGGGTCGAATGACGCGTTGCGCAGCGAAGTGATGCCGCTGAACCGGAAGTGGAACCTGGGGGAACTGATGAAAGCGGCGCGGGAGTTTCCACTGCGGGCGCGGGAGCGGCTCACGTTTGAGTATGTGCTGCTGGCGGGCGTGAATGATGGTCCGGAGCAGGCGCGCGAGGTGGTGGAGTTGGTGCGGGGCATAAGGGCAAAAATCAATTTGATTGCGCTGAATCCGGGGACAGAGCTGCCGTACAAGACGCCGGAGCAAGAGCGGGTGTTTGCCTTCCAGCGGATATTGGTGGCGGCGGGGGTTCCAACATTCGTGCGGCGGCCGCGCGGGCGCGACATTTTTGCCGCGTGCGGACAGTTGAAGAGGACGGTGGAAGTGTGAAGTAGGAAGGTTTCAAAGTTTCAAGGATTCAGAGTTTCAAGGAAAAGGCGAGTGTCGTTGAGGTTTAACCTTGAAACTGTGAATCCTTGAAACTTTGAAACCTTGAGTTTACGAACTGCTGCGGGCCGCGGCCCGGTTGGGCACGGTGAACGAGGAACGGCTTGCAGAACTTGTCGCGACTTGCAGTTCCATCCGGAAAGCGGGGTTGCCGGGAGTCGAAGGCTGCAAGAGACGGCCGCCATGTTCTTCGACGATGCGGCAGCAGGCGCTCAGCGAAAGGGTAGAAGGCTTGTTCCCACCTTCGGAGTTGAACAACGGCGGGAATGAGAGTGGCTGTGAAGAAGGATCGTAAGAGCAGAAGTCAACCAGGACAAAGTTGCCTTTGCTGTGCGTGCGAACCAACAGTGTGGAGTGTGCTTCGCGATTGAGCTGGGCGCTGATCTGTCCCGCAAGGTGCATGCAGACGTGGAGAATCTGGTTGGAGTCGGCGAGCGCGAACGGAAGCGAAGGGGCGAGTTCGAGGCGGATGGAACTGGCTGCCGCTTCCAGTTGGGGAGCAAGCAGGCGCGCGGCGGTTTGCAGCACGGAGTTGATGTCGACGGCGGCAAGCTGGGCAGGAGTCTGACCCGCAAAAGTGAGCAGGCTCGCCACCAGCGTGGTGGTGCGACGGACCTGCTCGCCGATTTGCGCGGCCTGGAGTCGTTCCGCGGGCGGCAAGTTGGATGCGCTGAGCAGGTCGGAGTATCCCAGCATGGCGGTGAGCGGGTTGTTGATCTCATGGGCGGCTCCGCCCACCAACTGGCCGAGCGAAGCCAGCTTCTCGGATTGGATGAGCTTTTCCTGCAAGGCCTTGAGATCGTCGAAAGAGCGGCGGGACTTTTCGAGAAACAGCGAAAGCTCGGCTCGGAGCAGGCGTTGGCGCCAGAAAACCACGATGCCCATCACCACCATGGTCAAAAGGCTCACAGTAATGCGGAAGGCCTTGACCGCAGGCGGAAGCGCCGGGTCCAGTTCGGAGTGCATGGCGGTCCAGAGGAGGCTGAACAGAGCGAGCATGCTCAGACGTGTGATCCAGGCGCCGAGCACAGGCCGCGACGGCTTGGAGTCGGACAGGTCGAGGCGGAGAGCGAGCAAGGGAGCCGCGGCCATCCAGGCCATGGAAACGGTGAGCGGGATGTCGTAGATGCTGCCGCTGTAATAAAGCTTGTGACCGATGGCCCAGTTGGCGACATAGGAACTGGAGGCATAGAGTGCGCTGGCGCCGAGCAACTGTCCGTAAAGCTGCCGCCAGCCGCCGTGAGCGGTGTAGGCGAGGATGGCAAGCGCGACCAGGAGCACGAGTTTTTCGGTCAGATACGCGAAATTGAAATTGGCGCTGTAAGCCGCTTCATCGACCTGCACGGTTTGCCATGGAATGACGGCGTACACATAAATGAAGACCCACCAGGTGAGCAGGAGCGTAAAGTCGAGCATGCGGATGCGTTCATCGCGCTCGTCTTCCCGGAGATGAGGAAGCACGGCGAGAGCGGCGATCATGGGCACCAGGTGCAGGAACAGGACTATATCGCCCAGGAAGGGGTTGGGCACGTCCTGACGCTTTAGGACTTCAAAGTAATTCCACATTCCCTGGTAAGTAAGCCAGAAGAGCATGCCCACGCTCATGAGGATCCAGAAGAGCCGGATTTGGAAAGTGGGGCAGCGCGAGCGTGAGATATTGGGCAGGAAGGCGGCGGTGGCCACGAGCAGGAGACTGCCTTGAATGAGGTCGCTGGCAATGGTAAGGGCATCTCCTCTGGGCATGAGCAGAGACGCCGTAGTCTGGGCGAGCACCAGCGCGACCAGCAGAGAGACCCAGAGTTTGGTGAGTGCGGCCAAGGCAAACTACTCCGGGCTCCATTCTAGAGCGTGATATGGGGTTGAGGGCGTTACTAGAGTAACCCCCTAGTGCAGAATGGGAAGTGGGAATTGGAGAAGTAAGAAGCTCATGGAGTTTAGCTGAGATTACCTTTAGAATTAGGCGCTTAACTTTAGAATGAATCGCTTAACGAGGAGAGTCTCTTGTCCTGGATGATCCCTCGATACCGTGATCTCTGGCGCTTCCGGGCGCCGCTCAGTGCGGGCGAAATCCGGCGCACCGAGCGTTGGCTGGCGACGGCGCGGGTGGCGCTGACGATTGTGGCGGAGTTTACTCTCTGGATGGAGCCGGTGCGCGGGTTTGCGTATTCGCGCTGGCTGTACTGGCTGCTGACGGTGTACCTTGTGCACGCAGTGGTGGTGATGTTGCTGGTGCGCTTCCGGCCGCGATCGACAAACGCTTTTCGTCTGGTGGTGCACGCGGCGGACATCCTGTGGCCGGTGCTGATCTCCATGTTCGCGACGGCGCAGGGGGGGCCATTCTTTCTATTCTTCGTGTTTGTGATGGCGGCGGCGGCGTATCGTTGGGGGCTGTGGGAGACGGTGGGCACGGCGGCTGCGGCGGTGGCACTGCTGTGGGCCGAAGCCTTCGCGGTGCGAGCCGGACTGGAATCGGCGGCGGATCAGTGGCTGCGGGTGGTGCATCTGCCGCGGTTGGGTGTAAGCGTGCGGGAACTGGATCCGCAACAGCTCTTCATGACTTCGGTGTATCTGATTGTGCTCGGATTTTTGCTGGGCTACATGTCGGAGAACCAGAAGAAAGTGCGGGCGGAGCGCGCCGTGATCACGCGCGTTCTCAGTTCGACGCGGGTGGAGGCGGGATTGACCGGGACCATGCAGCAGATTCTTGGGGAGATGATGAGCATCTACGGCGCGAGCCGGGTGCTGAGCGCCTCGCAGGAAGCACACAGTTACCGAGTGTTCCTGGCCGAGGTGAAGCGTGGCGCCGAGGGCACCGAAGCGCTGCGCTGGCGCGAGGCTTTGCCGGAAAGCGAAAAGGTGTATATGTTCGACTCGTCAGCGGACGCGATTTACGCGTCGCGCAGTGCCACGGGTTTTCGCACCGTGCTGCTGGATCGCGAGGGAGCGCGGCTGCGCGATGTAAGCGCTGGATTTCTGGATGCGCTGGCCCGAGTGGAAAAGTTTGGCGCGATGGTTTCGGTGGCGTTAGTGTTCGGGACTGAGTGGTCGGGCCGGGTGTTCCTGTTCGATCCACAGATGATGGGGGAGCCGGAAGAGGAATTGCGGTTTCTGCAGGAGTTCGCGCAGCAGGTGGGTCCGGCGATCTACAACGTGTACCTGATGCGGCGGCTGCGGGAGCGGGCGGGGGCGGTGGAGCGGGGGAGGCTGGCGCGCGAACTTCACGATGGAGCGATTCAATCGCTGATCGCGGTGGAAATGCAGTTGGACGTGCTGCGGCGCCAGTCGGGAACGCAGGCGCCGGTGGTGAACGCGGAGCTGGGGCGGATCCAGAAACTGCTGCGCGAAGAAGTTCTGAAGTTGCGCGAACTGATGCAGGCGATGAAGTCGTTCGAGGTGAATGCGGACCGGCTTCTGGGTTTCATTTCCGACACGGTGGAGCGCTTCCGGCGGGAGACGGGAATCGCAGCGGAATTCGTCAGCGAACTGGAGCGGGTGGACTTGGCGCAGAAATTGTGCCGGGAACTGGCGCGCATTGTGCAGGAGAGTCTGGTGAACGTGCGCAAGCACAGTGGCGCGCGCCACGTGCTGGTGCGGCTGGCGCAGCGGGCAGGTAATTTGCAATTGACGGTGGAGGACGACGGGAAGGGATTTTCTTTTTCCGGAAGGCTGTCGGATGCGGAACTGGAGACGACCGGTAAGGGACCGGCGGTGATCCGGGAAAGGGTACGCCTGCTGGCGGGCGAACTCACGATAGAATCGACACCGGGGCACGGCGCGCGGCTGGAAGTAAGAATTCCGCCGGCGAGAAAGGCGAATCATGGATAGGCCAATCATGGATAAACGCATTCGTCCCATACGCATTGTGATTGCCGACGATCACCCCATTTTCCGCGACGGGCTGCGGCGCCTGCTGGAATCGGAAGCCGATATGAAAGTAGTGGGCGAAGCCTGCGACGGCCACGAGGCGGTGAAACTGGCGACGGAGATCAAGCCCGACATTCTTCTGCTCGATCTGGCCATGCCGCGCCACACTGGGCTGGACGCGTTGCGCGACCTGAATACGAGCGGTGGCGCGGCCGGTGCGGTGCGCATCATCCTGCTGACGGCGGCGGTGGAAAAGAAGCAGGTGGTGGAGGCGTTGCAGTTGGGAGCGCGCGGCGTGGTGCTGAAGGATTCCGCCACCCAACTGTTGCTCAAGAGCATTCATGCGGTGATGGCCGGGGAGTACTGGGTGGGGCGGGACAGCGTCTCGAATCTGGTGGGGTACCTGCGGAACCTCATGCAGAGTACGAACGAGGAATCGAAACAGAAGAAATTCGGGCTGACGCCGCGGGAACTGGAGATTGTCTCGGCGGTGGTCGCGGGCTATGCCAACCGGGAAATCGCCGAGTACTTCAAAATCAGCGAGGATACGGTGAAGCACCACCTCAGCAATATCTTCGACAAACTGGGGGTTTCTACCCGTCTGGAACTGGCGCTGTTTGCGGTGAACCAGGGGCTTCCCCTGAAAACGATCGTGTAATCGAGGCTGTGTAATCAATAGGTTGGCTGGGCCTCAGGGAAATCTCTTAGTTATGGCACGATAGTGCCATTCAAGGTCACTGGTGTGCTATTGGGTATAACGGCCGATTCACGATATCTTAATAATCATATGACGGCGAACTACTGTCCCGAGAATGAGCGAAGCAAGGGTGTGTCGTCGATTGGGGGCAAACTGTGATTAAAGCAATCCGTAATCTTTGGGTTGAGGAGAGCGGTCAGGACGTCGCCGAGTATGCGGTGATGCTGGCGGTAATCCTGGTGATCGTGATTGGCACGGTCCGACTGATTGGCGGCAACGCCAACAACGTGTTTTCGCAAGTCGGCAGCAGCATGGCGCAATAGCCTGCACGACGGCCCCGCTGCTGTCTGGCACGGGGCTTCCCCTGGTTTTTTCTGCCGTTCTCTCCCGCTAGAGACTATCTGCGCGCCATGATCGAGGCGAAGTAGCTTTTGGCTCTCAGCTCTCAGCTTCTGGTGCCGACAGCTTGTTGAAGAACGCCCGAAGTGAGTATCGGGCGTGCGGCGACGCGATCTACTTTCAGCAGCCGATAGCTAAAAGCTAAAAGCTAAGAACTAAAAGCCAAGAACTAAAAGCTAAAAGCTAAAAGCTAAAAGCTAAAAGCTAAAAGCTAAGAACTAAAAGCCTTCCTACTGTCCCGACGGAGCTGTCGCCGTTTTCTCCGGAGCCGTTTTTTCCGGAGCGGCGGCGGTGCCGAGCCTGGTTAGGAACGGGAAGAAAGGCGTGACTTCGAAGGGCATCTTATCGGCTGCGTTGGTGATGGCGACGGGCTTGGTCTTGATCAGTTCGAGTTGATTGTTCCACGGATCGACCTTGACCCGGCCACCGAGAGGCAGCGCCGCGACCTGGTCGGCCTTCTTCGGGTCGAACTGCGGCGAGGCGGTCATCAAAGACGACATCCTGGTGGCGTCGCCGTTGAGGAGGCTGTCGCCCAGGTGCGCCCGGATCAGGTTCTTCAGTTGCGGAGCGCGGGCCTGGACCGCTTTGAGGAACAAGCCGGCGTTGCTGAGCTTGTCCTTGTACGGCGAGTTGTTGAGCAGTTCGATGGCTTTCTTGTCAGCGGCTTCTTCCTCGCCGCGATCGCGAGCGAAATCCATGCGCTCGAATGTGCGTTCATCGGGAAAGAACATGCGGTCGTTGAAGGCGAGCTTGGTATTGAGGTGATGGCCGAGCACGATGTGCGCCAGTTCGTGGGTCAGAATCATGGCCAGGGCTGCTTCGTCGGGCAGCACGTCAATCATGCCGCGGCTCAGCACGATGGTATGGCCAATGGTGAAGGACTCGAGCGGCGTGGTCAGCAGCACGCGGCACTTGACCTCGGGTTGGATGTCGAGGTTATTGGTGACCATCACGTTGTTGACGACGGTCTGCAGCACCTTGTCGATTTCGCCTTCCGGCGCGAGCAGACCGATCTGTTGCAGGCGGTCAATCACGTTGATTTCAGCCTGACGTTCCCATTGGCGCTGCGCTTCGATAGGCGAAGCGTCCTGGGCTTTCTGACTCTGGTCCTGGACCGACTGGGGGGCGTCGACGGTGATCTCGGTGAACTCGGAGTTGCGGCGGAGATCCTTCAGGTTGTAGCCCCAGAGCCGCGTCTGCGCCTTGTAATGAAGCGTCTGACCCAGACGATATTTAAGATCGGACTCCTCGGAATAGATAAGCGAAGGCAGCCAGATGCCGGGGCGGAGGTTCTGGCGCCAGCTGTCAAAGTGCAGGTAATAACTGGCTCGCGGGTGCGGATAGTAAGTGCCGTTGAAGCGGACAATGTTGTAGTCCTGGTCTTCAATCCAGATGCGGCCGAGGAACCGGCCCTTGCCGGCGTCCTTCTTGGGGGCGACGTCCATGACGACGCAGCGTACCTCGCCGAGGAACTCGCGGCGGACGAAAGTGAAGTCGTAATACTGGCGCTGAAAATCCTGATCGAGAACGACCATCTGGGCAAAGCCCAAGGGCAGGAACTTCATGGAATAAACGTTGCTCAGTTTGCTGAGCATGCGTTTGCCAAGGCCGGCCGTGGTGGGCGAGGTAAAGGTGCGGTCATCGGTACCATCGCTCATATCCAAACGGCCAAGGAAGTACACGTCGCTGGCGGGGACGGGAGCGCCGAGGTCTTTATCTTCCTTCAGATTCTGGAGATAAGTTTCTACCAGGGGATGAAGTTGCTTCATCTGCGCTATAAAGAAATGCTCGCGCTCAATCGCTCGATCGACAACCTGGTCGAAGCTGGTGGCGGCGGCGGCGGTCGCGTGTTGGGTGGCGGCGGCGCGGGTGGAGAGCTGGGGTTCCGGCGAAGTCTGGGCGGGCGAAGTCTGGGCGAACAGGGACGTGGCGCAGCAGACCAGGGAGAGCGTAAGGAGTGCGAGTGCGAATGGGGAGCGCAACATTTTTGTTTGTTTCATCTTACCTATGATGCGAGTTGAAACACGATGTGCAATACCGCCTCGAAATCGGCGGGGTGGCCATCTCTCAGGGCGGGCTTGAACTGAATTTTTTCCGCGGCGCGAACCGCGGATTCGTCCAGCCCATGACCGAGACCGTGCATCACCTTCACGATGCGAATCTGCCCGGTCGCTGAAAACACAACCTCGAGCAGCACCTCGCCCTCAATCTTAAGCTGCCGCCCTTCGTCAGTGTAAACCGGACGGGGCTTAAATGTGATCTCAGCCGGCAAGGTTTTCACCACGGGCTCGGCGGACTTGGCTTTGGGCTGCGAGGCGGCTACGACGTCGGCGTCTCCGAAGCCGGCCTGGCGAACCGTACCGCGCGAGCCAGAAACCGTGCCGGAACTGTTGCCGGTAGCGACGCCGCTGCCAAAACCGGTGCTCGCGACCACCCCGCGGGCGCCATGCGATCCGCCGGTGCCGTTGCCATAGCCTGGACCGGAGGGCATATTAAACGAGCCCGCCTGCGCGATCGTAATCGGACGGCCGTGATTGTCCGACGCGGGCACGCCGTTGGGATCGCCGAAGCCACCCGTTTGTACTTTCTGCGGCGCGGCCGCCATGGTTGGCGTAGCCGAGCTTCCAGTGGAGAACACATTCGTCTTGACCGGCGGCCTGGGGATCATCGGCTTCGCGTCCGGCAGAAGCTCTTTCTTGGCAGCCAGCGTGACCTTGGGCGCCTCGTCGGGAACTGGAGGCTTTTTCCGGACCAATTCGGAGGGAACGCGCATAGCTTCGGGCCGCGGCGTTACCGGTTCGGCGATCTTTGGAACAGGAAAATGCTTGACCGGCGCCGGAGCCTGTGGAACCGGGGGCGGAGTGCTGACCAGGCTGACGAAGTGGTAGTCGTGTACCGGAAACTCAAGAACTTCGGGGTATACGATGGCAGCAATCACGAAGAACGCCAGCACTATCGACTGCACGCCATAACTAATAACGAACTTCTCCCAACGGGTACGAGGCTCGGGAAGAAGGCCTAGCGTCAATTGTGAAGCCTGGGAATCCATGTCCGGCACCTCATGTAGCTACCTGCTTAGCGCTTGCCAAAAGAAGTGGTCAATCCCACGAGCTAGCACTTTAAAGACCGCGGGAGACGGGCCGAAGGACGACACTTCTAAACCGTGAAGTGCACGCCGAAGGCCATTTCCGACGAAGGCTCTCCACCCTTAAGATGCTGCGAAGCGGCCACTTACATGGGGAAATGCCGATTCTAACAGACCGAAAGACCTCACCTGCAAGATTTTTCCTATTTGGGAAAGGTTTGGGAAAGGGAAAATTTTGTGGGAAACCGGAAGATTTTGCCCGAAACGCCGGTCTCACCACGAACCACGTAGGGACAGCCGCCCCCCGGCGGTCCAGCCGAGCGAAGCTCGGCAGCGGCGAGCCAAAAGCCAAAAGCCAAAAGCCGAGAGCCAAAAGCTGAGAGCCGAGAGCTACGACCTTCCTCAGTGAAACGCCGCGCCCAGCATGTCAACCATCAAGCGGATGGCAGTTTGCGCGGTGCGTCCGCTGGAATCGCGGAGCGGGTTGACTTCCATGATGTCGAGGCCAACCAGTTTTCCCTTGGTGGGGATGCCCATCATGAGATCGTCGATCTCGGCGAAGCTGAGTCCGCCCGGTTCGAGCGTGCCGGTGCCGGGGGCAAGCGTGGGATCCATGGAATCGACGTCGAAGGTGACGTAGATGTTGCCCGTGGGCGCGATCTGCGAAAGCACCCACGCGACGCCGCGACGGTGCAGTTCTTCGGCGGTGATGACTTGCGTGTGCAGCTTGCGCGCGTTGCCCACAGCCTCGGGATCGTTGGCCAGGCCGCGCATGCCGATCTGGACGATCTTCGTGACATGCGGAAGTTGAGCGGCGCGCAGAACCCACGAGGCGTGATCGAGGTTGCCCGGTGCGCCGTTCCAGGTGTCGAGGTGCGCGTCAATGTGGATGAGGGTGAGCGGCTGGTCGAAGGCGCGCAGCGACGGATAAGTAATGCTGTGATCGCCGCCGATCACAATGGGAAACGCTTTGTGGGCGAGGATGGTTTTTACCGCGGCCGTGACTTTGTCGTTGGTCTGCGCCGGTACGGTGGGCCAGATTTCGATATCGCCGACATCGGCCCAGCGCTTGCCTTTGAGCACGGTGCGGTCGCCATCGATGTAGTAGAAGCCTTCGGTCAGGTCGTGGTTATATTCCTGCGAGGCTTCGCGCATGTCGCGCGGGCCGTAACGTTCGCCAGGTTGTCCCCAGGTGCCCTCGTCGAACGGCACGCCGAGGACGGCGAAGTCGGCGTCGAGCTTGTCGAGGTTGGTGACGTAGGGAGCGCCGAGAAAGGTGCGCACTCCAACAAAGGTGGGAACGGCTTGGGCGGAGAGCATCGAAGCACAGAGCAGCGCGGCACAGAGCGGAAGGGCGAGAAGCAGCGACAGAAGGAAATAGCGTTTCATGGCGGGCAGAATCGTAGCACAGAGGGAGCGGCTTAAATCAAAATTGTCATCCTGAGCGAAGCGAAGGATCTCGTGCCCGGCGAATTCAAATGCGTAGGTCCTTCGCTTCGCTCAGGATGACAACTGAAATGTAATATCGAGAATTTACGCGATGCTACTCGTCGCCTTCGTCGTCGATCTTGATGCGGAGGGACTTGAGAAACTTCAGATCCTGATCGCTGATCTTGAGTTCGGCATTGGTGCTGAGGGTCGAGACGAGGGAAGTCTTGTCGGTGGTGTGTTCGCCTTGCTTGCTGACGCCAATGGTGGCTTCGAGAACGAGGAAAATGTCGTAGCCGCCTTCCTTGATACGGGCCACGACTTCGGCGATCGATTCGGAATCGGACAGAGACTCGTTGATCGCTTCTCCGAGTTCTTTCATGAGCTGCTTCAGTTGCTGATCCACGAGTCCCCCTCGAATCGGACGCCGCTGATGGGGGGACATCACAAGTGGTGGTGATCCCGCCCATCGTCATTGTACGCCGGGTCGCTGCTAAAATCGACTGATGATCGACGGCCAGGCGGTGAGAAAAATCAAGCTGATTTACCGTGTAGTCGCCAACATGGTGGAGCGCAGCCGGACGGGCAGTGCGCTGCTGGCCGGGATCCGCGCAACCGCGCGTTCTTTCGGGCGGATACTGCACCAACTCTGGCTGGAAGTGACCGGATTCATGTTTTTGGCGATCGCCGGGATTGGGGCTCTCGCCGGCATGCGCGAGTACGGAAAGTACCAGGCTGGCCACGCGTCTGGACCGGGTCGGTTGGTGCTCGCGGTATGCTTCACGGTTTCGTTCACCTGGTTCGGGCTGAGCTCGTTCTGGCGGGTGAAGAGAAGAGCTAAAGGCTAAGAGCTACGAGTTCCGGGCTACGAGCTACGAGCCAAACCTGAAACCGCAGAGACGCCGAGAGCGCCGAGAAGGGCAGGAGACCATGGCGGAACTCAAGACGGCCAAATCCGCAACCAAACGGGCGGCCCGCCTCCCGAGCGAAGAGACGTCTTCTCACATCCCCGTACGCCCCCTCTACACGCCCGCCGATCTTGCGGCGTGGGACTATGAGCGCGATGCGGGGTATCCGGGGGAATTTCCGTACACGCGCGGCGTGCAGGCCACCATGTATCGCGGCCGCTTGTGGACGATGCGGCAGTACGCGGGTATGGGAGATGCCGAGGAGTCGAACAAGCGCTACAAGTACCTGTTGGCCAACGGCACGACCGGGCTATCGGTTGCGTTTGATTTGCCGACGCAGATTGGGCTCGATTCGGACCATCCGCTGGCCGTGGGAGAAGTTGGCAAAGTCGGCGTCGCGATTGATTCGATCGAAGACATGCAGCGGCTGTTCGATGGCATTGACCTGACGGCGATTTCGACATCGATGACCATCAATGCCACGGCTTCGATTCTGCTGGCGCTATACGTGGCGGTGGCGCGGCGGCAGGGCCGAGACATTCGTAAGCTCTCCGGCACGGTGCAGAACGATGTGCTCAAGGAGTACATCGCGCGCGGAACGTATATTTATCCGCCGCAGCAGGCGATGCGGATCATCACCGACGTTTTTGCCTGGTCGAAGGAGAACGTGCCGGAGTGGAACACGATCTCGATCTCGGGCTATCACATGCGCGAGGCGGGATCGACGGCGGTGCAGGAAGTCGCCTTCACGCTGGGCAATGGCATCGCTTATGTGGAAGCGGCGATTCGGGCGGGCCTCGATGTGGACCAGTTCGCGCCGCGGCTTTCGTTCTTCTTCAATGCCCACAGTAATTTTCTGGAGGAGGTCGCGAAGTTTCGCGCCGCGCGCCGCATGTGGGCGAAGATTATGCGCGGCCGTTTCCAGGCGAAGAATCCAAAATCGTGGATGCTGCGCTTCCACGCGCAGACGGCCGGTTCCACGCTGACGGCGCAACAACCGGAGAACAACATTGTGCGGACGGCGATCCAGGCCATGGCGGCGGTGCTCGGCGGAACGCAGTCTCTGCATACGAATTCGTTTGATGAGGCGCTGGCGCTGCCCACCGAGGCGTCGGCGCGCATCGCGTTGCGCACGCAGCAGGTGATTGCGTTTGAGTCGGGCGCGCCGCAAACCGTCGATCCGCTGGCGGGTTCGTATTACGTCGAATCGCTGACCAGCGAAATCGAGAAGCGAGCCGTCGATTATCTGGAAAAAATCGAAGCCATGGGCGGCATGCTCAAGGCAATCGAACGCGGATACGTGCAGCAGGAAATCCAGAACGCGGCCTACGAATATCAGCAGGCCGTGGATCGGCAGGAGGCGGTGGTAGTCGGCGTGAACCGGTTCCAGGTAGGAGAAGAGAAGGCGGTGCCGATCCAGCGCATTGACCCGGCGCTGGAGCCGAAACAGGTGGAGCGGTTGCGGGCGCTGCGCGCGAAACGCCATGCCGAGACCTGGCAAGCCGCGATCCGGGCGGTCGAAGACACGGCGCGGTCGGGAGACAATCTAATGCCTCGGATACTGGCGGCAGTAGAGGCGAATGCCACGGTGGGCGAAATCTCGGATGCGATGCGTAAGGTGTACGGGGAGTACAAGGAAGCGGTGGTGATTTGAGCCGCCGTTAGCAGGTGGTGAACAAAGGGTAATGCCATATCACACCCAGATGGGTCGGAGGTCACATCTTCCCGTCTGCCTATTGGCTAAAATGGATATGGTAGGGAGGTGTCTATGATTCGCAGTGCTGTGGCTGTTTGGAAGGGAAGCCCCTTGATTGGTGAGGGCCAGGTTTCCACCTCCAGCGGCGTTCTCTCCAATGCTCTTTATGCGACAGGTTCCAGCACGGGAAACGAACCGTGCACCAGTCCGTCCGAAATGCTTGTAGCGGCAGTGGCTTCCTGCATGTCTCTCATGGTCGTCCAGGAGATGCGCCGGGAAGGCATGAAGCCCCAACTCGTGAAGACCGAATCGACCCTGACCCTCGAGGAAAAAAAGGGACAGTGGGAAATTACTGAGATCGATTCGAACGTCACAGTCAACTTGCCGGGGGCAAGCGAGAAAAAAGTGCAACACGCAGTCACGATCGCCAAGGGCAAATGCCCGATCTCGCGCGCGCTGAACGTTCCTATCATCAAGGTAAAGGCTAAAGTGCAAGCGGTCGAAGCAGAGCAGCCGATTACACCCTGAGAAAGGAATCCCACTGGCGGAGCACCGGGTAAGGACCCGTTAAGGATTCGGGGCCTTGGGTCGGTGCCGTCTCCCACGGAATAATTCACAATCGCGAGCAGCGGAGCCTCAGAGAAATCACAATCGGGGATAGCAGTCCTTGTTGCTCTGCGCGGATATCGCTAACGGTACCAAGCACCTAAGGCTGACCGCTCCGCGTCTGGGCGGCAAAGTCGTGGCTGAAATCATGGTGCGGCTCACGGATTCATTTGTGACAGGTGAAAGTACCAGCCAAGTGCGGTATGTGTACAAGATCGCAGGCGACGCCGGAAACTCACAGTTAGACGCTAGTCCTTCGTCGTTGGTCGTTCGCCGCGTCAGTCCACCGGTTTGTAGTCGCAGGCAGTGCGGCAGGCTTCGCAGTAAAAGAGGCCGTCGGTGCAGAGGCGCACGTCGATTTGGGACTGGCAGTACACGCAGTATTTTTCGCACCCGCAACTCGCTTCAGGCCGCTCACATTGGGCGCAGACGATGCGGCTTAGACCCGGTTTTGTGGACATAGTTGAAGTGTAGAGCGACGCGCCTGAGTGGAGAACGTAACGGAGGTAACGCAAGCAGGTCTCAGGTGTCAGGTCTCAGGAAACCCGAATCAAAGCGTCGATCCGGAGCCAGAATTTCCGGGTAGTACTGGCAAGAGCCGTGTCAAGCCGCGTCTCTACCTATTTGAGTTGACATCGCATCCGGTTGGACTTTACATTTCCTGAGACTGAGAACTGACACCTGGCTGAGACCTGCCTTTAATTTGCCGCCCTTCCCGCCCGGATGTTAACTTAGTCAGTTCCAGATTCGGGCAGCCCAGCCACTGTCCGAGAGACGTCCGACCGAGGTTTTTCTTGTCCGTCGTCGAAGCCACTCCGCCGGTTGTCCGCAAGACCGCGTTGAACGCCGTCCATCGCCAGATGGGCGCGAAGATGGTGGAGTTTAACGGCTGGGACATGCCGGTGGAATATCCTGCGTCGATCGGTTGCGGCATTGTTGCCGAGCACATGGCGGTGCGCGCCGGCGTCGGCATTTTTGACGTCAGCCACATGGGGGACATCCGCTTGGCCGGGCCTGAAGCGTTGGCCGCCGTGCAGCACATCTCGATGAATGACGCGTCACGGCTGGCGGTCGAGCAGGCGCAGTATTCGGCGTTGCTCTATCCGCAAGGCACTTTCGTTGACGATGTGATCGTTCACCGCCTCGGCGAAGATGAGTACCTGCTCGTGATTAACGCGGGCACGCGCGAGAAGGATTTCAACTGGGTGCGCGACAATACGCGGCAGTTCGACTGCAAGGTCGAGCATCTCTCCGACGATTTCACGCAGATTGCCATTCAGGGGCCGAAGGGCGTTGACGTGCTGCAGAAGTTGACGGATGCCAACCTGAGCGCGGTGAAGTTCTACTGGGTGACGCGCGGCACCGTATGCGGCCTGAAGAATGTCTTGATGGGCCGCACGGGTTATACGGCCGAAGACGGGTTCGAGATTTACATCCCACCGGACGAGGCGAGCAGCGCGCGAGTCTGGCACGAGATTCTGGAGGCGGGAAAAGAGTTTGGCGCTGTCCCTTGCGGTTTGGGCGCGCGCAACACGCTGCGGCTCGAAGGCAAGCTGCCGCTCTACGGACACGAAATCACGGACACGATCAATGTGTGGGAAGCGGGACTGGACCGTTTCTGCAAGATGGAGAAGCCGGAGTTCATTGGGCGCGCGGCACTGGAGACGGCGAAAGCTGAGGGCGTGAAGAAAACGCTGGTCGGTCTCGAGATGGTCGATCGAGGCATCGCCCGCGACGGATACAAGATTTTGGACGAGAGCGGTCGCGAGATTGGTTACGTCACCAGCGGCTCTCCGGCGCCGTTCTTGAAGAAAAATATTGCGTTGGCCTACGTTCCGCCCGATCACGCGGCAATTGGAACGACGGTAAAAGTAGAAATCCGTGGGCAGGGCGTGAAAGCGCAAGTAATACCGACGCCGTTTTATAAGCGTCCGAAAAAAGCAGCGAAAAGCGAATAGCGAAAAGCGAGCAGCCAGAAGCCAGGAGCGAGAAGCCGATGTCCTACCCAACCGACCGCAAATACACAAAAGAACATGAGTGGATCACTGCCGACGGCACCGTCGGCATCACACACCACGCCCAGGATTCGCTCGGCGACATCGTGTTCGTCGAACTGCCCAAGGTGGGCACGGAGCTCACCATGGGGAAGCCCCTCGGCACCGTAGAGTCAGTGAAGGCCGTGTCGGATGTGTACGCTCCGGTTTCGGGGACCGTGACCGCCACGAATGAAGCCCTAGCCACGGCTCCGGAGCAAGTGAACAAAGATGCGCATGGCGCCTGGATGGTCAAGATCAAGGTGAAGAATCCGGCGGAGATGAATGCGCTACTCTCGGCGGCGGACTATGAAGAGTTTGTGAGCGAAGAGGCGGCACATTAAAAGCATTGCAGAAGTCAGAGGTCAGATTGCAGAATTGAAAACCTTGTCCCCATCGATGGCTGCTGAAGGCCTAGGGTTTCACCTCTGCAATCTGACCGCTAACCTCTGCAATCGTTTCAGCTGCTGTTTACATCCAATCAAAGGTTCCTATGAGATATCTACCTAAATCTCCCGCGGATCGCACCGCCATGCTGAAGGCGATCGGGGTTCGCTCCATCGATGATCTTTTCGCGCCGATTCCGGCGGAGCTTCGCCTGACGCGGGATCTCGCCGTGCCGCGGCAAATGGCGGAATCGGAAATTGTCGACTGGTTCAAGCAACGGGCGAAGGAAAACGGCGAAGGCTACACGAGCTTTCTCGGAGCCGGGGCGTACTCCCATTACCGCCCGGTGGTCATTGATGCGCTGGTACAACGCGGCGAATTCCTGACGTCCTACACACCGTACCAGGCGGAGTTTGCGCAGGGTACGCTGCAGGCCATCTTCGAGTTCCAGACGATGATCTCGGAACTCACCGGCATGGACCTGGCGAATGCCTCGATGTATGACGGCTCGACGGGCGC
>Ga0187865_1001101_pt1 | contig 33130 bp, 27 predicted proteins | sample June2016WEW_11_1_2_FD_132989 | JGI IMG/M metagenome (GOLD analysis project Ga0187865, IMG submission 132989) | Peatland microbial communities from SPRUCE experiment site at the Marcell Experimental Forest, Minnesota, USA - June2016WEW_11_100 | ecosystem: Environmental > Terrestrial > Soil >...
CAGGACGGCGCCGGCGCCAGCGCGGACCGTGCCCTGGTTGGTCAACTGCACGTCGACCCAGCCGGTGCCTTGAGTGGTTTGAATGGTATTGTCGACGTTGGTCAACGGGTCGCCCGTAATGTGGAACCCGTTCAGGGTCACAGTTCCGCCGCCGGTGAGGCTCACGGGCCCGGAGAGTTGAATGTCCCCGCCCACCGTCGTGATGGTCCCCGTGTTGTTAATGGTGTTTTCCAGAGTAAGGACGCTGCCCCCTAATACGTTCGGTATGGCGACCACGTCGATGGTTCCGTGGTTCGTGATGCCGTTCAGGACTGCGTATTCACTGGCCTTGATGACGCCGGTGCCGTCGGTGTTGAACGTGCTTCCGGTAATGGTGCCGGGGCTGAAATAGTCGCCCGGGTTGGTGTAGCCCAGCAGGACCGTGGAACCATCCAGCGCCTGGATGGTGCCGCCGTTTACATAGGTCGGGCCGCCGCTATACTGGCCGCCGCCGATTCGCAGCGTCCCGCCATTGCTGGCCTCCAGAATGCCGGAGTTGTTGACGGTGCTCCCGGTGATCGACAGCATCTGGCCGCTGGTGTTGGAGTTGATCACGTTCTGGTTGTAGAGCGTGGTATAGCTAATGCCCCCAGCGCCCTGAATCAGATTGTTGACATTGGTCAGCGTTCCATTGCCGTTGCCGGTTTGCCCGGAAATGCCGTACCCGTCCAGGTTCACGATCCCACCACCGGTCAGGGTAGTGTTTCCTGGTGTGCTGGTTTCGGTCAGGAGGATGTTCCCGCTTACCAGGTTGATGGTGCCGACGTTTGTAATGGTATTGGCCAGCACGGCGACGTTCTGGTTGATGATCACGCCCGGGACATTCACGATGTTGATATTCCCATTGTTGGTGATACCGTCCAAGACCATGCCTTCACTAGCCTGGATGATGCCGGTGCCAGAAGTGCTCAACGTGCTACCAGTAACGCTGCCGGCATTGCCATAGTTGCCCCCGCCGGTGTAGCCCAGCAGCACCGTGGAACCGTCCAGCGCCTGAATCGTACCGCCCGATACATTCGTCGCGCCGTAGCTCCCGTTGCCGCCGCCGAGTTGCAGCGTTCCGCCATTGACGGCTTGCAGGATGCCGCCGTTGTTGATGCTGTTGCCGGATAAACCTATCGCTAGGCCACCCCCGTTGGCTTGGACCAGATTCCCGGAGAGGACGGTCAGACAGGTTCCCACCCCGGAGGGGCAGTAGATCAGCCCCGATCCGTCACCTTGGATGTTTTGCCCGTCGAGCGTCAGCGGAGATGTAATCTCGAACGCCCCGCCGGTCAGGCTGATGGTACCGCCCCCAGAGGCGGTGATGCCTATTGTCCGGTCGGTCCAGGGCGCGATACCCATGTTGTTGCCCACGTCGAATTGGCCGGCCGACATATTGATCTGACCGCTATTATTCAGCACAGAGGTGACTAGGAGTGTTGGCGTGCTGCCATTCTGAGACACTATGTTGATTACGCCGCTGTTCTCCAGATCGGTCGCAGAGGGCCCCAACCCGTTCATATTCAGCCCGCGGACTGTGACGGTGCCGGAGGTAATGGCCGTCACGGGTCCATATAACGAAATGCCGGGCTGGCCGTTAGGATTCCAGTTGTTGGGGTCGTCCCAATTGCCGAACGTGGCCGTCCAAGTGTACGTACCGCACCAAGCTCCGGCTGCGGTCCAGAGGACTAATAAAATGACGATGCAGTGCTTCATTGAAGCCTCCGATGCGGGCATAGTTAGCCGCATCACCAAACAGTCTGCGGTGAAAACCGGGCACGGACAAGCTAAAGCCCGTTTGAAACGCGTTAAGCCCGCTGATTCATATGGGCCTTTGATCGCGGCGCCATTACGTGCTAAACTGACCATAAGATCCGATAAGGCCTGAAAATGAAGTGGCTCTGGCCCAAATTGGAGGCGGCGCCGTCACCGCCACGCCATGCTCAAGCCAGTCCGATCTCGCCAGAGTCCATCCGCCGGGAACTCGAAAAAGCCCTCGCCTCACCGGAGTTCGCCAACGCCGTACGGTTGCGCGAATTTCTCCTCTTCGTTGTGGAAGAAGCTCTCGGCGGCGCCGAAGCCATCAAGGAAGTCACGGTGGCCATGCGCGTCTTCAACCGCACCGCCTCCTTCGATTCCAGCGGTGATTCGGTGGTGCGGGTTGGCGCGCTGCATCTCAGGAACCGGCTGCGAGACTACTACGCCGGCTCCGGCCGCCTGGACGAAGTGGTGATTGAAGTGCCGAAGGGATGCTACCTGCCTGTGTTCCGGCGGGCGGATGCCGGGGCAGCCGGCCGATCGGGTCACCCCGGCCTCTCGCGGAGGAGCATGGCCACCGCAGCGGGGATTCTGGCGGTGTTGTTGGCCGGTGCGTGGTGGCTGGCTCGGGCAACGGCGCACCACACGGACCCTTCGATTGCGGTGTTGCCCATGGCGAACCTGGGCGGCCCGGAGATGGACGGCCTGTGCCAGGGTCTCACCGAAGACCTCACCACCGAGTTGGCCCGTCTGCCGCAGCTTCGCGTGATCGCGCGCACATCGGCCGGGCAGTTCCAGTCGCAAAGCGGGGACGTGCGGGAGATCGGCGGCCGCCTCGGCGTGGCCAACGTGCTCGAGGGCAGTGTGCGCCAGGAAGGCAGCGCGATTCGTTTCACGGCGCAGTTGATCGATACCCGGTCGCGCTACCACATCTGGTCGGAAGCCTATGAGCGCGACGCGAATGACCCACTGGCGGCTGAGGCCGAGGTGACGCACCTGATCGCGGCAGGCGCCGCCGGGCGCCTGGGAATCACCGACCTCTCGGCCTTTGCTCCGGCACACGTGCCTTCCGCGGAAGCGCGCGACCTGTTCTGGAGAGCGCGCTATCTTCGCGCCGAGAAGCTGCACATGGAAGCATGGGTGCGGGCCGCGGAGCTTCTCGAGCAAGCCGTGCGCAGCGACCCCCAGTACACCGAAGCCTGGGCCGCATTGGCCACCCTGTCGGTGAACCTGGCTTTCCACGGCGCTGCATTCGAGGAACGTATCGCCAAGGCCCGGGACGCAGCCGCCAAAACGATCAAGTTAGACCCGCGCAACCCCGATGCCCACCTGGCTCTGGCCGAAATCGAGTGGCTCCGGAACCACGACTGGCCGGCCGCCGAGCGCAGCTTCCGCCGCGTCATCGACCTCAACCCCAGTTTCGCTCCCGGCCACGGCTGGTTCGCCATCGCCCTGCTCTCGCGCGGCCGTTTCGACCAAGCCCTGGCGCAGCTCGATACTTCGGTCCAACTCAATCCGCTGCCGTACGTGGTCAGCAACGACCGCGCTACCATACTCTATGCCGCCCGGCGCTACGACGAATCCATCGCACGGTGCCGGCAGGTGCTGGTCATGGACCCGGGCTTTTGGTCGGCGCACGTCGTCATCGGCAACTGCCTGAGGGCCAAGGGCCGCTATGCCGAGGCCATCCGGGAGTTTCGCCTGGTGCCTGAAGAGGGTCGGGACTACGCCTCCGGGTTTCTCGGCGATGCCCTGGCTTTGGCCGGCCAGCGCGATGAAGCCATGGCGCTATTACGGAAAATGCTGTCCGAGGTCAACGGCCCCGATGAGGGCAACGGCTGGGTGCATACATCCTATATTCAAGTCGGATTGGGTGAGAAGGCCGCCGCCTTGACCAGCCTGGAAAACAGCTACGCCCACCACGAGACGGACGTCAATTACATCGGCGTCGACCCCATTTTCGACCCCTTGCACGGCGTGCCGCGTTTTCAGGAGCTTCTGAAAGAACTCGGGCTTTGATCTGCGTCACGCACCGGCGTTGTGTCTGTTCTTCAGAGCCAGTTCAGGTCGGCGTAGCGCTGGCCGGTGAGGTGCAGGAAGAGCGGCTCCAGGGCGCGGAATTCCTGGCCGTCGTGACTGATGGCGCCGTCGTTGGCGAGCACCGTGACGTCTCCCTGCCAGACCAGTTTTCCGGGCGTGGTGATGATGGCCACCTGGTGGCAGAAACGCTCGACGGTTTCCAGCACGTGGCTGGTCATGAAGACCGTGCGGCCCTGTTCGGTGAACCGTCGGAGCCATTGCTTCATCAAGGCCACGCCGGCGGGGTCGATGCTCTCGAACGGCTCGTCCAGAAAGAGCACCTCGGGCGAATGGATCACGGCGGCGGCGAAGGCCACGCGTTTGCGCATTCCGGTGCTGTAATCGCGCAGCGTCTTGGAGGTATCGGTCAGCTCGAGCGCATCCAGCAACTCGGTCACGCGCTGGCGGGTGGTGGCTTCATCGAGACCGTACATGCGCGCGACGAAGGCCAGGAACTCGTGGGCGTAGAGCGGGTCGAACAAGCCCAGGGTTTCGGGCATCACGCCCATGCGGCGCTTGAGGGCGGCGCTCTCGGCGTCGAAGCGCTGGCCGAGGATTTCGATTTGGCCAGAGGTGGGGTCCAGCAGGCCGGTCAGACAGCCGATGGTGGTGCTCTTGCCCGAGCCGTTGGGACCGAGGAAGCCGAACATGGCGCCCGGCGCCACCGACAGCGACAAGCCTTGGACGGCGGTTACCGTGCCGTACTTCTTCACCAGATTCGTAATCCGTATGGCGTCCATTCGATCAGCCCCTTCCTTCGACGATGGCGAGCAGTTTCTCCCGCCGCGCCAGCAGCATGGTTCCCGCGCGGTTGAGCGATGAGAAGTAGAAAGCCGCGGCCAGCAGGACCATGGGAATCGCCATCCACCATTTATCCGGCGCCAGAGCGGCCGGCCAGGTCCGGACCAACACCTGCGGCCCGAATATCAGCGCCAGCATTCCTCCGATGAGAACCGTGTTGCCGGCAGCCGAAAGGTCGTTTCCGAAGTTGCTGTAGTAGTCGCAAGAGCGCGGGCCGAACAAGGTGGCCCAAAGCCCCAGCCCAAGAAACACGAACAGACTCGTCACCGCGGCTCCCACGAGCATGATCAACATGCGCGCATCGAAAGAAAATGGCGAGAAGAGGACAAAGAGCAGCGTGCCCGCCACAATCAGCGCCGAATTCATCAGCATGAAGGTGTAACTGCCGGCGCGCAGAACAGCCGCCGGCTGCGCGGGCAGGAGGAAGAAGCGGCGAAATCCTCCGGCCACGTAGCCGAACTGGTTGACCGAAAACTGCGCGGTCCCCGCGAAGCCGAGGACGGCGAAGGCACTCAGGGCCATGCCGAACTGAGATCCGAAGTGGCCCTTCGTCCCCATGCGCCTTCCGAACAAGACCACCAGAAAGGCGGCCACCGGCAGGGCCAGCGCGTAGGCGGTGCGGAAGCGGGTGTTGCGCATGTAGAACCGCAACCAATGAGCCATGAGCGGCCCCAGGCGCGGGCCGAAGAACGCCGCCAAGCGGTCGTAAGGCGTGTCCCACGTGATGGCGACGGTTTGGGCCGCGCGCGGCCTCTGCGGAGGCCGCCGTTCGAGCGCCACCAGCGCAGCCGCCAGGCCCAGCAGCCACCACACTTGCAAGAGCAGGCTGGAAAAAGCCGCGAGATCGGAGCGGGTCATGGTGGCGGCTGCCGCGAATGGCGGTGTATAGCCAAGAACATGCAGCAACGCCGCGATCGCCCCGCGATGGCCTTGCAGCACGGGCTGGAGGATAGCGGGCAGGAAGCCCACCGAGATCATGGCGCCGAGCAGCACCGCGGCGCCGAATTTTCGCTGCATCAACCGTTCCAGCAGCAGGGCCACCACGCGCGCCAAGAGGTAATTGGAAACAAACAACAGGAGAACCGCTATCAGCCCCAGCCAGAAGGACGCGGCACTGGACACGTAAAGCCCCACCACGAGCCCCAGCTCGAGCGCCAGAATCAGAAACCAGAAGGGGTCGACTATGCCGATGAAGTGCCTGGCCACGCGCCGCTCCTGGGCTTTGAGCGGATAGCGGCGGAGCTGGGCTTCCGAGAAGATGGCATTCACGCCGAACCCCAGAACCACGGCAGCCACCACGGCCTGCACGTACAGGCTCGAGAGCACCGCCTGCGCTACCAGTTCGGCCTTGCCGGCGCGCACGGCCACGAGCGCGGCGCCGAATCCTCCCGAAGCGAGCAGCGCGATCAGCAGCACCAGCAGAAGATAGCAGGCCATGAAAAGCGCGATCCGGCCGTTGCGCGAGCGCGTCTTAGCCCACAGCAGTTTGTAGCGGAGGCGGACCAGATGTCCGATGAGCTCGATGTTCATAGCGGCCGGATCACGTCTTCGTTGATGTAGGGGCGCAAGGCTTCCGGGATCACCACGCTGCCGTCCTGCTGCTGGTAGTTCTCGACAATCGCCACCCAGGTGCGGCCCACCGCCAGACCGCTGCCGTTCAGCGTGTGGACGAACTCCGATTTCTTCCCGCTCTTGAAACGGATGCCCGCGCGGCGGGACTGAAAGGCTTCGAAGTTCGAACAGGAGGAGATCTCCTTGTAGGCGTTCTGGCCGGGCAGCCAGACTTCGATGTCGTAGGTCTTGGCCGACGAGAACCCCATATCGCCCGTGCACAAGACCACGGTGCGGAACGGCAGGTCCAGGCGGCGCAGGATGTCTTCGGCGTCGGCGGTGAGCTTGTCGAGTTCGTCGTAGCTCTCGCCGGGCCGGGTGAACTTCACCAGCTCGACCTTCTGAAACTGGTGCTGGCGGATGATGCCGCGCACGTCGCGGCCGTAGGAGCCGGCCTCGCTGCGGAAACAGGGCGTGTAGGCGCACAGCTTGATGGGCAAGGCATCGGCATCCAGGGTTTCGTCGCGGTAGATGTTGGTGACGGGGACCTCGGCCGTGGGGATCAGCCAGAGGTCGTGGCCCTCGCACTTGAACAGGTCCTCTTTGAACTTGGGCAACTGGCCGGTGCCGAAGAGGCTCGCGGAGTTCACCAGGAAGGGCGGAAGCACCTCGGTATACCCGTGGTGACGAGTGTGGACATCGAGCATGAAGTTGATGAGCGCGCGCTCGAGCCGGGCGCCCAGGCCCCAGTAGAGGGCAAAGCGCGCGCCGGTGATTTTGGCGGCACGCTCGAGGTCGAGGATGCCCAACCCCGGGCCGAGGTCCCAGTGGGCCTTCGGCTGGAAGTCGAATTGCCGCGGCTGGCCCGCGCGCCGCACTTCCAGGTTGTCCTCGGGATCTTTGCCCACCGGCACGGATTCGTGGGGAACGTTGGGAATGCCGGCCAGAAGGTCCCGGAACTCTTCATCGAGAGTTTTGACCTGCTCATCGAGCGACGAAATCTCGCCGCCGATGGCGCGCATCTGCGCCTGCCGCGCGGTGGTATCCGCGCCCTCGCGCCTCAATTGCGCGATTTCGGCGGTTTCGGCGTTGCGCCGGGCCTTCAACCGTTCGGATTGGGAGATGGCGGCGCGCCGCTTCCCATCGAGCTCGCGGAAGCGGTCGAGACTGGAAACGTCGCCGCGGGTGGCGAGGCGTTGCGCGATCCGGTCGAAGTTGCTCCGGAAGTAAGAGAGATCGTGCATGTCCCTCCATGCTAGCGCACTGAAAAACGGGCGAAAATTCGGGGACAGACCGCGCTGTCCGCGCGGCGCGCAAAAAGACGCGCGCCTTGGGACAGTGTGGTCAGTCCCCTACTCTTCTTCTTCGTCGGCTTTCACGGGTTCCAGGTCTTCGGCCTCGAAGATCTGACGGCAATCGAGACATTGCACGTAGTCCACGCCGTCTCGGCGGGCAATGATCTGGGTGCGGGCATGCTCACAGGCGGTTTGCATAGACAACGCTGTAGATGAGTCCTATTCTATCTGGGCGCGTGGGGTTGTCAAGGCCCCCCTCGGCCAAGCGGTACAATCCGGATAGATGCCCTTCCCGATACATCGCCTTCGCCGCCTCCGGCGCACCGAGGCTCTGCGCAGCCTGGTGCGCGAAACGCGCCTCGATCCGGCGCAATTCATTCTGCCGCTGTTCGTCTGTCCGGGGGAAGGCGTGCGCCGCGAAATCGGCGCCATGCCAGAGAATTACCAGATGTCCATCGACCAGATCGTCGGGGAGTGCGCCGAGGTGCAGTCGCTGGGCATCGGCGGCGTCATCCTCTTCGGACTGCCGGAATCCAAGGACGACATGGCGACGGGCGCGTATGACGAGAACGGAATCGTGCAGCGCGCCATCCGCGCCATCCGCAAGGAGACGCCCAAACTGCTGGTGGTAACGGACGTTTGCAATTGTGAATACACCAGCCACGGGCACTGCGGCTACGTCAAGGACGGCGACGTGGATAACGACACCACGCTGCAATGGCTGGCCAAATCCGCGCTTTCCCACGCGCGCGCCGGGGCCGACATAGTGGCGCCTTCCGACATGATGGACGGCCGGGTGTGGGCCATCCGCCAGGCGCTGGACGCCAACGGTTTCGATAAGACCCCCATCCTCGCCTACGCCGCCAAGTTCGCGTCGGTGTTCTATGGGCCGTTCCGCGAGGCCGCTGAATCGGCTCCCCAGTTCGGAGACCGCCGCAGCTACCAGATGGACCCGGCCAACGGGCGCGAGGCCATGCGGGAGATCGCGTTGGACATCGAGGAAGGCGCCGATATGATCATGGTGAAGCCGGCCATGCCGTATCTCGACCTGATCAGCCAGGCGCGGCAACGGTTCGACGTGCCCATCGCGGCCTACCAGGTGAGCGGGGAGTACTCGATGATCGTGGCCGCCGCGCGCAACGGCTGGATCGATCACGACCGGGCCATGATGGAAAGCCTGACGTCCATCGCGCGGGCCGGCGCGGGAGTCATTCTCACGTACTTCGCCAAACCCGCGGCCAGGCTGCTGGGGTAGACTGGTCCTGTATGCCGCAACAGTACCCTCCACTCGAGGCGCCCCAGCGCTTCCTCTTCGGCCCGGGCCCCGGCATGGTGGCGCCGCGGGTTTACCGAGCCATGTCGCAGCCCGTGGTCGGACACCTGGATCCGTTTTTTTTCGAGGTGGCGGAGGAAATCCGCTCGCTGCTGGGCTATGCCTACTCGACGAAGAACGAATTCAACCTGGCGATCTCGGGGACCGGAAGCGCGGGCATGGAGGCGGCGGTGGCCAACTTCGCCGAGCCGGGGCGGAAATTCGCGCTGCTGACCAACGGCTTTTTCGCCGATCGCATCGGCGAAATGGCCCGCCGCCAGGGCGCCGAGGTGGTGCGCCTGGCCAAAGGATGGGGCGAGCCCTACGACGCCCAGGAAGCCCGCGAATTCATTCGGCGCGAGCGGCCGCGCATGGTGGCCTTCGTGCAGGCCGAGACCTCGACCGGCATGTTCAACCACGCCAAGCCCATATGCGAGGCGGCGCACGAGGTGGATGCGCTGGCGATCGGCGATTGCGTCACCTCTCTGGGCGGCATGCCGGTGCTGGTGGACGAAAACGGGATCGACATCGCCTACAGTTGCACGCAGAAGGGCTTGGGCTGCCCGCCGGGCCTGGCGCCCATGACGGTGTCGCCGCGCGCGCTGGAACGCCTCAAGGCGCGCACCTCGCCGGTGCAGTCGTGGTATCTGGACCTGCTGCTGCTGGATACCTATTATTCCAGCCACAAATACCACCACACGGCTTCGGCGACCCTGTTCTACGCGTTACACGAGGGCCTCGCGATGGCGGCGGAAGAAGGGCTGGAGAACCGCTGGGAGCGCCACCGCCGCAACCACCAGGCGTTCGTCGCGGGCATTGAAGCCATGGGCCTGGAGATGCACGTCCGGAATTCGTCGGATCGCTTATGGACGCTCAACACGCCGCGCGTGCCGAAGGGCGTGGACGACGCCCAAGCGCGGAAATTCCTGCTGGAGGAGCGCGGGATCGAAATCGCCGGCGGTTTCGGGCCGCTGGCGGGCAAAGTCTTCCGCATCGGCCTGATGGGTTACGGCTCGACGGCCGAGAACGTGCTGTTCATCCTGGAAGCGCTGGAAGAGGCCCTCAAGCATCAGGGATTCGCGGCGGCGGGCGACAGCCGCTCGGCCGCCGAGAAAGCGCTGGGCACCGCGGTCTGAGCGACGCCGGGAGGTTTTCGAGCGGCCAGCATGAGGCGGGGCCCCGGGCGGCCGCACTCGCACGGCGCGGATTCCAGCACACCGGCGCCCCACGGAGCTCGAGGCCCGACGTGCAGCCCCGAGTGGGCCTCGCACTCATAGGCCAGGAGGCGCCCGTGGCGGTCCAACAGCACGGCCAACACCGGCACTTGGAACAACTGCCACAACTGGTCGCGCTCGGTTTCGCTGAGAAATGGAGACCCCGGGTAATGCAGCGCGAAGATCATACGGCGGGCGCGCGCGCCGGCGGCGGCCGCCCGAGTCAGATCGCGAAAAGTGCCGGAGAGTCCGGTGCACGGGCCTTTGCACTGCACGGCGAGAGTCACCGCCAAGCCAGGATAGAAGGGATGCCGGATGGGGGGCCGAAGCAGCCTCAATCGCATGACAGAGAGTAGTGCGCCGGGCGTCCCAAAGCTCTCAGAATTCCGCGCCATCACCCCAGGGGGTTGGCATCCGCCTTGTCCCAATGGGTGATTCCCGCCGCCAGCGCAAGCTGCGTCAGGCCGGCCACGTTGTTCACGCCGAGCTTCTTCATCATGGTCTTGCGGTAGCTGCGCACGGTTTGCAGGCCGAGGTCGAGCATGGCCGCGATATCCTTGCTGGTCTTGCCCTCGGCCACCAGCCGCAGGACCTGCAACTCGCGGGGGGAGAGGGATTCGAGCGGGCCGCGGCCGCGCGTCTCGAGATCGCCGCGCTGGATGCGGGCCAGCAGCCGGTCGGAGACCTGCGGGCTGAGGTATGAGCCTCCGCGCGCCACCGTGCGCAAGGCATCCAGCAGCTCAGCCGAGGAAGCCTTCTTGAGAACGAATGCGCGCGCGCCGCTGCGTATGGCGCCGACCACGGAATTCTCGTCGTCATACATGGAGAGAATCACCACTTTCACGCCGGGACAATGCCGGAGCAGCTCGGCGGTGGCTTCGATGCCGTTCATTCCGGGCAGGCCGATATCCATGAGGACGAGATGCGGGGCGGTCTTTTTGCACAGAGGCACCGCCTCGGCGCCATTGTCGGCCTCGCCCACCACGCGAAACTCCGCCCCACGCTCGAGGATCGTCCTGACTCCATCGCGCACCAATTTGTGATCATCGACAAGAACAATGTCGAATGGCATAATTCACCCCTCAGGCGGCCCCCAGGGCCGCGGCCCGCACGGTCGTTCCCATCCCCCGGTTGCTGACGATGGAAAGGTCCAGTCCCGCCTGCGCGGCATAATGCTCCATACTCAGCAGTCCCAGCCCCCGGCATCCACGCAGCAGGTCCGAAGTGTCGAACCCCTTTCCATCATCCCGAATCTCCAGAGAAATAGTTGCACGTGTGGACTTTACCGCAATTTCGATGGCGGAGCAACTGGCATGCTGGACGGCGTTCTCGACCGCCTCCTGGGCGATTTGGTACATGGCGGAAGCAATCTTGGGATCGATCTTCAAGGAAGGATCGACATTCACCCGCACCGAGCCCGTGAAACGCCCGCGAATGCGGCCGGTGAGCCGGTCCAGGGCGGAACGCAAGCCGGCGCGCTCGACGGTGGATGGGTTGAGCTCGTAGCTGTACTCGCGCACGCGCTGCATCATGGAGTCCAGAATCTGCTGGATTTCGACGACTCGCGCGCAGGTCTCCGGCTGTACGGTCTCCAGATCCATGCGGATCAGATCCAGTTGCAGTCCCAGCGCTGTCAGGTTCTGGCCCACCGTGTCATGGAGGAACCTGGAGACCATGTTGCGCTCGAACTCCTGGGCTTTGAGGGCGCCCAGCACGGTATAGCGCAATTCCTGTTCGGCGGCGCTCCACGCGGTGATTTCGCGGGCCAGCCCGCCAGCGTAGCGAATCTCCGCGCCGAAGCGGATGGGAAACACGGTGAGGTACCAGATGGCGTTGCCGCGGCGTTCGCGCAGAACCACGGTTTCGCCTTCGAGGGCGCGGGCGAAGCGGTCCCGCCACACCTGGGCCAGCTCGGGAGCGAGGGCTTCGGCGGCCGGGCGCCCGGCCAGCTCGGAAGCCGGTTTCCCGAAGATGGAGGTTGGGTCTCCGTAGATGCGGTGAAAGACGCCGGCGGCCGTGACGACCCAGTGACAGGCCGGGATCTGTTCTAGAAAGGCTTCGGCCAGGCACTCGGCGTCAGGCATGGGCCTCCTTACCCGCGACACCAGCAAATTCGGACACCAGCAAACTCGGACACCAGCAAATTCGGGGACAGACACGAGCGTCCGCGCGGCGCAGGGCCCAGAGGGCACCCCCTGCGCCTTGGGACGCGGGTGTCAGTCCCCGCGTTTGCGTGCGACTACCTTGCGAACGGCGGCGGCGACATCGCGGACCACCAGGCCGTATTTCTCCAGCAACTCGTCCGGCTGGCCCGATTCGGCATAAGTATCGCGGATGCCCACGAATTCCATGGGGCACGGCGCGGTCTCGGCTACCACCTGGGCGACGCGCACGCCCAGCCCGCCATCCACGAGGTGCTCCTCGGCCACCACCATGGCGCCCGTCTCGGCGGCCGCGCGGCGAATGGCTTCGCGGTCCAGCGGCTTCACCGTGTGCATGTCGATCACGCGCGCCGAGATGCCTTCGCTGGCGAGCGTTTCCGAGGCCAGGATGGCTTGGGCCACCAGCAGGCCGTTGGCGACGATGGCGACATCGGATCCCCCCACCACCTCGATGGCCTTGCCGATTTCGAACTTTTGATCGCCGCCGTAGACGATGGGAACCTTCATGCGGCCAGTGCGAATGAATACCGGACCCACGTGCGCGGCGGCCAGGCGGACCAGCGCCTTGGTGGCGGCTTCATCGGCGGGCGAAAGCACCACGAAACCGGCCAGCGAACAGGCCAGCGCGGTCTCTTCCACGCTCATCTGCGAGGGGCCGTCTTCACCGATGGAGATTCCACTGTGCGTCCCCACCACCTTGAGGTTGACCTTGGGATAAGCGGCGCAGACGCGGAGCTGTTCGAAGCCCTTGTTCATCACGAAAGCGGAGAAGCTGGAGACGAACGGGATCTTGCCCGCGCAGGCCAGCCCGGCGCCGATCCCCACCATGTTGGCCTCGGCGATGCCGCAGGAAAAGAACCGGTCGGGAAACTCCTTGGCGAAATAGGTGGTCATGGTGGACTTGGAAAGATCCGCGTCGCAGACCACGATGTCCTGGTTCTCGCGGCCCAACTCCACCAGGGTGCGCCCGAAGGCTTCGCGGGTGGCCGCTCCCAGTTTCACTTCGAATTTGGTCTTGGCAGGCATGGTTATTTGAGCTCCTGTAGGGCCAGTGCGACTTCGGCCGGCGTGGGAGCCACGCCGTGGAACTTGGGGTTGTTCTCCATGAAGGAGACGCCTTTGCCCTTGATGGTGTGGGCCACGATACAGGTGGGTCGGCCCTTGGTGGCCTGGGCTTCCCGAAGCGCCTTCCGGATGGCGGGGAGATCGTGGCCATCGATCTCGATGGCGTGCCAGCCGAAGGCGCGCCACTTATCGGCCACGGGCGCGATTTCCATGATGTCCTTCACAAAGCCGTCGAGCTGGATGCCGTTGTAATCCACGATGACGGCCACGTTATCGACCTTGTGGAAGGCGCCGGCCATGGCGGCTTCCCAGACCTGCCCTTCCTGGATTTCGCCGTCGCCGCACATGACATAAGTGCGGCAGGAGCGGCCGTCGAGGCGCGCACCCAATCCCATCCCAAGCCCCAGCGAGAGGCCCTCGCCCAGCGAGCCGGTAGAGGCCTCGAGGCTGGGAATGAACCGCACGTCGGGATGCCCCTGGTACACGGAGCCGAGTTTGCGCAAGGTATTCAACTGGGCGATGGGCGTATCGGAAAAGCCGGCCTCCGCCATCACCGCATAGAGCACGGGCGCGGCGTGGCCCTTGGAGAGAATGAAGCGGTCGCGATCCGGCCACTTGGGGTTCTGGGGATCGATGCGCATGTAATCGAAGTAGAGCTCGACCACGATTTCGACGGCCGAGAGCGATCCCCCGGGGTGCCCCGATTTGGCGGCGCCGGTCATCTCGATAATCTCGCGGCGAACACGTTTACAGATGGCTTGAAGTTCTTCTATGGATCTGGGCATTTAATGTCCCGATTCTACCATCACGCGCCCATTGCCATAGTTGAGGGTCCACAATACGAGTGGCTTCAAGAAGGTCCTCCGTGCCAACATGATGAGACACCTACCCCGCCCGCAATTACCGACCTTCCGGGGACCGGCATCCGAGCTTTGTCCGAGTAACCGGCGTTCCTGGACTGGAAGCGGCGGTCTGCGCCGCCTCGGTTGTGCTTTTCCCGCAACCATGCAAAGAATAGATTGGTGATGCGGCTTTTTCTCCCGCTCATTGCGGCGTTGCCCGCGCTGGGGCTTGGCTCGGTGTTCGACGCTCCGGAACCTCGGGTCGCTTCCTCCCCTTCCGCAGGAGCGCAAATTCGTCTTCCCGCCGGCGTTCGCGTGATCGATTCCGATGTTTCCCCAACTGGTCCTTTGGTGGCTCTCGTGGTGTCGAATCCAGCCGGATCTCAGGAGATTCTCTTGTGGAGCATCGGCGCAGCGCAGACGACCAAGGCACTTGACGTTCCGGCCGGTTTCAGCGCGCAATCGATTGCCTGGCATCCCCTGGGCGATGTTCTTTTTCTTTCGGGAGCGCAGGGACAACAGTACGCGATTCTCAAGGCCGAGAAGAAGAATGGGAACTGGCCGGTGCGGCGAATCCACCTTTCCCGCCAGCAGATCCGACGCCTGGTTCCGGGACCGCGCCCTTATGTGGTCCGCTACGACGAGGCGCATCAACGCGGTATCCAGGCGTATCGTCTGTTCTTTGGCTTGAAGGGGGAAGATGGAAGCTACTCGATTCATTCGATCACTGAAGACGGGGAGCGGGAGTATCAGGTGATCGGCCACAGGGAGAGCTTCACCAAATTCGCGGATGCGGACCGGAACCCGAGCGAATTGGCGGCCGCTTCGGCGCTACCCGTGGGATTCCATCCAGCGGGTCATCTCTTTCTGTGGGAAGATGGGCGGCACTGCTTCCAAGTGGCCAGCTACGATCGCGACTATTGGAGCAAGAGCGTCAAATTGCTGGGGCGCGACGTCTGTGGCGGGACAATGAGCGTCACTCCCAACGGCGCTGGACTGCTCCACTGGACGCCGGGGAGCGACGGCATTCAACTGCTCCTGCAACAAGGGACGGTCACAAGGCACGAGGCGGCAGGCTATCGAATGGCCGCGATGCCCTCCGCGGTTCCGGATGGCAAGGGGATTACCGGCATCACGCGGGTGGGAGCCGATCTTGCGGTGACTTATGTTCCGATCGACGTTCCGCTGGCCGACTCCGTCAACGCCTGGATGTACCTGGAATCGGACCAAGACACTCAGTTGCTGGCCAGAAACGGCGGTTTGTTCCGCGACTTGAACAAACAGGATCAGCTCTACTCGCTATACGACACGGAGTCCTATTCTTGTGGCCAACTGGACGAGTCGACTCCTACACGGCCTTACTTCGTAACCACGGATAGTTTCTGGGAACTGTTCGCCGCGGCCTACGAGGGCATCTTCATCGTTCGAGAGCGACAAACGGCGATTCCGGCGTTTCGTCAATTCATCGGCCGCGCCAACGCGAGCCTGCTCGAGACGCACCCCCAGTCTCCCTGGGCGCGGGCTTTTGGCGCTTTGGAGGCGCTCGAGACGAAGCCTGAGACCAATGCAGAGGCCCGCCGCATTCTGAGCGCCGATGGTCCGCAGTTCTCGCCGGCCCTCGGCCAGCAGTTCGACTACGGAGAGCTGAAACCTCGCGGACATTACGCGGCCACCCCGGAAGCTCAGCGCTACTTCCGGGCATTCCGTTATCTCACGAGAATCTCGGCGCTGGGATGGAGCACCGAGGAACTGAGCCAGCTTCCCGCCGATGTCAAGGCCTCGGCGATGCGCTGGATTGGTTCGTATCAGGACTTGATTGCGCCGTCCAGGTCGCCGCTGGTCTGGCAAGCCTCGCCCGCTCTTCCGCCTTATGTGAAACATCCTCCGACGCCCCCGGTGCTGTTCCCGCTTTCGTGGGGCTTCGACAACGAGACATTGTTCTCGACGACCTATCACCCGGACTTGCCGGAGAGTGAACAAGTCAACGGCCCGGGAGGACCGCGGCTGCAACCGTCCGCACTGGATGTCGCCGCCTCGCTCGGCAGCCGCTTCGCGCACGATCTTCTGGCGGACGAGATTCGCCGGTATCCCAAACTGGAGGCTGCGCTCCGGGATCTCGCGGCGCGTTCCGCCGACGCCCGCATGGAATCCAGCCCGAATCTCTATCAGCGATGGATCGACGCGCTGGCCGAACAGTGGGCGGATTCCACGGCTTCGCCGAATGGCGCACTCGACGCGGATTTGTGGCGCGCCAAGAGGCTGCAGACGGGGTTGGCGTCCTGGGCTACGCTGCGCCATGCGACCGCGTTGGTGAATGAACGCATTTCAGCCGAATGCGGCGAGAGTGGTTTCGAATTCATCGTGCTGCGCCCGCCGCGCGGCTATGTGGAGCCGGACCCAAAGACGTTTGGGAAGATCGCCGGTCTGTTTGACGCCGCAATCCAACTAGTCGGCAATTCGGGGTCTTCGTTCTCGGGCAACATGACACGGGGTGAGGATGACGATCCGCAGGCCCAGGAATCACTGAGGCAAGGTCTCCTGCGGCGACTGGGGGAGACTGCGGCAAAGGCGCGCTTGTTTCAGTCCATGGCAACGAAGGAGACGCTAGGCGAGCCGCTGGCGCCACAGGAATATGAGGAGATCCTCTATTTCGGCCGCGTGGCGGAGCACCATTTCCTGGTATTCAAGAGCCTTGCGAACAAAGACCTGGCGCTGTCGACTCCCAACCCGATCCCCAAGATCGCGGACGTTTCCGATGTGGGAGGCGCCGCGCCGTACCTGCTGGCGGGCGTAGGCCGCCCATTCGAATGGGACCACACGGTGCCGTTCTTCGGGCGGCACGAAATCGTGAAAGGAGCGGCTTATTCTTTCTACGAATTCAGTTCGAATGCCCTCCTGGACGACGCGGGTTGGATGAAGAAGCTTGCAACCCAGGCGCATCCTTCGTGGATTTCCCGCTACATCTCGCAGAAGCCGCTGTCATGTCCCGCGCGCGACCCATTTTGATTCTCGGGTGCCTCCTGGGGGCGGTCCCGGCGGGTGGCCAGCAGGAGCCGGAAGTCCGGCTCCTTTTTACGGGCGACATCCTGCTTTCGCGGCAAGTGCGGCGTGAAATCGAATCGACAGGACGATCCCCGTGGGCTCCTTTTGCGAACCTCTTCCGCGGCGCTGCCTGGGCGGCCGGAAATCTCGAGGGGGCGGTGGGAAAGGAGGAGGACTGCCTACCCGCGGATTCGGAAAGCCCGTGCTTCGCTGTTCCCGCGTCGATGATTCCGCTGCTTTCGCAGGCCGGCTTCCGGGCAATCGGGATGGCCAACAATCACTCGTCCGATTTGGGCCCCGCCGGCCGCGCCGCCACTCGCGAAGCCTTGCGCCAAGCAGGGCTGGAGGCGCTTTCGTTCGAGGATTCACCGCTGTTCGCGACGCTCGGGCCGCACACGGCCGCGATCATCGCTCTCTCCGCCGTGCCAGGCCGGGATGGATCGCGAATCGAGATCCCCTCGACAGCGCTCCGCCAAAAGCTGCAACTGGCCCGCACCCTGGCGGAGTGGGTAGTTGTTTACATTCATTGGGGCAGCGAACTCCTGGACTGGCCTAATACCGGGCAGCGCGACGCCGCGAGATGGCTGATCCGAAATGGCGCGGATTTGATTGTCGGCCACCATCCGCACGTCGTGCAGACTCCCGAGTGTGTGCTTGACAGACCCGTCTTTTTCTCTTTGGGAAATCACGTTTTCGATCAAAGATACCCGGAGACAAAGCAGGGGCTCATCGCCGACTGCCGAATCCGCCGCAATGTGCTTTCGTGCGACGGCATTTCGACGTCGACCCCGCCGGCCAGCGCGATGCCGCGCCTCTCACCGGCTTCCGTCCAGGTTGGCACCGATGATCTCAGGGCGTGCCGCGTCAGTCTGGCGCGTCCGGTTACGGTCAACGGTTTCTCGCTGCGCGGGCGAATGACGGATGGCGGGGAGGGCCAGGGCATGTACGTCATCGAGGGAGCGCGCGAAGGCGTTCACCCGTGGCGGTCGCAAGCACTGCCTCTCCGATCGGCGGAGGCCGGCAAATTGGCGGGTTCGAACGGTCCCGAGTACTTATTCACCCTGGAAGAGCGTTCGTCTCCGATCGACGGCGAGCAGGGCGTGCGCCCTTACGTGTATGAAGCGCTTGCGGGAGGACTGGTGGCCCGATGGCGCGGCAGCGCTCTGGCATGGCCTTTGCTCGATGCGACCTTGCTGCCCGGAGGAGACGGCGTCCTGTGCGCGCTGCATCGGCGCGATTCCTTCCTGGTCCTGCAGCCCACGTCGACGCGGGTTCGCACAGCAGCTTATCGTTGGAATGGGTTTGGGTTCTCAGGCATCGACGACACTGGCATCTTGGCGCGCTGCCGGTTGGTCCTTGGCTCCGCGGAATAGGATTCGGTGAACCGCGGATTCCAGAGCCTGCCGCCATGGCCGTATCAGGGCGCACTCTTCCGTAGCTTCCCGGAATGGCCCTCCAGAGGAGCGGCATTCGTCAGACAGCGATTCGATCAGTAACCCGAGTAGACGTTCGGATAGCACGGAGCCGGCCGCCAATAGCCGTATCCGTCATAGTAGCCACAACCGAAACCCGAATTGTAGCCCCAGCCGAACGGGATGCCGATCCCGGCGCCAAAGTAAGGACGAGCCCAGAAGCGTCCACCGTAGTAATAGCCTCGGCCGGCGTAGAACCGGCCAGGGTAGTAACCGCCTCCTCCACCGTAGTATCCGCCGCCGTAGTAGCTGCGGCCGCCGGAATAGCTGCGGCCCGCGTAAGGGGCGGCATAGCTGCGCCCGCCGGAATAGCCGCGGCTCGCGTAAGGGGCGGCATAGCTGCGGCCGCCGGAATAGCCGCGGCCCGCGTAGGACGGGGCAGAATAGCGGCGTCCACCGCCGCCCGAGAACGAACGGCCGGAAGAACTGCCTCCAGAGTGCCCACTGCGGCCCCCGCCGCCGCGCTGGGCCAATGCGGCCGTAGGGCCAAGCAACATCAGGACCGCGCCAAGAGCAAGCGCCGGCATCGCGGATTTGAACGGCACTGTCTGCACTATCCGATTCATGAGAACCTCCAATACTTCCGGCTCTGTATTATGCAAACCACGTGCCAATCCCAAATACCGGAAAATAAATAACTTATGTCATAGCGAGCGTGAAACCCCTGGCTGAAAACCACCGCATGGGGTGCACCTCAGCCATGCCCGCCAAAGTTGGGGCCGATCGGGGTCCGGCTCTCGACAAGCCGTGCTCGTCGAGCAGCCGCTCGACGGCCGCGCGCAGGCGGTTCCAGCGGTGCGGCAGCGCCTGCACGCGGGCGTTGCGGCTAGAGATCCCGCGCGCGATCACGCCCGCGGCGATGGCGGTTGGCCGCTCCCTAATGCGCGCGCCACTTTCCGAGTGCCCGACCCGATCAGAGCGGGCCGGACGCTTTCCACAACAGCGTTTTAGGGACTCAGGTTGCGGCAGCCCCGGCCCTATCCCGAGCCGCTGGACACTGGCAACAAAAACCAGGGCGCTGGAACCCCGCGAAGGGAGTATGCTTTGGGGCAGTGGGGAGCTAAAATGAAAACCGATCCAGGAGGAGCCCATGAGAACTTTCATGCGCACGTTATTCGCAGCTTGTTTATTGGCCGGCCTGTCGGCACCCTTCGCGGCAGGACAAGACCAAGACGTGGAGGGAAGCAAGGACCATCCCTTGATTTCGCGATATCCCGGCTCGGTTATCAAGAACTATCTCACGAAAGAGTTCGATGAGGTCACGCTTCCGCTCGGCAAAGTCGTCGACCAGAAATTTCCCAAGAGCCAGCATCTGGAAGGGAAGGTCACCCGCATCGTTTATGCAGCTCCCCAGGGACGCTCGGTGCTGGAGGTCTTTCGCAACTATCAAGGCGCGCTCAAGAAGGCCGCGTTCGAGACGCTGTTTACTTGCGGCCTGCAGGACTGCTGCGCGTCGGGGTGTTCGAGTCCAAGGGTGTACGGTGACGGCGGTTGCGACGATTACTGGGGACCCGACCACGGGATTCGATACGTTTCGGCGAAGCTCGCGCGGCCGGAGGGCGACGTTTACGTGAGCTTGCTGGTGGACGATCAAGGCGGGCTTGGCGGACCCGGCGTCGATCTCTACGTCATCGAAATGAAGCCCATGGAGTCGGATCTCATCACGGTGGACGCCGCGTCGTTGGCCAACGACATCAACCGCACCGGCCACGCTTCGGTTTACGGGATCTACTTCGACACCGGCAAGGCCGATGTCAAGCCTGAGTCCGACGCGACGCTGAAAGAGATTGCCGAGCTGCTTCAAGGCGACGCCAAGCTGAAACTCTATGTCGTCGGGCACACCGACAACCAAGGCGCGCTCGACCTGAACATGGACCTTTCGCGCAGGCGCGCCGAGGCGGTGCTGGCCGCGCTCACGACGAAGTACGCGGTTCCGGCCGGCCGGCTGCGAGCCTACGGCAGTGGCCCCTACGTTCCGGTGGCGTCGAATGACAGCGAGGACGGCCGCGCCAAAAACCGCCGCGTCGAGCTGGTGAAGCAGTAAGGCATGCGGGGCGGGAACCGGCTTGCCGGAACGGTCCAGCACCCGTGGCGGGGGGCGGCGTGCAGGGCGGTCCCATTTTGAGGCAAACTGTTAGTCACCCTCGTGACTGACATAGCGATTGACCTTGCCGGCGACGCGGACCGGGAGTGGTGCGCGCAACTCATGGCATCCAGCGAGCCCTGGGTCACCCTGGGCCGCGATTTCGCCGCCTGTCTGGCCCGCTGCCGCGGCCCCGAGTTCGTGGCGCTCATGGCGCGCCGCGCCGGAGCGCGCTGCGGCTTCGTGCTGCTCGACCCGGCGGGCGTGGCCGGTTCGCCGTACATCGCCTCCATCGCCACCAGCGCCGCCGTGCGCGGGCAGGGCATCGGGTCGGCGCTGCTCGACGCCGCGGAACGGTGGCTTCCCCAGGCGCGCCACATGTTCCTGTGCGTCTCGTCGTTCAATACGCGGGCGCGGCAGTTATACGAGCGCCGCGGTTACACGAAAGTCGGGGAGTTCCCGGATTACGTCATCGCCGGCGCCTCCGAGATTCTGATGCACAAAAGCCTGGTGCGGCCGTGATGCGGCCGTGGCGGCTGGTGGCGCTGCTCTCCGCCACGGCCACGGCGAGCTACCTCTGCCGCGTGAACGTCTCGGTGGCGGGAGTGCTCATGATGCGCGAGCTGGGGCTCTCACAACAGGCGATGGGCCGGGTATTCAGCGCATTCCTGGCGGGCTACGCGGTGTGCCAGATTCCGGGTGGCATGCTGGCGGACCGTTTCGGGGCGCCGCGGGTGCTGGGTTGGGCGGCGCTGGCATGGGTGGCGGCGACGGGTTGGGTGGCAGGCGCAGGGGCGAGCGTCGTGGCGCTGCTGGGTGCGCGCTGCGCCCTGGGTGTGGCGGAGGCGCCGACCTTCCCGGCGTCGGCGCAGGCCATTTCCCGCGCGCTGCCGGCGGCCCAGCGCGGCCGCGCCAACGGCATGGTGGTGGCGGCGATCGGCCTTGGTTCGGCGATTGCGCCGCCGCTCGTTTCGTTCCTGATGGTGCGCTGGGGATGGCGCGCGGCGCTGATGGTGTCTTCCCTGCCCGCGCTGGCGGCGGGCTGCGCGTGGATGTGGATTGGCCGGCGGGCGGTTTTGCCGGCCGAAGCCGCCCGTGCCGCCACGCCCTCGGGACGGCCCCATTCCCGCAGTTTCGTTCTGCTCACGCTGAGCTACTCGCTGCAAGGGTACGTGGGCTACATCTTCGTCTTCTGGTTTTATCTGTACCTGGTGGAGGTGCGCCATTTCGACCTGTTGCGCGGCGCGCTGTTCGGCAGCCTGCCGTGGCTGCTCTCGATCGTCTCGATTCCGCTAGGCGGGTGGTTGTTCGACCGGATTCCCTGCGACCGGCGCGCGATTCCGATGGCCGGCCTGGCAGGATCGGGCGTGTTCATCGCGATGGGCGCCCACACCGAGCACGCGTACCTGGCGGCGATGTGCCTGGCGTTCGCCACGGCGCTGGTTCTCAGCGTGGAGGGGCCGTTCTGGGCGACCATGACGGCCGTGGCGGGCGCGCGCAGCGGCGCGGGCGGCGGCGTCATGAACATGGGCAGCAACGTCGGCGGTCTGATCTCACCGGCGCTGACGCCGGTGCTGGCAGCGTCCATCGGATGGGAGGCGGCGTTGATGGTATCGGCGGCACTGGCGGTGGTGGCGGCGCTGCTGTGGTGCTGGATTCGTCCTCCGGCTACTTCTTCCCCTTAACTCGCTTGAACTCCTCGCGGATCTCCTGCAACTGGCGGGCGTGCGTCTCGGCGTGGCCGGCATAGCCCTCAAGCAGGCGGAGCAAGGTCATCGGCCCATTCCGGGTGTGGTTGCCGGCGCGCTCGAAAGCGGTTTCAGGGATTCCCTTCAGCAGCTCGTAGTTCTCCGCGCGAATGCGCCGGAAGGTTTCCAGCGATTGTTTCGGCTTGCGGCGCGCGTAATCCAGGTTACGCGCCCAGGCATCCTGGTCGAAGGCCACCAGGGTGGGGTGGTCTTCGGCGATCACCTGGCGGAAGCGATGCGCGCCCACCAACTCGGCGTCGGCCAGGTGAGCGACAATCTGCCGGACGCTCCACTTGCCTGGGGCGGGCACGAAATCCTCCTCCTCCCCAAAAACGCCGGTCAGGACCAGGGCCAGCAGCTCGGGGCCGCGGCGAAATCGTTCCAATAGCGCCGGTAGGTCGGACATGGTATCGACATCCATGGTAATCCGCGCAGCGCGGTGGTGGAAACGGCGCCGGCGCTACAATGAAATCGCACGGGTATGGCAGGACCGCTGTTCGAAGAGCCGGGCGGGTTCGATCGCGAGGGCCTCGCCGCCAAGCTGCGGTTGGCGGCATCCGAGAACATCTACATTGGCGGCAGTTCCTGGAAATACGAGGGGTGGCTGGGGCAGGTGTACACGCGCGGGCGCTACCTTTCGCATGGCCGTTTTTCCAAGCGGCTTTTCGAAACCGAGTGCCTGCGCGAATACGCCGAGACGTTCCCCACGGTGTGCGGCGATTTCGCGTTCTACCAGTTCCCCACGGAAGATTTCTGGCGTAAGCTGTTCCACCAGGCGCCGGAGAGCTTCCGCTTCGCTTTCAAAGTGCCGGAACAGATCACCTGCAAAGTGTTTCCGCGGCACGCGCGCTACGGGGCGCAGGGGGGCAAGCCGAACGAGGCATTCCTGGACGCCCGGGCGCTCGAGGGAATGTTCCTGCGGCCGCTGCGGCCGCACCGGGCGAAGACCGCGCTGCTGATCTTCGAGTTCGGAGCGTTCGGCCGAAGCAGCTTTCCGGACCTGGGCGAATTTCTCAACCGGCTGGACCCGTTCCTGGCGAGCCTGCCGCCGGAGTTCCGCTACGCCATCGAGATCCGCAATCCCGAATTCCTGGCCCGGGATTACTTCGCCTGCCTGCGCACCCACGGGGTGGCGCACGTGTACAACGCGTGGTCGAGGATGCCGGAATTGCGCCACCAACTGGCGATTCCCGATTCCGCGACGGCGGATTTTCTGGTATGCCGCGCGCTGCTGCGCCGCGGCCGGCCGTACGAGGATGCCGTGACGATGTTTTCCCCGTACACCGAGGTGAAGGACCCGAATCCGGAGGCGCGCGAATCCATGCGCGCGCTGATGGGGCGGGCGCGCGAGAACAGGCAATTCCTTTTCCTGTTTGTGAACAACCGCCTGGAGGGAAACGCGCCGCTGACGATTCTGTCGCTTGTGGAGCCGTGAAAGGCGCGGTATCCTAAACCGGACCTTTATGCTGCTGCCAATCCGGCAAAAACGGATCGAGCCGGACATCACCGTCGTGGAGTTGGCGAGCAGACTGGCGCTCGGCGGCGAGAGCCAGCGGATCGAGACGCTGGCCGGGGAGCTCGCCCGGAAGGGCGAGCTGCGGGTGATCTTCGACATGACGCGGGTGGATTCGATCGACAGCGCTGGAATCGGCCAGGTAGCGCTGGCCGCCGGCAAACTGAAGGCGTCCGGCGGGAGACTGGTGGTAGCAGCCCCGGAAGGCCGGGTGCTGGAACTCCTGACGATGAAGCAGGTCTCCGCGACCGTGACGATCTGCCCGACGGTGATGGAAGCCGCCGACGCGATGGGGCCGGCGCCGCCGCTCGAAGCGGCGTAGCGGGCGCATGTTATACTTTTGAATTCACGCCTCACCGAAGGGCCCGTAGCTCAGTTGGTTAGAGCGCTACCTTGACACGGTAGAGGTCTGGCGTTCGAGTCGCCACGGGCCCACCACTGTTTTCAAATACATACGGCCACTTCCCCGCCCTGAATACGCCACTCGGGCACAACTCGGGCACAAATTTCCGTGCCCAAGGCCGACCTTCGACGCCGGTTGATACCGTCTACCCGTACTTACCGGACTTACCGGAGGCACTCGCGTTACGATCACGATGATCGTAATCGTAGTAGCCCTATATAGGGGAATTGGTCCGGTTGCTCCGGGTGGCAGTCTCAGCCGTGTCCTTCCATCGCAGTCTCAGAATTGTCTGTTGACGAATGAAATCCGCAACTGCTATTGAGGGGGTAAATGCTGTGACTCCGGTCGCCAGAACACTTCCGTGAAGGCAATGGCAAAGCATATCGAACTCTGGGCGCTCGGCCGGCTCGTGCCGAATGTGAGGAATCCGCGAGCGCACTCGGACGCCCAGGTTGCACAGATTGCCGGCAGTATTGCGGGGTTCGGCCTGGCCGCGCGCAAACTCGACCTGAACACCGAGTCCATCGTCGCATTCTGTCCACCCATCAAAAGCCATGCAAATTGAAATGTGGCCGATTGATCGCTTCGCATTTTACGTACGCAACCCGCGCAAGAACGATGCCGCGGTTGACCGGATGTGCGCCTCCATCCGCGAGTTCGGCTTTAAGATCCCGGTGCTGGCGCGCAGCAACGGAAGCGTGGTGGACGGCCATTTACGCCTGAAGGCCGCGCGCAAGTTGGGACCGAGGCCCGGCGGCGACACGACGTGTATCCCCGTAATCCTCTGCGACGAGTGGACCGATGCACAGGTGAAGGCCTTCCGGCTCATGGTGAATCGATCCGTGACTTGGGCCGACTGGGACGAAGATCTTCTCGCTCTGGAATTGCAGGAGCTGAACGAGGCGGATTTCGATCTCAGCTTGACCGGTTTCGACCCGAAAGAAATCGATGATCCGCTGCTCGACCCGGACGACGACGATCGAGCGAATGCCGCCCCACCGGTTCCTGAGAACCCGGTGTCCCGACCCGGCGACCTGTGGCTCAGTGGCGACGGGCGTAATCAGCATCGGGTACACTGTGCGGATGCGACCAGCCCCGAGGCTGTGGTACGGCTCCTGGGCGAGCGCACGCCACAGTTGATGGTCACCGACCCGCCCTACGGGATCGAGTTGGATTCCGAGTGGCGCGACCGCGCCGGCCTGAACGGCTGCGGGCCCGCCGAGGCCAGCTACATGAAACACCGGACGGAGGGCCATACCGAGACGACCATCTCGGGGGACACTCGGGCCGACTGGTCCGAGGCCTTCGAACCGGTGCCGAGTCTTCAGATCGCTTACGTCTGGCACGCGTCCGCCTTCACCCGGGAAGTTCTTAACGGCCTCCTGCGGATTGGCTTCCTGTCCCCGCAGCAGATCATCTGGAACAAAGGGCGCACCGTGCTTACGCGGACCCACTATTGGCACCAGCATGAACCGTGCTGGCACGTGCGCAAGAAGAATGCGCCGTGGTTCGGGAAGGCCGGCGAGAACTCGACGGTCTGGGATGCGGCCCCGCCGCAGTTCATTATGGGCGGCTCCGACGAAGAGAAGTTCGATCACCCCACTCAGAAGCCAGTCGAGTCGATGCGGCGGCCGATTCTGAACCACACCAAGCGTGGCGAATTGATTGACGAACCGTTCCTCGGATCTGGGACGACCCTTGCCGCCGCCGAGCTTACCGAGCGCGTCTGCGTCGGCATGGAGCTGGACCCGGAGTATGTGGACGTCATAACCCAGCGCTGGCAAACTCCGGCCGGCAAGAAGGCCACGCTGGACGGCGACGGGCGGACGTTCGAGGAGATCGCCCGGGAACGCCGGAGGGAGACCCCGTGAATCGCTCGCTGCCGCGCCGAGATCGCGGCCATGGAAGCGCAGATCCGCGGCGGGCATCCGGACCTGGGAGGGCTGTGCCGGGCGCTGGCGGATTGGTCTGCGGAACTCAGGCTGCTGCTGAATGCAGGCCGAAAGGGGCGGACGATTTGAGGCGGCAGCCGGCAGAGGCACCAAAACAGCCATGAAGACGATCATCCGGCGCGTTTGCAGGTTGGAAGAACGGAGTGGGATTGGAGACCCGGATGCAATCGAGCAGACACGGCGTTTGATTGAAGAGCTCGAAGCGGGCCGCCGGCGTGCGGCGGAAGTGCGGGCACGCGTTGAGTGCGACTACCGACGGCCAGATGAAGACGACTGGGAAAGCCCAACCTGTCCAAACGCGGCTGCCGGCGTTACGCTGTTAAAAGGGTCATTCGGCATGCATGACTTTCTCACCAGGAAGAGCTTTCTCCGCATGGCGGCCGGAGCCGTCTGCGCCGCCGGCCGCGCCGCGGAGACTTCGTGGCGTGAGGTCCTCGATCCCCAAGCCTTCCGCCACTACATCGACGAGTTCAACAGCAAACCGGTCAGCCACGCCTCCGAGCACAACTCACTGAGTTGCGCGCTGGGCCACAACATCGCCGAAGGCCGCTGGCTGCATGACCCGCGGTTCGTCGAGCAAGATATCCACTTCTGGCTGCGGACCGGCGAAAACGGCGGCATCCGCAAGAATCTCCACCAGTTCAGCGGCTGGACTGCGCGGGCCGTCCACGACCGGTGGCTAGTCCAAGGTGACCGCGCGGCCCTCGCCGGCGACCTGGATACGTTGATGCTCGACTACCAGGCGTGGGAAAGCGAGCGGCTCACCAGCTCCGGCCTCTTCTGGCAGCGCGACGTTTCCGACGGCATGGAAGAGTCCGCCAGCGGCGGCCGCCGCGTCAGGAATATCCGGCCCAGCATCAACAGCTACATGTACGGCAACGCCGTGGCCATCGGCGCAATTGCCGCCATGGCGGGCAAAGAACCGGTCGCGCGGGAATACCGCCGGAGATCCGCCCGGCTCAAGGAGCTGGTCCAACGCCGCTTATGGAACAGCGAGGCCAGCTTCTTTGAGACACGGGTCGAATCGGGCGAGTTCGCGCCCGTGCGGGAAAATATCGGATTCACGCCGTGGTATTTCGACCTGCCCAACGATCGGTCGGGATACGAAATTGCGTGGAAGCAGTTGATGGATCCGGAAGGATTTTCCGCTCCCTTCGGGCCCACCACCGTGGAACGCCGCAGCCCGCAATTCAAAATTGCCTATGAGGGCGATGACTGCCAGTGGAATGGCCCCACTTGGCCGTTCGCGACCACCATCACCTTGAAGGCGCTGGCAAACGTCCTGAACCGGTATCGCCAGGACGCCGTCGGCAAGGAAGACTATTTCCGCGCACTCGTGCTTTACGCCGCCGGCCAGCATCGGAAGCTGGACGACGGCCGCGTGATCCCGTGGATCGATGAGGACCAGAACCCGCTCACCGGCGAGTGGCTGGCCCGCGCCAGAAAGATCCGCAAGCCCGGCTTCTATGACCGTGGAGCGTTTTACAACCACTCGGGATATGCCGATCTGGCGATCACCGGCCTGGTGGGATTGCGGCCGCGCCCCGACAACGTGATCGAAGTGAACCCCCTCCTGCCGGAAGGCAAGTGGGATTGGTTCTGTCTGGACCACCTGCTGTATCACGGGCGGACATTGACCATCATCTGGGACAAGACCGGAAAGAAATTCGGCAAGGCAAGGGCCTCGCCGTTTTCTCCGGGGCTAAAGAGTTCGCTCGCTCCGCCGGCCTGGCGCGCGTCACGGGACGGCTGGCGTGAAGCGGCGTGAATTTCTGGCTCTGGGTGTGGGCGTACCCGCGGTCTTCGCGCAAGATGCCGCGCGAACCCCGCCGCCGGCCGCGCCGCGCAGCCAGCAGATTCTCGATGAATGGAAATCCGTACTGGGCGATCCGCCGTCTGCTGAAACGCCCGGCTTCGACGATGCCGCGTGGCAGGCGGTCCGCGTTCCGCACAACTGGGAGGATTATCAGGGTTACCAGCGAAAGTCCCATGGAAACCTGCACGGTACTGCTTGGTACCGGCGCCGCATCCATGTGGACCCGGCCCAACGGGGGCGGCGGTTCTTCATAGAGTTTGAAGGCGTGGGCTCTTACGCGGCTGTCTGGCTCAACGGACATCGCCTGGGCGAACACAACGGCGGGCGCACCTGCTTCACCTTCGACCTGACCGAACATCTCCTCTTCGACGGCCCCAACATTCTGGCCGTGCGTGCGCATCACCCGGCGATGATCGACGACCTGCCCTACGTTTGCGGCGGCTGTTGGGGATCGCCCAATACCGAAGGTTCTCAGCCGCTCGGCATTTTCCGCCCGGTACGGCTGCTGGTCACGAATCCAGTGCGGATCGCACCGTTCGGCGTTCACGTGTGGACGCCGGAACTTTCGGCCGGGCGGGCAGTGGTTCGCACCGCCGTGGAAGTGACCAACCATGGCGCGAACGCCGCTCCAGCGGCGGTTCGCTCCACGATCCTCGACGCCGCGGGCCGCGTCCTTGCAACCAGCGACACACCGCCCGTGACTCTGGCGCCCGGCGCCTCGCACGTGTTCGAGCACGCCAGCACGCCCATCGATCACCCCCATCTCTGGTCGCCCGACGATCCTTACCTGCACCGCGCACGAACCATCGTCATCGCGCAGGACCGGCCAGTCGACAGCATCGACAGCACCTTCGGGATGCGCTGGATCGAGTGGCCCGCTGCCGGTGACAGCGATGCCACTGGCGATGGCGGCGGCATCGATCCGGCCAAGCTTACGGAAGCGCCCACATCCGCCAATCGTTTCTTCTCCCGCAACACCGGCAGGCCGATTGATTCCAAGATCCAGATTCAGCCGGTGCAGGTCTTCATCCCAACATGCACCGCGGAATCGGCCACTGTGCGCGTCCAGACTCCGGTGAAAAACATCGGCGAAGCGGCTGTGCGAGTGAAGCTCTCCTCGCACATTCGGAATTTCGCGGGAACCAAGTTCATTTATTCGATGGAGTCGGAGCGGGTAATTGCGCCGGGCGCCACTTACACGTTCGATCAAACCAGCCCGGAAATTCGATTCCCCGAATTATGGAGTCCCGCGCGGCCCTATTTACACGTGGTGGAATCGGTCGCCTCGGGCCCAGTCGTCTTCGATACCGCCGAAACGTCCTTCGGCATCGCGGCCGGCGCCGGCCTGGCCAACAAGGGGAACGCCTACGTTGCCGGAGCCACCGGCGGTGCGTCACAGCGCGGCTCGCAGTTTCTGCTCAACGGCAAGCCATTTTTCGTGAACGGCATCGGCGAATATGAGCACTTGCTGGGCAGCGATCACGCCTTCACCGACGAGCAGATCGCCGCGCGCATCCGGCAAATCAAGGCCGCCGGTTTCAACGCGCTCCGCGAGGCTCACCATCCGCATAATCTGCGTTACTCCGAACTCTGCGACCAACTCGGCTTGCTTTGCTGGCCGCAGGTGGCGGCCCACATCTATTTCGATAGCGACCGCTTCCGAGCGAACTACCGGCAGGCCGTGCGCGAATGGGTGCGCGAGCGGCGCAACAGTCCGTCGGTGGTGCTCTGGGGCCTGCAAAACGAATCTTCGCTGCCCACCGCGTTCGCGCGTGAGATGAGCCAGCTCATCCGCGATCTCGATCCCACCGCCTCCGCGCAGCGCAAGATCGTCACCTGCAACGGCGGCACCGGCACGGATTGGAATGTCCCGCAGAACTGGCTGGGCACCTACGGGGGTAACGTCAACGATTACGGCTCCGCAGTTCTCGATCAGCGGCTGGTCGGCGAGTATGGACAGTGGCGCACCGCGGAACTCCACGCCGAGGGCGACTGGGCGGCAAACTGGAGCGCCAAACAGGGTGGTCGCGTGGTGCCCGAAGAGTTGTTCACGTACTGTCTCGAAACCAGGGTCCGTCTGGCTGAAGAGCGGCGCGGCCAATTCTGCGGCCATTTCCTGTGGATCTTGAGCAGCCACGCCAATCCAGGCCGTCCGGAAGAAGATTGCCGCGATGGCCTCGGACTCAACGCGGTCGGCGTGGTCAATTACAAGGGTCTCCTCACCTCGTGGGGCGAGCCCGTCGACGCCTGGTACATGTACCGCGCCAACTACGCGCCCGCGGATCGGCAGCCCATGGTGTACATCTGCTCGCACTCGTGGCCGGACCGTTTCGAGGGCCCGGGCCCCAAGAGCAACATCGTGGTGTTTTCAAATTGCGACGAGGTAGAACTCTTCAACGACTATCGCGGCTCTTCACTGGGCATCCGCAAGCGCGGGCCGAGAGGAACGCACTTTACCTGGAACCAGGCCGATATCCGCTACGACACGCTTTACGCCGAGGCTCGTATCGAAGGCCGAGCGGTGGCGTCCGACACCATCCACCTTCACAACCTCGCGGCGGCGCCGAACCAGGCAGAGCGGCGCGCCGCTCAACCGGACAACACGGCCGCCGCACCGAGCGCGGACTATCTATATCGCGTCAACTGCGGTGGCCCCGATTATACCGATGTTCACGGCCATGTCTGGATGGCGGATCGCGATTATGAGCCCGGCGCGTGGGGCTCTGTCTCGTTTGCCCACGGTCTCGATCCTCGCCTGGAGCCTCGCTATGCCAGCCAACACCGGGTTCACGATCCCATCGCCGGCACGCGCGATCCCGAGCTTCACCAGACTTTTCGCTACGGCCGGGAAAAGCTGCGCTACCAATTTCCGCTGGCGAATGGGTCTTACGAAGTGGAGCTGTACTTCATCGAACCGTGGTACGGCACCGGCGGCGGCATGGATTGCAGCGGCTGGCGGATTTTTGATGTCGCCTGCAACGGCCGGACCGTCCTGCCGGATCTGGATATCTGGAAAGAGGCGGGCCATGATCGCGCGCTGAAGAAAGCGATCTCCGTGAAGATCATTAGCGGATGGTTGGAGATTTCATTCCCGCGCGTCAAGAGTTATCAGGCCGTCATCTCCGCCATCGCGATATCAAGGCTGCATCCGTGAGATATGCTGGAACCGTGAATCGACGTGAGTTTCTGCAAACCGGCGCGGCCCTCACCGCGGCCGCGCAACCGGCCCGGACCGAGAGCGTTGCCGGCGCGGCCCCACAATGGATCGCCATAGCCGAATCCTTGAAGCCGAAACTGCGCGAGACCGTACGCCAGCCCGAATCGCTGGTGCGCCCCGTGGCCGACAACGCTGCATTCCTGGGCTGGCGCATAGAGCGGGCGGGCGCGGCTGCGCAACTCGCCGGCCGCTCCCTGCGGCGCGGCGACAGCTTCATCCTGGATTTCGGCGGCCATCTCACCGGACATCTCAACTTCTCCATCTCGGGCGAAGGTTCCGCGGTGGATTCGCCCGTTCGCTTGAAGCTCACCTTCGGCGAAGTGCCCGGCGATATCGCCGTGCCGCTCGAGACCTACGCGGGCACGCTCAGCCGCGCCTGGCTTCCGGACGAAGTCGTCAATGTCGATTTCCTCCCGCAGAAGGTCCGCCTCCCGCGGCGTTACGCCTTCCGCTACGTGAAAGTCGAAGTCATCGATACGTCGCCGAACTTCGCCGCGCGCTTCGCCGATATAGAAGCGACCGCAGTCACTTCCGCCGGAGCACAACCCGCCGCGATCGCCGCCGGCGCGCCGGCCTTATTGCGACGCATCGACGAGGTCAGCCTCGACACCTTGCGCGACTGCATGCAGACGGTTTTCGAGGACGGTCCGCGCCGCGATCGCCGTTTGTGGATCGGCGACCTGCGTCTGCAGGCGCTCACCAACTACGTCACCTTCCGCAATTTCAATCTGGTCAAACGATGCCTCTATCTGTTCGCAGGGCTGCCCCGCGAAGACGGCCTGGTGGCGGCCTGCGTTTATGACCAGCCCCAGCCGCTCTGCGGACGCCAGTACATCATGGACTACTCCGCGCTGTATGCCGCCGCGGTCCTGGACTACGTTCGCGCCACGCGGGATCTGGCTGCGGCGCGGGATCTTTGGCCGGTGGTGGGCAGACAGATGGAGATTCTCGGCCAGTTCGTCAACCGCGACGGCCTCTTCGTCGATCCCAGAGACTGGTGGCTGTTCATCGACTGGAACGACGACCTCGACCGCACCGCCCCCATGCAGGGCGTGCTGCTGTACTGCTACCAAGAGGCCCTGGAATTGGCCAGGCTGGCCGGCGCGGAAGGCGAGGCGGCCGATTATCCCGATCGCATCCGGCGCATGACCGCGGCCGCGCGGGAAGCATTCTACAGCCCTTCCCAAAGCCTGTTCCTGAGCGGCCCGGCCAGGCAGGCGTCGTGGGCCACCCAAGCTTGGATGATTCATTCCGGCGTCGCTTCCAAACAAGAGGGCAGCGCAGCGCTGAAGGCGATTGCCGCCAGGCGGGACGCCGTCCGCCCGGTGACGCCGTACCTTTATCACTATGTCGTCGACGCCATGCTGGCGTGCGGCATGAAAGCGCAAGCTCTGGAACTCATTCAGTCCTATTGGGGCGGCATGGTCCAGGCGGGAGCCGATACGTTCTGGGAGGTCTACAATCCCTCGAACCCGTCGCTCTCGCCCTACAAGAGCCTCCTCGCCAATAGCTACTGTCATGCCTGGAGTTGCACGCCCGCGTATTTCCTGCGCGGGCGCGGGCTCCTCTGATTGCTTCTGCGCCGGAGGCGCGGTGGCGCCCTGCCAAGGGCCTAGAACTTCAGCTTCAGCCCCATCTGGATCTGCCGGCACGTGTTGGCTTGGCCCGTGATGGCGCCGAAGGACGACGACGTCGGGGTCACGTTCGCCGCGGCAAACTCCGTCCGGTTGAAAGCGTTGAACGCTTCGAACCGGAACTGCGCGAGCACGCGTTCCGTGATATGG
>Ga0187865_1001109_pt1 | contig 32996 bp, 33 predicted proteins | sample June2016WEW_11_1_2_FD_132989 | JGI IMG/M metagenome (GOLD analysis project Ga0187865, IMG submission 132989) | Peatland microbial communities from SPRUCE experiment site at the Marcell Experimental Forest, Minnesota, USA - June2016WEW_11_100 | ecosystem: Environmental > Terrestrial > Soil >...
AGACCAACCGGAAATGCTACCGGCAGTAGGATTTGGGACCTTCGTTGGGAGGCCGGGTCCCGATTTGGGACCTTCGCATCACTGACTGCCGTGCCGGGACGCATCCAGGGTGTCGCAGTTTGGCGGAAGCGCGACGCAACCGAAGCCTACGCGGCCGCCGCGCAGTGCCCGATGTCGGTGACCGGCGGCCAAGGACCAAAGGTTCGCCGACCCGGTTGCGCTTTCGTCCACCATCCCCGCTGACCTTTCGGCTTCAGCCTTGCGGCGGTCCCCGTACAGCCCCCGGGAAGGGCTTCGACCTAAACGCGCTCCGTCGGTCGGCGCACAAGCGACACTAGGCCCACTGACAAGGAAGGTCAAGGCCCCAGTGCACTCGCGGTGAGACTAGGCCGAGGTGTCGCGGTTTGTTGGAAACGCGACAACGACTGCCTTCTTGCTCGCCAGGCTGGATCGTCGGGGGTCTCTTCGGTGTCGAGAGTCTGCCGGAATCGCCTCGACGCAGGCTGGTCGGCCATTGGCGAAGCGCGTTTTGAGGAAGGGTGCTATCTATGGCTGATGAAGGCGGCGGTCACGGGCGTCTTTTCCTACAGTGGCCGCTTCATCGCAGAGGCGCTGCTCGCGCGCGGCTGGGAGATCGTCGCTCTCGGTAGAAGCCGGCCAGCGGCGGCCGACAGCCTCGCCGAGCGCGTCGACTTCTGCCCGCTCCTCCTTGATGACGAGGAAGCGCTTGCCGCCGCCCTCTCTGGCTGCGACGCGCTCTTCAACACCTACTGGGTGCGCTTCGAGCGCGGCGGCGCGACCTTTTCCCAGGCGGTCGAGCGCAGCGACCGCCTCTTCCGCACCGCGCGCGCTGCTCAGGTGCGCCGTATCGTTCATCTGAGCGTTAGCAACGCGAGCGCAGAGTCGCCGTTTCCCTATTTCCGTGGCAAGGCAGCGGTTGAAGACGCGCTTCGCGGCGGCGACTGCCCGTACGCGATTCTGCGACCGACGCTGATCTTCGGCGGCCGCCAGGAGGTGCTCGTGAACAACATCGCCTGGCTATTGCGCCGGCTGCCGCTCTTCCTGCTTCCCGAGGGTGGCCGCTGCCGACTTCAGCCCGTTTCCGTTTTCGACCTGGCACGCATCGCGGCCGACCTGGGTGAGACCGACGCCAATCAGGTACTCGATCTCGCCGGCCCCGAGACCTTCACCTTCGCCGACTTCGTCGCCCAGATCAGAGACGCTGTCGGCAGTCACGCCCGGCTCGCTGCCGCGCCGAGCGGCGTCGTCTCGGGCTGCTCGCTACTCGCCGGTTTGCTTCTGCGCGATCGGCTGCTCACGCGCGACGAACTGGGCGCGCTCACGGCCGACCTCCTCGCCTGCGAAACGGCAACAACCGAGAGTCGCTTCAGCGACTGGCTCAAGACGAACGCTTCCTGGCTTGGCAGGATCTACGCGAACGAGTTGCGGCGCAACTGGCAGCCGAGCGTCCCCCACCCTTGAGCGCGCGTCGCGGTGCAGCACCGAGGATCGGTTCTTTAGGCTCGGTTGCGTCGCGGTTTCGCCAAAACGCGACAGCGGCGCACGCCCACACGAGCCGACTCGCGCGCGCTGGTGGGCATACGGGTCCCTTGGGCTGCCAGCCGAGGCGGTCGGGCGCTCTGGACGACGGCGGGCTGATGTCAGGGTTGTTGGTCGGTTCGGCCGAAATCGTCTTCGAGGCGGACGATGTCGTCCTCGCCGAAGTAGTCGCCGCGTTGGACTTCGATGATTATGAGGGGGGTTGATATGCCGGGGTTGGCGATGCGGTGGGCTGCACCGATGGGTACGTCGACGGCTGTTCCGGGGAGGACGTCGAACTCGCGGCCTTCGAGCGTGACGCGGCCGGCTCCGTGGACGATGAGCCAGTGTTCTTGCCGGCGCGCGTGGCGTTGGTAGCTGAGCCGCTTGCCGGGCAGCACAGTGATCCGTTTGACCTTGTAGTCGGTCGCCTCGTCGAGCACCGTGTAGTCGCCCCAGGGTCGTTGGTCATGGTCGAAGATCATCGGGTCAGCTCACGAATGCCATAGGGGTCGGCCGGCATTTCAGGTCACTTCGAGTATCGTCTGGATGACGAGAGCGGTGTCCTGCCAGCGTGACACCGCCAGGCAGTCGACGCCGAGCGCTTTGACCGGATGGTCGTTGCCACCCTCGCTCAACATGTCGCCAACGAAGAGAATGTCCTTCTTGGTCGCACCGAGCAGCGCGATGAGCTTGGTGATGCCGTATGCCTTGTCGATGCCGTGTTTGGTGACGTCGATCGATGTCGAGCCGCCGACGCGGACACCGAGATCGGGGACGAGTTTGGCGACGTAGTCGCGCAGTTTCCGCTTCTTCTCACCATCCGGATCCCAGGCTTCCTTGTTGGCTATCGGCGCGTCCTGTCCCAGGCCCGAGAACGTGATCTGGCTTCCGCGATCTTCGATCTGTGCGCCCCACAGTCTTGGCTCGCGATAACCGAGGGCGTCCGCCCCTTTGTTGAGCGCGGCCACAACCCTGGCCTTCTCGTCGGCCGTGAGATCCTCGGCATACACCTGCTGCCACGCGCGTCTCGCGGTATCGAAGCGGTAGTACCGGGTACCGCAGGTTGGCATCACGTGCAACGCCTGCAGCCCGCCGGGCGCAGTCTTCAGACCGTGGAGCAGTTGTTTCTCGAACTGCTCGAATTTCCCGCCCGAGATCACGCAGACCTGAAACCGTCGTAACAAGCGGTCCAGCAGATCGGCCATCTGGCCGGTGATCGGAGACTTGCTGTCAGCCAACGTGTTATCCAGGTCAAACGCGATCACACGTCTCTTCATCGTCGTTGCCTTCCTGCAGGTTGTTGACGGGCCGGTTCAACTCATCGAACGGATCTGATCTCGCCACGAGTCGATGACCCTTCACATACGAACTTCGCTCGGCGTCGGTGTACGGTTTCGGGGAGACGCCGCGAGCTCGACATCGCCGCGGGTTGTGGAGAAGACGGGCTCGAGCGGCCGAGTCTAATCCGGGGACGTCGTCCCCCGTGTGTGTTCACGTAGGGACGCCCCTGAGTCCCTGAATCCCTACGTGCTGTGCAACACAACCGGCCGCCGCCCGCCCTGTCGTGGTTCCCGCAGTCTGCGACAGGCCGGGCCGTGCCGCGAGAGGGAGTCGCCGGCGAGCTGATCTCAGATCGGCGCGAACCGAGACGCAGGCGAGACAGCCCCGCCCGCGCAAACGTCTCGGCAGTCGCACAGCGCAGCGAGATGACCCATGATTCCACGCCATTGTGACGCTGCCATTGGCAGCAGAAACCCTTATGCCAAGCCGGAAGCCAAGGTCGAGGTGACGCAATGACGCAGATGTTCACCTGCGTCAGAGAGAGCGCGGGGCGGGAGACACCGCCCCGGCCCTTTCTAATCCGCGTCACCCTGATTGACGAAAACGGGAGGCCCCGGTTGCTGCTCGCATGCGACCGCGTCGTCGACGTCGACGCGTTCGGCCGCCTTCAGCGTCGCGCGTCAGTTGCGACGCAGAGGACGCGCTGCGGCCGTGCGGGCGGAGTGTTGGCGCGTGGCTTCTCCGCGAGCCCGATTGCGCGCCAGGTGTGTCCGTACATCTCGAACTTTTCCCCTAGCGCGATCGGGCGCGTTGTGTCGTAGACAGTCTCGTGGACGCGGCCGTTTGGATACTGGAGCGCGACCCGGATCTCCATGCCCTCGTATATCGGCGCGAGGCGGGGAAGACCTGAACGGCTGGTAGCGCGAGTTGCTCGCCGACGCGAGGCGGGAGCGGTTCGCCGCGGCCCGCCGTGCGCTGGCATGGTCCGCCTCGAACACGGGCGCGAGAATCCGCCGGCGTTCGACTACTCGGGATCGTCCTCGACACTAGCGCCCGGGATGACGCTGCGCGTGCGGAGTAGGTCGATTGCGCTCCAGCTGCGCCAGCTGCGGACGCGAAGTCCCTCCCCCGCCTCGAGCGCGCGTTCCCGCTCCTCGGGAGTGCCACCGCGGAAGTGGCCGCGGACGACTGTCTGGTGCGGGGCGAGCGGAATGCCGATCTCCTCGGCGAAAGCACGCGCGTCGGCCGAGCGGTGTTGCCCTTCCGGCAGCCGCCGCGCGAACGGGCTGACCGGGTAGAGCCGCCGCGGCGTCGAGCGGCCCTCGCTCCGCGCGGCCTCGAACGCGGCCCGCCTGTAGACGAGCCGGCGCGGCAGGTAGCGCACGATCGGGACGTCGCCGCGCTTCGCCGCCCGCGAGCTCTTGCCCTTCTGTTTGCGGATGCGGTCGATCTCGTAATGCTCTTCGCGCACGCGCGGCACGACGAGATCGCGCCAGGCTGAGAGGACGAGCAGCTCGACCGCGGCGAGTGCCTCGTGCACGGCACGCTCGCCGGCATCGAGACTGTCGCTCCCCTCCGTTCTCGCCGCTGCTTCCTCGGTTGCGCGCTCGAAGACGGCCGGGATGGAGAAGGCGGCGCGGTGGCTCCGCCGCTCGAGCTGCGACTCGCCGTAGAGGGTCGCGTTGCCGACGAAGGAGCCGGCCTCGTGGTCGACGAGGAAGCCGAGCAGGAAGCGCGCGTCCGCCCCGCGCAGCATCGTCTGTGGCTGCTCCTCCGGCGTGAGCACGATCCGACGCACGCCGAGCTCCTCAAGCTCGATCACGCTGATCGTGTCGAGCACGTAGTGGCGCTCGCTCACGATCTCCTCGACGAGCCGATTCGCGAGCGCTGGGTCGTCGGGGATGCCGAGCTCGCGGAAGCGGTGGTAGGCGGCCTCCGAGAGCGGCAGCAATCCTGCAGCGCGGCGCGGCACGAAGCGGGAGAGCTCCGGCCAGTTCGAGAGCCCCGGCTGGTTGCCTGCGAGCCTCAGTAGATAGGCGAGCTGCTCGTCCTCGTCGCCCACGAGCAGCTCGCTGCGGCCGGGGACAAGAACGGCGCCGCCGCGGAGCTCGCACTCGGCGAGCCAGACGAGCCGCTGCCAGGCCGGCACGCAGAGAAGGGGCCTGCCGGCGAGCTCATAGTCCTCGCCCGCGATCGCGAGCGTGTCCGCCATCACCTGCCCGACGATGGCCGCGCCGTAGAGCATGCCGGCGGCGCCGCGTCGGCCGACCGCCTCGATCATGAGCCGGAGCGTCGAGCGGAGCTCCTCCAGCCCGAGTGTGCCCCGCTCCAGGTCGCGCCCGAGCCCGTTCAACGTCACGCCGAAGATCAAGGGCACCAGATCGCGTTCCGGATCGCCGTCCTCGGCAGGCGTGTAGCCCTCGCCCTCGTCGCCGAAGAGCTCCTCCGCGAAACCGGGCCGCGCGGCGTCGAGCCGGAGGAAACGCGCGGCGAGCTCGAGCCAGCCCGCAAGCAGCGCCTGCCCGAACACGTCCGAGCCCATGGCAAGCTCTCGTTTCTCCGGGTTGAACAGCTCGAGCAGCTCGCTCCGCTCGTTCGCCAGGAACCGCTCCAGCGCGCTTACTGACACACGCTCATCATCGCGTCCGTGGCGACGGCGCCCGAGGGGAGGGCGTGGCGGAGTTTCACCCCGTCGCCCGCGCGCCGGAGCGGGCGGAACTCCTCGCGCTTGACCGTGTGGCGGCCGAGCTCCATCGCGGCGCGCCCGAGGGCGTAGGCGACGTGGCGCTCGTCAAGGTCGCGGTCCTCCGGCGCGCGCGTCCTCGGCCTGTCGCTTTCGGCGGGAAAGGCGACAGGGAGAACGAGACCAGCCTGCCTGCTGAGCGCGGGGCCGTGGACGCCTGCGGCTCGCGCGCCAATCTCCTCTTCGGGATTGATGGGCGTCGCGGTCAAGTCCGGTGTTCTAGATGTCGCGCTTCAGCTACCGGTGCGGGATTGCGCTGCGCATCTGGCGGCGTGGCGGTCACCGCCAGGCGGAGAAGACGCGCGGCGCCGTCAGGGTGGAGCTGCGGGTCCGACCCATTCGTTCGTGCGCTCGTCCAGCCACTGCCAGGCGTCCTGCTCGCTTTCGCGGAACCACCAGCGCCCCTCGTGGTAACGCCACGGCGTCGAGGGCTGACGGCAGTGCGGGCAGTACTCGGCGTCGCGGCGCATCGGCTCCTTGCAGTGCGGGCACTCCCGGTAGGCCGCGTCCGGCGGCGAGAGCACAGTCGGGCCAGCGGGCGCGCCTTTGAGCGGCGCGCCGCCGCGCTTCACGAGGTACATCGGGAAGACGACGATCCAGAGCAGGATGCAGCCGATCACCCAGGTGGCGGTGCCGCTGCCGCCACGCCAGTCGCGTTTCGATGCGTCGACGCCGACCCAGATCGTCGTGCCGACGACGACCAGCAGGATCAGCAGGCCGAACGACACAGCTCAGTCCGGCGGCGTCGGCATGCCCGGCGGCGGTGACGCGGGCGCGGCGGACGGCGGTGACGCGGGCGCGGCGGACGGCGGTGACGGCGCGACAGGCGGCGGCGCGGAGGCAGGCGGCGGCAGCGGCTGGGCCTGCTCGCGCTGCTGCCACCAGTAGACCGCGGCCGCGACCGTCATCGACGCCGACGCGGCAAGCGCGAGGTTCAGCCCCCAGCCGATCTGGACAAGTGCCTGCACGAAGGCGCCGCCCTTGTTGATCTCGTTCTGCGCGTTTGAGCGGTCGTACAAGGTGACCGCGACCCCGGCGATCCCGCCCAGGAGCGCCCAGACGCCAGCGACCCGGCTACTGCGAGTTGCGTAGAAGAGCAGGCCGCCGATCACCGCCGCTGCGACGACGAGCCAGCCGTCGTTCGAGCCGTCGGTGCCGCCGACCGATTGCCCGAGCGCTTTCAGCCACGGCCCGAACGCGCCGACGACCATCAGCGCCGCACTGCCGAGCACCCACCATTGAACGCCTTGCCTCTCCTGCACCATCCCCGCCGCCTCTGGTCAGCGCTGAACCGCTCTCAGCCTACGACCGCTTTCCGACGGCTGCAACTGCGCAGGACAGCGGCAGCCTTCGCGGCGCGGGACGCGTCGACAGGGACGCACTCGTCGCCCGCCGCGGCCGCGGCGGCGGCCTCCGCCTGCATGCGCACCCCGCTAAGCGCGAGGCGGCGAGAGCGGAGGCGCAGAGGCAAGCGTTGCTCGGCGCGCGGAGCACGCACGTCGATGCTAAGTCGGCGCAGTGTCGAGAGGGCGCCATGATCCTGCTCGTCAGACAGGCCACCGACGACGGCGCCCCAGTGCGCATCCTCGACGGCGACGAAGCCGCCGCCGACATCCTGCGCGCCTTCGGCGGCGATTCCGCCCTCCTCGACACCAACCCCGGCGCCGACCCGCAACCAAACACCCCCTAACAGAACCCAGACCAACGCACCCCTGCACGCCGATCACACACCCACACCGTCGCGGTTCCCGCAGATCGCGACGGTGGGGGACGGTGCACGATCTGCACCCGTGCCGCCACCACTGCTTACCGGTTCACTCGCGCGCGCGAATACCAGCGCGCGCGGGGCTTGGCAACCGGTGCTCATCCTCCGATCGGAGCCTGTTTGGGCCGCCGGTGCCGTCAGGCCGACGCGAGCGATGCTCACGCGTGCGCACAGCACAGACAGCCCGCGCTCACAGCCGTGTTTGAATCGCGCGACCGTCAGCTCGCGAGATGATGCGCACACTGCTCACCGCTGGCGAAAACGCACCACCGTCGAGAATCGGGCCCCAAACCGCGAACCCGCACGGCAACGTGTCCCCCCTCTCGCGCCAACTCAGCGCCATACAGCAAACACCCAATGCCATTAACACGACCAAGAGCTGAGCTCGGCGCAGTCAGCCTTCTTCTTGGCGGTGAGAGGATTCAGCTTCGCCATGAGAGGAAGTACAGCGATTTGTGAGAGGAAGGTTGGAGGCACAAACACATGGAGCAAAGCGGGTTTGAGCGGTCGAGCGTGAGAGAATGAGAGGAAGAACGAGGTCAGCGTGTGAGTGAAGGCGCAGGAACGATCCCGTTGCGGGCAAGGATGCGGCCAAGCTGCGCGGGCGAGACCTCGATCCCCTGCCCGCGCAGGTAGCGGGAGAGCTTGGCCAGGCTCCAACGCGTGTACGGCACCCCGAGCGAATCGGGACGGGCGCCGGCGACCGCGACGATCCGGGCTTCGTCGTCAATCGAGATCCGGCGGGGCCGCCCGCCCCGAAAACGAGGGCGCAACGACTCAAACCCGTGCCGGTTGAAGTCGTGGATCACCTTGCGCACATGCGACTCGTCGGTCAGCAGCATGCGCGCGATCTCGGGCGCGCTCATCAACGTGTTCGAGGCCAAAAGGATCATCGCCCGCTGCCTCGTCGAAGCCAGCTTCGACTGCTTCGACAACCGCTTCAACCGCTGCCCCTCAGCCGGGGCGAGCTCACGGACAAACACCTCCGGGGGACGCATCCACACCTCCTCAGGTCGAATGCGTCCCGATTCGACGCCAGCCCGCAAGGACCCTGCCGGTTTCCGGTCAAACATTCTGAGAGGCCGCACTAGAAGACCGTCGGCTAGTCATGGGCTACCTCGATGCGGAGCTTCTGCGCCGCGCGGTTGGCGAGCGTCAGTGCGGCCTGCGGATCGTCGGCGGTCGCGATGATGTAGCCGCGCCGATCGGCGTCGACCTCCACCGGCGAGATCGTTTCTCCGAGTTGGATGTAGAGGCCGGCCTCGAGAACGCCCGGCGCGGTGCGGACATCGTCAAGCCCGTCAACCGCGAGCACGCGTCCCGTCGGCAGGAGTCCGGGGCTCGCCGTGAGGAAGCGGATCGCGAGCGGTCGCGAGAAGCGTCTCTCGACGAGCTCGTCCGGGATCTCCTCGCCGTGGGCCTGGCGGAGGGCGATGTCGACGAGATCCACGCCGACGCCGAGGCGGACGAGATCCGCCATCTGTCCGGCGGGAATGCGGGCTGCGACCTCGACCACGACCACGTCGCCGTCACCCGTGACGAGCAGCTGCGGGAACGCGATCCCGTCCGGAAGTCCGAGCGCGCGCACCGCGGCGAGGGCGACCGCCTCGGCGGCTGCGAGGTCGGCGGTGCCAAGCTGTGATGGATAGAGATGAATCCAGCCGACTCCGAACCCGCGCCCGGGCGGCCGGAGGCGGTCGGAGAGCGTGACGAGGCGAGGCTGGCCCTGCCGGACGACGACGATCCCGTTCAGCTCTGACCCCTCGACGTATCGCTCGACGATCGCGCGGTTGGTACTTGAGTGAGCGAGCGTCTGCGGGAGACGCTCGGCCAGCTCGCTGCGGGTCGCGATCACGCACACGCCCCGTTGGCCGCCGGAGTCAACCGGCTTCAACACAGCGGGGAGCCCCACGTGCTCGACCTCGCAGAGGGCGCCCGCGACGTCGCTCACGACGGCGAACTGGGGTTGCGGCACTCCATGCTCCCGCAGGCGCAGGCGCATAGCGCCCTTGTCGGTCATGCGGCGCGCCGTCTCGACACCGATCCCCGGCAGGCCGAGCCGCTCCGCAACCGCCGCGGCAATCGGCACCGCGCGATCGCTGGAGATCGCGACGACAGCGTCAACGGCGTGGCGCCGACCGACCTCGACGACCCGCTCCAGGTCGGTGAAGTCGAGCGCCTCCGCGACATCGGCCACAGCGAAGCCGACCGCAGACGGGTCGCCGTCCACGGCAACCACACGCCAGCCCGATTCCCGGGCCTGACGCATCGCAGCAAGCTGGGAAACGCTCGCCCCAAGAAACAGCACAACCGGCACGACGAGCCGATCGTAGGATCAGTTGGTTGCCGTTCCCACGGGTCCGGGCCACGCTTAACGTGGGCACAACGCTTGCGCGGGGGCGGCGTCGCGCGGCCGGACGTCGGCGATCAGGCGGTCACGCGGTACATCTCGAACAGCCTCGGTGTACTGGGTTCAGGCGGAGGCCGTTCGTGCGGGCGAGGGTGCAGACGCACACAAACTCGTCGTCGCAGACTCGCCGTCGGCGGTATGCCGCGCGAGCATGGGCGCCTTCCGCTACGGCTTGGTCAATCGGGTACCGCCTCCTCCCCGGCGGGCGCGAAGCCTCGCCCGGCCGAGAGCGGCGAGGCCGAGCGCTACGAGCCGGTCGCGCCGCGAGTGCCGACGAGCGGGAGCGCGAGGCCGAGGCCCGCTACGGGCCCGCCGACCCGGACGAGCACGCTCACGAGACGACGACTACGGCGCGGTCGGAATGCCCGTGCTCGGTCACGAGGAGCGGGTAGCGGCCCGGCATGGCAGGCGCGGGAATGCTCAGCAGCGGGCCGCGCGCGTACCCGTGCCGCGACCCCAGCCGCCAGCCGTAGCGCTTGGCGTCGGTCGAGACACCGATCTCGACGCGCCCCCCCGCGCGCACGCCCGTGATGTACCTGTTCGCGAGCGTGATGTAGCGCAGTGTCACCCGCAGGTGCGCGCGCCGCGCCACGGGTGTGCTGTTCCCGGCGAGGTCGACCGCGCCGACGGAGAGCACGTAGTTGCCCGGCGGCAGGCGCTGCGAGCCGAGCGTCCCGGCCCATGTGAACGAGCCGTGCGGCCGGTGGAAGCGGGTGCGCACGATCCGACGGCCCCGCAAGTACACCAAGACGAAGGCCGGTTCGCTAAGGGTATAGTGGACCGTGACGGCATCAGCCTGGTGGTCTCCGTCGGGGGAGAATGCCTGCCGCTGAGGGCTCGCGGACTCGATTTCCGGCGGGATGGTGTCGAGCACGATCTGGTTCGGAAGCAACAGCGTCCGGTGCTGCCGCGCGAGATGAATCTCGACGTAGTACGTGCCGTCGCGCGCACGCCTGGCGGCGTCGGTGCGGCCGTTCCAGTAGAAGACGTCGACGCCGCGAGGCCCGGTCGCCCCTGCGACGAGCGTATCGACCAGCGCCCGGCTCGCATCCCGAATCGTCAGCGTCACCGTGCCGCGATGTCGGAGCTTGATCAGGATCTTGGCCTTGCCGCGCGCGCAACCGCACGTCGGCGAGAGGTGCCGCGAGATCCGCGTCCCGTAGACCGGGCTCTTCTCAAGCTTCAGCCGCTCGGTGATCGCAAACGCCGCAGCCGTCGCGATGAGCAAGCCGACGATCGTCGCCGTCGAGAGGAGTCGCTGCAAACCAGGGCGATTCTACGGTGCCTCAGCCCACGTCCTCCGAGGCGCCAGATCGCTGTACCCGTGGCGGGCATGTGGGACGTGAGCCTGCTCCAGGGCGATGGCCGCACGCCTGGTGTGCGACGTACGGTGCGCGGAGTGAGAATCTTTGGCCTGAGGTTCCTGGCCCTCGAGGTTCCCAGGAACCGCGGGTTGCTTCAGCTAAGCGGCGTCGTCGACGGCTGTTTGTAGGCGAGAACGACGACGCCGGTTCTTGTCGTGGTGATGTCAACGGGGCGCAGCGCGGTCGTCGTAAGTCCGTTGAAGAGCCGTTTGCTGGCTCCCACGATGAGGTGGTGGACCATCAATCGGTACTCGCCGATGAGGCCTGTGGGGATGAGGCCTGTGGGGATGCTTCTATGTTTGTCAAGTCGTCAGGGGCGGGTTTTCGAGGAGCCGGTAGAGGTTTCGGGCGAGGTAGCGCTTGAGGCAGCGGGTGGCCTCGCGGCGGGTCTTCCCTTCTTGGGTCCGGCGTTCGATGTAGTCGATGGTCGGTCGGTGCGTTCGGCGTCGGGTGACGACGATCTGGTGGAGGGCTCGGTTGAGTTGTCTGTCGCCGCTGCGGTCGAGGCGGTAGCGGATCGTCTGGCCGGACGAGGCCGGGATCGGGGCGGCGCCGGCGAGTCGCGCGAATGCGGCCTCGCTGACCACGCGGCCGCGGTGTGACCAGGAGAGCACGATCTGGGCGGCGAGCAATGGGCCGATGCCGGGCTGGTTGAGTAGCTGCGGGGCGAGCTTGGTGGTGAGCTTCTCGATCTCCCGCGCCAGCTCACGTTCCTCAGCGGTCAGCTGCTGGACGCGTCGAGCGACTGCACGGAGGGCGAGCAGCGTTCCGCGTAGCTTGGGGTCCTGGCGGCGTTCCGGGCGGGTCGCCGAGAGCCGGCTGAGCAGCCGTGCTCGGCTTAGCGGGCGGAGCTCGCTGCGAAGCGGCTCGGGTGTAGTGATGAGCAGGTCGCGCAGCTGGCAGAGCCCAGCCCGCTTCGCGTTCACTGCTCCCTCACGGGCCGCCATCAGCGCCCGTAGCGCCTCGCGTTCGCCGCTGCTGCGCGGCGTTGCAGGCCGTTTCTGTTCGAGCACGCTCCGAGCGGCCCGGACCGCGTCGAGCGCATCGGTCTTCCCGCCCGAGCGGCGCTCCCGCCGCAACCGGCCGACCTCGAACACGTGCTCGCCGTGCTCGGCGAGGAAGCGGGTCAGGCCGGCGCCGAACGAGCCGGTTCCCTCGACCGCGAACGCACGCCGCCCCGGCGCATGCTGTTCTGCGACACGCAGAGCTTCCGCGTAGCCGCTGCTGTCCGCGGTCACACTCGACTCGAACACCACCACCCCGCTTCGCACCTCGACGACACCGATCGCGTGCGAGTCACGGTGCGGATCAACACTAACGACGAAGTCCAGTTCGTCTGCAAGCATCCGTAACGACCTCCAGCCCAGGTTGGGGGACAACTCCGATGCCGGTCTGGGGGTGAAGACCGCTGGCGGCAGGACTGTGACGGGTCACGCCCCCACAGGGCGGACAGGCTTCTGATCAGGCCAACACGCGGGCGCCAGGCTGGCACCGGTCTCTTCGCCCGGACATATCCCCACGAAGACACCCGCAAGCGGAGTCATTGCACAAATGAGAGGGCACGAACAAAGAGCACCGGCACCACCCTGACAAGAGCCCCAGACGGGACCCCAACACACTCACAGTGCGTAAGCGCGGCGCCCAGCCGAATCCACCAGCTTCTCGGGAGAATCGGGTCTTCGCACCGCATGCACCAGACCTCGCACACTCCGCAGCCGTTCGGCGTGTCCGCGGAAAATCGCACTTTCAACTCAGGTTCGTGAGCGAGCGAGACTGGGCCAAAGTTAGAGCGCACGGCTGCCCCTGCAGGGCCGCAGGCGACGCGGATCGAAGTCGTGCACGTGCTCACGAGGTCGATCACGTTCTCTTGCGCTTCGGGTGTGGCGTGTTGCGCTGCCGTGTTGGGATGCTTAAGCCGCGGTTAAGGCTTGACGGAGAAGCCGGCTCCCGGCGCCTGGTGGGGGTAGAACCAGGTCGTGCGTGGCTTTTTCGCCACCTTGGCGGTCGCATGCTTGCTGGTGGGCGGTGTGGCGGGGGTCGCGTGGGGCGTCCAGGTGGTGACCTTGCCGGCGCCAGCGAGGAACGACCGGATCGTTGCGGCGACCGTCGCCTGGTTTTCCCGCTTCCGGCTGGTCGAGAGCGACTTCCAGATCGACGGCGGCCGCCTCGTCCACTCGGCCTGTGTTCAGGGACGGCTGCCCGTGCTCCCCGGGCGGGAGCTCGAGCGTGCCAGCGTGCTGGTGTTCGGGGACGGGCGCGCGGTCGTCGACGCGCAGCCGCCTCTGCGGGTGATCGGTGTTCGCCGCGGCGAGCCGGACACGCTGCCGCTGGTGCAGCTCGAGCTCGGTGGCTGCTCGCGTGTCCTCGGCCCCCTCCTCGCTGCGCTGGTTCAGAACGAGCGGATCCGCATCCGGCGAACGGTCGTGGCGGGAAAGGCGGCGCTCACCGTGCGCTTCGGCACGCCGCGCACGCGGATCACCCTCTCCTTCATGCCGAAGACGTTTAAGCCGTTTGCCGTTTCGGTGACCTCCCACCGGTTCCGCGGGCAGGCGCGGATCCGGTTGCTGCGGCTGACGCCGAATCGGCTGCAGGCGATCCTGCTGCGGGCGCGCCTGTGACCGGGCACGTCGAGACGCTGCCGCTGCTGCGGCCGCAGACGCGGGCGGTCGCGCGGTTTTCTGCCTGGCTGCGGGAGTACGGGTGGCTTGTCGGCTGGTGGCTTGCCGGACGCGCCGTTGTGATCGTCACCGCCTACGTCGTGAACATTGTCGGCCCGAGCGGATACCTGAAGGGCGACCTGCACGCGCATCCGCTCGGCTTGCTCGCTTCCTGGGACGGCCGCTGGTACCAGATCGTCGCTTCGCGCGGCTACCTGCTCGTCCCGGGAAGCCAGAGCGACCCCGCCTTTTTCCCGCTCTTCCCGCTCCTGCTGCGCTGGCTGCACGCGCTCGGCATCGGCTACGCAACGGCGGGGATCCTGATCTCGAATCTCGCGCTCGTCGCGGCGCTGTTTGCCTTCCACGCCCTCAGCCGCGAGCTCGTCGGCGCGACGCTCGCCCGCCGGGCGACGACCTACGTTGCGATCTTCCCGCTCGGCTACGTCTTCTCGATGGCCTATCCGGAGAGCATCGTGCTGGGGCTCATCGCGCTCGCCGCTTTCGCGGCGTTGCGCGACCGCTGGATCCTCGCCGCTGTCTGCGCCGGCGCGGCCTCGCTCGCACGGCCCGAGGGCCTGTTCGTCGCACTGCCGCTGCTCGCGATCGCCGTGCGGCGGCGGCAGACGATGACGCCGCTGCGGCGAGGGCTCGCGCTCGGCGCGGTCGCTGCGCCGGCGGCGGGGCTTGCGGCGTATCCGCTCTACCTCGCCTGGGTGCTGCACGACCCGCTCGCGTGGAACCAGGCACAGCAGGCCTGGGGCCGGCACTTCTCGCCGGTCGGCTTCGTGCACGCCTTCGCGCAGCTGCCGCAGGCCGTCTCCGGAAACGTGTGGGTCGTCCGCGACGTCGTCTGCCTGTTCCTCTATCTCGGACTGATCGCCGTCGCCCGGCGGGCGGGCGTGCCCAGGGCGTGGTTGATGGCCGCGCTCGCGATCGTCGCGCTGCCGGTCTTCAGCGGCACCTTCGACTCGATCGGCCGCTTCGGCCTGCTCGCGCCGCCGATCTTCTGGGGTCTCGCAACGCTCGGCCGACCACGCATCGCCGACACCGCAATCCGCGTCATCTCGATCGCGCTGCTCATCGCCGCGACGGTGACCATTCCCTTCATGTACCCCTAGCCCGGATGCCGGTTGAGGATTCGAGGGTGATCGAGAAGTCGCGGGCCCGTCGGGAGGCTCGGCGGCGACAGCTGCGGCGGCGGCGCCGATTGGCCGGGGGGCTGGCAGGCGCGGTCGTGATTGGAGCAATCGTCGTGGTGGTGTCGAGCCCGAGCGGCGGCCCTCGGTCGGTTGGGAGAAGCGCACCGAAGGTGATCCATTCGCTCACGGTTCCCCGTACCGTCTCGCCCAAGCGGCGACACGTCGGTTCGCACACCGCCGCGTCGGGGACCACGAAGAGGCTCGGCCGCCACGGCACGGAAGCGGCTCCGGTGCTGATGTACCACGTGATCGCCGCACCGCCGCCCGGAGCGAGGTTCCCTGGCCTCTACGTACCGGCGGCTGAGTTCGCCGCCCAGATGGCTGCTCTGGCGGTGGCCGGCTTTCACGCGGTCACACTCGACCAGCTCGAGGCCCCCTGGCAGAAGGACGTGCCTCTTCCCGCGGGACGGCCGATCGTCCTCACCTTCGACAACGGCTACCGGTCGCAGTACACGCGAGCGCTTCCGATACTGCGCCGGCTGCACTGGCGAGGCGACCTCAACCTGCAGCTCAGCGGCCTTCCCCCCTTGCAAGGCGGCCTCTCTCAGACGCAGGTTCGGCGCCTGGTCGCCGCTGGCTGGGAATTGGACAGCCAGACCTTCAGCCACCCCGACCTCACCACCCTGAACCCGGCCCAGCTGCACTACCAGGTAGCCGTGGCCCGGACCGTGATCCAGCGGCGCTACCACGTCGAGGCACACTGGTTCTGCTACCCGTCCGGCCGCTACAACGCGACCGTCGAGGCCGCAGTCAAGAGAGCCGGATACGTTGGATCGACCACCACGATCCCGGGATGGGCACATCCAAACGAGGACCCCTACCGCCTGGAACGCATCCGAGTCCTCGGCGGCACCAGCCCGCAAGCACTGCTCTCGCTCATCGCCGCTACGCGCGCGAACGGACCCCCACCACTCTCCTACACCGGTGGCTCCGCCTGAACCGCAGGATCGACCTTGCGCGCCGCAAACGCGAGATCGGTCTCGGGGCTGTGGTCGCCTGTGTCGCGACAGTGGGCTTCCTGACATCGTGGACGCTCCTGCACCAGTCCTTTTGGGGGCGCCACCAGCTCGTCGACACGCCCCTCTACGAAGCGTACGCAGACGCGATCCGGGCAGGCGATGTCCCCTACCGCGACTTCGCCATCGAGTATCCGCCGGGCGCGCTGCCGGTGTCATCTACAACGAGAGGCCGGTTAGCCTCGCGGTCTGCGCCTTCGTTCGGGGCGCGGGCGCGGCCGCTGCACGATCTGGAGCAGATGGGCGCCCGGGAAGTGTGGCGCGGCATGCTGCGCGGCCGTGTAGGCGCGGGCCCACGAATGGAAGAGGCCGGTGAAGACGACGTAGTGGCCGGATCGGGGTCTGCGGGCCGTTGAGGTGGCCAGGAGGCCGACCTGGCGAAAGTGTGCGTTGAGTGCGTGGCCCACGGCGGCCTGGGCCGGGGCGAGTCCCTGCGCGGCCGGCAGCGTCGCGATCACCACTGTCCAGAAGCGCCGCGGCCAGCGGAGCCGGGCGGCGGGGCCGCGCGGTGCGAGCCTTTCGAGGATCGCTCCGGTCAGCGGCGTCACGCCCGGCCGGGGCAGGACGCGGATCTCCTCGCTCAGCATGCCCCGGTTGCCGCAGGTGTCGGCCGCGACGACGGTGAGCCGGTAGCGGCCCGGCCGCAGGAGCTTGGTGTCGAGCGGGCTGGGGGTCAGGTCGAAGAGGTAGTCGCCGGGAGTGCCGTACAAGTAGTGCTCTCCGACGGCGGGGAAGTTCTGGTAGGTGCCCGGTGCGTACACGCTCCAGAACTGCTCCGGCGGCGGGATCGTGACCGAGAAATCGGCTGGGGTCTGCTCGGGCAGCAGTTCCCGTCCGGCGAGTGTGCGCAGCTGCCAGCTGACGCGGGCCGGCGTCACCGGGACGCCGGACCAGGGGGCGGGCAACGGCAGCGGCGGCGTGTCGATCGCGGCTGCGGTGATCTCGACCGTGCCGGTCAACGCCTCGGGGCTGAGCTCCCGCCCCAGCCGGTCGCGGAAGTACAGTTCCCCGACCGACGGCGGAGTGTCGTCCCGATAAGGCGTCAGATGACCGGGCTGGAGGGGATTCTCGACGACGCCGCCGTCGATCTCGGTCAGATGCACGTGCCCTCGCCCGGGCTGCACCGTTCCGAGCCGCGTCTGCTCGGAGCGGACGTGCTCGTGCAGGCGCACCATCGCCTTGAGGTGCCAGTACTGGAAGGTCCGCGCACCCGCGTCCGAGGTCACGACGATCTCGTCGCGCTTCACCCTCGTCACCGTCCCGGAGAGAACGGGATAGACCGGCGTGCCCTCGGCGGCGACGATGTCGACGCCGTTGTGGAACGAGAACGCTCCCAGGTCCGCGTCGTCGGCGTTGCGAAAGACGGTGCGCGGGTCACCGAAGAAGGCGCGGATCGGATGCTGCACGTCGAACGGCTTCACCGGCCACGGGTAGCTCCCGGGCCTGTGACCCGCTGTGCACCGGGAAGGCTGCGCAAGCAGCGACGCGCGAACCGCCGGCCCCTGCTGCACGCTGCCCCAAGCGAACTCCGGCCGCGACGGGACCCCCGGCGAGCTCGCCGCGAGACGAACCGACCGCAGGCTCCCCGGCCCCACCCGGCCGGGCTCGCTCGCGACCATCGCGGCGACACCGGCCGCCACGACGATCACGGCGGCACCGAGCAGTATGGTGTGATGTCGGCGCCTACGTTGCACGCCGCCCACGATACGGTCAACGGTGACGATCGACGCGTGCACCGCCTCTGGCCGCCGAGGTTATGCCGCGCGGTGCGGTCGGGAGCTGAGCCGGGGACCACGATCTCCAGCTCCTTCGACCGATCAGAGCGACCGACCAGCACGATCAGCGCCAACACTTTGCGAACGGCGAGATAGACAAACGACCAGACCATGCATGACCTCCGTCTCGACAACGGAGGCCGAGGCTAATCACCGCCAGCGTGCAATCGCGTCCCGCTCGGAGCAACAAGCGAAACTTGCGCCCCCACAGGGCCGCGCTCACGGCGAGCCTCGGTCCGAGGCGTTACGGAGTCTGGTTTGACGTGCTCGGGCTTGGTTTGTCGGTCCGGGCGGAGGCATCCTGCCCGGCGTCGTGATTGTCGTTTCGGCTCGAGGAGCGATGCTGCGGGCATCTGGCCCGGGAGGGGCGGGCTTGTGAGACCGTGTCGGGCGATCGGTACCGGGCCGCTCGAGACTGGCCGGGGCCTGCGGCAGAGCGGGGCAGAGCGAGGCTAGACCGGGTTCGTCGTGTTGCTCGAGCGAGGCTCGATCTGGCTCTGGTGGGGCTCGCGTCTGACACCAGCAACAAGCCGACGCTCGAACCCCCGAGCGGGAGTCGCTGTCGCCCTTTGGTGGAAGCGCGACATCCTGCAGGCGTTCACGTGCTCATCGGCCTTCCCGCGCATGGAATAGCCGCGCGAACGCAGACGAGTACAGAGCCGCTGCGTAAGCCCCGACACGAGTAATGGCGCCCCTCAGGCGGCGTTGCCGCTCCTTGCCAGTCTCGTAGGCTTGCACGGCCGCGCCCGTTTGCTTGCTGCCTTTGCGCGCCGGGAGTTAGTTAGTCCTTCAACGAGCCGTGATGTAGTCGGTCAGGTACTGGATCTGGTAGCTCTGCTGGCTCGACTTGAACTTGACGACGTCGCCGATCGACACGACGGCGACGATCTCACCTTCGTCGACGACTGGCACGTGCCTGATGCGATGGTCGGTCATGATCGACATGCACTCGTCCACGGAGGTCTCGGGCGTGACGACGATCATCGGCGACGACATGATCTCGGCGACGGGCGTCTCTCTGTCGTTGCGCCCTTCCAGCGTCACGCGGCGTAGATAGTCGCGCTCGGTGACGATCCCCTCGATCCGGCCGTTGACCGTCACCAGCAGCGAGCCGACGTTCCGCTCGACCATCCGTTTCACCGCGTCGTAGACGCTCGCGTCCGACTCGATCGCCAGCACGTCGCGGCTCTTGTCGCCAAGGATGTCCGACACTCGGTCGCGCATCAACGAGAGTATACGTGACGATTGCTACACGATCCGCGAGCAGCCGGCGTCAGGCGCATGCTCGAATGCTTGTTTCCATGCGGATTGAACGCCTGTTCGCCTGGCGTCAGGTGGCGGCGTCAGGTTGACCGCTCTGAGCGCCCGAAAACGGCCCGTGAGCGCCTTCCCGCGGGAACACACGGTCCCAGTGCGCGCTGGCAGTTGCCTCACACGGTCGCATCTGCCGACGGTGAACCACGACAGGTCAGCGCCCGCGATCGGCGGCGCCGAAGCGATCACCGCGCAGTCGTCTGCCGGCGTGAGCTCCTGCCGGCGCGCCTGCCCCGCTGTGCGGGGGCCGTACACACCGTCCACACCGAACACCCAGGCAGCCGAGCCCGCTTCGCTAGAGCGAAAGGCAACATCCGGCTCCCGTCCACTGGTCAACGAGAGCCCGAGTTCCTGGTCGTTGCAGGCATGCACCGCTTCGAGCCTGCCGCCTATAGGACCGGACTACCGACGAACAGGCCCGTCGCTCCGAAGGTGCCGAGCGATTCGCGCGGATCTCGGCTGCGGCTGCACGCACAAGAGAGGCGACGCGAGCCGGCGGCCTCCAGCGCCGCGGCTAGGCAAGCAGGCTGGTCTCGTCCTGCCTGTCGCGGTTCCCGCAGTCTGCTCGAGCGATCGAACAGACAGGACAGCGACGCTCGCGCCTCCTCACCCGCCTCCAACCAGCGATGCCACCAGCGATGCGCCGTCGCCGGCGAGACGCTGAAGGCGGCCGCGGCCGCCTTCAGCGAAAGTCCATCCTCGATCGCGCGCACCAGCGCGAAACGGCCGGCCAGTCCGAGCTTGGCGTTAGCGTGCAGATACATCCGAGCCCTCCTTCGAGCGTAGGTCCGGGAAGACCCACAGGCTCGAAGGAGGGCCGGATAGAACCCTCAGCCGTTCACAACGTGTGTAGGCACGTCACCTAGACGAAGAATACGAACTCGTGCTCGTCATCTCGATCGCTGGTCTTTTGCTCGTTGCCGCCGAGTTCGCGGCGTTCTGGCTCGTGCGATCGTTCGTTCGTCTCTTACGTCCACTTCGGCGCATCACGGAGGAGCGCGACGCCGTCCACCGGCGCGTGCTCGTTCTTACCGCTCCGGTGGGCGAGGGCCACGTCGCGGCTGCGCGCGCGATCGTCGCCGAGCTCGAGGACGAGGACGGCGAGTTCGAGGTCGTGCTCGTAGACGCGCTGGAGGGTATCGGGCGCGTCCTGCGCTTCATTCTCTGCGACTTCTACCGCTGGCAGTTCGGACACGCGGCTCGCGTTTACGGGCTCCTGTACCGGCTACTCGAGCGCTCTTCCTTTTGCCGCGGTATCGGCCAGCTGGCGCTCGTCTCGTTCGGCTCGCGCCCTTTGCTTCGAATGGTCGAGCGGGTCGACCCGGACATCATCGTCTCGACCCATCCGCCGGTGACTTGCGTGCTCGGCCAGCTGCGCCGCCGCGACCGGATTCGCGAGCCGGTCGTTGCGACGATCACCGATCTCGACGGTCTCTGTTTCTGGGTGCACCCGGGCGTCGACCTCCATCTGGTCATGCACGACAGTTGCATCGCGCAGGTCGAGCGCTTGGCGGGGCCGGGAAGCGCGCGCTGCGCCCGGCCGCTACTCGGGCCCGCCTTCCGCGAGCCGAGAACGCGTGCTCAGACTCGCCGCGCGCTCGGACTCCCCGAAGATGGGGCGATCGCAGTCGTCTCGGGCGGCGGCTGGGGAGTCGGCGAGCTCGAGGAGGCCGCTCGCGCGGCGCTCGAGATCGAAGATCTCTCCGTCATCTGCCTCGCCGGGCGGAGCGAGAGCGCGCGCCGGCGCCTCGAGCTTGCGTTCGCCGCCGAGGCTCGGGTCTCCGTCTGGGGCTTCACGGACAGGATGAGCGACCTGCTCGCCACCGCCGACGCTCTCGTGCATTCGACGGGCGGCGTGACTGTGCTCGAGGCGCTCGCTCGCAACTGTCCAGTGATCGCCTACGGCGCTCCGCCCGGCCACGCTCGTTTGACCGCGAAGGCGCTCGTCAAGCATGGTCTGGGTCGGCTGGCGCTCTCGCCGGAGGAGCTGACGGCCTCGCTTCGGAGCGTGCTCGAGCGCCCACGCGCCGCAGTGAAGGCGGCGCTCTCCGCGCCGTCCTGCGCGCGCCTCGTCCTTGAAGCTACGCCGCGTCCAACCGCCGCGACCCCGCTCCGAGCTCGACTGACGCGTCGCGCGGCGCTAGCCACCGCCGCGCTCATCCTCCCTCTCTGGGCTTTCTCCACCGACCTTCCCTACGCTCTGGCCGCGAGCATGCTCGACGTGACGCCGCTCAACGTGGTATCGACCCCTCAGGCAGACGTAGGCCTCGTCATCAGCGCCTCGCCCTCGCTGGTTCCCGGGCTTGTGACAGAGCTTCGCCGGCACAACGCGCACGCCTCGTTCGCCTTCTCCGCGCCGGTCGATAGCAGTCTCCTGAGGTCGCTCTCCCGAGCGCAGGACGAGCCGCTGCCGGCGCTCGGTTCGGGTGAGGCGATGGGCTGGCTCGGCACGCGCGATCGCCTCAGTGATCTCTTCGCGGCGCTTCGAGTGCGCGGCGATCGCTACTACCTCGCTCCTGATGCGCTCACCTTCGGTCAGTACCTGCTCGCCCGCGGGCAGGGTGCGCTCCCGATCAGCGGTTCACGCTTCGGCCCTGACGCGCCCACCACGTCGCGAAGCCTGTTTCGCGGCGAGGTGATCGTCCTCGAGCTCGGCAAGCGCCGGCCGGAGGCGAACGCGGCTCTCGCCAGCCTGCTCACGACGCTCGCGCGCGATCGGCTGGGAGGCGTCTCCGTCGGGCAGCTGTTCGATTCGCGCTCGGATCGTCGACCAGGCTGATGACGACGAACGTGCCGCGCGCAACTACATCAGCCATTACAATGTTCATCGTCCGCACCGCGCGCTCGACCAGCGTCCGCCGAACGGCAAAGCGCCGCCCGTGATTGAGCGTCAGCGCCTCCCGGACATCGACCGACGCGACCGGCTCGGCGGACTGCTCCACGACTACCAAGCCGCAGCGTAGATATCCGCGGATGCACAGACCTCGACTCGCGGGTCGCGTGCAGGAGCCTTCCGACGACGCCCGCCTCTACGCCTGCGCCTTCGCGAAACGGCCCATTTGAGGCCGCAGCTCGCCACGATCCCCGCCTCAACGCGATCAAGCCACTCGCCGTCGCACCGTCTTCGTTTTCGGCACCCACACGCGATCAGGGCCGATCCCAGGCTGACGGCGAGCCAGAAGGAGGCCCTGCTCGGCGTCTACCGCGGTTTCACGGCGGACGGCGAGGACTGAAGTCTTGTCAGCGCCGCGCCGCGCTGGGATCATCGCGGCACCGGTCCGAAGCGAATCGAAGGAGCGAGAGATGACGGACAGCGTGTATCGCGTCACCGGGGTGATCGGGACGAGCCCGGACTCGTGGGAGGCGGCTGCCCGCAACGCGGTGGAGACGGCGGGGCGCACGATCCGCGACCTCCGGGTGGCGGAGGCAACGCGGTTCGACGTGACGGTGAAGGACGGGAAGATCGCCGACTACCGGGTGCGGCTGGACATCTCGTTCAAGTACGAAGCCGGAGACTGAGAGAGGCTCGACACGAGCGACTGCTCGTCGTCTTGCCGGGCATTGTCTCCGGATCTCCGATGCGCGGACCATCGTGTACAGGTAGCGCGTCATGCCCACGACCCTATGCGACGCACTCCGGCGCGCGGGACGCGCTAGCGTGATGGCTCATGGCAGGTCGCGGTACTGAGCGCGACCGGGATCTTGACGATTGGTTTGCCGAGCCCGAGCCCCTGCCGCCCCACCGGCGGCGACGGGCAGAGCGTGCCGTCGTGGCCGCGATCCTCGCCGTCCTGCTTTTGATCGGGCTCGCCGCCGGCGGTGTCTTCTCCGGCGGCGGCCACACCTCCGCGAAGGCGCCGACGACGACGCAGCCGGCCACGACGACCGCACCCTCGACCCGGACCGCGACGGCGCCTGCCCCCGTTCCGTCCGGCACCCTCAAGCTCGGCGACCGCGGCGCGCAGGTGCGGATCCTGCAACGGGCACTTGCGAGCCTCGGCTACTCCCCGGGCACGATCGACGGCCGCTACGGCCCCTCGACCCAGCGCGCGGTCGCGCGCTTCCAGCACACCGCCAAGCTGACCGCCGACGGCATCGTCGGGCCGAAGACGCTCGCCGCGCTCGCCCGCGCCGTCGCGGCCAGGGGATAGCCGGACCTCGACAACACTCGCTACGCGCTCGGGCGGTTGCGCACGAACGAGGTGGTGCGGGCTCTGTTCGGCGCTGTTGCGGAGCGTTCGCTTGAGGACACCTTCGACGAGTTGGCCGATGCGGTTGAGGAGAACCTCGACACGACTCAGCTGAACCTCAATCCACCGATTGGCGCGCGGTTGGTTGTATGTCCGGGTCGTTTCGGAGAATGACTTCCTGGGCGGGGCTTTGTAGCGGCTGGTAGGCAGCTCAAGCCGGCGGAGTAGGATCGACAAGGTGCCGCGTTTCTGGCCGCTGAGCATCCTCCGTTTGAGCTGGCGCTTCGCTCTGCTCAGCTGCTTGCTGGCAGTGCTTGCCGCCGGTCTGGCGCCGTCTACCAGCTCGGCGAGCGCGACGGGCCCGATCGTCGTGGTCAAGCTGAACACCGACATCGACCAGATCAGCGACGGCTTCCTGAAGGGTGCCCTCAAGCACGCAGCCAAGGAGGACGCGCGCCTTGTGGTCATCGAGATCAACACACCGGGTGGGCTGATCGACTCGATGCGCAACATGGTCGGCTACATCCTGGCCTCGCCGGTGCCCGTTGCCGCCTACGTCGAGCCGCAGGGTGCGCGCGCAGCCTCCGCCGGCACGCTGATCGCGGTCTCGACCGCCTTCCTGGCGATGGCGCCGGGAACGAACATCGGCGCGGCGGCGGTCGTGGGCAGCGGTGGCCAGAACCTGCCCTCGACCGAGGGCAAGAAGGTGACCAACGACGTTGCCGCGCTGATGCGCAGCGTCGCCGTGCAACGCCACCGACCCGTGCGACCCCTGGTGGCCGCGATCCGGAAGGCCGCTTCCTACTCGTCTCAGGAGGCGGTGCAGCTCGGCATCGCCAACCTCCAGACGCCGGACCTCAGCTCGCTCCTGCATGCCCTGGATGGAAGGCGACTCGACACCGTCGATGGTCCCGTGGTCGTCCACGCGGGCGGCGCGCGGATCGAGACGGTGGGTCAGACGCTGTTCCAGCGCATCGTGCGCTTTCTCGCCGACCCGAACCTGGTCTTCCTCCTGCTCAGCCTCGGCGGCCTCGGTCTGATCGCCGAGCTCTGGAGCGGTGGATCCACCTGGATACCCGGATCGCTCGGCGTCATCTTCCTGGTACTGGCCTTTGTCGGGATCGGCTCGCTGCCCTTCTCCTGGGCCGGCCTCGTGCTGATCCTGGTCGGCATCGTCTTCCTGGGCTTCGAGATCCACGCGCCAGGACACCTCTTCTTCGGCGCCGCTGGAACGGCCTCCCTGATCCTCGGCGGCATCTACCTGTTGGGGAGCGCCGGACCGCCGCAGTTCGGCGGCGCCCTGATCCAGGTCAGCCGCTGGCTGCTCATTCTGGTCGCGCTCGCGGCCGGCGGAATCGTGCTCTTCCTGGCCAACGAGCTTCGCAAGTCGCTCCGACTGCCCCGCTACGTCAGCCCGCTAGCCGCGGGTGCGCTCGCCGGCTCTGTCGGCGAGGTTAGCGTCAGGCTCGCGCCCGCCGGTGAGGTGCGCGTCGCAGGCGAGGCCTGGCAGGCTGAGCTGAGCGGCGGGGGCGAGCTCGGACCCGACCAGCGCGTGCGTGTCGAGCGCGTGGAAGGCCTGAAGCTCTTCGTGACCCCCCTCCCGCCGGAAGACAACCCACCCCCGAACGAGAGCGCGCCCGAAGGCGCCTAGGAGGAAGACATGGCAGTCATCAACTTCATCCGCGACTACCAGCGGCTCGCCCGCTTCCGCTTCGGCCGCTTCGAGGGAATGAGGGGCCCGGGCGTCGTCTTCAAGCTGCCGATCGTCCACAAGATCGTCCGCGTGGACCTGCGCACCGAGGTGCTCGACATTCCCAAGCAGACGAACATCACCAAGGACAACGCCTCGATCGACATCGACTTCCTGGTCTACATGCGCGTGGACGTGAACTCCGCCGAGAAGGCCGTGCTCGAGGTCGAGGACTACCACGTGGCCGTCATGGGCCTTGCGACGACGACGCTGCGCGCCGTCACCGGTGACATCGCGCTCGACGAGGTGCTCTCGGAGCGGGAGAAGATCAACGAGCTGATTCGTTCCCGGCTCGACGCGGAGACCGAGCGCTGGGGCATCAAGGTGACGAACGTCGAGATCCGCGAGCTGATCCCGCCGCACGAGATCCAGGAGGCAATGAACCGCCAGATGTCGGCCGAGCGCATGCGCCGCGCGGTCGTGCTCGAGGCCGACGGAACCAAACAGGCGAACATCACGGTCGCCGAGGGTGAGAAGCAGGCCGTGATCCTGAGGGCCGAAGGCGACCGGCAGGCCGCGATCCTGGAGGCCGAGGGCTACGCGCAGGCGCTCGGGACAATCTTCAACGTCGCCAAGACCGTCGATACGAACACGATGAGTCTCCAGTACTTCAACACACTGAAGACGGTCGGCGCGAGCCCGGCGTCTAAGTTCTTCTTCCCGCTCGAGCTGACCAAGCTGATCGAGCGGGCCCTGCAGGGGACGACCACGGGGAACGACTCCTAGCTGGACTGACTACACCTGCGAGACGGCTGATTGCGTCCGGGCCTCCCGCGAGTCTTGGGGTTGCTGAGATCCCAGATCGCGAAGGAGGCCCGGATGTTTGATCCAGTCTGCCCGCCGAGGCGGATGCGTTGCACGGCCTTTCAGCCTAGCGTTGCAGTGATATTGCGGCGCTTGGGGCGTCCGTGCGAGCGATGCGGAGCTCAGTGCGCAGCTGGAGAGCGGGCTGTCCGAAAGTGTCAAGGCTCACCGGAGTTCCCCAGGCCTGCTTACGGAAATTCCCCACCTTGTTGTGGGCGTCCGGGCGGGGTCGTAGGATCGCGCGGCGATGGCCGCGACGGCGACGATCAGCATCGAGAGGGCGTTGGGTGACTTCCTGGCCGAGCAGCGCTTGCGGCTGGCTGACGCGAGCTTCCGTAAGTACGTGGAGGTCGTCGACCTGTTCGTCTCGAGCCTCAACAACTACGGCCATGACGCGCTGAGCGAGCCGGAGCGGCGGCGCTTCGCGGATGTGTACGACGCCGGTGACGAGCAGGCGTTCTGCCATCTGTTTGGGCCGGAGAAGATCCCGGAGCATCTGGGCTCCTTCCTCGGTTACTTCATGGTCCGCAAGGTGTTCGCGAGCCGCGAGTTGTTGCGCGCGGCGGGCACGGTGACGGGGCGGCTGGTGCGCTGGCTCGAGCGGGAGGGCTACGTCGAGGCCGACGTCGCCGCGGAGGCGATCGAGCGGGCGAAGGCGGCGGCGCGCGACCTGCCGCGCGCCGACAGGCTGGGCGAGCTGCTCGCGGATCTGACCGACGCCGACCCGCCGCCCGGCCTCGAGGAGCTCGCCGATGAGTGCTTTGTCGAGGACTACTTGCCGATCGAGCGGGTCGAGCCGGGTGCGCTTTGGTTTGAGGGCGGGATCGGGCCGCTCGCGGTGCCGAAGGCGGCGAGCGAGCTGGCCGAGGTCGGCTGGGAGGTCAACGTCGTGTTGGCGCGTACCGCGAGCGGCTGGCGGCTGCTCGAGGTCGGCTGCGTCTACCCGTAGCTCGCGGCGGCCCGCCCCGGTGGGCTCAGGTCGCGAGCCCGCTGCGGAGCTGCTCGACTCGTTCGTGGTGGCGGCGCATCCTGTAGGAGGGCCCGTTGATCGTGAGGACGGTGCCGTGGTGGAGCAGCCGGTCGAGGATGGCGGCGGCGACGGTGGTGTCGTCGAAGATCTCGCCCCAGGACGCGATGCCGCGGTTGGTGGTGAGGATGATCGCCGGCGGCGCCGATCCTGGCCGACTGCGCCTACGGCGACGACAGCGCGTTTCGCATGCGGCTGCACACGCTCGAGCACGAGTACGTGCTGGCTGTCTCCGCCCAGATCAGCGTCTACGGTCCGGAGACGACCTTCGCGGTGCCCGAGCGGCAAGGAGCGACAGGCCGGCGCCGCTCGGTCGCCAGGCCCGACCGCACACCCGAGTCGGTGCGTGCGCTCGCCGAGCGACTGTCGACGCGCGCCTGGAAGACGCTGCCCTGCCGCACGACGCCGACGGGCGAGGACGTCTCCAGCCGCTTCGCCTTCGTCCGTGTCGTAGCCACCCACCCGGTCCGCACCGACTGTCTGCCGCCGCGCTTGGAATGGCTGATCATCGAATGGCCCGAGGGAGCGGAGGCGCCGAGTGATTACTGGCTCTCCAACCTGCCCGCCGACACAAGACGCGAGCGGCTCGCCCGGCTCGCGCGGCTGCGCTGGACGATCGAGCTCGACTACCGCCAGCTCAAAGGCGAGCTCGGACTCGATCACTACGAGGGACGCAGCTATCTCGGCTTCCACCACCACTGCGCACTCGTCACCTGCGCGCACGCCTTCCTCACCCTAGAACGGCTCGACCCAAAAGCCCCGCGGCCGGTCTAACGCTCCCGCAGGCGGTGCTGCTCCTGCAGCCCCTCCTCCGCTGTTGGACCGGCCACTGCCGCACCTGCTCCCAGCCCGTCGACCTCGACCAGCTCGCGCTCTTCAACCGACGTGAGTAACAAAGTCCTACTAGTGCGGTCTCTCCAAACGTTTGACCGGAAACCCCGATTCGTGGTCGGCGGCCTGCGTGGCTTCAGCAGAGCCGTTTCTCGAGCAAAGGCTGCCAACGAGTTTCGGGTGCAACGTTATGAGAGACCGCACTAGTAGAAGGCGGGCGAGCCTCCAGCTACTGAGACTTCGAGGCGAGCAGCGCCTTGATCGCCGGCGGCGGCGCCACCGCTCCGGATCGGGCAGCGCTCTACAACGGGGCGCTCGTCCGCTACCTCGACTTCAACGACTCGGCGCCTTCCGTCGCCTTACTTCTTCGGCCAGCCGATCCGGCCAAAGAAGCGACTCGTCCAAGATTGCACCGCGGGCTGTGCTGGCGGACCATAGACCGTCGGCTTGTCCTTCGTGGCGTCCTCATCAGCGGACGTCGCCTCGCGGTCGTGGTCAGGCTTCTCTACGTTGGGTTGGTTCGTGTCGTTTGGCATGAATCGAACGTAGCACTTGATCGGACGACACCGAAGGCTCCTTCCGGAGCCCTCGGCACTTGCCGCGCCTTACTTCCCGACCAGCCTGTTCACGTACAAGGTCGCCCTTGAACCCTTGAACGCAGACGGCGCACTCCGCTTGTGGAGCGGGAAACGCGCGCCCCCGAGCACCTTGAATAGAGCCTCCGACCCGGTGTCGCGTTCTGCGGGAACCACGACACGCGACGACGAGGACCAGCTTGCTGCAGACATCGACGCCCGCCTGGCGCGCGGAGAAGGTCGCGATAGGGCACACGCCCTCGCGCGCGCGTGTAACAGTTGGGGCCGTCGACCGCCCAGAAGAGGCGCCGCACCTTGCGGGTGCCGCTGACCTCGCGCTCGCCCGTAGCGCCCGCCAGCGAGGTTTCCACAGGTGCGCTTGAGCTTTGTCCTCAGGGGGCATAGGCTCCTTTGCCTTGCGGGGTGCCAAGGACTACCTGGCTTCGCTATTCGAGCCGGTAGAGGGGCCAAATCTTCTCTACTACGGCGACAACCTGGACGTGCTGCGGAGGGAAGTGGCTGAATCGTCGGTCGATCTTGTGTATCTCGATCCGCCGTTCAACTCGAACCGCAACTACAACGTGATCTTCGCGCAGCACAACGTCTACGACGCGGACGAGTCCGCGCAGATCAAAGCGTTCGACGACACCTGGCACTGGAGGCCGGAAACCGGCAGTCAATATAGGGCGGCGATCTCGGGTGGCGTCCCGGCGAAGGTCGCCGATGCGCTGGCGGCGGTGCGGACGCTACTCGGCGAGAACGACGCGATGGCGTACCTCGTCAACATGGCCCCGCGCCTGGTCGAGCTGCGGCGGGTGCTAAAGCCGACCGGGTCCCTGTACCTCCATTGCGACCCCACGATGAGCCACTACCTCAAGGTGATGCTCGACGCGATCTTCGGCCCGAAGAACTTTCGCAACGAGATCGTCTGGAAGCGCTATGGCGCTCACAACGACTCGAAGGGATACGGCCGTGTCCATGACGTGATCCTTTTCTACAGCCGAGGGAGTTCGCCTTACTTCGACAAGCAGCACCAGCCCTATGAATCCGAGTACGTGACTGAGCGCTTCCGATTCGCCGACCCTGACGGGCGTAGGTGGAGCGAGCAAAACTTGGCGAGTCCCAATCCCCGTCCCAACCTGACCTACCCCTTTGCGGCCAAGAATGGCCTGACGTACGAGCCCCCTCCCAACGGCTGGAAATACACGCTAGAGAGGATGCGAGACCTGGACGACACAAACCGGCTGCACTACCCGGCGAAAGCCGGAGGCCGCCTACGACTCAAGAATTACATGGACGAGATGTCGGGTGTCCCGATTCAGGACCTCTGGGCTGACATCGGGGCCATAGGCGGAACAAGCCCCGAACGCCTGGGCTACCCCACGCAGAAGCCCGTCGCTCTGCTTGAACGCATCGTAAGTTCGAGTTGTCCGCCGGGCGGGACGGTGCTTGACCCCTTCTGTGGCTGCGGCACCACCATCGCCGCTGCCCAGGCGTTGGGCCGCCGCTGGATCGGCATAGATATCACCTACCTCGCCGTGGACCTGATCGAGAATCGACTACAGCACACCTTCGGGGCTGCGATCACGGACGGCTACGTGGTGGACGGAATACCGCGTGACCTACTCGGCGCGCAGGCACTCCTCCGGGAAGCGCCACTCGATTTCGAGCGATGGGCGGTATCTCTCGTCAAGGGCACCCCGAACGAGAAGCAAGTGGGCGACAAGGGCGTGGACGGGGTGATCCGGTTCTTCACAGACGCGCAGGGCGGCACCGGCCGCGGGCTTGTTTCGGTGAAGGGCGGGAAGATGATCGGTCCGCCGTTCGTCCGTGACCTGCTCGGCACCGTGACGACGCAGAAGGCGGATATGGGCGTGCTCATCACGATCACGAAGCCGACGCGCGGAATGAAGGACGCCGCCGACCACGCAGGGGCTTATACCTGGCCTGTCACCGCGCAACAGTTCCCGAAGATTCAACTGTTCACGGTCGCTGACCTTCTCTCCGGTAAGCGCCCGCAGATGCCGCCGACGCTGACGCCGTACATCGCGGCCGAACGGCTAGCTCCAAGAGCGAGACAGCTGGCGCTCGAACCGGTGGGGTAAAGATGCTGCGAACTTGGGGTACAGACTCAGACCATTCCGACGCGAAAGCTCTGACATGCCATGCGGCAGGCGCGTTTCGCTAGACCCCCCGACTCCGAGCTCGTGCGCCGCCGGGCGTCCGGCGAGACGCTGCGAGGGCTGGCCGCCGACTACCACGTCGCCCACACCACTCTTGGCCGCTGGTTCAAACGCTCGCAGGTCGCTAGCCAGCTGCGCGCGGCAAAACGTCACCCTCCCGCACCCACGACCAGCCAACACAGCCCCAGACCACCTGCAAGCAACTGAGCAACACAGCCGGCCGCCGGCCGCCCTGTCGCAGTTCCCGCATTCTGCGACACTCGGAGGTCGGCGCATGCTTCACGTCTAGTCTCCAATTGACGTGAGCGTCCCGGAGGAGCGCCTCGAGAGCGGGAAAGTCCCGGTGGGTCTGCTGGCCGAGCTGCTTGCCGGGCTGCCATCGCCGCCGCCGGAGCTGCGGCTTGGTCCTCGCGTGGGCGAGGATGCCTGTGCGATCGAGGTCGCCGGCGGTGTGCTTGTCGCGGCCGCCGATCCGATCACGCTCACGGCCGACGAGATGGGGCTTTTGTCGGTGGTCGTCAACGCCAACGACGTGGCGGTGACCGGGGCTCGACCGCGCTGGTTTCTCGCGGTCATCCTCGTTCCCCCGGGCGCCGGCAGCGCGGCCGTCCGCGACCTCTTCGCCGCGATCAGCCGCGCTCTCGAGCGCATCGGCGCGCACCTGGTCGGCGGCCACACCGAGGTCACCGCGGCGGTCACCCGGCCAATCGTGGTCGGTCAGATGCTCGGCCTGGCTGAGGCGGGCAGGTTCGTGGCCAGCGGCGGAGTCCAGCCCGGAGACGTTCTCATCCAGGTCGGGCCTGTCCCGATCGAAGGCGCCGCCGTCCTTGCCCGGCAGGCGGCCGGGCAACTCGAGGCGCTCGACCCGCTCATGCTGGAGGCGGCGCGAACGGCGATGGATGAGCCCGGGATCTCGGTCGTGGAATCTGCCCTTTTGGCGACCCGGCTGGGGGCCACGGCGCTGCACGACCCGACCGAGGGAGGCCTGGCCGCAGGGTTGCACGAGCTGGCCCACGCCTCCGGTGTCTGCGTCCGGATCGACCGGGAGGCGGTGCTCTGGTTCGAGCCCGGGATCGCCGTCTGCCGGGCACTCGGCGCCGACCCCTGGTCGACTCTCGCCTCGGGAACCCTGCTCGCCGCCTTCCCGGCAGAGACCGTCGAGGCTATCCTCCCCGCCCTCGCCGGCCAGGCTCGCTCAGCGGCCGTCATCGGCAGCGCAGAGCGGGGATCGGGCGTGTGCGACAGCGACGGCGATCCGATCCTCTGGCCCGAGCGTGACGAGGTCGCCCGCATCGTGTCGACGATGAGATCCGTGGCGGAGGCTCCGTTGGCGTGATCCGCGTCGTGATCGTCGAGGACCACACGCTGGTGCGCTCCGGGTTTCGCCTCCTGGCTGGAAGCCGCAGCGGAGATGACGGTCGAGGACGAGGCCGGCAACGCCGACCAGGCCGTGCGCCTTGTCGCGCCTCCACAAGCCCGATGTCATCCTGCTCGACCTCGTACTGCCGGGACGCAGCGGCCTCGACGCGCTCCCGAACGTCCGAGCATCGCCCGTCGCGTCGCCCTTCCACCAGAAGGCGACACGGTCTACCCTCCGCGCGCAGGGTTTGGAGCTGCCGGGTCTCGGCGGGCAGGGTTGCCCGCTCGCCCGGTGGCGGGGGTGGGCCGACCAGCTCGCCGGTCAGACACCGCCGCGAGGGGGTTCAGTCCGACGGTTCTGCATCCCCGAGGTCTTGCCACCACTCGTCTGGTGGGTGGTCGGGGATCCGCCAGTTCAGGTCGACCGGCGGGGCGGTGATCGGTGGCGGCGGCTCGCCCGCCAGCAGGGCCTCGATTCTCGGAGGGAAGCGGATCTCGATCATGTCTGGCGTGTTCTCGCCCAACACGTCGCGGACGGCCCGCTCCACCTCGAAGAGCGGGCAGAGAGCACAACGCGGCAACACGCCATAGAAGAAGCGGAAGCGGCACTCGCCAAACCAGCCAAGCTGCGAGGAGGCACACCAACCCATCTCGCGGGCGTGGTAGGAGGAGACAAGCTGGTCGCCCTCGTACACCTCGGTTGCCCGCCAGTTGCGCACCCGCTGCAGCAGCCGGGCGAGGCTGGTGTAGACGCCGCCGTCCCTGCCCAGCACAAACCGCACCCGGTAGCTGCCCGGCTCGAGATCGCTACACTCGCCGGCGCCGCTGCGGGCCTCCTCGACTGCTTTCCGGAACCGCGTCGACCGCGACGGGCCGAACTCGACCGTCAACACCCGCTCCACCCAACCGACCCTAACCAACAGGGGCTGCAGCCGCGAGCGGGGCTGCAGGCGTCGCCACCCGGTGGAAGTGTGACGCGGACGCCGACCACGGTGGAGCCTGCCACCGCGACTTACATGAGAGCAAAGGCCCGGACCTCTCTCATGGCATGTATGCGGAAAGAGATCTTCGAGAGCCCGAACAGCACGGTGAACAGGAACAGGGGCAGCCACGTCACGACCGCGCCGTTCGAGTGGAAGCCGAGCAGCCCCTGCAGGTGGCCGTCCTGGAAGATCCAGACGAGCACGCCGTACGCCGCCGCCACCGAGAGC